>OCLC01000192.1_pt1 | contig 28622 bp, 27 predicted proteins | sample 1502911 | NCBI WGS metagenome assembly OCLC01 (sample SAMN03418284, study PRJEB22391) | human gut metagenome | biome: human-gut; feature: organic feature; material: feces | host: Homo sapiens | place: Italy | collected 2013-04 | reverse complement strand
TTCCGCCTCGCCGAAGTGGTTGTAGCAAAGCTCCTCCCTGCACGAAACAAACGTTAAAAGTAAAACCGGCAGGATAACAGGCAGGGAAAGTTGCCTAAATGGTCGAAGGCATATGGAATAGTGTTTCATTTTCTTCCTCCTTCCTCTTTTTTATTGTAATGCACAACCGTTTCCAACAACCAAACGAGCGACGGTTTTAATCTCGCAACTATATACCATAAGCCATACACCACCTATTAAAAGTATAAAACAGCCTCTTGCTTACTGTATTTTTTCGGATTAAAATCTGACATCATACAAACAACAAAATATACTCTAGTTTTAGTTATAGCATACTTTAATGGTATGCTATAACTTTATCAGTTGTCACTTTATATCCTAACTCTAAAGGCTTTCTTCCGTTATTACCGGTTCCCTGCTGCCTCCTTACGATATTCGCTGGGGCTTACACCGTAACACTTCCTGAATACCTCCCTAAAATATTTGGCATCGCTGAATCCGGTGGCATCTGCCACTTCCGCTATCGGGCATCTTTCTTGTTTGAGCAATCTTGCCGCATGTTGCAGGCGTATGGAGCGGATGTAGTCCACCGGTGCATATCCTGTCAGCATCTTGAGCTTGTTGAAAAAACTTGTACGGCTCATGTGCTGAATTTCACAGAGTGTATCCACATTGAAATCCGGATCGCTAATATGTTCCATAACACATTCCCTTACAGCGGCAATAAATTTCCAGTCTACCACGTTGCTGCATCCCTCAGGCACAGGACCTGATCCGGATTCAAGGTTGGCATATGCCTTGCGGAGCAGTGCGCGGTTCGCCAGTATGCTTCGGATATTCGCCCTGAGCACATTTATACTGAACGGCTTGGTAATATAGGCATCCGCCCCCTTGTCCAATCCTTTGAGCATATTCTTCTCGTCGCTGAGTGCCGTCAGCAAGATGACCGGAATATGGGATGTTTCAATGTCCGACTTGATGTCCGCACATAGCTCGTCGCCACCCATTTCTGGCATCATGACATCCGAAAGGATCAGGTCCGGATTGTATTCCCGTGCTACAACCAGCGCATCCCGTCCGTTCATGCACGCCTGAACATGGTATTCCTGTGCCAGCAGCCCTTCCAGATATCCCCGCAAGTCATCGTTGTCCTCCACTACAAGTATGCGGTATGGACTTTCCCCGTTCCTTGCCGTTTCCTCCCGCATTCCGGCAGGAGCTGTTTCCAGCGGTACCGGAATGGTGTCTTCCACTTTTGCCACCGTGACAATGTGTGCCTTGCGCAAATGCCTGTTCCCCACAGGGAATGTAACCCGTACACAAGTGCCTTCCCCTTCCGTACTGGTTATAACAACCTTTCCTTTGTGCAGGCGTACCAATCTTTGGACCATCATCAGCCCGATTCCGCTTCCCGGCACTTTCTGGTTAACCGCATTGCTTCCCCTGAAGAACCTTCCACCAATATTCTTCCTGTCCTTGGCGGGAATTCCGATTCCTGTATCAGTTATCTCTATGCCCCATGTATGTCCTTCCGTAAAGGCACGGACCTGTACACTGCCATTTCGGGGAGTGTATTTCAAGGCATTCGAGAGCAGGTTTTTCAATATGGAATCCATCTTATCCCTATCAAACCACACATTCAGACGAGAGGTTGCGCCTGTACGGGTAAAACTGATATTTTTCAGTGACGCATATGTATGGAAAGCCTCACAAGTGCTTTCCAGATAGCTGTCCAGTTCATACTCACCGATATATAGCTGTGGAGTATACATGTCACTCCTTTCAAAATTGATCAGGTCGGTCACCAGCCGCAGTAGATTGTTCACGCTTCTCAAGGCCATTTTCAGATTATCTTCCCCTGCCTGTTTCACTTGTTGCCTCTCCACCATCTCTTCCAGCGGCGCCTTTATCAGAGTAAGCGGGGTACGGATATCATGGGCGGTACCGATAAAAAAACGGGTCTTTTCCTCCGACAGTTTTTTTTGCTTCCGCAGCATAATTATACGGAAAGCTGTTGTGGTAGCCGCTATAGCCAGCAGGATATACCCTGCTATAGCCCATGTCCCCAGCCATGGAGGACGGGCGACATGTACAATAACGTCTCTCTCTTCATAGACCTTGTATTTCTCCTCATTGGATATGGCGCAGATACGCAAATTATATTTGCCGGGGGGAAGATTGGTAATCTGTATCCTGCCATCCAGAGAGGGATGGCTCCAGCCATTATAGAAACCTTCCAGTTTCCATGAATACAGAATGTTGGAAGGATAGTCATAGTTGATGGATACTGCTTCTAGGGAGAATGTGTTCTGGCCATAACCAAGTTCAAGCTTGTATGTACCGTCAACATCCTTCGCTAGTGGCGAGCCTTCCTCACCGGAATAAACCGGTTGGGAAGCGACTGCAAAGTCCCTCAACTGCATCCGCGAGAACTGCGGCGCGGGAATCTGCAGGTCGGCCGGAAACACGATGACGCCATCATTGCTTCCGAATGCGAGGCTGTCCCTGTACCACGTCGCAGCACCGGCATTGAAGCATACGCTCATGAGTCCCTGCTCCGCCGTCCAGTTATGGAAAGTCCGTTCCTCATGCAGGAAAGTGGTAATACTGTTCTCCGTACCAAGCAGCAGGCTGCCGTCCGACCGGGGAATGATGATATAAATGTTGTTGGAGACAAGAGCACAGTTGTCCGTATGGTACTGTTGGATGAACCTTTCGTTTGCAATATCATATACAAGCAGTCCCGCCCCTCTCGTACCCACATACAAAGTGCCATCCGCCGCTTGGTACAGGGCGCTGACATGGACCGTCTCGACCGGAAAGTCTATACGACGGTAATCCCCCCGTTGCTTGTCAAGCAGATATAGGCCCATGGTGGTACCGATCCACATCCGATCCGTATCCTTCTCCTGTATGGTGGTGATCGAACCCAGCCCCGGATACAAGCGCATGGTACCGGTTTCGGGATTGATACGCTTGAGGTTGTAATAGCCTCCCGACCATACATCCCCTCGGGAATCTTTTTTTATGTCGTTGATATACTGGTCGGGGCGTATTCCGGCCAGAGAATAGGGAGAGATGTATTTCACCGTCTCTGTACGTTTGTCGATACTGTATATGCCCGAAGTATATCCTCCCGCCCAGATAATGCCGGGTGATATCTCGCACAGGGTCAGAAAAATATGGTTGTCATCGTCCGTTATGCGTTCGGAATTGCTGAGGAACGACCTCCATCGTCCTGTGGTGCTGTTAAGCATGCTGATTCCATTACAGGTAGCGAACCACAGGTCACCCTCACCGTCCCGAATGACATCATGCACCTGGTCATTAGCCAGCGAACTGCTATTACCGTGCGAGTGCTTGAGCCATTTGTAACTCCTATAACGGTCATTGCGTACAGTGACACCAGTAGGATAGTTGGCCATCCATATACGGCCATCCTCATCCACATATATATCGTTGATGTTGTTTCCGTTCATTCCGTTGTAGCTGCCGTAATCGGCGGTAATATATGGCTTGGCACCCAGTGAATCCACATCTAGTCTGTACACGCCTCTGCCTCCCGTAGCTATCAGCAGCTGTCTTTCACCGAAAGGCGCGATACGGTTTATACCCACGTTCTGCAGTGTGCCGTCCGCGACAACCGCCGGTGCGGCCTGCGTGTCATACATCAGTATCCCTTCCTTAAAAGTCCCGACAAACAGTTTCTTCGAACCGGTATGGAAATACAGTTCGCTTACCGGTGTGCGTATATTGTCAGTGCATGCGCCTGTAACCGTTTCCAGCACACCCTCCTTTTCCCGGACCTGCAGGAGCCCGTTTGATGTCCCGATGAAAAAGTACGTGCTGTCTTTCTGGGTGAAGGCGGTAATATTTTCCGTAGACGGGGAGTTCAGCCTCTCCGTGGTACCCGTACGGATGTCATAACGTACGATACTGTCACCGTGACAAAGCCAGATACGGTCATTATTGTCCATGCAGGCATAATGTAGCGTGGCTGTTTCCGTATCTTGTAGGCCGGGAAATTTGTAAACCATAAGGAAGCGGTCACAAACGGCATCATAACGGAAGACCCGCCCTTTTCTTCCCACGGTCCACAGCGTATGACTGCTGTCCGTATATAACCAATTCAGATTGACATGCGGAGCTACCTCCATGTTCCCGTCAAGAACGGTGTAATGTTTAACGGTCTTTCCGTCATAACGATCTATTCCTTCCTGGGTAAGGAACCACATGTATCCGCGCCCGCCTTTCTGGATGCGGAAAATTCTCCGGTTGTTCAGCCCGTCCTCTATGCCCAAATACTTGTATATTTGTCCCTTGCAGACACAGGGAATGGCTATCAGTAAGAAAAATATAAAAAGAGCTCTCCGTGAATTCTGAAAGTGTGTCATTTGTCGTAAAACTATGTTGACTTAAAAGTTTTCCGCAAAAATAATAAAATTATTTAAAGAAAAAAGTCAATGCAGGTCACTCATTGTCTTTTATAATGCAAATCCCGCGTGCAGAAAGACGAGAATGGCTTACAGGATGTGTAAAGGGCAGGTTTGTTACTGTCAATATGAAAATTTTAAATAATATTTTTGGTAGCACGTGCGCTATGTATTAAATTTATATTACAAATTGAATAAAAGCTAATTACTGATTAAAAAAGTTTTTTTTTATGTAGCGGTTAATTTGCTAATGGGCATATACACAAGCACCAACCCTATTGAAGAAGCTCTCGAATCCGGTGCTGCAATTGGTTTCAGCACGAATGTCACCCGTGTGCTGACTAATGATAACTTCAACAAATTCATAGGTTATGGTGGTTATACCCCAAAGGATGTTTCCGACTATCGTACTATATTCAGCGGAGTGGAAGTTTCGAAAGACGCCGGTAAATGGACGTATGAGGGAGCTTCCAAATATTGGGTAAAGGATGCCGCCTACAAATTTTATGCACACAACTGTGAGAATATGGCTTTGACCAAGTGTATTCCCGAATTCGCTACAACAGGTTCGGATGCGGGTGCTTTCAATATTACCGATTTCGTGTGCAACAAAGGTCACCAGCATGACCTAATTTATGCGGAATCCGGAACTATTACCGGCAAGGAAACAGGTAATACGGCTGTTTCCTTCAGTTTCAAACATCTACTTTCGCGTGTGAAGGCTTCGTTCAAAAGCGGATTTGACCCGGACTTCACCATTGAAATCTCAGAGGTAGAATTACACAATGTGTATGACAAGGCTGATTTCTCATCCAAATCAGGAGCATGGAGTAACCAGTCACGCACAATAGAATACAATCTTGCCAATAGCGAGTGGACTATGGTACCTCTGAGTATCGAAGGATCTGACAACGTGATTCAAGCTGCGAAACCTGCCGATGGAGAAACTGAAGCGATTGAAGCCAAGGAACTTACTACCCAGTCCGGATATTTGCTTCCTGTTACCTATACCTCAAATAACGTCACGTTGAGTTTCAAGGTTACCGTCAAACAAGGTTCCGATGTCATAAAGAGCGATTATATAAAGAGTAACCTTCAACCTACAGGGCTATCGCAACATCTTATACGTACAACATTACAGTAAACGGCAGCGCTGCCGGAGTAGAAAAATCGAATTCTCTGTTGATGCCAGCAACGGCATTGAGGATTGGACGGAATCGACGGTACCGGATTTTAATGTAGGCAGTTAACCGAACAAAGTGGCATTACCGAAAAGAAACGGGAACCGGGCGATTTTGTCCGGCTCCCGCTTCTTTTATACTTTCCCCGCTAATACCTCAGGAATATTTCCTGTCATTGTTGTCCGCCTACCGGCAAATCTATCTCCTCATTGTTGCCCCAGTCATCAACATCCGCATCAAAGCCGGAGTCACTGGAGCTTTCATTGTCTTCAATACGTAATCCCGAAACATGAATTACGCCACCACGAGGCTGGTCGGCAAGTTGATCGGTGACATCAAACACGAATTCCTTGACTTTGCCATTAATAAGTTTCACCTCCAGTTGCAGCGTTTGACGATGGGAAATGCGCGTAGCCGCACTGTTTTTCGGATAGCCCGGCACGCCGAATGAGAGAACCGAGGCACGGACATTCTGTCCGGTCAGATCGCAGTCATAGAGTAGCGTGGCTCCGCTTTGGGGTGTGGCACCATTATGCAGGAGGACTGTCTCCGCCATCCCCGCCAGTGCACCGCGCGCAAGGACAATCCGGTTGCCCCCATATTCGAATTCATAAGTGATTTCATAGGCATTCACCAGTTTTTTCATGTCGATGGAAAGGTCGATTCATGGGAACCAAACTCCGGCAATGATTCTATATAGGCGGTATAGAGCATGTCAGGGGGATTGAGAGCCGGTTCGTCGGGATGCAACTTGCGGATACTGCTAGAAACGGACCGACGACAGGAGTAGAGGTGGCGTATGCGGTAGTGGGCTGTGAGAAACCGAAAAAGCGAATGTTTTCGGTGTCATTGTTGTATATCAGTATAGACCGGGCTTTTCCGCTTCCAAAGCTCACATTGCCGCCTGTGGGCGAGATAAAATTTTCGGTGGGTTGGTCCGAATCGTCACCATAGACCAGCAGGGTCACACCTTCGGGGAAAACCTCTTCCGAAGGAGATGTTTCGGGCCATTGAAAGCAGACTTCCGCCTCGCCGAAGTGGTTGTAGCAAAGCTCCTCCCTGCACGAAACAAACGTTGAAAGCAAAACCGGCAGGATAACAGGCAGGGAAAGTTGCCTAAATGGTCGAAGGCATATAGAATAGTGTTTCATTTTCTTCCTCCTTCCTCTTTTTTATTGTAATGCGCAACCGTTTCCAACAACCAAACAAGCGACAGTTTTAATCTCAGGGGGCCATAGAAATTTAAATTTTGAGTACGCACATACAAATGATGCCCTTCATAGGGGATATATTCCTTATAACGTGTCATCATCCAACCTCCTCCGCCCTCAGCTTCAATTGCAAAATGTTTGCCCACGGGCCACAAATAACCTATGCTTACTCCTGCAAGCACACCTTCGCCGCGGTATCCTTTCTTGCCATTTTCAAGGTCATACAGTCCTGCTCCCGCAAAGGCCCCCGTATAAAATCCTTTCCGCAGGCTTCCTTCCCGAAACCAGCGACGCACGGTAATGCCTGCCACGGCCAGTTGGAAACATTTATGTTCTTCCTGTTTTTTCCACCAAGCAATGCTACCCTCCAAGCCCATTGACCAGCGGTTGTTAAGCCTCCATTCCAATTCGATGGACGGCAACAACGCTGCAGCATAAAGTAGGTTGGTCTTCAGTGCCATGCGATGTGCCGTATGCTCTCCGTCCGGGATATGGGGAAACATCATTGGGTTCTTTATCCAATCCGCCTGCAGACCGGGATTTTTCATCTGTAAAAAGGTTGTATCAATAACATGCTCTGTTTGTAAATTTCCAATCGCAAGCGGTTTATCATCTTTCGGGATATGATTATTGTATTCCTTTTCCGGCTTCTTCACATAAAGTTCCACGACCGCATAATGCAATCCTTCGAAGAAGTGCTCTCTTAACCATCGGTACGTCTGTCCGCCCTGAAAATCCATAAGGCTTTTCTTGCGACTTCCGGAAATATTGCCTTGGGCATCATGTACCCATATCGGGGTATAATCTATAATGTCAAGCACTTCCCTGCGTCCCGGCACATGATGGTCGGAGGCGATCATACGTCTAAGTTTATCCCAGGCAATCCCACACGGATAGCTGTCAATCCGGTCCGCATCAATTTTAGCATTGGATATAATGTAGTCGGCGACAGACTGGCAACGGTCGGCACTGAGCTGTAAATTGGCCGTACTCACCCCGTCAGGTGAGGTATATGCCCGTACCACTAACCGTTCCAAACTTCCGTCACTGTCGCATCTGCGCACTTTCTTGGCAAAAACATACAACGCGTTGCCACTTGAACCGGGTTTTATCCGACTGCTTCCCGGCTGAAAAAGGATCCGCACGGAATCTGCAATTATCTGCGACATTGCCATGTCCACCATACAGGCATTCAATAACAAGAAAACAAATAACTTTTTCATCGTTTTGGAATATTACCTGCAAAATTACTGAAATGTTAGCAATTACGCAAGGGGTGAATAAAGTTTGTCAAAACGTATATTAGAAGAAAATATCCTTATATTTCCAAACAGAAATTTCTTCTAAAACTCCAAAATCCCCAATAAGGGCAAACATCAGTTTTACAGATAAAATAAAAACGCCCAACTTTACAGACAGGGTATAAGTTTGTATTTTTGATTATCAATACTTGGTCTAAGCTGGAGGATCCGCCAGAAACTTTTACTCACACGGGAACAGACTGCGGACTTCCTCAAGGATCCGCGCGAAGTTCCTGCTGACCTCCCCCGGCTCAAGAACCCTGACATCCGGCAGTGCGGTTTCCCGGCTGTCATCATACATGGCAAGTCTCACCCTGAAGTATCCGGCATTGGCGCGGGTGGCCGAACCGATGAACTCTCCCGGCTCCAGGTCGGTGAAGTCCTTTCCCTGGTAGATGTCCTCCTTCTGGGAGGACACCGTCACGCTCCGGTTCATGCTCCCCCCGCTTTTCCCCGTGCTCCGGGATTTTCTCTCCTTTTCCTCCTTTCCGAAAATCAGCGGATAATACTTCAGGGCTTCCACATCCTTCGTACGCCCGAAGAACTGGTTCCCGAAATTGGCTTCCACGGATGACCTATCAAGCTTCCCGTACAGGTTCTCCAGTTTGGATCCCGACTGGGTGAGCAGGACAAAGGCGGCCTTGTATTCACGCAGGACCGACGGCAGTGTCTCGAAATTCCTGATGTTGACCGTCGTCATCTCGTCCAGGAAATAGACGAAGGGCACCTTGTTCTGCATGGTGAACTGCCGGGAGGATATGCTCATGAGCATGCCTATCACCGGGGCGTAGACCGAATTCTTGGAGAAGTTGTTGCTGACGGCGAACATTTTCGGCTCCTGCGGGTCAATCAGGTTGAAATCGAAGTCGTCCCCTGAGAGGATGTACGCGATCTCCTCGTTCTGGGAGATGGTGGCCAGGTTGTTACATAATGTGGAGAGGTAGGAGGCCTGCGTCTTCTCGGATCCTTCCGCCTTCAGGTACGCGCCGGCCAGCATTTCCGACACGAGGTTCTGCTGCAGGAACATGGAGAGCTGCCGGGTGGACGCGGTCATGATGAAGGCCATGATATGCGGCAGCGTGCAGAATTCCGGAAACTCGTCCCAGAAGCGGAAGGCCACCCCGCGCAGGATTCCCAGCCCTCCGGATACCCATTCGTTCTGTTGTTCCTTCTTGGGGAGGAGCGCGAGCAGAATGTCTTCCATCAGCTGGATCAGTTCGGTGCGGTCCCTTACCACCTTGAGAGGGTTGAAGCGGTACGAGCGTTCCGGCTTGTCGAAACTGACATAATACAACTTGTGGGGATAGCCGTGTTTTCTGATCAGATTATAGGCCGTCTGTGTATAATCCGTGTCCTTGAAGTCATAGATGAACCCGGCGAATCCGAGTCTGACATATTCCTCCAGCAGCCATTTGCCTATGCTTTTTGTCTTTCCGGAACCGGCACCGCCATATACGAGGAAGTTGGCGAAATGATAATGGAATTCCAGGTGGGTGTGTGAAATCCCCGAGACCACCGGCAGCCGGACCGGTTTTCCGTCCCCTCCTTTTCCTGCGGACCCGGCATGCTCCCATATCCACAGAAAGGCGGCCACGGCCAGTGAGACGGCGGCGGGAAAGAACATGTACCGGGGAAAGAACAGGCGTGCCAGAAAGGTTTCCGCCGCCATGCAGCCGAGAAAAACGGGCAGGTTTACGTACCATTTCCGGCTCAGTGTCGAAACCCCTGTCATCAGGGAGGCTATGGCCAGAAGAACCAGCTTGATATAAATGATGTAGTGTTCCATTGTGATGATTTGCTTGATTACTTGATTTTGTTCTTTACTTTTTAAGTATAATAAGAGATATGTTTTTTATTTCCGGACGGATTTGCCACCGCCTCGTGCCGGTTCCAGAAATCCGGCCGTATAGCCGGACGGTGTTCCGGCTATGACAAACATCCTGTCACAGCCAGGAAGGACGGTAGGGCACCCCCGGAGCAGGGAGATCCATCTGGCCGGAGAGATTCCCCTCACCCTCACACCGGCGTGACGGAGCGCATCCAGCACCGGCTCCATATCATATGACACGCCGGCCACATGCAGGGTGGTCCTTTCCCCGCAGAACCGGAGCTCCCTGCCCGCCCAGGAGAAGGAACGGAGTCCGGCGGCTCCCTCCCGGCGGACAGTCTTGTCGAAAGAGTCATTCATGTCCATAGGCTTATATTTCCATTTCCGCCGTCTTCAGACTGCGGGCATCCATGCCGGATATTCTTATCCCGTATCCCGCCGGTTCCTTCACGGCCATGAGTGTCCGTCCGTCAGGCAGCGTCATGCCTTTTCCGCTGAAGACGGCCTTCCACCTGTCCCCGTCCAGAGAGGCCGGATCAATCCCCGCCTCCCTCATACGCGCCAGCAGGGAGGTCACATCCGTCTCGCCACCTTTCTCCCTGAGAAGCGCGTGGACGTACCCGGGTGAGAGCTCGAGCCCGCCCTTTGCCGTGAGTATCCTTTCCGGAACCGTGACAACGGCCATTCTCCTGAGATTCGCGCTGCTGGCCGCCAGCATGCCCCTGAGCTCCCTTCCGTCGATATCGACAGTGAAGCCCAGGTTCCGTAGAAGTTTCCGGAAGACGTTCGAGATCCTGTCCCACAGGGAAAGGTCCGTTCCGTCCTCGGCCATACGCGCCAGATATTCCTCCGTGGCTGTGCGTATGTCCATTCCCGTACCTACTAGCCGGTCGATCCCGTTCCTTGTCCTCCCGTCGCACCCGGTGTAGACGTCATCCAGAAACGTGTCCATGTGTCCGTCGCCCGCCAGTTTCCGCAGGCCGTAATGGGCGACTCCTTCATGCAGCAGCGTGCGCTCGATGTCCTCCTTTCCCCTGGCGGCGGGAAGATACAGGCAGATATGGTCCGAGGTGATATCATACCAGCCCCTTATGTCCTTTCCTCCCAGGATCCTGTCACGTATCCCGGGAGAGCCGACCTCGTTGATTGAACGAATGATCCTGACGGGTATGTGCCGTTTTTCCGCCAGGGATGAAGCATATTCGGAGAGGGCGGCCATCCGGTCATCCCCTGAAAGGGAGACATCCCACCCGTGTTCCGCTTCCCGGCTGCCGGTGAGGCGGAACCGCACGCCTTTGACATCGCAGGCCCTTTTTAACGCCCCGTTTCTGGAATCCCTGTCCCCCTCATTGTAAGTGAATACTTTCAGACCCGCCTTGTCCATGGCACCGGTTATCCTCGGGGACGTCCCTTCAGGAACCACGGCCGCCGCAAACTCCTCCAGATAGACGGGGCGTTCGAACTTGGTCTCAAAATACATGGCGGGATATTCATTGCGTATCGCCCCGATCATCTCCCGCAGTCTGGCAACATCGGTGTCGGAGAAGTCGATTCCGTATTCCCTCTTCACGTACTTCTTCGGGTTCCCGCTTTGTGCCGCCTCCATGAGTCTCGCCAGCCCGTAATCGTCATAGCCGGTGGCATCCGGCTGCAGCTTCATGCCCAGGTCGAAAAACACGTCGGACCATTTGTCCCTGAAGGCGTCCACATCTTCCTGGCTTGTTGTCAGCTTGCCTTTCTCCCGGCGTATGCCCTCCAGCGAGCCGTGCGCTTTCAACATGCCGGCGGCAAAATTGCTGAAGGACACGCCCAGTCCCGTGGCGGCGTTCCTTCCCAACCTGGTCATGAACCGGGATGCGTTCTCAAGGGTGTTGGGAATGTATTTTCTCATTCCGGAAGTGGTGAAGCCGTCAAAGATGACCTCCTTCACCTCATAGCGCTCGTTAAGACCGTCAAGCCAGCGGTCAAAATCTTTCTGCAACCCGTTCATTTCGATATATTCCCGGGCTTTGAGCGTGGTGCCCGCGTCATCCGCGCTGCCGGCATGCACGGCATCATTCAAAACGTTCTCCGTAAAATCAGCAAGCTCCCTGTAATCATATCCTGTTTCACGTAACGTGTCCAGCCTCTCCCGGGCGCGTCTTACGACCAGCGAGTCCGGATTGGCCCGGGAACCGATCTTCTCCTCCAGGCGGATCATCTTCCTCTGAAGCTCTTTCCCGTACGCCGTCCTGTCCCCGGAAAAGTTCTCACGGATATAAAGCCCGAGCAGCTCCGACCGTTTCCCTGCGCTGACGTCATCCAGGACGGAGTTGTCCCCCATGATATCCCTTACCGCCTTGTGGAGCGATTCCGGATACCTGGCCTCCCGGCGCACCAGTCCGGGCGCTTTTCCCTGTTCATGCAGGTACAGGTATGCCAGCCGGTCAGCGGAACGCCCGTCCATCCATGAGTTGATGCCCCGTCTTGTCTCATTCCGCATTTCTTCGGGTACGGACATGATGTCACCGGACGCCCTGTCACCGCCCGTGCCCCCGAACTGTCTCTCTATCTGTGGGTAAACGGGAGTCCATGCGTCCTGGCTCCATGTTCCGGCATTGCGTCCGCTATGCCTGTCTATCATGGAGGCGGGCAGTACCAGTGAGATCTCCCCGTATCCCTCGTGGGTCTGTCTGCTGATATCGATCACCGCCGCGCTCGGGTTGGCGAATCCGCCCAGCCTCAGGGCTTTTAAAAGACGCTCCTCGCTGATGTTGTGCAGTCCTACCAGGGATTTGTCCCCGCCGCTTTCCCCGGCCTCGCGGAAAGGTATGTCACCGGTCCGGACGGTTTCCCTTCCCGCACTCTTGTAACCGGCGGAAGGCTCCGTCCCGTGGAAGGAGGAAAGCCCCGTTTCCCCCTCCATGAAGTATTTGTCAGAAATGTTCATATGCCTTTTGAATTTATAATCGGGTTATGTCATTGGTTTGCAGTCTGCCGGGAATGTCATTAAAGAGATATTACTTGTTTACTTGGTTTGTTTTCCAGTAAACAAGTAATATTCATGAAATGCACATTTTACTTCTACATGTCCGCGCCGGCCTGGCGGCTGATGCTGTTCACAGAGTTCACGGCTTTCAGTGTGTAGCCGACGGGGGTCTTGGAGAGCATCAGCGTGCTCCCTTTCCCGGCCATGCCGGTAACGGTTGGCGGCTTCACGGCCTTTCCCTGCATGAGCGTGTTCCATTGCTCGGCCTTCATGCTCTCCACGGCGACACCTTTGGCACGCAGTTCCCGGATGATGTTCCCCATATCGCATTCTTTCTTGTCCAGAACGGCGGATGAGTTGAATTTTTCACAGGCCCCGGCGAGTTTTCTCTCCCTGCGCTCGCCGGCCTCCTCAAGTTCCCGGGCGCGTTCCACGCCGCTGTCCGAGTACTGTGCCTCAAGGCCGGCCTCGTGATACTCCCTGTTGATTTCCTGAATCTCCCTGTCCAGTTTCTCGACGGCCTCCTTTACCTGTCCGGCCGACGGCTTCTTTCCTGCGGCCTCCCCGGTCTTCCTCGCGGCTGTGCGTTTTACCGGGGCGGCGGAGCTTCCGCGTGTTCGGGCCTCCCTTGTTTTCTTTCCGGCATCCTTCCCGAGCTCCAGTCCGTACAGGCTTGCAGCCTGCCTCTTCACCTCCTCTGCCGGGGAGCTGATGAGCGTTGCGGCATTCCTGTCGGCATGCAGGACGGCAAGCTGCACCTTCTCCGTGGGATTCTCAAGATGACGGATATTCCGTGGATCGCTTCTGACGGCGGCGAGCTGGACGGCCTCCGGAGGATCCGCCAGGTGCACGACGGTCTCCCCCCTGGCCTGCACGGCTGCGAGCTGCACGCTTTCCGCAGGGGATTTTATGTGACGCAGGACATCCGGATTCCTCTGTATGGCCATGTGTTGCACTTTTTCTGCGGGTTCCTCGATGTGGCGGATGTATTCCGGATCCTTCTGTACCGCCGCCAGCTGCACCTTCATAGCAGGTTCCCGGATGGAGGCGATGTGCCGCGGATCCTTCAGCACGGCCATCAGCTGCACCCTCTCCGCCGGCTTCCGTATCAGGGCGACACATTCGGGCCTTCTCTCGACAGCCGCCAGCTGCACCTTCTCCGAAGGATCGGGTATGAAGCCGATGTAGGACGGTCTGGCACGTATGACGGACAGCTGGACCCGCTCGCTTGGCGAGGTGATGAAATGAATGTTGTGCGGCGCGTTCCTGACTGCGGCAAGCTGCACTTTCTCCACGGGTTTGTCGATGAAGCAGATGACACTCCTGTCCCTGCGGACCGCCGCCATCTGGACACGTGCGGAAGGATTGGCGAGCATGCTGATGGCGCGGGGGTTGCGGAGTACGGTTCTCATGTCCCGGCTGAACAATGCCGCCAGGCGTTCTGAAATGGTAGGCATGGGCATCAGTTTTTATAAGGTTTGACTTCGGTCAGGAACTCCTCTATGGCCGCCGTGTCCGGCTTTCCCTCATTTCTGTCCCTTTTCATCCGCAGGACCAGTTTCTCGGCCGCGTCCAGCACATTCTCTTCAGGAAGGAGGTCCAGGCCCAGCATTTTCTCCACGGCCATGAAGCAGGTCCTCCGCGAGGGGGCGTGCATGAGCAGGACGCTCTCGGCAGAGCGGAGAACCGCCACGAGCTGCACCTTCTCCGTGGCCGAGGGCAGGTGGCCTATCAGCTCCGGTTTTCTCTGTACCGCCGCCATCTGGGCCTTCTCGGACGGTGTCTTGAATTTCAGGATCATGTCCGGATCGGCCAGGACCGCTGCGAGCCGGGCATTCTCCGGCATCATCTTGTTTTCGGTTGACATGGTTGTTTTTTTTAGTTATACATAATGTTTATGGAACGTGCACTATGCCGCTTCCGGGGTGCAAGGTACAGCGGTTCGTCGCAATCATGTTGCGACGTTCTGTAACAGAAAACGCGGACAATCCGGATTGTAGTCCGGAAGTGTCCGCGGAAAAGAATTCAAGGTGATGTGATGTTTGTCAGGCTGCCTCAGGCATTTCCCTGTAGAGCATGATATCCGTATAGGATGAAGCGTAATTCATCCGTGCGGCGAACGTGGACTTACCCGCCCCCCTGAAAGGATTGCCGGTTCCGGGATGCTCCTCCATCCAGCTGCAGAGATCCAGTATGGGCGACTTGGACGAGGTGAAATAGACAAACGGGTGTCCCTTCAGGACAAGCAGAACATCCAGATAGTCCTTCAGTTTCCAGTCCATTTTGTATGTGCTGGTGTCCGTGGCCATGTAGGGGGGATCGACAAGGAACACGACGTCCGCCGCCCCGCCGTATTTGTCCGCCAGCACCTTGTAATCGCAACAGACCACTTCAAGGCCGTCAAGATACCCCCCGCAGCGGTAGTCGGAAAGGCGCAGATTGTTATAGAAGCTCTGCTTCCCGAGCTCCTCCAGGTCCAGGGCGTATTTCCCGGAAAACAGCAGGGAGGATGAGAGGGTAATGTAATCCACCGCGCCTGTTTGTTCCTCCTGTCGGATACGCTCGAGAAATGCCGTACGCAGGCTTCCGGTTATCATCTTATGGCGGGGATGTTCCCGGGCCATATCCCGCAGGTCCGCCAGCAGACGGTTGGTCCGGCCGATATTCTCCAGACGCCCGCGGTAGTTGTCGTGGTCATTGTAGATGACCCTCGCGTCAGGGCGTTCCCGTTTGGTGATGTGTGCCAGCAGGCCGGAACCACCGAACAGGTCGACAAAGACCGTCTTATCACCGAAGCGTTCCAGTACCTTTCTGAATTCTGACGCGAACATGCGTTTCTGCCCCACGAAAGGAAGCGGGGCCTGGCTGTAACTGTAAGTCTTTTCCATTATATAATCAGTTTGTCGTGAGATATAAGTGTTTGTATTTCCGGCACAAAGTTCCGCACTTCCTGCCGTGAAAACAAAAAACAGGCGCCACTTATACTGCAGGGAACGTACACTCCTTCTTGAAGCGTCCGATAATCTCGTAGATTTTCCGTTCCGAAACACCGTGCCTCACCGACAGGGCGGCGATGCAGTAGGTGACCTTGTCACCCTGAAGCCGCATACGTTCATACTCCTTATACAGGTCGATATACCTGCAGTCATCCGGTTTGAACCCCATCGTTCTCAGGCGTTCAAGAACCTCCCTGTTAAAATTTAGAATCTCAAATAATGTCATAGCGAATATTTTATTATATTTGCAAAGCCAATCATTTTTGTAACATAAAAAAAGCAGAACCGCAACAGAGGGTATTTGCCCCCGGTTGCGCGGTTCTGCGTGGTGTTACAAAGTGATTGGCGTTGCTTTTAACAGGCCGGGGGCTTTTTATTATCTCCATAACATCTTCCGGCAAGCTCCCTGACTTTTTTAGCTTTATATGTACGGCTATACTATTAAGGCCGCAAGATATATATTACGGTTGCATTATTTTTGCGATATACCTTTCCCGTGAAAAAATAATATTTTTATTCAAGTAAATTACTTTATTTATATTGTTCACTAATTAAGTAATATATAATAAATACATATTGTATTATATAAGTATAATATGTGAAATATATTTAAAGTAAAATAGTATCTACGTAAAATACTTGGCGGTATGTATAAATTTTTGTATCTTTACACCGTAATAATCAAGGAGATATGAACATTATGAAGACAATTACAACAGCATGTGTCAATCACAAGGGTGGTGTCGCCAAGACGACCTCACTGTTGAATCTGGCTGCCGGGATCGCACGGTTGCACGGAAAGAAGGTATGTATTATCGATGCGGATCCGCAGGCGAATACGACGATGGCCGCATTCGGGGAGGAAATGGCAAGTCTTTCCACGGAGGTGCTGCTTGAGAGCGTGCTGCAGGACTGCATGCAGGACAAGCCTCTGGACCTGAAGCCGCAAAAATGGCTGGAGAAGGTGGACATATTGCCGGCATCTCTGGATCTGGCGGCAACGGAAGTGGTGATGAACACCACGCCGGGCAGGGAGTTCCTTTTCAGGGAGATCATAAAGGTACTGGCGGAAAATTATGAGTATATACTTATAGACTGTCCGCCCTCACTGGGGATCATCACGCAGAACGCACTCATGGCAAGTGACTTTGTTATCATACCCACGGACGGGAACTATTTCGCAATGAAGGGCATCGAGAAGATACATTATATCATCAGCCTGCTCAGAAGGAAGCTGGGCGCACAGGTACGCATACTCGGATACTTCATGACCAGGTTCAATGCGAAAAGAAAGCTGGATGCGGATATAAGGGAGAGTCTGAAGGAGGCCCTAGGGGAAGGAATGTTTGAAACAACGATCCGCAACAACGTGGCCCTGGGAGAGGCACAGTACAACGCGCAAAGCATTTTTGATTATGCACCCTCGTCAAACGGGGCCGAGGACTACAGGAAGCTGACGGAGGAATTTGTCGGGAGAGTGAAAAGGATGAATAAACAAAATACTGGAAAATGAAAGAGTTCAAGTCAAGAGGGATCTCCCTGGAAAACATGGTGGGAGAAAACCCGGTGAAAGAAAAAGGCACGACCGGAAAGCCTGCAGGAAAAACATACAACCAGACAATCGCATTGACAGAGGATCTTGTGTGGGAATTAAGAACATTCGCCGCGGATCACCGGTACAGGGGCGTCAAAACGATACTTGAAGCGATGGTAGGGTGCTTTCTCAAAGAGGACGGGACACTGGACCGAGAGAAACTGGAGGATTTCTGGAGAGAATATGTGGAGAAGTGAATTATGGGAATTATTATAAAAGTAGCAGTCGGATAAAAGTAAAATACTTAACTTGGAAAAACATGAAAAAGATATTTGGATACATATTAGCCGCCTCGCTTGCCTGTACGCTTGCATCATGTGAAAAGGACGGAATATTGCCGGAGCCCGAACCGCCGGTGGTGAATCCCGGCGGAAACCAGGAGGAAGAAGAACCCGGAGAGGAACCGGAAAAGACACGGCTGGGCGTCACCGCCACACTGCAGGGCATGCAACAGACAAGGGGGATCATTGAGGCGTTCGTGCCGGGACACGCCATGGGAGTGTTTGTCAATACGGACGGGACGGAAGCAGCAGGCACGAAAAACGCCTCATACGTCTTTGACGGGAAAGAATGGAACGCGGCCAGCCAGGTGCCGGTGGAAGGGGACGCGGAGGTGGTCGCATATCTGCCGTACGACAACGCGGTGACTGACTGCAAAAATGTGCCGTTTGATCTGGCGGACCAGGATGACATCCTGTACGGATCCGCCAGGGTGACAAAGGACATGCCCACCGCCGACCTGATGATGCGGCACGCAATGACGCTTGTATGTGTGCGGCTGATGAAAAACGAGTACATTGGCGCGGGAGTGGTTGCGGATATGACATTCTCGGAGATATACACTGCCGGAACAGTCGATGCCTTGTCCGGAACTGTGAAGATGGACTACAACAGGGGACGTGGTGCGATCAGAGTCGGAGGAAACTACGCCCTGAATGATGCGGATCCGGTCGTTGTCGATGCAATTCTCATTCCAAGAGCATCGCATGACCACCAGGCATGTGTCAGCTTTACCATTGACGGACAGAAGCACACTTATGCATTCCCGGTGCAGCATGAATGGAAGGCGGGCATGAAATACACCTATACTCTGAACATGACAGGGAATTACAACGCCCCGGTCAACAAGGAACAGGTGGATATCGATGTGGAATACTGGAGCAGGTACGGCAAGAGCGACGAGATTATACTCAATCCTGATCCGGACGATTATCCTTTCAAGATATGGCCGAACTATACGGAGTACGGATACGACTGTTACCAAAACGAAGGCAAGGTGTTCGGGACATTCTATACGCCTTTCTGTGATGACGGCGAAGGGGAGATGAGATTTGTATTCATGAGGCAGGGTACTAATGAGATTGTAGAGAAGTTCCAGCCGATAGACATCAAGACCAATGGAGGATGGGACGGCAAGCGCATCCAGTGTTATGTCACTTCCGCACCGGGGACCTACCAGCTTGTCCCATTGTTCCGCAGGAAAGGAGAAACAATGTGGTGCAGGGCCGTTGGATATTCTTATGGCAGCACAGACCAGGAATGGCTGTATGAGGTGAAAGCGCCTGCGTCAGAGAATTTGCCGGCATTGCGCATGATGGAGGTGGAAGGGCAGGGATATACTTCTATTCTTGCATATCCGGTGCCTGATGATACTCCATGGAACCTGGTATATATTTTGTCCAATAAAGGAGAAAAAGCATTGAGAGGCGAAATTAAAGCTGTCTGGGAGCGTGAGTTCAAGATGAATTCCAATTCATACAGACCAAGTATTAAAAGAAAAGGTGCGGTCAATGATGACGAATGGAGGGATGAGATTGGCACTGTGGCTGTTGATATTCCGGCAGGAATACGTTTCTGGAAAGGTATTATGGAGTGCCAGTTCCCGGTTAAACGATTGAAACCGGAATATAATGGTGTCGGATATGCGGGGCCACTTGTGCATCTATACTGGAAAGCGGAAGGCTCCAATGAATGGATATTGCTTCGGTGTGATGCAGACTATCTCTTCAACCGCAACTATACGGACGGATATATTTGGGATGAAACAACGAATTATATAAAAATAAATCCTCAAAATTGGAATAACAGGAATTGAAATGAATATATTTACCGATAAGCAATTACAGAAAGCAGAACAAATTCTATGCTCTCCATTGGCAAAGTTGTCGGATCTGACATCTTCCGATATACGCAATTTGGCTGTGGTGTGGAGTTATTATTCAGGAAAGATCGAAGGGAATACATATACATATGTGGAAACGGAAGCGCTTCTGAAAGACGGTATCACTTCTGAAAAAAGATATGAGGATGCAAAAATGTTGAAGAATCTGCATAACGTCTTTGTGTCGGAAATGGAATATATCCATAAGGGAGGTAATACGGAAATGATAGATGAACGTACATTGCTCCGGCTGCATTCCGGTTTGTCTTCCGGGTTGGTTTCCGATGAAGAAGCCGGGCAGTTCAGGACACGTCCGGTACGGATCAGCGGGACGGAATATATACCTCCGCGTGATGTGTATGAGATCCGCTTCAAGTTAAGCGAGGTCCTGTATCGCCAGACAGAATTGGACAACCCTCTTGAACGTGCCGTATATTTACATTGCAACATTGCAAAGATACAGCCGTTTATAGATTGTAACAAACGGACCGCACGCCTTGTGGAAAGTATTGTAATGATGAATGCCGGAATAATCCCGGTATATTCGGCCAGGGAAGCTGATATACTGAACTATCGAAAAGGACTGGTCAGTTTTTATGAAACCGGAGCATATGATCTGTATGCCGATTATTTTTTGGAAAGACAAATAAGCCGGATAAGGGAATTGGTAACTGATACCGGCATGGAAATATAATTCATTGGCATAAATAAAATGAATTTAAGGTGGAGAGGTCCTGCTGCAGTGATGCATCGGGACTTCATTTTTTGAAAGAAAAATGAATGGGAGGTTTTCTGGCTGCCTGTAAAAATAAAAGATCCATAGAAACATTGTTTTCTCTATGGATCTTCTTGTCATGATTATAATTCGGAGCGGAATAAGCGGACAGGATGCCCGCTTTATTTTTTCATTGCCTGATCTGATTTTGGTGCTTTTTCCATTGCTTCAGTCTGTATCTGTTTGGCCTCCTTAATGGTATTGCAAGTACCGTTAAAGCAGGCTTTGGGTTCGACTTCCAATTTACTGGTGTAGATATCACCATTTACCATACAGCCAGATTTCAGCATCAGTTCATCTGTAATATGTATGTCACCTTTCAATGTGCCTTGTAATATGGCGGAAACGGAAGTTACATTCCCTGTAATTTTCCCTTGAGGACCGAGCACCACTGTTTTACGACATGTGATGTCACCTTCTATTGTTCCATCCACCCGCAGGCTTCCCTCCACATCAATTATACCTTTCAAGACTGTACCGGCTGCTATGGTAGTCAGTTTTAAAGGTTCGGATGTTGCAATGTCATGCTCCTTGTTGTCTTTCTTTTTGCCGAACATAGTATCTTTGTTAACGTTCTTACTTTGTTTTTTTTTGCAAAAGTAGAAAAAAATGCCGGAATACAAAAATGGACCTGTGAGGGAATCTGTTTTTCTTTTATCGCTCCATCTCGTTCCAACAGTACTATTACAGCCAATTTTGAACAGGGTATATCTATTTCTGATTACATTTTCGTAGGTGATAATGGCGTTATCCTTTCCCAAGAAAAAAAATATATATTGGGTGAAACAGATTGGTATTCAGTAGTACATGGTAATGGCCAATATATAGCAGTCGGCAAACGTGGATATATGACCACTTCAACAGATGGCATAACATGGACAGGACCGGATATCGTTGGATATTCATCAGACTGGTATTCCATAATATTCGCAGACGGTAAATATGTGGCTGCCGGTAATGGATATGTTGCAGTATCTACGGGCACCGGAGATTGGAACATTATCAAGATCAGCAACACCAAGAACCGTACATGGAACAACATACAATATTGCAATGGCCGGTTTATCGTTGTAGGCAATAACGGATATATGGCAACTTCCACAGATGGAAACGTCTGGCAGGAAACAAAAATCGGCTCCGGTGACTTGAAATCCGTAACTTATGGAAACGGTATTTATGTCATTGCGGAAAAAAGTGGTTATATTAATAATTCGACGGACCTGACAAACTGGAACAGAGTAAAAATAACAGCCACCAATTTGTATTCTTCAGCATTCGGAAATAATAAATTCATTGTAAGTTCCTATGGATATATGCACTATTCTACCGATGGTATAAATTGGAAAGAAATAGCTTTCGGGGATAATTCCTGGGAAGAAATTATATTTAAGGATGATAGTTTTCTAACTCTTGAGAATAACGGATATATCGGGAAATCCATAGATGGGATCAATTGGAAATCAACAAAAATAACAGATAACAACAGCCTTAAATTAGGCTTTCTGAACGGTTTTTGTGATATAGATAGAAAATAGTTTTGGTTTATATAAAAAGCAGGGGGGATATATCCCCCTGTCATTCCTATTCCCAATGCGTTGTGAACCGGAAGGTTATGTTATAGCCAGTGCCTGGTATTTCTTTGCCGTTAAACTCACCGAAATCAAGAGTTTGCTTGCCTGAAGGAGATTTGATGTTTGAGAGTACCTTAACATTATCTATCATAATATCAAAGGACTGCGGAGTGGCACTTTTTTCTCGTGTATCTCCATCCTGATTTATTGTTTCCCATTCTGAATACGCATACATAACCTTTTTGTTTGGCTCTATCTGCACAGGATAGCTCACTTCATCCATATTGTCCATATCATTCTTAGTCTGCCCGTATATTTTGCATATTATACCGGAACAATCTGTAGATGACAAGGTCAAATACTCATAATTCCTGCCACTATTCATGCTTGATGTGGAACTATAAAATCTATCTAAATTAATCGTGACGCTTCTTGTAGACTGCTTGAATTTGGCTGTAATAGTACTGTTGGTATGAAAGTTTCTATTATTGAGTAAAATTTTGATCTGATAAATAAAAACGTGTGCCATACTGAACTAAATTCAGCATAACACACGCATTAGATATGACTATAGTTAAAGGGAGCTTATTTCCTCGGCAGACAATCCGGTGGCTTGCGAGATGATATCAGTTGATACACCTAATTTTTTAAAATTACGGGCATTCTCTATCCTTTCTTCAGCACGACCTTCAGCACGACCTTGCTTTAGGCCTTTCTCCAGTCCCTTTTCCTCACCTTTGTGCTCAGCAGTGGCAATGGTATTCTGCCAATCACGATAGACTTTTAGACTTTCTTCATAAGCCTCATATTGCTCTTTGGTAAATTTGGCAATTTCAGCAGCATCGAACAACTTGGTAAATACCCTTTCCTGTAATGCCTTGGGACGTTCCATTAGACGGGAAAGGTTACGTAATACAAAGAGCCATTTCTCAAACATACCATCCAGTTCTTCCTCCCTCTTATTAAATTTGGGCATCTCTAAATAGACAAAAGTAAGTTTATCATAGAAAACTTCCTTCGTATGAATATCCATCAGCTGAACCTCATGGTGGAAATAACCCTCATCCTTGTGATCAAAGGTGAAGTTCAGGACACCGATAACATAAACCGCTTTCAAATGGTAATCCCACTCGCCCTTCTCACCCTGTTCCCGGATCGGGAATGTCGAATAGTACAAGCTTCTGTCCTTGAAGAACTGTTGTTCTCCACGTTGCATCTCAATAAGTATTTTCTCACCTTTTTCATTCTCACAATATACATCGAAAACCGCGCGTCTGTCAACCTCGGAATTGCCCAAATGCTCCGTATTGAGATAAGTCAGGTCGCGAATGATTTCTTTCCCCTTAAAGAGACTGTTTACAAAGCTAAGAAGCAACTCCTTGTTCATCTCCGTACCGAAAAGTACCTTGAAACCAAAATCGGTGTATGGATTAATATATTTGTCTTTTAGCAATTTATCTGTCATACTTAAAGTTTTTGAATAGAACAAAGATAGCAAAAGAAAACTATTTCACAAAATATTGAATGAAAATGAAATGAAACAGGCACAGGTTCCTAGAGAATTCATGTTCTTAAAATACGAATTCTCTTCTCTGTACAAACATAATAAGCCCAACAGTACTATTACAGCTAATTTTAAAGAAGAGCAGCTGCCTGTTACGGTCACTTTCACGCTTCCTGCTGATGAATATATAATGAAAAATCAAACGGGAAATAAAATAAGGCTTACTCCATGGAACGGTTCTGCAAGTCCTCATACGACATACATTACCTATCATTTTGATAATGAGTCTCAAAAACATTCCATATCACTGAAAGGAGAAAACTGCAACCTGGAATCTGATGCTGTTGGAATACGGATTAAGAGCGCAGTTTCTGCAACAGTCACTATTCCGAAAGAAAAGAGCAGGCTTGTTATCGATCAGATATCAAGGCAGACAATCGTTAATGAGAAAGGGAGATGTATCGATTCGGAAAAGGGATATTTAATACTGGGAAATAATATAATATACACTAATCCCACCCCTGCAGAGTCATGGGAAAGTTATTCCCCCACTACATGGCAACATTATATCCCCCTGGCTGTCACTGGCATGGAACTGCTGAAGAAGGATTTGACAGACGGAGATGTCATCCGGATAACCGGTTATGCCGGAATCGTTGGTGACTTATAGCTGTCACAAATATATTCGTATATTCAGACCACTGTCAGAAGCAGTTTTTTCTGACAGTGGTCTTTCAGCTTTTGTCGGGAAAGCCCCGGGCTATCCTCCGCTCAACCTTTTCCAGTTCCTTGAACTTGATCTTGGATATCGAGTTGTAGATTGTCGCCTCGTTTATGTCCGCATAGATTTCCGTGGTGCGGATGTTGGTATGTCCCAGGATCTCCTTGATGGTCGTAAGCGGCGTGTCATGATAAAGCAGAAGGGTGGCTGTCGTATGGCGTCCTGTATGGAAAATGATAGCCTATGCAAGAAAAAGCGAACGGATGAAGATTAAACGTAAGTTGTTTGAAATGAGCGGTATTTCACTATTCTGCCAAGTGGAGAAAATGCAAACGGCAACAGAATATTGAGGTTGTTCAGTTACCAAACCGTTAGCCGGGCAGTTACCGAAACGGGAATAGGTAACGGCAGGCAATGAAAAGAAACCCTCACCGTTTTGTTTGCACTCATACACAGTGTTTTGCATATCAAGGAACGCTTATACGGCAAGTAATTTTGCATTAAAAAATATAAGCGTATGAAAGTAGAAAAATTCAGGGTTCTGCTCTACCTCAAAAAGAGCGGACTGGACAAATCGGGTAAAGCCCCGATAATGGGAAGAATCACCGTGAACCGCACGATGGCACAGTTCGGATGCAAGCTGTCCTGCACGCCTGAATTGTGGAATCCACGTGAAAGCCGTCTGAACGGCAAGAGCAAGGAAGCGGTGGAAACCAATGCCAGGATTGAAAAACTGCTGTTGGCGGTAAACGCCGCATTCGACAGCCTTGTGTCCTGTAAGGTCGATTTTGACGCCACCGATGTAAAAGACCTTTTTCAAGGTAGCATGGAAACGCAGATGACCCTCATGAAAATGACAGATGCAATCTGTGACGACATTAAGGCACGTATCGGCATAGACCGTGCGAAAGGGACTTATCCCGGTTATCACTATATGCGGCTGACGCTCGGGGAGTTCATCGAAACCAAATACAAGGTCAAGGATCTGGCTTTCGGACAATTGACGGAACAGTTCATCCACGACTATCAAGCCTTTGTCACGGAGGAGAAAGGCTATGCGATTGATACCGTACGCCACCACCTTGCCATCCTAAAGAAAATCTGTCGCATAGCCTACAAAAAAGGGTATTCCGAGAAATGCCATTTTCAACATTTCGCCCTGCCCCGGCAATCAGAAAGGACACCACGTGCATTGAGCCGCGAATCGTTCGAAAGAATCCGTGATGTGGAGATACCTTCGTACCGAAAGACGCACATATTGGCACGCGACCTTTTTCTGTTTGCCTGCTACACGGGCGTGTCATACGCTGATGTGGTTTCCATCACGGACGAGAACCTGTACACGGATGACAACGGATCATTATGGCTGAAATACCGCCGAAAGAAAAACGAACATCGGGCGAGCGTGAAACTGCTTCCCGAAGCGTTGGCACTACTTGAGAGATACAAGGACCAAACCCGGGAAACGCTCTTCCCGGTAATCCACCACCCGAACATGAAACGGCACATGAAAGCGTTGGCTGCACTGGCAGGCATCAAGGATAACTTGTGCTATCATCAGGCGCGCCATAGTTTTGCTTCGCTGATAACACTCGAAGCGGGTGTGCCGATAGAGACCATCAGTCGGATGTTGGGACATTCCGATATTTCCACCACTCAGGTCTATGCACGTGTCAGCCCGAAGAAACTTTTCGAGGACATGGATAAGTTTATCAAAGCTACCGAAGATTTTCAATTAACACTTTAATACATAAAACGATATGCGAAGCACATTTTCACTGTTGCCCTACATCAACCGCAGCAAGGTAAAGGCTGACGGAACGACTGCCGTACTCTGCCGTATAACCATTGACGGAAAACAGACCGTCATCAGTACGGGAATTTATTGCCGACCGGAAGACTGGAACGGCAGGAAGAACGAGATAAAGTCCGCAAGGGAGAACAACCGTTTACGAGAATACCTGCGGATAACAGAGGAAGCCTACAATGAGATATTGAAATCGCAGGGCGTGGTCAGTGCGGAGATACTGAAAAACCATATCACCTTGAACAATATCCATCCGACCACTCTCCTGCAAATGGGGGAATGGGAAAGGGAGCGGTTAAGGAAACATTCAGTAGAAATAGATTCCATATCTTCCTACCGCCACTCCATGTACTACCAGAAGTACCTGACGGATTATCTCGCTTCCTTCGGGAAGAAAGACATCGCCCTTGAGGAAGTGACGGAAGATTTCGGCAAATCTTACAAGGCATATCTTAAGAAATGCAAGAATTTCGGGGCTTCCCAGACCAACAAATGCCTATGCTGGCTGAACCGTCTGCTTTATTTGGCTGTCGATAAAGAGATTATCCGTGTGAATCCCTGCGAGGATCTGGAATACGAACCAAAGCCGGAAGCAAGGCACAAGTACATCAGTCGTGAGGAGTTCAAGAGAATCCTTGCCACCCCGATGTATGACAAGCGTCAGGAGCTTACAAGACGGGCATTCATCTTTTCCACACTGACGGGATTGGCGTATGTGGATATAAAGCTTCTGCGCCCGCATCATATCGGACGCAATGCAGAAGGCAGACGTTACATCCGCATCAACCGCAAGAAAACAAATGTGGAGGCGTTCATCCCCCTGCATCCCATAGCGGAGCGGATATTGTCACTGTACAATACAACCGATGACGAACAGCCCGTATTTCCTCTTCCGAGCCGTGATGCCCTCTGGTTTGATATCCACGAGATGGGTGTTATCATAGGCAAAGAGGAAAATTTGAGCTATCATCAAAGTCGTCACAGCTTCGGAACATTCCTGATTTCGGCGGATATACCTATCGAAAGTATTGCCAAGATGATGGGGCATTCCAATATCCGGACGACACAGGGTTACGCACGGATAACCGATGATAAAATCTCTAAGGACATGGACAAGCTGATGGAACGCAGGAAGATACAATCTACTGGCGAAAAGACAAACAACAATAAGTAAACAGTATAAATTCAGTACATTATGGACAGAGGAATAATAACAATCAGTGAAACGGGTGTAGTCATTATGCCGACAGCGCCTATATGGATGACACAATTTGAGATAGCCGACCTGTTCGGAGTCTTCTCCTGTGATATTCGCAAGGTTATTCATTCCATTTACAAGAACAAGGAAATGGACGAATTTGACACGATGAAGTATCTCAAGCAACCGGATGGTATCAGTTACGATGTCTATAACATTGAAGTGATTATAGCCGTTGCATTCAGGATATGCAGTAAAGAGAGTATTTTGTTCAGGCAGTGTATAATCAGTAAAATGAGTACAACCAAAGCAACATCTATAATAACATTGTTTGTTCCCTGTGGCAGAGGCGACAATCGATGGTATAGTTGAGGCTTATTCCATCAGCCACTCGTTCCCGATGCACGGATGCAAAGGTAGCGTATGGCTTGATGGCAGCGGCAAGGTTGGGCGGCAGAGCCGTTTCGGGCGGAATCTTCCTCCTGCGGAGCGTATTCAGCCCGAAAACCTTGCCACTGCCTGCCATACGCTTGAAGAGCATCCGGCAACGGAAACAAGCGACTGATGGGAAATCAGAAGAAAGAAAAGAGGAACGGCTTACAGACGAAGCGGGATTTTGATGCTCCATCTGTAAGCCGTTCCTTTCTCTTTTTGCCGAACCATTGCTGATGCAATCACAGGGCAGACGGCAAACTGCGCTCTTTCAAGAAAATCATGTGCCTGTCAGCCGATAGGCGGAGCGGTAGCCATCAGCAAGCATCCTTTCGATGTCGGATTCACGGTAGAGTATTTTACCGCCTAACTGGATATAGGCTATGCGCCCTTCGTTCCGGTAGTCCTGAAGTGTCCGGCGGCTCACTTTCAGCCGTGCCGACACCTCCTTGTCGGTGAAGAAACGTTCACCGTTCAGTGTCGGGCGGTAATTGGCGGTCAGATGCTCGAAGCTGTTCAAAAGACGGTCAAGACTGCCCATGAAGTGGATTATCCACTCGTTGTCCTTGTTTATCAGTTCATTCATGTTAATTTGGATTTAGTGTAATTACTTTGTTTACTATATGCAGGTGATTAAATCGCCCTGCCCTTGAACTTTGCTTCTTTCCGCCTGTCCTCCACAACGGAAACAATGCGCTGTACATCATCGGGACGGTAGTAGGTCTTGTGGTTTATCTGAGAGTAAGCCAGCGTCCCGTTGTCCCGAAGCGTCTGCAATGTGCGTGGGCTGATGTTGAGCATCCGGCAAACGACCTGATTGTCCATCCACTCGCCCATTGTCTTCTCTCCGTGCCGCCGGCAGATGGCATTCATGCGACTGACGAAACGGTCGAACTTGGCGACCATCGCCTCAAAGGTCTTTCTTTCAATTGATACGATTT
>OCLC01000178.1_pt1 | contig 30903 bp, 26 predicted proteins | sample 1502911 | NCBI WGS metagenome assembly OCLC01 (sample SAMN03418284, study PRJEB22391) | human gut metagenome | biome: human-gut; feature: organic feature; material: feces | host: Homo sapiens | place: Italy | collected 2013-04 | reverse complement strand
TTTGGCTGTGGCTTTTGCCGCCTGTGCCGCTTTCTGCGAAGCCTTAACTGTCGCCTGAGCTGTTTTCTGTGCCGCTTTTGCCGCTTGCTGACTGGTTTTTATCGCTGTCTTTGCAGTCTGTTCAGCCGTCTTAACTGATTTCTGTGCAGTTTTCGTTGCTTCTTTCCCGGCAAACTTAATGGTTTTCTTTCCGGAGGAAGTAGCCGACTGCTTAATGGTCTTTTCAGCCTTATCGACAGTCTTAATTGCAGAGCTTGTATTCTGCGAAGCCTGTTTTCTCAACAACTGCTCGGCTCGCTGTTGCTTAAAACGCTGAATACCGTCTTTTGCAGTGCGGATATTCTCTTTTGTGGTTTCAAGTCCTTTTCGTCCCGCTTTGTCAAACGCATAAGCACCATCGTGAACCACCTCGTCAATGCCGCTTTCCAGTTTATCGGAAGCATATTCCTCGGCAGAGCTGCTGTTGGCATTTACCGACCGCTCCGCCTTTTCTTTTGTTGCGATATACGCCTGCTTCATTCGTTGGGTTGCAACGGCAGCCTTATCTATGGTTCGTATCGTACCTTTTGCATTGTCTTTCGTTTTAATATCAGCCATACAATCCCTCCTTCCTATGCAGGCTGAACCACCTGTTGCGTTATTCGTTAATGAGCTTTGCCACTACAACAAGTCTGCCGTTTGTCCGGGAATACTCACAGGTGGAAAGGGTCAGGAGCTTGTCGCCGTATTTAGCGGTTACACCCGTATCGTAAAGCGACAGTTCCTTGCACCTCTCAACATAGGCTGTGAAATCATCGGCGGTCTCAGCATTGACAAACTGATAATATTTGAAGCTGTCGGGACTATCCGTATATACTACGGTTTTGAACACGGCAATTACTTCATAGGTCTGTCTGTCGGTCAGCGTATCAAAGGATACTGTTTTGTGCTTTTCCCAAAAGCTCTTGTCCTTGAATTTCATAAGACCGGCGAACATAGAGCCGTCGTTCATATGATGACCGTAGATAATGATATTGTCGCTTGGCAGTTCCATATCGCAGTTTTCCTGAACATAAGGACAGCCGTAGTCGGTGTACGCTTTATCAAAGCCGTGCTTCAGATAGAAGTTCGGGTTGTCCTTTGACTGCATAACGGGATAATTGATTTTTGTGTCCTCAACCTTAATCCAGCCGACCATATCGTTGTTTTGCAGATAAAGCTCCTGATACTCCGGGATAAAGGTCTTTTCTTCGGAGTAGTTCATCGGCTCTTGGGTTTCTTCAGGCTCGGTCTCCACAACCTCAATCAGATTGTCGTACAGCTCAGCCTGCTTTGCAGAGTCGCAATAGTGCTTGATGAGAAACCCTGAACTGACGGCAAATACAATGCTGAAAGCACAGATTATGGCAATATAGATTTTGTTTTTCATAGGTGTTTCCTTTCTCATTTACAGAATAGGGCAAGGGTTATGCACCCTCGCCCGGTTTGGTTGTCATCAGCTTATACAGCTTCGTATTCTTCGGGAACTTATTTGCAAACGGCACAAGCGAACTGCCGACCTTAATCAGTCCGTGTCCTGCGTCAACATTCGTGATATATGAAAGCTGGAGGTCGGAAATGTTGAGGAGCTTGGCAAGCTCAATTCTGTCGGTTGACGCCTGATTGAGCATAATCAAAAACTCGCTGTTTGCAAGCATAGTTCTTGCCGTATGGCTCTGCAAAAGGTCGTCCACATTCTGCGTAATGCCGGTGGCATAAGCACCGTACTTTCTCACACGCTTCCAAAGAGTAAACAGGAAGTTTGCGGAGTATTCGTGCTGGAACAGAAGATAGATTTCATCAATGAAGATGAATGTCTGCTTACCCTTAGCACGGTTCTGTGTAATACGGTTCAGGATAGAGTCGAGGACAACAAGCATACCGATAGGCATAAGCTGCTTGCCGAGGTCAAGAATGTCATAACAGATAAGTCGGTTATCCGTATCAACATTGGTCGGCTTTGCGAAGGTATTCAAAGAGCCGTGTGTAAACAGCTCGATAGCAAGGGCGATTTCCTTTGCTTCCGGCTCGTCCTGTTTCAAAAGCTCCGCACGGAAATCCTGCAAGGTAGGAACAGTACCGGTATATCCTCTCTGCTGATAGTCACGGTAAACGCTCGCCGTACAACGGTCGATGATAGACTTCTGTTTTGCTCCGAGGTTTGTGCCGCCGATAAGCTGTTCGCAAAGGGACATAATGAACTCGGATTTCAGGATAACCGGGTTTGCACCGTCGCCGTATTCCTTGTTCATATCCATTGCATTGATATGGCTCGGAGAAGTAGCGGAAATATTGATGATTTCGCCGCCGAGAGCCTTTACAAGCTGTGAATACTCTCGCTCCGGGTCGATAATAATAACATCTGCGTTGGAGGAAAGAATGATGTTTTCAATCTCTCCCTTTGCCGCAAAGGATTTACCGCCTCCGGATACGCCGAGGATAAAGGAGTTACCGTTGAGTAGCTGTCTGCGGTCGGCGATAATCATATTTTTGCTGATAACATTCTGACCGTAGTAAATGCCGTTTTCGTGGTAAATGTCCTGAACCCTGAACGGAATAAAGACCGCAAGGCTTTCTGTGGTAAGGGTTCTGAATGCGTCAATCTTGCGTGTTCCAAAGGGCATAGCCGTATTCAGTCCGTCCATCTGCTGATATTTGAGAACGGCAAACTGGCACAAATGCTTTCTTGCAGTCGTAAGCAGAGCCTCGGTGTCGTTATCAAGCTGTTCTTTGGAGTCCGCAGTATGAACCATAGTGAGTACAGCGAACATCATTCGCTGATCACGAGTGGTAAGGTCATCAAGGAACTCCTTCATTTCCTTTTTCTGCTGTTCCATATCATACGGAACGGTAGCGGAAAAGTTATTGTTCTGATTCTGCTTTCTCTGCCAGTTGGTTATATTCGTCTCAACCCCAAGCAGTCTGCTCTCTGCTTCTCGCACCGCTTCATCGGTCGGAACGGGTACAATGTCAATAGACATCATCAGGTTGCGGTTCAGGTCGGTAAGCTCGGCTACCATACTGTCCTTGATATAGGAAGCGTACTCACGAAGAAAAAGGACTCTCCCGTAACGGTTTCCCATTTTGAAGTAGTCCTTTTCAAATTCCATTGTATCCGGGCAAACATAATCCTTGAAATCGTGTCCCTTTTTTCTCGTTTCCTTAATATTGAAGTGGTATGCGGTTTCCTCACCGACACGGAAGAAATCGTGGACAATTCTCAGTCTCTCATCGGTTTCAAGCTCCACACATTTGCTTCCGAGTCTTGCAAAGTGGGCTATCAGGTCAGCACCGACACGGGCAAAATAGGTTCTTGCGTCCTCCACGCTCTTTTTGTTGATGGAGATAGTAACATACTTATCCTGAACGATTGCATTTGCACCGGTCGCCTTGTCGAGAAGCATTTTGTTATATTCCTCTCGGTAAATATCAAGCTCATCGCCGGTTTCGGGGATAAGAATGGTTTTCTCAAAGTCAAGACGGTTAAGCCGTCTGTTGTTGATAGTCAGCTTTGTAGTAGCTCCGCTGTCGAGAGAGTTGAGAAGCTCGGAGTATTCAAGGAACATTGCTTCCTTGTCCTCACGGCTTGCTACGGCAAAGTTAATATCCGTGAACTTGAAGCTCTTGGAATACTTGTCCTTGCCCACACGGAAAATGCCGTCGTCATAAATAGCGGTGATGGGAATACAATCCTGTACGCCCTTTGGTACTACAAACTTTTCTTTGTCCTGCTTTAACAGGTTTGTAAGGGTTTTAATCATTGTTCTTATAAGCCTCCTTTTGTTTCTGTTCTATTGTCGGTTTCATCAATTCGTAATAGGTGTTGGTGGAATAAAAGACCAGCTTTTTCGGCATAAGGAACTCGGACTTTATCCACGCCCATATAAATTTCTCAGCCGTCATTCCGTTGTATTTCACAAAGCCGAGAGCCGCAAAAGGGGCAGCTCCCAAAATGCACACCCACGATACGGTTTCTGTTCCGAGGTACGGTTTTAGGAGGAAGTAAAGTCCTACCGCTACCGCACAGGCAAGAACAGAAAAAATGAACTGTCTGAGCGACAGTCCAAAAAACATTGACTCTGTGTAATTTCGTATCTCTCGGTTAATTTTGACTTCCATCAAAAGCTCCTTTCTCTGCGATATGCTTGTTTTGCGTGACGGATTTCATCAGAGCAGACGCAGGTGTCCGCAAGGCAAATCACATTGCCGTTTTTCTTTCCTCCGTAGTACACACAATATTTGCAGTCGCAGTCAGCAGGCGTATAGCCCTGCCATCTATCGTTATTATTCTTGTTTTTCTTCATCAGAGAACCTCCCGTTATAAGCCCATCATTTCACGGATAATTCGGTCGCTCATCTTAACCGCACCGACAAGCACAAGCATATTGAATACCAGTTCGCCAATATATGCCCATACCTGAGTAACGGCTGCTGCGTCAGGGTTCACTACCGGTGGCGTAGAAGCAAATAGGGAGAAGATGATACAAGCAAGTACAATTACTGCTCCCTCAAGCAAAACGGCACAGTAGCTCTTTATAAAGCTCTTACCCACATTCTGCGACGGTTCTCCGGCAAATGTGGAAAGCGGTATCGGAGCGAGAGCCGTGTACATATACAGCTTGAAAAATCGTCCGTACACCGTCATTATCATAATGAACGACAAGACCGTGATAAACAGTCCGCCGATAAGAGTAACCGCCCACAATGGGATACTCTCAAAAAATCCGCAGCTTTCAATGGTTGTTACCATTTCAGCAGGTAAGGTTGTTTGATTGGGCGTACCGAATCCCGCAGATGTCATAATGGTTGAAATCGTACCTTGTACGATGTCGAACAGGGCAAGCATAAGCTCCAGCCCGTAGGTAATCACACCTTTGGCAATGGCAAAGCGGATAAACAGCTTTAATGCGTGTTCCGGTTTCTTTACATCGGTAAAACTTCCGCAGGTGCGAACCACACCGACAACAAAAAACAGAACGAGTAAGGCAAGACCGATAGCCTGAACCGCTCCGTTGATATTCACCATTACCGACCAAATACTGCCGCCTTTGAACTCCTGCGGCGAAGTGGTTAAGAGCTGCCATATTTCCGATAGCTTGCTGTTCCAAGTTTCAAGGGCATTTTCGAGGTTCTGAACTACCCAGTTATCACTCATCTGTTTGCACCTCCTTTAAGATTAGGAGCATACCTGAAATGCCAGGTATGCCCCGTTTGATAACTGTGTTCTCTTAACCGGTAATAAGGGTAAGGATTTCCTTTGCAAAGGTAATGATGATACCGCCTGCAAGAGTCAGGAAACCGTTGGCTCTCTGAGACGGGTCGTGAGACTTCAAAGAGAGACCGACCTGAACGATACCGAAGCCAAGCAGGATAAGACCGATGGCACGGATAAGTCCGAAGATAAAATCGGACAGATTGTTGACTACGGTAATCGGGTCGCTTGCTGCAAAAGCGGTAACGCTCATGCCGCAAACAAGAGTTGCTGCTGCGATTACGGCGCAGTAAGCACGGAAGCCTTTCTGAACCTTTCCGGTCATAGGCAGCTTCTGAGTAGTTTTCTTTTCGTTGTTCTTCTTAAAAATGTTCATTGTGTTTTCCTCCGTTAAAATAAGTTTTTATTTACTTCAAAATCCTCATCGGACAGAAGCTCGTAATTGGTTTCTCCGTAGCTTTCCTCCGGAAGTTCTTCCGGGTTAATAGAAAGAACAGAAATTGATGAGTGCTTGATGGTCACTTCGCCGTGTTTATATGCAGAAGCCTTTCCATCGGTTGTAAGTGCCACATTCGGGTGCTTCAAGATGTCATACTTGAAGTCCATAACGGGTCGTTCTCCACGAATAAACAGAATTGCATATTGGTTATCAAGCATACGAACCTCATCAGGGGTAAGAAGCTCTCGACCGCTAATCTGATAATTGGTGGAGTAGTTACCGCTTCGCCCGGTACTCTTTCCGAAAGTGTTGGTATCAATGGTTTCCTTGCCGAGAAGCTCGGACACATATTTGTGGGTGCTTTGCTCGTTGCCGCCGAGATACAGAAACTCGTCGCAGTTGCCGACAATACTTTCCCATTGCTTTTCAAACAAGGCTTTTAACTGAGCCAAGTTCTGCAAGATGATACTTACCGATACTCCACGAGAACGCATAACCGACAGTATCTTGTCAAAGTCATCGGGCAGGCTCACATTCGCAAATTCGTCCATCAGGAAATGAACGGGAACGGGAAGTGAGCCTCCGTGAATATGGTCGGCAGCATAGAACAACTGCTGAAAAAGCTGTGTGTAAAGGATAGATACCAAGAAGTTAAAGCTGGAATCGTTGTCCGGTATCAAAGCAAACAGAGCGACCTTTTTCTCTCCGAGTGATGGGAGGTCAAGCTCGTCTGTGGTAGTTAAAGAAGCAAGACTTTCAAGGTTGAACTTTTCCAGTCTTGCCGCAAGGGTTATCTGTATGGACTTTAAGGTTTTCGCCGCACCTGAATGATAGGAACGGTAATACTTCAAAGCGATGTGGTCGGGATTTGACATTTCCAATTCCGCAAACAGTTCGTCAAGGGGAGAAGGTCTTGTGTCCTCCTCGTCCTCAATCGCACCGGCTCTGAGCATTTCCATTACCATTGCAAAGTTCTGTTCATCTTCGGGTGCTTCGTAATGAAGATAAAATACAAGTGCAAGCAGAAGCATTGAAGCCGAGGTGTCCCAAAAGGGGTCTTGTGCCTGACTGCCTTTCGGAGTGGTACTCTTAAAAAGGTTCGTCACGAGCTTTTGCACATCGTTGTCGTTCTGCAAATAGACAAACGGGTTATAGCAATGGCTTTTCTCCATTGAAATCAAATCGAGAACACGGACTTCATAGCCTTTGCTTTCAAGCAGCTTTCCGGTATCTCGAAGAATTTCGCCCTTTGGGTCAAGAATGACAAATGATGTGTTGCACTGCATAAGATTCGGCTTACAGTAAAACCTTGTCTTACCGGCTCCCGAACCGCCGCACACAAGTGTGTTTAAGTTTCTTCGGTGCTTCTTCGCATTGAGTCCGATACAGACATTTTGCGTCATCAGCTTGTTCTCTGAAGCCGGAGACTGTCTGTATTTTTTGTTTACGGCTCTTGCATTGCCCCATTTCGCAGAACCGTGTTCTTCACGCCTTCGGTAATTCTTCTGTGTTGAGAAGTAAATCCCGATACCCATTGCATAGCAGAGAAGCAAAACGAGGACAGTTTTTAGGCTGTCCTCGCATAGCTCAATATGGAATGGGTTGTTGAACGCTGTTAATAGGCTCGGCAGTATTTCCGGCAATCCTCCTTTTACAGAGGGAGCTATCAGAAGCGCCAGCCATACGACCGGGATAATACCGATGACGGAAAGAATAATCGCAGACTGCCTTTCGTTATCTCGATTCACAGGAGCGTTCCTTTTCGATAACTCTGAACTTTTTCTTTGGGGCAGTTCCGACCTTGATGATAAGGTCGTCCACCGCATCGGTAGATTTACCCTCGTTCATCAAATCTGTTTTCTCGTCATTGAGAGAACGGATAATAATGCCGTGTTCATAATCGTCCAATGCGATATGATACATTTCTTCCTTCGCCATAGTCTCACCTTATCTTTCGTAGTCTTTGCTTCGTTCCTGCTTTTTCTTGTAAAGCTCATCGGAAACACGGGAGTGAATATCCGCCATCGCATTTCTCGTTTTGGAAAGCTCATAGCGAATGTCCTTCGGCTCTTTGCCGGCGAGCTTCTCAGGGATACGGTTGATAGCAAAATTTTGTGTATCGACACCGTACTTCTTGCAAAGCATATAGCCGATACAAACCGCCTGAAAGCCCATATCCGCTCTGCTGTAACTGTCGCTGTTGATGGAGAGCTGTGCGTGGCCAAGCTCCTGTGCTACGCACTGAGCGACCGCTACGCTGTCTCCCACATCACGCTTTACATACAAGGTCTGTTCCTCGTTGTTATAAAACGCTGCCATATTGGGATACGGAAGCTCATTTGTTGCTTCCACTTCAACCGGGGAAGAATCCAGCATAACAGTAATGAGTGCTTTCGGGTCTCGGTTGACAGTCGGTGCAGGCGGTCTCTTGCCGTTGGTCTGAGAAACATCAAAGACCTTTTTCACATTGTAGGAAATGCCGGTCGTACCGTCTCTCTTGGCATACTCGACAGGTTCAAGAATGGAAATGCTTTTCGCACCTTTCTGAATTTTCACATTATCCTTGCTCCAGTCGTCAAAGTTTTTGAGCTGGCTTGCTTCGGGAAGCTGCTTAAAAATCAGAAGTGCATTGACCGCAGAGTATCGGTCAAGACGGCTCTGCGTATCAAGGAAGGCTTTGAACTTTTCCGGGTCGGAAACGATAGCCTTTGCGGTGTCGTCCGCCATCTGATATACGGCTTCTTTTTCCGCTTTCATCTTCTCGGCATATTCCTCTTTGGAAAGTCTGTTTCTCTGCTGTCCTGCCTTAGCAGGGGTAAAATTGTTTGTCATTGTGATTACCTCTCTTTCACATTTTTGCTTTTGGGTTTCGGCTGCTGGTGTACGGTCTGTGCCGGGGCATTCTTGACTTCCGGCTTTGATACCTCCGGCTCTTTGCGTTCTGCTTCTTTCTGCTGCTTGGACTGTGCCTTGTATCGGTCAAGCTTTGCTTTCACCGACGGCTTTCTCTGTCTGTCGCTGACAGTACCCTTATCAGTTTGCATATCTACCGGCTCGGAGTCGTGCCTTGACGGAGGGTTTTTGTCCGTTTTGGCGACTGTGGGGTTTGACTGGGAATACCCCTCTTTCTGAATAGGTTTTCTGACGGCTTCCTCAGTGATGATTTCGTTTTTGGTTTTCGTCGGCTTGTCTTTCTCCAAAGCTTCACGCTTTTCGACAGCCTTCTGAGACTCGGTGACAATCGCAGCCTTATCAACTTTACCGAGTTCAAATCTCTCAACAATTCGCTGAATTTTGGAAGCGTCCTCTGCACGGGCAATAATATCAATCGGTACATTATCGCCCTTTGTGTTTTTATCCCTGAGTACGCAGTAGAGAACGCCGTAGCGTTTGGCCTGCTCGGTAAACTTCTTCAAGTCCTTGTTTGGGATAGAAAACACCTTCAGCTCCTTGCCCGACTTAATCATATTGGTAAGTCGAGCCTTGCCTTTTGTTTTCTGTTCCTGTTTGAGAACAGAGACTAATAGAACGGCAATATTCTTTGCTGCCGCTCCGCTTAATTTTGCGGCTACTTCAAAGCCCTCAAGCGATAGCCTGACGACCTGTTCTGCCGCATCACCTCCGTTTGTCATTACGGTTCTGCTCCTTTCGTTCTTGTTTTTCTTCGTAAACTCTAACCGTTTCAAGGTTGGCTTCAATGACCTTTGACCTTTCGGCTATGTCATCACAAAGGCCGACCTCTTTGCGGAGAGTCCACAGCTTGCTCGTGATTGCCGTAATCTGCTCCTTGACATTTGATAGCTCATTGTCACTCAAATTTCTTCTTAACTGTTTTCGCAGGTGTGTTCTATCGTCAGTCAAGGATTTGATTTGCAACAACACGGACTCTTTATATGAGAAAAGCTGCTCGTCGGTAGAAATGTTCTCCCGTCCAAGCAGCCTTGTCTCCTGAGTGATTTTGTCGAGCTTCAGCAAATCTTCTTTCAAAAGATAGTGAAGCCTTGCGGTATTCTGTTTTTTGTACTTCGGCAGATAGCCGAGCTTATAGCAGTAATGCAGATACAGCCCATACAGTCCGCCGACCTTTTTGATTTTGTGTTCTCTTGTGGGCATTCGGTACTGCCTGACTCTTACCGTTTCCTTTGCAAAAGGAACGATGAGAACCTTTTGATTTTCCGTCAGCCTACGCTTGATTGCTTCCTCGGTATAATTCTCTCCGAGGGATTTAAGTCGTATCGGCTTCTTGTATCCTTTCGGAACTATAGTCCAATACTTTCGGCTGTCGCTGAGACAATGCTCATAGCCCATCTGCGTGAGGATATAATCAAAGGTCTTTAAGTTGGTGCTGTGTGCAATCGCTTCATCAATGGCGTCACGGGTAATGGAGTATCGGCTCGGCATACCGGCTTGCTCCTGCTTGTAGTAATAAGAGGATTGCTTACTGCGGTTCGGGTTCGGATTATAATACAGTCCGTACTTTTCACAGAGACGGTCGGCAACCAAGCGAAACTTGAACCACGCTTTTTCATCTCCCCATAACCGCTTGCCGTCTACAAAGGAAACAGAGTTGATTACATAATGGCAGTGCAGGTGCTTCGTATTCAGATGAGTAGTAACCACCACCTGAAATCTTTTGCCCCACACTTCGTTTGCAAATTCCATTCCGATTTTCTGTGCCAGCTCCGGGGATATGTCCTGTTCCTTAAAACTCAGGTATCCGTGATAAGCTTGAATGCCGTCATCTTTGCCGTATGCTTTTTTCACAGATACAAACTGGTCTCTTGCGGTCGCAGGGTTGCAGTTGATACCCTCAACGAAAAATTCACGCTCGGTTTTTTCTTCGTCCTTTGCGTAGCTGAGAACATCACGGAGAGCCTGATACTGTTCCTCGGTGTAAATATCTGCCGCAGTCTTTTCGGGATTGGCGGCATAGTCGATTACCTGACCGAGCCTTGATGTGACCGACCATAATTTACTTACTGCCATTTCATATCGCTCTTATCGGGTCTTAAAAAAGTACGCTCCACATCAGCCTGAAACTTATGCCAGCGTTCGGCTTCTTTTTTAAGCTGTGGTGCGTCCACAAAGCCAAGCGTGTTTGCTTTGGCGGCAAGCTGATTGATGTTGTTGCCGATAGCTGAAAGCTCCCGCATAACGTCGTAAAATCTTTCGTCGGGCTTTTCTCTCGGCTCGTATCCTTTGAGAAGCAAACGGATAAGACCGCCTTCGGAAAGACACGCCCGTTTTGCTTTTTTCTGCAAATCCTGAGCTTCTGCCTTGTTCATCAGAATGTGCTTTTCAATGTTTCTCTTGCTCATTTTTATCGCTGTCCTTTCTGTAAATATAGTGCCTGTCCCGATTTATCTGAAACAGGCACATTGTTGTTACTCCGAAAAAGCCGCCGATGATTAACCCGGCGGCGACCAATACTATCTCCCGCATAGTTTATGCTCCTTTCTTCTTTGGGGTATTAGGGGCAACCCCTAACGAGTGTACCGTTTTGGACATTCCTGTCCATAAATGGTCTGCTCGCTAAGATTATGCAGACACTCAGGGTTGCCCCATAGATTGACTTTTATCTCTCCATATCCTTTGAGACAGGCTTATACGGCTTTACTTCAATACCGTCCATAGACTTGTAAAATCTCTCCGGGTATTTGAACTTTTCCTCGTACTTACGAGCCAGTTCTTTCGGCATACTGAGAAACTTTTCCGACTCAATCGGTGCGTAAGCAATGAAGAACTTGCCGGCAATAATGTCGAGCATTTCACGGTTGCTGTCATCTTTCACATAACATTTTTCAATCTTCCAACCGTCCTTGCCACCGTGTTCATCAGCCATATACGCTTCCAGTCGCACACATTTATCCGAACCGTCAAGGGAAGAAGCATAGATAGAATATCCGCCCATCCCCTCAATGAAAGCCTTATTGTTACTGCTGACAACATAGGTTCTTTGCTCCTCTGAGTAAGGTTTGTCAAAGCTGTCAGCCGTAAAAACAATATATCCGGTCGTGTGGTTTCTTTCTTTTTCTGCCTGCCGGAAATGAGCTTTCAACTGCGGATAACTCATCTCAACATTCTCAGGCTCGGAATAAACAGCCCTGTTCAGCGGCATACCGTTCATCTTTCCTTCCTCGTTGCAGATGATGGCAACCTCGTCCTCAAAGGGCATATATTCTTCAATATCTCCCTCCACAAGAGACTGCATTGCTTCCAGCGTATCCTCAATCTCAATGAGCTTTGGATACCTGCCCGGCTCAACAAAAATGACGGAAATCTTCTCCGGTGCTTCAACCTTTTCAAAGGTGTCCTCGTGAATATTCAAAGCAAGGGAGCTGCCGTTTTCCCAACTCATATGAATCTGTCCGGCGTCGTCAACGAACTTTACTGTTCCTTTAAGACCATAGGGCATTTGACTTTCACCAGCCATTTCAGTGAGTACAATCTGCGTACCCTCCGGGTACATTTCTCTGATTTCTTTTAGTTTCATCGTGCAAAACTCCTTTCGGTTTTATCTTTTATTCCCAAGCGTTTACAAAGAAAGTCGTTGACATCTTTCCCGTATTGGGGAGGGTCGTCAACGACTTCATAATTATCTGAAAGAATCGTCTGCAACGCTTTGGTTGCTTTTCTTCCGGCAATATCATTATCCAAATGAAGAACAATTCGCCTGATTGTTTTGTCTTTTTCAAGCAGCCTGCCGAGTGTAACAGGCACTTTTGAGTCCTCGATTTTCTGCTTTGGGGAATACACTCCCGCAAGAGAAACAAGGTTAAACTGTCGCCAGTCTTTGCCCTCCAGCTTCATCAAAGTTGCATAGGAAAGCAAGTCAATGGCACACTCAAAAAGATGAACCTCTCCGGTGTTTTCGGCAGTCAGGCGGAAAGAATATTGCTTTTTACTGCCGGTGCAGTCGCCCATAATCCTTGATTGATTTGTTGCTCTGTAAGCGGCGTATTTAGGTTCTTTGTTCTCGTCATAGCCGATAAAAACGGCATTGTGATATGGGAGCGACTCAATGATTAGCTCCTGTTCCAAACAGTGGTTGATGATTTCATAATCAATCCCACGCCCGAAAAGGTAATCAAATACCACATCGGCAGTAGGACTTTTTTCAGGCAGAAGCAAGGGTTGTTCCTCATAGCTTTTGATGTTTTCACAAGTCGGAAAGCTGACTGAACCGTTTCCCATAATGGTCTGAACCGCCCCGACAAAATCCATTCCACGGACTTTGATAAGGTAATCGAGGGCGGATTTGCCCCCGATACCTCTCGACCACCACATCCATTTTCCGTTGGAAATCTTCAAGCTGTCGTGGGTTCTTGTGGTGTAGGTGTTGCTTGAAAATTTAACAAGCTCGCCCGGTTCATACTCTCTGAGATAGGTTAATAAATCCATTCGTTTGGCTTCGGTTATGACCTCCGGTGCAATATACGGCATAATTATCACCGCCGTTCTACATCAGCAAATCCGCAACTGCTTTCTGAATCGGTTCGTTGATACTGAGCTTTGCAATGATAATGAGTATCTTATCAACAGGGCAGCCGATGTCATTCCAAACAGTCCAAGCACCTTCCGCAAGGTCGTCGTTTTCATACAAAGCAATGATTTCTTCCGGCGAAAACACCGTTTCAATGCTCTGTCGAACCAACTCTCCGTAGAAAGAAAGCTTTGCACTTCTAAGGGCAAATTCTGCTTCCTTTGCGGGCGTTTTGCTTCTTTTCAATTCGAGATATGCTTTATCAAGTCTCCTGACCACAACCATCATCATTGCGTCAAAAGGGTTAATGATTGCTTTTCTGCAAGGGCAGTTTTCTCTTTCCTTATCGGGTGTCATTTTATCTTTCATAGGTTTTCTCCTTTCGTGTGTTCGGCACTTCGCCCTCATCGGGTTCGCCGCCGACAATTTCGTTTTCTCGCTTATCCATATTGAGCAAGATATTCAGCTCGTCCAATCGGGCAAGCTTTGTCTTGAGTTCTTCCTCCCCAATAAACGGTTTTTGGACTTCTTTCTTTGCGGTTTCCAACTGATTTGTGGTGTTCTCAAGGTCATTTTCCGCAAGCGACAAGCTCTCGGCAAATCTCTCAATGCCGTTATCAAGACGGATAATATTGCCGTGTGCGTCATCACCGAGAGGAACATTTCTGCTTGTCGCACCTTTCAGTCGAACCTCATAATTTCGCTCTGCGGTATTAAAAAGCAGTTCCGTTTCAAACCCTCGGTACTTGCCGAGAGGAATAGGGTCGGGGCTGTTCATCTGCTTGCAGGCTTCAATGATTGCTTTACCGGCGTCGGCTTTTTCGGAATAAAAAACACCCTTAACCTCCATACCGACAAATCGGTCGTCCGTTGGTTTCGGGTGCTGTTTCGCAGTTTCTACATCTTGCTTCAAGCCTTCAATGCGGTTTTCCAAAGCTGTAATTCGCTGCGGATAATATTTGATTATCTTATCTTCCAAAGCGTATCTTTCAGAGAGAAAGTTGGATTTTAAGAGCTTCAGCTTTTGGACTTGAATGTCCAAATCCATCTTTTCCTTAATATACGGGTTGCCGGTGGCAAGCATTTTAATCTCTGCATAGGAAAGGGCGGTTTCATCAATATCCTCGGCAGAACGCACCGGGGATTTGCTCGTCATAATCTGACTGGCGAACTTTTGCTTTCCCTCTACAAGCTGATAGAGATATGCGTCGAAGGTCTGCTCTGTAACATAACGGTAAATATCTACATCAGGGTTTGAGTTACCCTGACGGATAATTCGACCGGAACGCTGCTCCAAGTCTGACGGTCTCCACGGGCAATCCACATCGTGAAGTGCGATAAGTCTGTCCTGAACATTCGTGCCGGCTCCCATCTTTTGCGTAGAACCGAGAAGCACTCTGACCTCGCCTTTACGGGTCTTTTGGAACAGTTCTTTTTTCTTCACATCGGTATCTGCTTCGTGGATAAAGCGGACTTCGCTTTCGGGGACACCACGCTCTATGAGCTTCTTTCTGATGTCGTTATATACCGAGAATGTGCCGTCGTTCTTTGGCGTTGAGAGGTCGCAGAACACAAGCTGTGCTGATTTTTTATCGGCTGTTTCCTCCCAAATACGGTAGATGTTATCGACGCAGGCGTTGATTTTACTGCCCTCAAAATCAGGCAGCATATCGTTTAGCATACGCTGGTCAAGTGCCAGCTTTCTGCCGTCGTTTGTGATTTTGAGCATATTATCTACACTCGAATCTACACCGCCGCGACGGACTTTCTCGGCTCGTTCCGCAAGGGAAGCAACCATTTCCTTCTGCATTTCCGACGGCTTGACCGCAACATTGTGGAAGTGTGCTTCCGGCACAGGCAACTCCAGCATATCCGCCGTCTTAATGTCGGCGACCTCCTTAAACATCGCCATAAGCTCCGGAAGGTTGTAGAATTTTGCAAAGCGGGTTTTCGCTCTGTAACCCGTTCCCTCCGGGGTAAGCTCTACGGCTGTTACAGTCTCTCCAAAGGTACTTGCCCACGAGTCGAAGTGCTGTAAATTGTTTTTCACAAGCGTGTTGTACTGCAAGTATCGCTGAATGGTATAGAGTTCCACCATACTGTTTGAGATAGGAGTACCGGTTGCAAATACCGTTCCTCGACCGCCTGTAAGCTCGTCAAGGTATCGGCACTTCATAAACAGGTCGGAGGATTTCTGTGCTTCCGTCTGAGCGATACCGCCCACATTACGCATTTTGGTGTAAAGGTAGAGGTTCTTGTAATAATGACTCTCGTCAATAAAAAGCCTGTCCACACCGAGTTCTTCAAAGGTAACAACATCGTCCTTTCGGCTTTGGTCGTTGAGCTTTTCCAGCTTTTGTTTCACGGACTTTTTAGACTTTTCAAGCTGTTTAATGGAGAAGTTTTCTCCACGGTTTCGCTTCAAATCCATAATACCGTCTGTCAGTTCTTCAAGCTGCTGCTCAAGAATTGCCCTCTGTCTTTCAATGGACATCGGGATTTTCTCAAACTGAGAATGACCGATGATTACGGCGTCATAATCTCCCGTGGCAATTCGACCGCAGAACTTTTTTCGGTTCTTTGTCTCAAAATCTCGCTTTGTCGCTACGAGAATATTCGCCGCCGGATAGAGTTGTAAGAACTCCGCCGCCCATTGCTCGGTTAAGTGATTTGGCACTACGAACAGCGACTTATTGCAAAGTCCCAGTCGTTTGGACTCCATAGCGGCGGCTACCATTTCAAAGGTCTTGCCCGCACCGACTGCGTGTGCTAACAGCGTATTACCGCCGTACAAAATGTGTGCAACCGCATTTTTCTGATGTTCACGGAGTTCGATTTCCGGGTTCATACCGTTGAAAACAATGTGGCTTCCGTCGTACTCACGGGGTCTTATACTGTTGAACTTTTCGTTATACATCTTCGTGAGTTTTTCTCGGCGGGCAGGGTCAGCCCATATCCAGTCCTGAAAGCCCTGCTTTATGAGTTCCTGCTTTGCCTGTGCGATTGCCGTCTCTTTTTTATTGAGAACGGCTTTCTTTCTGCCTTCCTCATCTTCGATATAGTCAAAGATTCGGACATCTTTCAGGTTCAGTGTTTCCTCAATTATCTTATATGCGTTGATGCGGGAAGTACCGTATGTGCTGTACGCTTTTACATTGGAACGGTCGTAGCTCTTTCCCTCAATGTTCCATTCGCCGGTAAACTGAGAGTAGTGAACCTTGATATTCCATTGTGCATAGCGTGGGGTGTCGAGAAACTCAAACATAAACTGTTGGAATATTTCGGGCGGTATCCAAGTCGCACCGAGCCTTACGGAAATCTCGCTTGCCGTCAAATCCTTTGGCTGCACCTTTTCAAGTGCCTGCACATTGACGGTGTAATCTTCGGGATACAGTGCCGCAGACCTTTTGGCTGTCGCCAGCTTCTCACGAACATTGCCCGACAGATATTCGTCTGCCATCAGATACTTCGGCTCATAGGAATTACCGTACTCATAAAGGGGATTTAAGAAGATTACACCCTTTAAGTCAGCGAATAATTCCTCCTCACTTTTGCCGGACAACTCCATCATATATTCCATATCAATGGCTGCTTTTTCGCCCATAGAGACAGCGAGAGCCTCGTCTGCGGTGTCAACCTCCGTTACCGGCTTGTGCGGTTTAATCGTCCTTTTGAAGAACATATCCGCCTTGCGTTCCAGTTCGCCATCTTCATTGATAACCTCAAGAGCGGAGAGCAGAGCATAGGAGCTGTCGTCGGAAAAGGCAGAAGTATTGGCACGGCTGTTAATCAGTCCGTACTTCTTTGTAAAGCTGTCATACAGTGTGTTCAGCTTATCCTGTGCCTGTTTGATTTCGCTGTCCGGGTAATCCTCGGTTTGCAGTTCAATCAAGTTACGGACGCAATCTCTTATCCCAATCATACCCTTAATGCGGTTCTCAGCGGTTGCAGATACCTCCACCGGGGACATACGGGAGTTCTCACGGAAATAGATTTTATCGTCCAAAACCGTGTAAGAGAAGTTTCTTACCATAGGGTCTGCCGGGATGGTATTATCTTCTTCCTCCAGCTCGTCCGCAACCTCGTATTCAGAGATTTCTCCGTGAATGTTTGAGACTGCTTCGTTCAAAAGCTCCGAAAGGTCGGCATTATCAAACGGCTCACAGGTTGCTTCCGGTCCGAAGCGACCGCTTACCATTTTCATTTCGCCGAGTATCATTTCCGGGTGCTGAACAAAATATGAGTTCATCCTTATACCGTTTTCGTCGGTGTCAAGATGAACCCAATCCGGCTCAATATCTATGAGTCTGTCTCGCTTTTGCAGAAACAGAATATCGGATACGACCTCTGTCCCGGCATTACCTTTGAAGGTGTCGTTCGGAAGTCTGATTGCTCCGAGAAGCTCCGCCCTCTGTGCGATATATTTACGCACATTGGAGTTTTCCTTGTCCATAGTTCCTTTGCTTGTCACAAGAGCCATCACACCGCCAGGGCGTAACTTATCAAGCGATTTCGCAAAGAAATAATCGTGAATGAGAAAGTTGTACTTGTCATATCGTTTATCGGAGACTTTGAAATCTCCGAAAGGCACATTGCCGATAACTCCGTCAAAGAAGCTGTCGGGAACATTTACTTCCTCGAAGCCCTGTGCCGCAATGGAAGACTTCTGATAAAGCTGCTGAGCGATACCGGCTGAAACGGTATCAAGCTCCACGCCGTAAACCTTTGCGTTTTCCATTGACTTAGGCAGCATACCGATGAAGTTACCGATACCGCAGGACGGCTCAAGCAGGTTGCCCTCCTGAAATCCCATCTGTTCCAACACCTTATAAATGGCGGTAGATACTTCGGGCGGAGTGTAAAAGGCAGTCAGTGTGCTTTCTCTTGCCGACACATATTCCTCCGGTGTCAGGGTATTTTTCAGCATTGCATACTCTGTATGCCAAGCTCCGGCTCGTTCGTCAAAGGCTTCGGGAATACCGCCCCAACCGACATATCTCGACAAGATTTTCTGCTCATCGGGTGTTGCAAAACGGTTTTCGTTTTGACAATCCTTCAAGACCTTAATCGCTGCATAGTTTCTGTGAAAACGCTCTTTTTTATTGACTTCTTCAACCTGATTATTGGCAAGGTCAAAATTGTGTCGTTCGGACATTGGAATATCCGGGTGGAGGTCAAAGCTCTTAACCTTTGACTTTTTCTTTTGCTCCCAAGCGGGAACAATCGGTTCAGGCTTTTTGTCGTAACCGTTGCCGATACGAACACCCTCGTTATACATTTCCTCATAACTGTCAAAACCGTTTTGAGTAGCAACGATTTCTCTGTAATCCTCAATCGGTACATTTCCGATGTTCGTTGCCACCATATCAGTTCTTTCAGCGTTTTCAATGAGTGCTTCCATTGTGGCGGTGGTACAGTCGGTCAAATCCGGTGTCCTGTGAAATTCTCGGTCTGCATCCAAAAACCATTCCGTACCTACATCGGCAAGCTCCTGATTTGCAATGCTGCCGAGGTAATCAAAGAAATCCTCAGCCGAGTCATACTCCAGTGCAGCTTGCTGTATCTCGTCAAAAGAAAGCGTATTTGTAACATACTGACCTCCGGCATTGCTGTCGGGATTATAGTACATCCAAGTAACGCTTTCATTGTCCCGGTCGATAAAGAAGGCGTCGTCATAACCGGTTTTCGGACTGAAATCCTGTACGGTTTCGGTATCGTTTTGAGCTTTATTTTCGCCTGTAACGGTTTTTTCTTCCGCCGGTAATACACTGACCTTCAAGTGGTCGTTCATCGGATTTTCACGCACTTTGCGGTCAAATTCTTCCCTTGAAATCTCCTTGTTGAATAGGGGCATATCGAAGTCATAGAGCATTACACGGTTTTCATCAAAGGACAAAATCTCATACTGCGAAGCTCCGATATATACGCTGTCGCCGAGATGATATTCATACTGTGCTTCCGGTTCGTCCTCTTTGTTTTCAGGCTCAGGCGGTGCGGTAGAGAGTATCTCACGGTTTTTTCTCTGCTCTGCAAGCTCGGCTCGCCTTTCTTCCTGCTTTTCAAGCCATTCCGGGTACTTTTCTTTTTCCTTTCGGTTTAGGTATCTGTCCATACGGATAAGGTCTCCGATACGCTTTTCAACCTGAGACCAAGAAAGCGTAATGTGTGGCTTGTCGCTTCCGATACCTTTTGAAATTGTGATGCCTTTTCCGTCGTGCTGTTCGTCAATGCCTGCACCGATAATGACAGGGTAAGAGCCGCCCCAACCGTATTCGTTTTTCAAGAAGTCGGCGTTTTCCTTTGCGGAAAGGCTCTTTTCAAACTGCTCATAGATACGCATTTTACCCTCGGAAACTCCGCTTCCACGGGTGAGAACTGCGTCTATGATTTCCTGAGAAAAAGTAAAGGCAGAGGTTTTTTGTTCCTCTGCCTGATTTCCCATTATGAGAGTCAACTGACCGTCCATAGACGGAAGCGGTTTCATTGTATCGGTCAATTCTCCCAAAAGTCTCATTGCTTCAAAATGCTGTGCGATAACGCCCCAGTCATAGAAGCTCTGAGCGGTTCTGTTTTCGTATTCGCCCTCCCACAAGTGGAGGACATTCTGAAATGTTTTGTATCCAACAAGCCTGCCGTCGTTTAAGGTAAGCCGGGTGTAATCGTTGTTGAAAATACCCTTGATATATTCGGTACGGGTCGCATTGTCCGTATTTCTCTCATAGAAGTCTTTGATTTCTTCCTTTGAAGCGGACAAATGCGGGGTGGTACCGAGTATCTCTCGGATAGTATCATCGCCACCGAAAAACGGCAGGCTCTTGTCCTCGTGGTTTCTGTCGTAATACTCTAAGCGAATATTACCTGATTCTTCACGATTTCCTGTGCCGAGTTCCTGATGTTGTTCATCAGGCGAACCCACTTCATCATATCTTCCGCTTTCATCTGCTCCGTCAGCCCGGCTTTCTGTGCCATCTGCTTCACGAGAGTTTCCTCCAGTTCGCTGGCTCTCTGCTGAACCTCCGCCAAGTGACTGTTCAGAATCCCTTTCGTCAGAAGATTGTAGTACAGGATTTTGTGATGTTCCTTCAGATAAGTTCTCCTCATCTGCGACCATCTGCCGAGAGTCACTTCCGTCTGCTCCGGCAGTTTCAGGTTCGGAAGATTGTAATCTCCCACCATCGTGTATGTGATTTCGCTCATCGCTTTGACTCCTTTCGTCTTTGATGTCTTTATTGTATTCGGATTGCTCCTGTTCATCAATTATGCGATTTTCCTTGCTGAGCGTGCTGATTGTTCTGCTGACAGGGAGCAACGCCATTTCTGCAATGTCGCTTGTAGCAATACCCACCGCATTGAGAACTTCCTGTGAATTGAAGCTTGAAATACCGGCAAAGTCATCGGGAGAATAGACCTTGTCTGCGTTCAGTCCCAATCGTGCCATAACCATATATGACACGCTGTTTCTGACAAGCTCCAAATACAAGGCATTTGCTTCGTCGGCAGACAAATACTCAATATCGCTTCCTGCACCCAAACTCATAAAGTCGGAGATATAGTCTGCGATGTTGTCCTCGACGGCATTGGCAATGCTCTCTTTGACGACATTTTCAATACTCGTTGTATCGTTTACCGCCCCGAAAGTGTTTTCAAGCGTTTCGATAACCTCTGCTTCATAATCGGGTCTCATCTCCCAAATAGGAACAGGGCGGGAATGTCGGCTTTCGTGGGTGTCTGATATATCAAAGTAATGAATCAGCCTTTGACGGCTTCTGTCTGCGTCCTCAAATACGGCAATACCTTTTGCTCCTCGATTTACCCAGCGACCGAAAGTGCCGTTCCATCGTTCGATTTCAAGCACGGCTGTTACATCGGGTCTTTGGGCATAAATGAGAAGCTGTTCATCAAATCGGAGCCTGAAATTTCTGCCTGCTGTTTTCAGAAACGATTGCCAGTTTACCGGATTGTCTGTAACTGCAAAGCAGGTTCTTTCATACAGCTCCGAAATCAGGTCAAATTTCCTTGCCACCTCGTCTGCACCTCCTTATCGTGTTTTTTCTTTGTCCTTTGCAGGCTTCGTGTTTTCTTTTGCGGCTGGTTCTACGGTATGACCGTTTCTCTCGCAAAGCTCGGCAAATTCGCAGATATGGTAGAGATTTGTGCCGACCTCCAAATGGTAGTCGTCGATATATCTGCAAGTTCTCTCCATTGTTTTGCCGTCGCCGAGCTTGATTGAGATTTTTTCTCCGTCCGCAATGCGAAACTGCTCCTGATAGTGCGGGTCGATAAATCGGATACCACGCTCGGCATTTTTCAAGTGGCTGTTCAGCCACTCTTTCTGATAGCAATAGCAGTACAGATTGTACTCGCCCCTATTGGGGTTAAACCTCATAAGATAGCTGTACTTTTCCGTATCAAGACGAATGCCGTAGTGGTTGCGGTCATCATTAAAGGAACTGTCGGGAGTGGAATAACAGTAAGAGGACATAGCCTTTCTGCCGGACAAAACATCGCCGTCACGCAATCCGTTTATCACATCGTCAAATTCAGCCTTAAATTCATCGGTTTTCAGGTCTTTTCTGAAATCGTTCCAAGTCGTCCAAAACTCGTTCCCGGTAGAACCGAAGTCGGCACGCAAATATCCGATAAGACCGGTCTGCATAGAGAGCTGCTGACTTTGGCTGAAGGTGTATTTACGCTCTGCTTCGGTCAATACTCTGTAATCCATTTTCATCACCTCGCTTGTTCGTTTGGTTGTCTTTGCTTTGGAATAGAAAAACCATATACGCCGGCAATATCATCGCCGAGTCTTTTGGTAACTCGTGTGATGTCGGCTCTTGTGGCTTTTCCGTTGTAGATTTTAACTTGCAGATTTTCAATCTGCGTATCGGTAACACCGTCTTTGAATACACGGTAAAGATAATGGTTTGTACCGTCGTGATGAACAGCGTCGGCTCGAAGGTCTCCGTATTTGTCAACATACCATTCTGTGTAGTCGGTGTCAGAATAAAGGCAGTCCTTAATGTTGCCTGAATCAATCATCTTGTATCCCGACACTCTGCCGTTCCATCGGCCGAGGTCGCCGATTACGATAATCGGCTGTGAAAGCTGAATGTTGAGATTTGCTCGTTCATCATAAAGATTTTCGGCATTGGATTTTACCATAATGTCGTAAAGCTCATCATCGGAATATCCGGGATACAGTTCCTCCAAAGACTCTCGCCAATCATCAAGGTCAAGGCTAATATCGCTCCAAATGATATGGCGGTCATTCTGTTCCTGCCTGCTCATCAGTGCCACCTCCCAAATAAGAGAACAGCTTATTGGCTTTGGTCTGCTTCTGAAACTCGATAATCAGGCTCATATCCGGAATAGTGATACCGGGAATTTTCAAAATGCTCTCCATATCAAGCTGCTGCAATTTCTTTTCGGTATTGCAGCCTGCGTCAAACAGTTTCGTCAGAAGCTTTGTCTTTTGCTGAAAAGTGAAATTTTCCTTCATTGCTTTGTCCTCCTTATCGTTCTTTGTCTTTGTTTCGCTTCTTGTTTGAAAGCTCCTGTGCCTTTTCCTTTGCCCATTCAGGCAGACGCTCAGGCTTTACCTCGCCCATAACATCCATTCTTTCATATCGGGTTGATTTGCCGGTGTGAAGATTGGTACAAAACACGGCGCTTCCACGGCTGTTTGCCGACGCACCGAAACCACCTGTAACATAGTAGAGCTGTCTGTCGGCTCTCTGAAATTCAGGCTTTAATACCTTGGGGTCAATGGCTATGATTTTGCCGTTGATGTCTTTGGAATAGTGGTCGGGGATACAGTCGGCTTCTGTTATGAGTGTGATTGGAATATCCAGTTTTTCGACCTGTTCCTTGAAAAGCTCCGCTTCATTTGCCACACGGCTTCCGAAAAGGTGTACGATTTCGATATAGTCATCGCTTACCATACATTCCGAACACAGTTCAAACAGGTCGTTTCGCTCTGCAAAGCCGCACATAAATTTATCGCCGTTTGTGCTTTGCTCATTGGAAGCCAAGATAACTTCCTTTTCGCCCACATTGACCGAGCAAAGAACAGTGTATTCACCGATTTTTCTTTTTCCCTCGTTCATATCCACACCTCAGCTTACTTCAATCACAATTCTGATGTTTCCGCAGTCGCAGCCACTGCACTGCCTTGACAGTTCGGGAAATAGGGATTGCACTCTCTGTCTTGCTCTGCGGATAGTCTCAAAGCACGGCAAGCCGTAGCCTTTATAGTTGTTGACTATATCCTCAAGCGGTAAATCTCCGACTCTCATATAGCTGTATCGGTTGTAATAGCAAAGGATAAGCTGCATATCATCATACCTCGTTTCGGGGCATTCTCTGAGTATTGCAAGCACCTTGCTGTCAACCGTCTTTTGCTTATTCATAATGCACCTCCGTAAAAGAACGGTGGGCGAAGTTTTCACTCCGCCCACATAAGCGTTCCTTATTTCTTTCTGTTCTTAATCTGCAAGAAGATAAAGCCGCCGATAATAAAGGCGACTAATACAACTGCTACGATTGTTTTAGCGTCCATTACTCATTGTCCTCCTTCTTCTTTTTTCTGTACGCAACAACGGCTGTGCCTACAATACCGAGGGCAGAAAGTCCCGCAAGTGCAGTCCACAAGCCGACATTGCTGTTATCTCCGGTCTTTGGTGTGTCTCTCAGCTCATTGTGCATTTCCACAACGGTAGTAGAGCCGACCTTTACGGTTGCAATCTTATCCGCAGGAAGCACATAGGAAGCAGAAACAGTATCCTGAACCTCGGAAACGGTGTAATCGCCGATACGAAGTCCCTCGATAATGATTTCGCCGTTCTTATCGGTCGTGAAGCTTCGGTCGTAACCGTTTACTCCTGTTACTCTGAAAGTGAAACCTTCGACCTTACCGTCAGAGGAAGTTTTTACGATTTTCAGGCTTCCTTTCATTGCCGTGTTAATAAAACCGACGCCCGCTTTGTTTTCAACCTCATAGGTCATTTCATCTTCCTCAATGAATACGGAGTACACACCCTTATCAAGTTCAAAGCCTTCCGGTGCTTTGGTTTCTCTTACAAGGTATTTTCCGTAAAGAAGCTCCTTCATCTCGTAAATACCCGTAGAAGTTTCGTTGAGTGTACCGATAAGCTCGTCGCCGTCGTCCAGTTTGCCATCGCCGTTTACATCTTTGTAAACCTCAAAGGTCGCTCCTGTCAGCTTGTTGTCCGGGTAATCTTCATCGACCTTAGTCAACTTGATATTGCCGTGAACATACTCATTGACGATTTCGACCTCAATGACCTGAGCGACCTCGGAGATTTTAACTTCATAAGAAGTTTCATCAAGCACGAAGCCCTCCGGCTGCTCGATTTCTCTTACAAGCCAGTTGCCATACGGTACTTTCTCAAAAGAAAAGCTACCGTCTTTTTGGGAGGTAGCAGTCATCAAAGCATTTTCTTTTGTAAATTCGGTTTCATCAGCCTTAAACAGACCGATTACAGCACCTCCCAGTGCTTCGCCGTTTTCGGTAATCTTCTTACCGGAAACAGAACCGTAAATGAGCTTGTTTTCAATCGGCTTGCCGTCATTGACCGCAATCTCAACATTTGCGGTATCCTGACCGGCATAGCTGAAAGTGAACGGATACTTGGCGTCGGTAAGGATATAATGCTCATCAGTTGCAAGCTCTTTTACATAGTAGCTTCCGAAAGGAAGGTCGGTTTTCAGCGTTGCCTTGCCGTTTTCGGAAAGTGAGATAATCTCAATCAGACCGTCTGCCGGGATAGAAGTACCGCTTGCAGAAACAAGTTCCTCTGCGGCGAAAAGTCCGAAGCTGATATTCTTCATTTCATCGCCGTTACCGATGTTGAAGATGTCGTTCTTTTCAATAGTCTTTTCAAGACTTACCGTTACTTTTTGCCTGTCGTTTACAAAGCTTGTGGCGGTTTCGGTTACAGACACTTCCTGACCGGCATAAGTCAGCTCAACATCGTGAGCTTCTTTGTTGATGACCATACCCTCCGGTGCAGTAATTTCAACCACCGTATATTTTCCGAGATAAAGCTCCTTGCTCTTGGCAAGACCGCTTTCATCTGTCGTTACGGTATCTACAACCTCACCCTTTGCATAACGGAGTGTGCCGTCGGGAGTGATAATATCTTCTGCTGCGGTAATTTCATATACCGCACCTGCAAGACCTTTCACTTCATACACAGGCTGATAGATAACATCGGTATTTTCCTCGCCGGAGACATTCACCCCGGAGAATACCTCGCCGGTCTTTTCAATGTTGACTGTGCCTTTCTGTGCCATATTAGGCTTATCGACCTTAATCACGGTAATACCACCCTCATCGGAAGAATGTTCCTCTGCCACATCAAAGCACACCGGTGTGCTGTCAAGCACATATCCGTAAGGAGCCTGAACCTCAACAAGAGAATATCCCTTGCCGTATTCCAGTTTCTCCGGTGTAACAAGCTGTCCGTTTGCGTCGGTGTAGAAAGTATCAATCGTTGTCGGAGTAGGATAAGTAAAGGTCATTGTTACCTGATTGCCGTCCGGGTCAAAGATTTTGAACCCAGCACCGGCATAAGGAATGTTTTTACCGCTTTCTGCGTCCACCTTAACCACCTTGATATAGCTTTCAAAGTTTGCATTGTTGATAAGATAGCGGTAGGTCTGTCCGTTTTGAGCAATGAACACATCGAAGTCGTCCATTAACTCACGCCCCTCCCAACCGGAGGTCTGATGAACGGTATATACGCCGTAAGGCATATCCTTTGTCTGACCGAAGCCGTTTTCATCACAAACAATCACATCTCTTTCATCTTCTTCTGCTGCGTCAAAGCTGCCGGAAGATTTGAGATAGATTTCAAAGGTTGCTCCGTTTTCAGGTGTCTCAATCTGTGTTTCTCCGTTATCGGTATGCTTGATAATGGCGATATTGCCTTTCATAACCTGTTCGGTTACATCATTTACGGTCTGATTGTGTTCCACAGTATAGAGCTGCGGTTCAGCACCGACCTTATGGATTGTACCGTCGAGCAGATAACCCTCGGACGGCGTGATTTCACGGATTGTCCAGTCATTATCACAGACATATTCCTTTGTGGTAAACTGCCCATTCTTATCCGTAACATACTTATCCACAAGGGTTTCGCCTTTATAAATGCCGTAAACTGCTCCGGCAAGGGTAGCGTCGCCCTGCGGTGTGCCTTCCTCTCGGTCGCTCTTTGTTACGGTTACGCTGAACTTTTTGAGAATGTTCGTGAAGTTTCTTGTGGTTACTTCTTTCCAGTTAATCGGTGCGGTCTGATTTGCAGGCACAACATAACGGATTGCGGTATCCACTTCCTCAATGGTGTATGGGGTAGTGCCGCTTATAAGCACATCATCGAAAGAAGCAACACCGTTCTTATCTGTCACTGCATATTCATCTACGGTAATACCCGCAAGCGAAGTTCCGTAAAGGTGGAAAGTTACACCCTCGACCAGATTATCCTCCGAAGATTTGATAACCTGAAGATTACCTCTCTTGAGAACATTATTGAAGTTGACCTTTGCCACCTGACCGGCAACAACAGTAACTCTGTGAACCTCCTGCGGTACATATTTGTCGATAGACTGTTCTGTTACCGTGTAAACACCGGGCATAAGGTTATCCAGTTGGAATTTGCCGCCGTTTGCGGTTGTTACAGTCTGATTGACACCGTTACCGCTGATGGTAAACTGAATACCGTCAACCTTTCCGTCCTCACTTGTCTTTACAATCTGACAAGAGCCGTAGCTTACCTTCATTTTGACAAATCCGCTGACAGGGTCGCTGACCTCCTGAGCATAAGTGACCACATCCTGAATGCCGTTGCCATTCTGATGGATACCGTCAGTCCATACAACTACACCTCTGCGGACACCGTTCTTTTTTGCGGCTGTGATGGTAAATTCCTTGCTCGGAGCTTTCTCCATCGAAACAGTCAATTTGTTTCCGCTGACAGAGAACGAAACGCCGTCAATGTTTGCCGAGAAGTTGTAGTTGCCAAGCACACCGTTTGTATCGGTGAGAGTTGCAACATACTTGCTTCCGTTCCATTCAAGCTCGTTTACCTTGGCAGAACCGCTTGACCTTGTGCAGAAGCTCGGAACTTTCGTATGGTACTGAACGCTTGTTACCATACTGTTGTAGTAAGACAGGATTTTACTGCGGAGAGGGTGTGCAGAGCTTACACATTCAAGCACGGCATTGTACCCGCCCGTAGAAACGTGATTGAAGCCTGCGTCTCTTTCGCCGACAATCGTTTCCCAAATCAAAATCTGAGTGGCATAAGCGTGGGCGATACAGTTTGCGTCGCTTTCATTCTGCGACTTCCAGCTTGTCGAAATTCCTCCACGGTAGCCGTACTGCAAGATACGACCGATAAGCAGGCGAATATCATCGCCGGAAATCGTACCGTTCGGACTGATGTTGTTGAAGAAGTTCTCGTCCTTTTCGGTGAGAGTATCTCCAGTCCGCTGACCTGTACCCGGCTCGATACAGTAGGCGATATTGCCCGAATACGAACCCATTGCACGAAGTCCCGTATATTTCGTGGACAAGCCTTTCCAACCGTTCATATAGTTGAGATTGCCGTGTCCCCATTCGCCGTTGTTATTGGTATCTCCGCTTCGGGGATAATCGACGAGGTACACATCGGCTTTTTCGCCTACGGCTGCAAAGGCTGTCTTTGCCCCAATGCCCATAAAAGCAGTGAGGCTCATAACCGCCGCCAACATAAGCGAGACGGCTTTCTTGAATTTTGTTTTAACCATTGCGTTTTCCTCCTTGAAATGCAAAAACGCACCGATTTTACTCAGTGCGTCCGCTTAAAATTATTTTGTTTTAGCAGTAGCCGATATAGATGTTGTACTCCGTATCGGATAGCTTTTCTGTCCATATCCACACAGCGGTAAAACCCTCGCTGTTCTTGTATCGGTTCAGTCTGCTTTCAATATCAGACTTGATACCGCTTCGGTTAGGATTTGCGGATATGGGGTTGTCCCAACATTCTGTCGCCGTGCTGTCAAGAGAAAGCCCTATGCTTACCGCATACTCTTTTGCGTAACTAACATAAGGGCTGACATCGAATGTCTGCTTGTGCGGCTCTGTCGGTTTCGGTTCTGCCGGCTTTTCAGTCGGTTTTTCAACCGGCTTTTGTTCGGCAGTTGTCTGTTCTTTTGGCTGTTCCGTTTGTTTTTCGGGTTCAGCCTGCGTGGTTGTCTGCTTCGGTGGCTCTGCCTTTGGCTTTTCGGTTGCAGGAGTATCAGCCGTTTTTTCTTCCGCCGGTTTTGTCTGAACAGTTGCAACCGTCTGACTTTCAGCGGTTGGTTTGCTTTCTTCTGCCGTAATCGGTGTTTCCTCCTGAACTGCCGTGCTTTCCGGTTCTTTTGCCGTATCTTCCTGAGAATTTGTTTCGGTATTACCAGCCGGAAAAGAAGTCTCCGTTTTCGTTATCTCCTGTGCAGCTTCTTTGGCTGTGTTACCGTTACAACCTACGAGGAAAATCATCAGGCAGGCAAGAACACAAGGTATCAGCCTGTTTTTCATATCCATCGCTCCTTTCTGCTTTAATCGTAATCAAAACCGGTCAAAACATCAAAGGTGCGATTGGCTGAACTTTTTATCGTAGCAGACATTTTGCTTTTGCTCCAAATGTGCAAACCCTTTAATAGACAGCTATATGTTATTGAGATAGATATACTCAAGGGAGATAGAGTATATTTTTTCAGCAGGTTAATAGCCGGTATATAGGGGTTAGAGTGTGAGAAAGGGGAAAGCTATCGGCTGTCACGGTCGGCTCTGCTTCGCAGAAACTTGTTGTAATGCTCCAATGCCTTGCACACAAAATCCTCCGTTTGGCTTATGGGAATATTCTTCGGGATAAGCTGTCGAACCCTGTCGCCCCTTAAAACAATTTTCTCCCTTTGGTTTGGTTTTTCCTCCGACATAATCGCTTGGATTGCTTCGGTTGTGAGCTTGCCCTCCTCAAAGAACTTTCGCATACGGATTGTTTGGTCGTGGGACGGAGTTGCGTCGTTCAGGTCGATTTCATCAACCACATCACGCTGACTGTCCTCATCGAGAAAAGACAATTCAACCGCCGGTCGCATTTTAATTCGCCCCTCATCAACATATTCCAAAAGTTCGGGAACAAGGTTTGTAAGGCGAATATAACGCTGAATTTGCGTTTGGCTTTCGCCACTTTGAGTTGCAAGTTCTTCCCTTGAAAAATTTTGTCCCACTGGGACTAAATTATCTTTGCTCGGTCTGCCCGCTTGCCTTTTCATCGCTTCCAAACGCATTTTGTAGGCATAGGCTTTTTCAGAGGGAAGTATTTGCGACCTTTGATAGTTGCTCTCAACCATTAAAATCGTGGCTTCGTCTCGGTTCAGTTCAACGACCTCACAGCGGAGAGTATCAAACCCGGCAAGCTCACAGGCTCGCTTTCGTCTGTGTCCCGATATGAGTTCGTATCTGCCGTCCTCTTTCTGCCTTACCGTCGCCGGTGTGATTACCCCTCGTTCCTTGATACTCTCAATGAGCTGTGCCATATCCTCGTCATCACGCACCTTAAAAGGGTGGTCGGGGAAATCGTCAATCTCAGTCAAGGGAATATCTCGGATTTTGGAAAGCTTTTCTTCATCTCTCTGTTCCTGCGTTGAGAATAAGTCATCGAGCTTCGTGAGAGTGAAGTCGCTCTTTCTTCCTGCCATCGGCTAACACCTCCTTTGTAAATTCGGTGTACGCTTTTGACACCGTGCTGCCCGGTTCGTAGGCAAAAATGCTCTTGCCTTTGGAAGAAGTCTCTGCGGCTTTTACGGCAATCGGGATATATGTTCGATACATCTTGATTTGACTACCGAAGTTCTCTCTCAGAGCTTCTACCGTGCTTTTGGCGAGGTTGGTACGGCTATCCACCAAAGTGAGAAGCATACCGTCAATCTTTAAGCCCGGATTGATACGCTTCTTAACTCGTGAAATGGTCTGAACAAGCTGCGTCATACCTTTTGCCGGTAAATACTGAGCCTGAACAGGAATTATTACGCTGTCTGCCGCAGATAGAGCATTGATTGTTACCATTCCGAGGGAAGGCATACAATCTATTAAGATATAGTCGTATTTGTCCTTCACTTCGCTTAGATAATTTCTCAATGCCGTCTCTCTGCTCATTGCGTTGACAAGGTTAAATTCCATTGCTGAAAGCTCAAGGTTTGCCGGAACAAGGTCAACACCTTCGTCGTGGTGCAGAATACCGACCGTAGGGTCATTCATCGTTTCGTTTATGACATCTGTGAGTTTCGTTGCAAGCGTGATACCCAAGTTATCCGTATCCTTCCAACCGAGACAGGTGGTTAAGTCGCCCTGTGGGTCTGCGTCTATGAGCAACACTTTCTTTCCCTGCATTGCAAGACCGACGCCGAGGTTTACCGTGGTGGTCGTCTTTCCAACTCCGCCTTTTTGATTGCATATAGCAATCGTTTTGCAGTTCGACACTTTGTGCGTCCTCCTTTCGTAAAATTCATAGCCATCGCAGTATGGCTATGTACTTGACCGGCTCATTTCCTAACCGGTCGGGCAATATTTGTTCTCAACACCCCTTGCCGAGCAAAAAGCTCACGGGAAGTCACTAAGGAACAGACTGCTAATCTGTATCATAGGAATTTCACCTCTGCCGGGTACTCCGCCAGCTCCGTAGAGAAGTATCATTATCATTCTGA
>OCLC01000127.1_pt1 | contig 38960 bp, 39 predicted proteins | sample 1502911 | NCBI WGS metagenome assembly OCLC01 (sample SAMN03418284, study PRJEB22391) | human gut metagenome | biome: human-gut; feature: organic feature; material: feces | host: Homo sapiens | place: Italy | collected 2013-04 | reverse complement strand
TGGCCGGTTTGTGGTGTTCCAGCATGGCGAACATGGCTTTGATTTTTCGCTGCAAGGCCCCGATCACAAAGGGCTTTGTGATGTAGTCCACCGCGCCCACCTCATAGCCCCGTATCTGGTCGCTCTCCTGATCGTTGGCGGTTAGGAAAATCACGATGGTGTCCGAGTGCTGGGGCTTTATCAGCTTGCACAGCTCAAAACCGTTCCCGTCCGGCAGGTTGATGTCCAGCAGCACTAAATCAAATTCCCGCTGGCGGATGGCTTCGGCTGCGGTTCTGGCATTTAGGGCAGAAGTCACGCCGTAGCCGTCTGCGGTCAGGTTATAGGCCAACATCTTATTCAAAAAACTGTCGTCCTCGACAATTAAAATCTGCTTCATATCCTCACTTCCTTTGCTTTTTGCAGATAGTATAACAGGCAAATGTCCGAGAATTGTTACAAGGACAAATATATTTATCATTTTACAGCTTTTTTATGTGTACTGCAATTTTATAAAAGAAAGGACAGCAGTATCATCAAATTGCTGTCCTTGCGGTTTATTATAGCTGGTAGTGTATAAGCGTGGGTTCATCATATTTGGTGTGGTATCTTTAACTATGGGAAACTCCGTTCTCCCATTTCGACACCGCCTGTCTTGTCACATTACATGCCTCAGCAATGTCATCCTGTGTAAGCTGATTCTTTTTTCTGTAAAACTTAATATTGTCACCTATCAAAATAAATACCTCCAATTCAATTTATACCCAAAATTATACCGACAGGTGGCTGAAAGTAAAGAAAACATTGGTTGCAAATGCGCAACTTTGGGAGGGTTGCTATTCAATCTTGCTTTTTATGTCTATAAAGCATATATCTTTTCTGTCCCAAGATGCTCAAATGGTCTAAACAGTTCTCTTAAGGAATCTGACTTCGACCAATCAATCTTAGAAACAAATGTTCCAAATGAGCGCATTGCATTTTTAGGATTTACCTGATTGAGAAGAAATTTCCATTTCCATTCCAATACACGCCTTCTGCTTTGATTCCGTCTGTGTCTTTTCTTTCACCTCTTCCGCAGCGTACACTCCCTGTTGTGTTTTCTTTGAAAAAAAGACGGACATACATGCCCGCCTTCTCCATGGTTATTTTCTCGTTTCATTTTTTAACTATCGTTTCTATGAATTCAAATTTTCTCTGCGTTTCTTTACAGTAATAATCAATCCCGTTCCGGAAAGAATTAATAGTATAAACAGCCATACACTCGGTGTGTTGTCCCCGGTTTTAGGTGCAGTCACATCCTTCTTATCAGTTCCACTCGATGGCTTGTCATCAGAGGAATCGCTATTGTTATTGTCATTCTGGTTGTTATTACTGTTATCAGAGGTATTTGCTTTGATGGTAAATGTGGTGCTTGCAGAACCATCCGTCCAAAGGATTTCAACTGTATTGGTTCCTGCCGAAAGTGTATTCAGGTAGGAAGCTTTCAGTGTGATAATGGTAGAGCCTTCCTTTGCAGTGTAGTTGCTCCTGTCTATCAAATTTCCGTCCACCTTAACTCCGGTAAACTTGGAGAAGTCTCCGTTACCCCGGATGGTGATATTACCATCACTGTCATGCGTCCAACTACTGTTTGCTCCATCAATAATCTGATAGGTGTTATTCGGTGTGTCAGGATTATCGGAACCGCCCGCATCCTGTACGGTCAATGTTGCGGAATTACTCTCTACGTTTCCTGCGCTGTTTGAAACAACACACTTATACTTAAATCCGTTGCAGCTTATATTGACTGTGGATGTGGTATAGCTCGTTGCCGTTGCACCGTCAATGTTTACCCATCCTTTCCCATCATTTCTGTCTATCTGCCACTGATAGGTAAGATCTGTACCGCTTGCTGCTATGGTAAAGGACGCAGCCTCACCTACCTTCACTGTCGCATTGCCAGGCTGTGTGGTTATGCTTGGTGCAATCACATCCGGCACATCCGGTGTCTGGCTTTCCTGTTTAAAGGTAACTTCTATGGTGTGATCAGTATTCACATCACTAAAGGTGTAGCTTGTGGTTGCTGTCACTTCCGAACCATCCACCTTTACGTCCGCAATATAATATCCTTCGTTCGCCTTGATTGTATATGTAAGCTGACCTGCGGCAGATACCGTTGTCGTGCCACCGGGAGAGATTGTTCCACCGATACCTGCCGTTGCGGTAATCTTGTAGATTGCTGTACCGCTCGGAGGCGTTATCGGTGCTGTATCCTCCGTAAAACTCCAACTTCCACGGAATACCACGGTTGTGCCGTTTAGGTTGCCGGCATCCCAGCCCGAAAAAGCCCATGTGCCGTTTTTACCATCCTTTTGTGCCTGAATGCGTGTTGTGGAGGTATATTTCTTATCCACAGCCGCCTTCGCCTGTTGCACACTCGAATAGGAGCTGCTATTTAGCGGCAGCGTTGCGCCTGTCGGGAATACAGAGCCCCAATTGTATTGCACCGTATAATTTTTTGTCACCGGCGGCTCGGGGCGTTCCTCAGACCTTTTATAAATATAACGAATCGTCATACCACTGTTCGGGACAGCATTTTCCATCCCCTCCGCTTTAACAAAAGTGTAGCCGTGCAGTTCCTGCGGCGGCTGCCAATCAACCTTTTTGCCTACCGGAACAGTAAAGGTAGTCGGCATGGTGTTTGGAACATCTGTGCCATCCTCCAGCTGATATTGGATGGTGACATTGACATAGCGCTGCTGCTCCGTATCATCATCAGCCAATACCTCGCCTGTCGCATGATCTACAATCTCAAAGCCGATGGTATCGCCGGATTGCAGAATGGCATTCTCCGGAATCGTGTAAACCAGAGAGCAGTTGACAAGGCCGGAATTAAAGTCGCTGCCCTCGTAATCCAACGCACCCTTTGTCCAGAATTTGCTTTTCTCTTTCCAAACAGGGATGTCAAACTCCTGCGTAGTGAAAACCTGCTCCCCATCTGTCGTGACCGCTTTTTCGCCGTTGGAATGTTCCACCCACAGGCGCAGGGTCACAGTCTTCGCTTGGGTATTCGAAAGATTTTGTATAATGGTGCGCAGCTCAACCTGCTGCCCCTTCATGCTGCTATAATCAAAGCTGTTTTTACTGCCGCCGCTTAATAGACGGCTATTCCTGTCATTTTGATAGCTCGCATATGCGGAGGAATTCGCTGCCTCAAAGGCAGAAGGATCTTTTGTGGGATTTCTGTAACCGCCGATATACTTTTTCACCTCAGGAACAGCCACATAAAGCGCAGGGGGATTTGTAATGAGCTGACTCATGACCTTTATGCCCTGTAGCTTGCACACATCGCAAAAATCATTCTGAAAGGTCTCTCGCATCAGACAATCCCTGCTGGAATTATAGGTATAAGGATAGTAGTCAAGATGTGGGCAGGTATAGGTATTACGGAAGCCAAGCAGCTGCTTCCACTTCACTTTCGTGGGATCTTTTGTTGCAGTCATATTCAGTGATGTAGTGTAATTCCACTCATCTACAGGAACAGTGCTATAATTATATTCATCTCCCAGATGGAACAGACCGTGTCCCAGTTCATGCCGCTGGGTAAACGCAGAATATGCGTTTCTCGCTGACGCAACAATATAGTGAATACCATATTGTTTATTATCATGAGAGCCACCGAAATACTCACCGCTATTCGCCAACACAACGAATTGGTTGATATTTTCATACACATAATCATACTGTCTATAATTATGATCCATCGTGTTTTCGTTTGGATGCGTTTCATTAGGAATATGTGCGTCATGAATCTTCTCGATAAACGCAGGGCCTATGATGCGCTCCAAAACATGGTTGCGCCAGTTCCCTTTGTTAGTAGAAATTCCTCCTTTGGCGGTCGCAGCAAAAAATGTGCTGGTACCGCCATAGCCATCCACCGATGCCGTGCAGAGTGCATAGACATTAAAGCGATCCGCCATGCTGCGATATGGCTCTATCTGCAATACCTCCCCCCACAGCTTTTTTACATCCTCGACAAACTGCTTTTGCTGGCTTTTGGTGTAGCCCTCGGCGCAGTACACAATCACCATGTTCTCCTTATCGCTGCGAGGCTTCTGGATTGTATACACCGGTACGGTTACATTTGCATATGCAGGATCCTCAGTGTAGAGGGTACTCATCTCCAGCTGTAGATACTCATCCGTGTTCACATTCCAGTCACCATTCACATCCTCTCGCACAGCGCCGGATATGCCAATGCTGTCATCCGGCGCATCCGGTGCGGAAACAACATAGGGGTCCTGTGCGCTCTGTCCTGTGCCGGATGATACGGTGTAATTTTCCGTATTCAGATAGAAGGCAGGACGAACGCCGTAATATCCCTTATAGGGTGCGTCACGCAAAATATTCCCTTGAGGGGTCACAAATCGCATATCATGGTTACAGGTTGTAATCGGTGTACGCAGCCAATAGTTCCATGCTACACCGCTTCTGTTTTTTGCGATATGGTAGCCGTTCAGGTTATCATTAACCGTTTTGAGCTGCTGAACATCCAGCAGAAAAACTCTATCCCAAATATATTCATAATGGGCACTGTCATACCCATCCGCTACCGTATCAATTGTGGTGTTATAGGGAAGATCAACACCGGCTGCGTCGATATAACCTGCCGTATACTCCGGATGGGAAACGATAGAACGCTGCTTCACCGTTCGAATCGCTCCCAGCTCATCCGAACGAAAGCTGCGAAGGAAGCCCTCCTTTTGGTCATATGCTGCCGTTTTAGGATAGACAGAATCCTCTGTTGGCGGATTTCCGCAAAGCCATTTCACTTTTCCTGCTTCAGCGTTGGAATTGAGCCAAGAACGTATGTTGCTGTCTCTCCAGTGGTTAGAACCAAAATTATCTCTCCAGCTATTGCGCCGGTGCGAGCCTGTTTCGGCATTTTTGTTGGTTTTTGCATCATAGGGCATGTAATCACACAATACTCTATCCGAAAGCATCAATGGCCCATTGCTATCCTTCGCTACACAACGCCACACAATTGGCTCTCCCCCATAAGTACCCATCTGAATGTAGTCACCAATTTCGATGGTTGGCTTGTTATCTGCCGCCCTAACCTGCAAAGGGCATAGCACCAAAATTACCGCAAGCAGCAGAGATACCGTTCGTTTGCCATATTTATGTTTGATAATATTCATAAAGTCCTCCTTTTGTCATTCTCTCCTGAGCGTCATTCACGGTCAGTAGGCTTCTACCCCCCATTTTTGACATATGTCAATTTATACAATTGCTGCATCATCGATATTCACTTCATTTCTACTTGAGTTATTGCAAAAAATAGGTCTTTCTGCGATAACCCCTTGTGCCAAATGCTGAAACACCTTCATAAAGATGTAATAGCTTATTTATTTTAGAAAAGTATCCGACAAAAAACTCTACACTTCCGACAAAAAATATATATATTTCTCAAAATATATCATGGCGATGTACATTTGTCAATGATGTGACACCTCAAGATCACCACAGTCCTGATACTTCTTATACATGTCATTGATATAAATCGTAGGCGAAATATTCCTTCCTTCTTCTCTTAAGATGATGCCATCAAGAGTCACATTCACCTTTTCCACGGGTTCTGCCACAAGCTCCATTCCTTTGAACTTCTCAGGCATATAATCCATAAACTTTTCTTTTACTACTTCCTTAAAAATCTCGTAATTCATCATATTACGGTTCCTCCTTAATCTAAATTGTCATATAAAATTCCTTCATCATCGGGATTATTGTGTTCTCTGTAACTGTTGTCTTCTTCGATTCCCCTATCAAAAATGGTATGAGATTTTCTTTTCTTTCTGTAATAATTCTTGAGAAACATGCACTTTCTACAGTCCTCACAGAATAATTCTTCCGGCGGAATGCCAAGTGCCTTTGCAATCCTGTTCAACGTTCCCGTCCTTGGAACTCTTGAACCATTTTCGTATTGGGCAATTCTTACATCACCTCTATTTTCAAAACCACTTTTCTCGCCCAGTTCCCTGAGTGTCATTTTTTGTCGTTTTCTGTAATATCTGATTCTTTCTCCTACCACTATTTGTCCTCCAAATCAAAAAAAGCAGGGAACATAAGTCACTGGCTTACATTCCCCGCAAGGTTAATTGTTACTGTTTATTCTTTTTCTTTCTTCCACGAAGTCCTACTCCAACACCTGTAATAAGTGCAAGTGCACCAATTCCAAGATAAAGAAGCGGATTTGCATTGTCGCCTGTCTGTGGAAGCTTAGGCTCTGTCGGTACATTGATAAGCTTAAGAGTTGTTACAACAACATCCGGTGCATTGTCATCGTATCGAAGAGTTACATCGTGAGCTGTCTCATCGAGGATATATCCGTCAGCTGCTTTTGTCTCAACTACTGTATAATGGATATCTTCCTTGAATGATCCATCCTCGTTGTAAGTACAGATAGGAAGCTCCTTGCTCTCTGCATGACCATTCTTGTCAGTAGTGAGTGTGTCAAGCACCTTTCCGTCCTTGCCTGTTACTGTTCTCTCAATCTGTGTATCAGCTTTTACGATTACCTTGCCCTCTTTGTTCACGATATCTTCTTTCGCAAATAAACCGAATACTGCTCCTTCAAGTGCTTCCTTAGTCTCTGAATCCGTCTTGGTTACAGTAATCTGCACTTTCTGACGCTCATTTGTCACATCCATTCCTGCAAATACAACCTTTGTATTCTGGTCGATATAGGAAAGGTCTGCCTCAATCGGTGTATCATCTAATACAAATCCATCAATGGTCTTTGTCTCAACAAGATAATACTTGCCAATCGGAAGGTCATCAATTCTTGCGATACCCTTATCATTTGTCACGATGGTTGCCACCTTGTCTCCTGCCTTATGATATACAGTGTCAAGTCCGTCAGCACTTACGATATCCTCTTTTGCATATACATCAAAAGTTACTCCTGCAAGGCTGTCCTTGAAGAAATTGAAGATAAAGTCATACCAGTAACCCTTCATAAGAGTAGTGTCTGTTACAAATTCGCCATCCTTATTGATGACAATGGAACCTGTAGGTACTTCATCCTTCATCTCTACATGCTGCACTTTGCCTGTGTCCTCTACTGTAAACTGGATATCAGTTGCCTTGAGGTATCCGTAAGGAGCAAATTCCTCACGAAGAGTGTAAGTCTCTCCAACTACAAGTCTCTTGATCACATGTGCTTCCTTAGCATCAGATGTCCATGTGTCTACCACATTTCCATCCTTATCAAGTACAGTAAGTGTTGCACCTGTAAGCTCTGCACCGCTTGTGATATCTGTCTTTGTAAACTCAAAGGTTGTAGGTGTGTTTTTATACTCGCTGTTATATACAGCAGTCTTAACATCCTGTCCCTGATATTTTGTATCAAAGTTTACTGCTTCCTCATTTGTCACATATCCGGCAGGCTTTACAAGCTCCCTTGCAACATATTTTGCAAATGGATAATCCTTAACAAAAGCAATCTTTCCATTCTCATCAGATGTTGTCTTCTCAAGAAGTGTGCCTTTCTCGATAATTACCTTGCCATCTACATTCTTGATATCCTCGTCTGCATAAAGACCAAATACTGCACCTGCAATCGGTGTATTATCTTCTGAATCAAGCTTAGTCACTGACATATCAAGCTTCTGTCTGTCATCTGAGAAAGTAAGGCTTTCCTTGATAACAGGTGTCTTATCATCCACATATGTGAATGTCACTTTCTGCTCATTCGGATTTAATACATATCCGTATGGAGCAGATGCTTCCACAACCCTGTACTGTCCAAGAGGAAGATTCTTAGCTGTTGCCTTTCCATCCTTGCCAGTTGTAAGAGTTGTCACAAGGTCTCCCTTGCTGTAATACTTAATGCGGTTTCCGTCTGCATCCTTCTGGTTGTCTGCTGTGTAAATATCCTCGGCAGCATAAACTTTGAATTTTGCTCCGGCAAGTGAGCCTTCCTTATAAACAAACTCTTTCTCATATGAGCTTGCAAGAAGTCCTCCCTTGAATCCGTCAAGTACCTCTCCCTTCTTTTCTACAGTCAGCTCTCCGACTGCAGGGGCATCGGAATATTCCACAGTAATGATTGCATCATTTGTATCACCATCTGTCTCAAATGCTGTGTCAGTATCAACAGAGATGCTGACATACTTATCATTTACAACATAGCCAAATGGTGCAGACACTTCCTCAATGCGGTAGTTACCGATTTTCAGTGCCTCCGGTAAGATTAAATCTCCGTCCTCATCAGTAAAGAATGAAGTATGCTCTACCTTTGACGGATAGTCTTTAAGCTATACCCAAACTCACGGATTGAGTTATATACCTTATCAACAAAATCCTCTATCTCTGCCTTAATAATGGCAAAGTATTCATCATCAATATCTGACCTGCCATATCGCATGATGTTCTGTATCTCTGACTCATCTACCTCTCCGTTAAGCTGTCTTACACACTGCTCATTGATAGAACGCATACAGGTAATAAGACCTTTGGGAATCGTCACACACTTTGATTCATCCGGAGACTTGTTGATTACCGGCATAATGTCGATTGTCCAGCTTCCAATATCTACTATCAGTGTTTTCTTTGCCATAGCAGGAATCTTGTCCACTACTGCTGCATAGCACTGAGGAAATACTGCCACATCATCAATTTCAATATGATATGACTCATTCTCATATTTGAAGCTTACACGCTTATTCTTTGTCAGGTACTTGATAAAATCATTCTTCTCTGCTCCAAACCTTGTAAGTGGAAGTCCTACTGCAAGGAATACCTTTGCCTCTGCAAGACCTCTTCTTTTAAGTTCCTTAGCAACTGCTGCAAGAGTGAGAAGATAAAAGCTGTCATCTTCGACCTTTGTATCCTTTACTTCCTGCCTCACAGTTCCAACCTTATAGAACTTTCCTTCATACTCAAGTACATCGCCGAAAAGTGCCGGAGTTGTTGTAATCTCCTTAACACCTGTGACAAATACCTGAGAGATTGTTTTCATCATTGACCAGCCATGATCAATGCCGATTACTTCTAACTTGTTATTCATGTTCCTTTCACTCCTTTTCTGTATTGTCTGCATTATTGTTTTGCAAAATTTCATATAATTACCCACACCCTTTCAAGTGCTTAGTTTGGTCAGATGCAGGAATATCATCAGACCTGCCATAAAAATGCTTTCTCATTAATTCCTCATACAGTTCATCACTCTCTGCCTTAACTTTCATAAGACAGTAGAGAACCACTGTACTAATAATGATTACGAACCAAATTAACACCTTGCCCATTCGACCACTCCTCTCAAATAAAAAGAGGACCAAACCAGCTGATGGAATATTCCATCTTAAATGCTAATTTAGTCCTCACTAAATGTTTTGATATAAAATTGTACCTAATCTAAGCACACAGATTCACTCTCAGACTGATTGCGGACATCTGTGATACTGACTTGGATTTTCGGTTTTGATATAACAGCGCTGCCTTATCTACCGCTAAATTGGTATAAAAATAAGGACTAAATTAGGCATAACCCCTTGATTTTACTGGGTTTCATCTAACTTGGTCCTATTATAACTCAAACACCACGCTGCCACTTGTAAACGGCCTGCGTTGATTCGAAGCCCATATACTCCGCAACATCAATCACCCTTAGGTTATTGTCCTTGCGGAGCTGATTGATTCGTTCTCCGGTAGCCTTAAGATCTAATACTGGATAATTCATATGAATGCCTCCTTGTGTAAATTCGTTCAGTACGTTACTTACTAATTACAACATCCTCTGCATACGCATCAGACACCGCTGTTTTTCTATGGATGTAAGGCTATTATTATCGATTGCTACGTTTTGTGTGGTGTTATAATACATCAATTTATTTTATTTGTAAAGATTTTTTATTTTCTTTAAGAATATCTTCAACCGCCTCTATTTCAGAAAGAATTAACTGAACTTCATATTCCAAATAAATATCTGTTGAGTATCTGTTTAACATGCTTTCCTTACAATATCCGTCTCTCTTATATGCTTATATAGACAGTTTTCTTCCTCGACACATATATCATACGATGGCTCGTCCTCCTGCTCTATGGTTCAATATACGTCCACTATTTGAATCATGCCACACTTTTCGTTGTCACCGATTTAAAAACTACCATATCGTTTCGTTGCGTTTAAATTTTGGCATTCCGATAATCCTGAAACACCTCCATTATCAGTCTCCCTCTATCAATCTGAATGTCTTATAGTTTGTATCGTCCTGTGGGCTGCAGTATATCGCAAACTCGATATTTTTAAATGCATGCATATAATCTTTAATCACATTTTTTGCAGCATATGCAACGATATTTGCTTTATTCATAAAAGCTCCACATCCAAATGCTCCAAGTATTACTGTATCGTTTCCTTCAGAAACGGCAACATCCAGTATACGTCTTAATCTCTTCTCATGTATTTCAAGCATTTCCTTATCGCTGATTTTTGCTGCCTTTTTGCCATCGCCTGTATTATGTTTATTGCTTGGCATGGCTCTTAAATTCGGTGCTGCGCAAGTGATTACATTTACCTTATACCACTCATTCTCGGGCAATAAAGCCGGGTTATTTGTATCGCTTTTAAATACAGTTACCTCCGGTGTATAAATGATATCGTCGTTATGTAATGGATTTCTTGCCTGCTTATGAGGTGTATAAAATCCATCCCACATATCAGGTGAATTCAGACAGAAATAAAGATATGAACACCTGCACAGGCACTCTTCCTGGGCTGTTGAACCTCTTACAACACCTCCGCCCGGATTTGAAGCAGATGCAAAATTGTGTACTGCTACCTTATTATCTCTATATGCCTTTGCAGCCTCAAACGTTCTCTTCTTTGAAACAATCACTTTTGCAGGCTCATCATATATATTTAGATTCGGTTTCTCCAAAGCATCTGTTTCCAATATTAGTTTCTGTCCACTTGCAGATGCCTTTAAGTCAGCATTAAGCTTTCCATTCGTTTTGCTTAATCTCTCTGTATCCTGAAATATTAATACATTTTCTTCTCTTCCCATAATGATTCTCCATTTCTTTAAAAAATGCCTGTGTTACCAGCATTTTCTATGCCATAGCTGTCTCTCCTTCCATTATACCTTACAATTCCGTCTACTGTTAATTTTATTTTCTTCATCCTGTTTTTTCAATAAACCTGTGGTTTACTTTTTTCATGTCAGTTCTTGCTGACATGATGATAATACACCAACTTCGAGAAACTATTTTCATGAGAAGTTTACACCTTATTTCAAGCAAAGTATTTCATACTTCAATGGACAGCAAAAAAGCCCTGTCCTTACGAACAGAGCCCTATGCATTATTTTGCACTTACAAGCCTAACTATCACATCAATTCCAGCCGCCCAAAAGAGTATCGCCCCCACGATATATACCTTTGTCTTCTGCTCGAAACCGAAATGATATCCTGTGTAAATGCCTGCCACTATACAGATGATAGTGAGCAGCGCCACCATTATCATAATGGTGAAAAGTCCGGTACCGAGGAAGCCGAATGCTATTCCTGCAAGAACCGTATAAAATGCGGTGATTCCTGCTATCCTTAACACTCTTTTCATGTCAAGCTGTGCCTGACAATGCTCCTCAATCCTTTCATTTCTTATAGCCTTTCCTATAAGCCTGATTCCCAGTCCTATCAGTATTCCGATAGAAATTATCTCTCCTAAAAGTGCTTCATCCTTCACCGAGTATTTCCCATTAAGAAAGCTTGACAGGAAATACCCGATGTACATTGCTAACAACTGGCAAACTGCAACTATGAAGCAAATGGCTGTAAGCTGTTTCTTATTTACTTTCTGGATCAGGGATCCCTGACATTCCATCGCAACGAAAATCTCCAATGAGCTTCCCGCCACGATTAACAGATATTCTATCCAGCCCATTTTTGCCTCCCACAATCTTTAAAAATCCTTTAATTATTTGTCGCTATCTGCCTTAGCATCTATTGAAGCTAATTTATATATGAACTTAACGCTGCCTGTCTGTCCATCAGCAATTGCTGAGTATGTCTGATATTCCTCACCTGCGTCAATTACTGCCTGAAGCTTGTCGGTGAATGGCTTTAAGTCACCGTTGTATGCGTCAAGAATCTTGTTGATTCCCTCCTCATTGAACTGTACCATACCGTCTGCAAGTGTATGTGCCCCCTCTGAAAGTGTCTTAGAGCCTGTTGTGAGCTGGTCTACACCTGAGACTATCTGATTTGTTCCATCTGCAAGCTGTGATGCTCCGCTGTTGAGCTGTGCATTGTTTGCTACAAGTGTGTTTGAACCGTCTACAAGCTGCTTGATACCACTTGTGAGAGTTGGTACTGAGTTCATGAGTGACTGTGTTCCGGCTGAAAGCTGGCTTGCTCCGGCATTGAGTGCTGTTGCTCCGGCATTTAATGTATCGTTGTTTGCTGTAAGCTTTGCTGCTCCGGCATTAAGCTGAGACGAACCATCTTTAAGCTGCTTGATTCCACCTGTAAGAGTTGGAATTGAATTTACCAAGGAGTCTGTTCCGGCTTTCAAGTTAAAAGTTCCGGCTTTCAAGGCTATAGCTCCATCTTTCAAGGCTGGAGCGCTATCTGCAAGTTGTTTAGTTCCAGCTGCCAAATCATTTGATCCACTTTCAATACCATTAATTCCAGTGCTTAAAGATGATACTCCATCTTTAAGAGCTTTTATCTGCTCATTATTTTTAAGTTCAGATGAAAACTGTGTATAAAGAGTTACAGCTCCCTGCATCTGATACAAACCACTTAATAAATTATTATAGTTTTCTACACCTATAATTTTACCAAGGTCAGGGTTTTTAGCCACTGCTTCTGTAACTGCCAACACATTATCAACAGTTATTTTGTCAACATTCAAAGATGATAATAATTGTTTTATAACCTCATTACTATTAAATTTTGAATCAAGCATTGCCTGGATTTGAACCTTCATGTCTGTAGAAAGTGTCTCAACTACATCACCACTTATCTTTTTTCCATTTTCATCGACAGCACCATTTACACTAACATTCAACTTATCTGCCCCTGCTTTTAACTGATCTGCTCCACTAGCCAAAGCCGCCGCGCCAGCATTGACATCTTGTATTCCTGTATTTAATTTATCCATTCCGTCCGAAAGAGCTTTAGCTCCTGTTGCAAGATCTGCTGCACCATCATCAAGCTTTGTAGCTCCATCCACCAATGTTCCTGATTTTTCTGCCAAAGTTCCAATACCGGCATCTAAATCACTTGCTCCCTTTGCAAGACCATTTGCTCCATCCGTATATGATTTCAAACCATCCTTAAGTGTTGCACTTCCGCTTGCAAGCTGGCCTGCACCATCATTGAGCTTATCTGCTCCTGAAACCAGGGCTCCTGTGCTGTTTCCAAGTGTATTCAGTCCACCACTTAATGTACTTACACCATCAGTATATGTCTTAAGTCCACTCTTCAGTGTGCCAACTCCTGATGCGAATGTGCCGAGCTTGCTCTGCAATGTTGAAAGTCCGTCAGCAAGTGTGTCAGTACCCTCTGCCAGTGTCTTTGAGCCATCCTGAAGCTGTGTTGAGGCATCCTTTAAGTCATTTATCATGTCATCGAGGTCTGATGTGTCAATTCCGTCTGTGCTTACATAATCAGATGCGTTTACCACGAAGGTCATGGCTGCAGGCATTGAGAAATTCTTCACATCCGCTGTCATTTCCATGTATTCAGGGATATTTACATCGCCATCGAGGTCTTTGTCCTTGATTCCAAGGCTGTCCTTTAAGCCCGGAAGTGCATAGCCGAGCACTACGCTTGATGAGTCGCTTACCTCAGCCTTGCCGTTTGTCACTTCGATATTCTCGAAGCCATCACCGAGTACAAGTCCTGTTATTGCTGCAAATGGTACGGAAACTGTCTGCTTCTCGCCGTTTACTGTCTCTGTATATGATGTGGTATTTGTGTAGTCAAAACGGATTTTGACCTTTCCTGATTTTCCTGCAAGGTCCTCAGGTGAGATTTCTTTTCCATCGAGGTAGTATGTAACCTTCTGTGTTACAGGCGGTTCCTCTGTTGCTGTGCCCTGATAGTAAATGTCCTTGCCACCGGCCTGCCAGGTGAGCTTATCACCGCTTTGTGTGAATTTTTCCTTGCCCTTTACGTTCTCGATATCTGAAAGGTTTGAAGCATCCTCCAAGGTATCCTTTTTGTCTTTATTTTTAAGGTGATCTACTACGATTGTTTTGTTTACGTTGCCGTTTGCATCTGAGATGAGGTATACGCTCTCGTCCTTGTCTGCATCGTTATCCTTTAATGATACGCTGTCCATGAGCTTATCTGCTATGTCATCAGCATCCTTGCTGCTTCCTGTTGTGCTGTCTGCCTCGGCTGTGACTGCGGTGCTGTTCTTCTCTGCAAAAACCGCTGTTGCTCCGATTCCTGTACCTACAAGTGCTATTGTGAGGACTCCGGCTACAACACGGACAATATATTTACTTTTTAACTTTTCTTTCAATTCTGGTAATTTCATGTCTTATTCCTCCTGATTTTGTTTTTGAGGTCATATTTTTATGTTATGAGGGTCAAAAAGTATTTTATCCCTCATTTATGATTAATCAGATTACTAAGCTGTCAGGTTCTTGTTTTTAAAGCCTGCGCTTGTAGCACATATTACTTTGTCAAAAATCATAAACATTGACGGAAGTATAAATACTACTACAAACATACTGATGATTGCGCCTCGTGCAAGCAGTATACAGATAGAACTGATCATATCAATGTTTGAATAAAGTCCTACACCAAAGGTTGCGGCGAAGAAGCAAAGCGCACTGACGATAACTGAGTTTGTCGAATCTGCAAGTGCCTTTGTGATTGCCGGCTTTTTGTCCATTCCAGTGTATCTGTTCTTTCTGTACTTTGTGGTCATAAGTATCGCATAGTCAACCGTTGCACCAAGCTGTATGGTTCCGATTACGATGCTCGCGATAAACGGAAGCTTTGTTCCTGTAAATCCCGGAATTCCCATGTTTACAAAGATTGCAAACTCGATGACCGCTACAAGTATGATTGGAAGCGATACTGATTTGAATACTACGAGGATGATAAGGAATATCAATACGATTGATACTGCACTTACACGCTTAAAGTCTGTATCTGTGATAGTGATAAGATCCTTTGTACAAGGTGCCTCACCGATAAGCATTGCGTCCTTGCTGTAATTCTTTACTATCTTTTTAATCTCTGTTATCTGGTTGTTTACCTCATCAGATGCTGTCTCATATTTTGATGAAACAAGCATCATCTGGTAATCACCGTTTTTGAATATCTCCTTTGCCTCATCCGGCACCATATCATCCGGTATGGTAGGTCCGAGTATTGAGTCAAGCGATACCGCAAGCTTTACTCCATCGACCTTCTTTATATCATCTATCATGCTTATGCTGTCTGCCTTTGACATATCGCTCGGCGCGATGATGATATGTGTGGCACCCATAGCATACTCCTTGTTGAGTCTTTCATTGGCCTGCTTACTGTATGCACTGTCAGGCATGGTTCCTGCAAGGTCATAGTAGACCTGATCATGAGTGTATCCGTATATTGCCGGGATGAGCACTACGATGAAAATCACTGCAAGTATCTTATAATGATTTGTTACCCAGCTTGCAATCCTGGAAACATCCGGCATAAGAATCTTGTGCTTTGTCTTCTCGATTGCCTTATCACATGCAAGAATCAGTGCAGGGAGAATTGTTACACATCCGATAACTCCGAATACAACGCCCTTTGCCATTACGATTCCCAGGTCAAGTCCAAGTGTAAAGCTCATGAAGCAGAGGGCTACGAAGCCTGCGATTGTTGTGATTGAGCTTCCTGTTACTGAGACAATTGTGTGGGAAATGGCATGTGCCATGGCTCGCTTCTTGTCTCCGTCATATCTGTCTATCTGCTCCTGATAGCTGTGCCACAGGAAAATCGAATAATCCATTGTTACGGCGAGCTGCAATACTGCTGTCAGTGCCAGTGTCAGATATGAAATCTGTCCCTGTATAAAGTTTGTTCCCAGGTTATAGATAATAGCCATTCCTATGCTTAGGAGGAATAACATCGGAACAATTATTGAATCCATTGTAATTCCCATGACGAGCATTGAAAGCAATGCTGCTATGATGACATATATAGGAGCCTGCTGCATAACAAGTGTCTTTGTATCTGCGTTGACCGCTGCCATTCCTGCTACGAAGCAGTGGTTTTTCACCATCTTATCCATCTTGTTGACGGCTTCCATTGTCTCATCCGAACCCATTGTGTCACTGTAGGTGACGAGCATGAGCTGGCTGTTTGCATCCTTGTTGTTGAATGCATCATACACCTCATCCGGAATTGCCTCTCTTGGCAATGTGGAATCAGCGATTGTTCCGTACCAGATGACATCATTTACACCCTTAAGGTCCTCTATGTCATCTGCCAGAGTCTCTATGTCCTGATCCTTCATATCCTCTAAGATCACAAATGACAACGCTCCGGTTCCAAACTCATCTACCATGATATCCTGACCCTTCATAGTCTCTATCTGGCTTGGCAGATAAGAAAGGATATCAAAGTTGATTCTCGTGTTGATAAAGCTGATGCCCGACGGTATAAGCAGTGCAAATGCAACTATCAGTATCAGCACACGATGTTTTACGACTCCTTTTCCAAATTTAATCATTAGATTCACCACTCTTTCTTTTATTCGTATTGAAGTATAAAAAAAAAGACCGAATAAATAAATATTCAATCTCTTCGATTTGTCATGTGAGATATACAAATCCATCAATTTGTATATCCGATATGACACATATATTATATTGTATTTGATTTCTGACACTTTTTCACAGCATTTTTATATTTATATGAACACATGCCTCTTTATGATTCTGCTTTATGAGCTTGCTTAAGCCGTCATTTTCCATGGCAATTGTCCTCTACAGCTCACTTAGTATATCATCCATCGAGCGCGTAATCAGATACATGTATGCCTCCGCCATCTCCTTCGGCTCAATATCATCCATGCCCTGGGCTATCCAGCCCTCCGTGATAAAGCACAACGACTGCGCATAATATGTAGAAATCACCTCCGGTGTGAGCCAGCGGTATTTGGATTTCTTTCCTGTACTCTTTTCGTTTATGATATTCATAAACATCTCGTAGACGCACTTCATGGCAATCTGATTAAACGTCACTGCACCCTCCAGCTTTAGTGCTTTCTTGTAAAAAACACTGTTTGCCGAGATATTATTGAGCATCAGCACAATCGCTTCAAAAATCATTCCGGCATTGAGCAGTGGCTTGATGGGCTCAAGCAGCTCGCTTTTGATAATCCACTCTATCAGCTCGTACTTGTCCTGAAAATGATTGTAAAACGTAGGGCGGATAACTCCGGCCTTGTCCGTTATCTCTTTAATTGTAATCTTATCGATTGGCTTTTTCGCTGAAAGCTCTATAAGGCTCTCAGCGAGCACCAGATCTATTGCATTCTTACCTTGCTGTGTCATTACTCATCAAACTCCATCGTGACAAAGTAGCCCTTCTCAGTCTCCCTCACATCCACGACATCGCCCTCGCGGCTTTTGAGCCTCTCGCTGACCACGTAGTTTCCCGACATGGCAATTGCATGCTCTATCGTATAATAATATGAAGTTGGAAGCTTGCTCTCTGTTACCTTCAGATGGTCACCGACCTTGGTAAGTCCGGGTCTCTCCATCTTAAACTCCATCCGACGCATTCTGTCGCCTTTCTGTTACTGCTTAATTGTCCTCTTTTCTGTCCTCAACAAACGTTGCCTCAAACTCCTTTTGCTTGTTGTAGGCGCTCTCCGCCTTTGTGGCACGGCTTGTAATCCAGATATTGGACACTCCGTTGAAAATCAATATGATTCCGACAACAACAGTGGCTGTCTTCATTACATCAAATGCATTTGTCACACAGATTATTCCAAAAATCAGACTGATTATTGAAAAAATCAGGCCGACACTCCAGCCTCCGTAACCGTATTTTCTGGCATCCACTGCCTCAATAATGCTCCTGATGCTGTGAAAAATGAGCACCAGACCGATGACTATAGGTATCAGGCTCACCACAACCTTTGGCTGTACCAGAAACCATATACCCACTGCCAAAACCACAAGCCCCAGCATCGCTGAAAAACCATTCGTAACTATATTCAAAAAATAGCTGCACATATAGACCACTCCGATGATGATAAGCACTACCGCAAGCACATTGGCCACAATCGTGAGCACCGAAGCCCTCCATATGATAAACACCAGTCCCAGCGCTATGCAAAGCACTGATGACAGTAGAAAATCAGCCTTTATTCTGCCTAAAAACTCCTTCATACACGACCTCCTTTATATATCCTGCCCTACATTACTTTTCTAATTCTGTTCCTCTGCACTTTTCTTAACCAGGTCAAGAACAGTCTGAAGCTCAGCACCCTCAACCGGTGCAGCTCCATATCCAAGACGCTTGTAATCCTCTGTAATCTCAGCCAGCTCAGTAGTTTTATCGCCCTTCGCATCAATTACAAAATATCTGCCCTGTGACGCAGCATCATCCCACACGAGATAAGCACGGATTGCGCAGTTTGGAGCCATATCTCTTGTCGGGAAATCAACTCTGGTGACATTGAGCGTATCAGAAATCTGCATAGACATAACAGAGAAATCCTCCTCCATATATGGATACATACGCTTCTGCTGATATGCCTCCTCGTACAGCTCATCTATTAGCTTTTCCTTCTCATCGGCAAGTCGGTCCATGAACTCTTTTCCACCCTCAAACATCTTTGCCGGCAGGAAAATATGCTCATACTGCATACGCTCAAAGATGACATACTGCTCTGCTGTCATCTGTACAGTCTTGCCCTTTGTCGGTGATGTAGGATGTCCCTCTCTTCTGGCCTTTTCCACTGCCTCAATCTTTTCTACAAGAGGCTTTTTGAAAATCAGATTGTGAGTGAACGGGTTGAATGCGATACCATTAATCTTTGACTCTTTATTTGCCACCATATTGTTGACTGCAAGAAACGGCATATTTACAATGCATGGTGACGGATGATCCTTAGAAAGCTGTGCCTTTGAGGTATAAATCGGCATGAAAGCCTCTCCCTCACCGTTTTTAATAAATAGCGGAATCGGCTTGTTGTTCTCTCCGACATTTGCAGGTACCAGGAATCTGCTCTTAGTGCATTTTTCAATGAGCTTATTGAGCGTCTCCGCCTTTTTGTCGCTTGAATACTGTGCCATCAGCGCCTCAACCTCCGGGTTTTGCACCTCAAGAGTGAAGGCCGGATCGTCCTTTAATTTATTTTTGATTTTATTTTTATCCATTTATACTGCTTCTCCTTATATTAAATGCCCGGATTTACATCCAGGCATTATTTTAACACATTTCTTTTATCAACTCAACAATCTTAGTGTCTCTTGCTATCCATTCTTTATCAAGAAAAGCGCTGTTGGCCTTTATTATCTCATCCGGCGTAGCCCATGACAGATGATACTCAAGCCTTATCTCGCTGTCTGTCATCTGTGCTGCCACATGCTCGTCCTTCACATCACAGAAATACACGTAGGTGTGACAGTAATATATCTTGTCAGCCTCAAATATATCGCGTCTCTTTTCTATGACCTTGCCACACTCCCTGATGCTTTCCGGCACGACAAGAAGTCCTGCCTCCTCGCGCACCTCACGTGCCAGCGCCACCTCGTTGGTCTCGCCTGCATCGATGCCGCCGCCCAGTATCTTGTAGTAGCCCTCACCGGCCTGCTGCATGGCAAGCTTGCCGTCTCTGATAATAACCGCGCGCACCGCGAAGCGCTCAAATACCTCCATATCATCGGAATAATTGTGTTTGTCAAATGTATATAGCGTTCTCATGTTTGTCCTCCGTGTATGGGCTGTAATCATTCATTAGTATACATGGAAAGTAGTTTTTATTCTACACCATTTTACGGCGAATTGGAATACTATTATTGACCTTTTACCTGCCTTTTATCTGCAAAGTAAGACCACTGTCTCTATGTGCTCTGTATATGGAAAGCAGTCATATGGTGTTGCACGCTTCACTGTATATCCATGCTTTGTGAGATACTTTAAATCCCTCGCCAGTGTTTCCGGACCACATGACACATACACCACTCTCTCCGGCGCCAGCTTGACAACCGATGATAAAAATGCCTCATCGCTGCCGGTTCTTGGAGGATCCATTATGACAACATCCGCTTTCTCACCCTTTTGTGCCATCTCGACCATGAATTTTCCGGCATCGTCATTGTAGAAGCGGATGTTTCTGATGTCGTTTCGCTTTGCATTGATGACTGCATCGCGGATTGCATCACGGTTTAGCTCGACTCCGATGACTTCACCTGCATTTTTCGCTGCTATGATGCCTATTGTTCCGGTGCCGCAGTATGCATCAATTACGCGCTCTTTGCCAGTGAGGTGCGCCTCGTGAATGGCTTTTTCGTATAAAAGCTCCGTCTGTACCGGATTCACCTGATAAAACGAGCCTGGTGAGATGCGGAAGGTGCAGCCGCACAGCTTATCCTCTATGAAGCCCTTGCCATAAAGTGTGATGTTTCTGTCTCCGAGCACCATGCTTGTCTTTTTATCATTCACGTTGAGCACCACTGTCGTGATATTGGGATGTTTTTTCCTGAGTGCTTTTACGAAATTGTTCTTCGATGGAAGTATCGGCGATGCCAGGACAAGCACTACCATTATCTGCCCTGTTGCATAGCCCTTTCTCACGAGCACATGTCTGAGAAGCCCATAGCCGGTGTCCTCATCATAGGTCTTTATCCTGAATGAGCGGAGCATATCCTTTATGTCCCTTATTATCTCATCTGACTCCTGATCTTCTATCATGCAGCTTTCGATATCCACCACATCATGTGTGTTTTTCCTGTAGGCTCCCGCCACAATCTGACCGCGCCTCATACAGTCAAAGGCTGCATGAACCTTGTGACGATAATAGAGCGGATTTTTCATGCCGACAATCGGCTCCACAAAACAAAAAGGCTTTAGCAGCTTTTTCATGTATGCCTGCTTTGTTTTTAACTGTTCCTTATATTCTACGCCCTGATAGTCGCAGCCGCCACATTTCTTTGCATACGGACATGCGTTATCGCTTTTTGCCCGGCTGCTTTTCTCCTTTAGTCTCGGCTGTCCGTTGGCTTTTTTGTATTTCTTCTCATTACGCGTGGTTTTTTCCCTGTAATTGCCTTGATTTCCCGCCATATCTGCGCTCCTTAAAATCAGCTTTGCTGACTACTTGCCGTATGTATTATATAAATACACATGATTATCTATACAGTGCCATCCGCTTGAAGCGCCTGCTGTCACACATATATATGTCTTCCCGCTTGCTGCCTTCTCGTAGCTGACCGCACAGTTACCGGACTGATTTACAAAGCCTGTCTTTGCACCGATTACCTCGCCGCTTGTCATCCTGTCCTCTATTCGGCGCAGGAACAGATTTGATATGTTCAGGTTCTCCGGATGCTGCGGTGTTGCAGCCGTGCTATATGTATGATTTGAAAGTACTGTTTTACAAATGTCGTCCTGCATCGCAGCCTGCATGATGACCGCCATATCATAGGCTGTGCTGTAATTGTTCTCATCATATATGCCGACAGGGTTTGCAAAATGTGTGGTCTGGCCTATACCAAGCTCTGCTGCCTTCTGGTTCATCATATCGACAAATGCTTCCATAGAGCCTGCTGTATAAACCGCAAGCTGATATGCCGATTCTCCACCTGATGGCAGTATGGTTCCGTTAAACACATCGCGAAGAGGCACCTGCTCCCCGTCTAAAAAGCCTGTTGTACTGCAATCATGCACATATGAATAATCTGTGGCTTCTCTTGTAATTGTAACAACCTCGTTGAGCTTGTTTTCTATCACAGCCTGCCTGTCTATTTCGGTGTTTTCATTCTCCGCTGCAGCAATTGCATTTTTCTCAGCCTGCTCTGCTGCTACAAGCACTGTCATAACCTTTGTCATCGAAGCCGGATACATTTTCTCATGAGCATTTTTTCCCGCAACAACTGTGCCGTCCTGCTCATCAATCACTACGGCATAAGAGCTCTCAAGCTCATCTCCGATTGCTGCTGTAGCATCAGACTCCTTTGGTGCAAAGAGCTCCTTTGCTTCCTCTGTCTCACTTACCTGCTCAGTCACACCAGTCACATTTTCTGTGGCCGTTCCTGTGTCTTTTGCCTTATTACTATCTTTTTTTGTTTTATTAAAGCACGATATAACTATTATAATCGCTATAACGACTATCACAGCCACTATTCCTACAAGCTTAATCTGTGAAGCTCCTGTATTTCTTCTGCGGCGTCTGTAATTTTTTCTGCTATTATTTCTCATATCCAATCCCTGTCTCGTTGTAACTATTCATCCCACGTACATTCGCAAAACCACACTTGAATAATCACATTTCATTTTTATATTGTAACCTATTTAGTATACTCCCTATCCGGAAGCTGTGCAATAATTATCGCAATAAACATGAGCACACATCCAAAAATTTCTCTGCCACCTAGCATCTGGCCAAGCAGAATCCATCCTGCAATCACAGAAACCACCGACTCAAGACTCATCGCCACCGATGCCACCGCCGGATTTAAGCCCTTTTGTCCGACAATCTGCAGCGTATAGCCCACTCCGCTTGAGAAAATACCGGCATAGAGAATCGGAATCCATGCATCCCAGGTGCAAAGCGACTGTGCCCACTGCGCTATACCGCCTGTAGACGGTCCCATATCTGTAAAAATCATCACTATACATGAGCCAAGTCCGGTGACAAAAAACTCAATACATGAGAGTCTGACCGCATCTACCTGTGATACGAAATGGTCAATCACAAGTATCTGTATCGCAAAGCACAATGCCCCTGCCAACAGGAGCAAATCCGAGCCACTAAGTGAAAATGTCCCATTCATGCATAGAAAATACATGCCTATCAGTGCAATAAATACACCTATCCATATTTTGACTCCGCATTTTCTTTTAAGGAAAATCCCTAGTATAGGCACCATAAGTATATATGTAGCTGTAAGAAATCCTGCCTTGCCGGATTCTGCGCCCATGCTAATTCCAAGCTGCTGCAGGTTGCTCGCAAAGAAAAGTGCTATTCCACAGCAGCTTCCGGCTATCCAAAGCTCTTTCTTTTGCTTTTTGCTTTCAGGCTTGTTTACCGTCAGCTCTTTCTTATCCAGTATTTTTATGACCGGCAGAAGGCAGAGCGCACCAATAAGGAAGCGGATGCCGTTGAATGAAAATGCTCCAACTGCATCCCCTCCCTTTGACTGCGCTACAAAGGCTATTCCCCAGACTATATCTGCCAAAAACAAAATAAAGACATGTCTTGTCTTTGAGGCTGTATTCATTATAATAGTTCCTCCGTGTTATTAAATCTATTTAAGGTTACCGTTTGCCATTGTCTCCGGTAACCTTAGTAATCCGTCTTATTTGATAAAATCAGAGATATTATATCACCGACTGCCTTAAATTGCATACTTAAATATGCTGTTACATATCGTTTGTATATGAAATTATACAAAAAACAGGCGGCAAACACCCTCTTTGGGTATTCGCCGCCTGTCTTTATATCTTATTGCGTAACACTATTATTTACGCTATTCTGCCAGCTTAAAATGCTTTATCTCTCCGTTTCCTGCCACATAGAAATCATTATCCTTGTAAATGCCTCTGTAGCCTTCTGTATTTTTATAGGTCAGTGCCTGCTGCTCCAAAAGACTAAAGCCGTTTTCACTGTCATACGAAAACAGATAGTAGTCATTCGCAGTAAATCCTATCAGATTTTTCTCCGGGTCAGCAAGAATAGCCTTGTAGTTGTATACAAACTCATTACTCCAGCTCTCAGAACTGTCGATAAGCTTCTGGTTCACCTCAACCGGCTTTGTCGGATCACTCACATCAAACATAGTAAGCTTTATCTTACTCTGTTTCGAATCACCATAGCCTATTCCAAGTACGTGCGTATCATCCCACATATGCAGATATTCAGAAAATCCACTCACCTCAAGCTCTCCGAGAAGCTTTGGCGCTGTCGGGTCGGATATATCTGCCACAAAAAGAGGATCTGTCTGCCTGTATGTGATGAAATATACATATTTTCCGACGAAACGGGCTGCATAGATGCTCTCCCCGCGTGCAATCTCGTTTATCACACCGACCTCATTCATATCCTTATCCAGCACATGAAGCGAATTGACAGGCTGGCTGCCGGTATTTGAGGTTGGAAGCACATACAGATACCCTCCCTGCTCATTTATTGCAAATTTATCGTTAAGATAACCATTCACTGAGGTTGTCTCCCCGGTCTTCATCACTCCATCCTCAAACGAAATTTTACTGATTTTGGTAAGCTCACGGCTTGCACTCCAATCAGAATGATACAGATACATAGCATTGCTAGAAACGTATACCTCGCCGCTATTATTCATAATACATTTTGCATCTATCGTCTTATCAGGTTTATCCACATCAAAGCTCGAAATAACTGTGCCTGAGTATGTATCCTCTCCTATATAGAAGCAGTCATAGCTTATCACTTTGCCATTTACCTGAGGCACCCATTTCTCCAGATTATCCTCCTGCAGCGCCACATTTTTATTCATATCGGAGGTCTTTATATATGTGTCTGAAAAAACATATACCGTATTGCCAATTTTGCGCGATGTATTGTAAAATCCATCCTGACGCGCTTTACCTATAAGCACCGGTTTCGTCGGGTCAGCTATATCATAGCTATAGCATATAGTCTCATCCTTATCGCCCGCATGGTTTGATATGATAAGCATTTTTCCGTCACTGATATAAAGCTCCTCTACAGTATCTGACGGTACCTCAAAATCAGGACGAAACAGCGTCTCTTCCCCCGGCTTTCCATTTGAAATATCCGTGATGGATATCTGACCATCCTCGACCATGTAAATGTACTTTCCGTCCGTCTTTACCACATCACTCTCATCAACGCCCTCTGTCATCACGTTGGTGGTTGAATACTCTGTTTTGGCTGCCGCCTCCTGCTTATTTGCAGACGATGCATCAGACGTAATTCCTGTTGCATCCGCACTCTCCAGCAAGTCTCCAGATGCAGTATTCCTTATGGAAGCCTCAGCTTTTTTTGCCACATCATACAATTTCCCGTAATCAGAGGCCGATTCATAATCCCCAAGCTTTGCACCGCTCTTTATCCCTGCATAGACATTATTCTGCGCATTATTCTGTGAAATCACATTTGCAGTTTTTGTCTCCAGCTCATCTATACGGTTATTAAGCCGCACAACCTCCGTGCCTAAGACTGCAACAACAAGGACTGCCGCCACTGTGGCAAGCGCTTTTGCTGCCCGTGCAAATTTTTTGTGCTTTTTCCTGTTTTTGTCTTCTTTTCCACCGTGATGGGTTTCATGATTTTTTACATAAATTTCATCACTGTACCCGGCCGATTCTCCGGTCGGCTGCGCTTCTTCAATTATTTGGTCATCGATGTAATTTAAACCATCAAATAAATCCTTTTTCGTCATAGATATACGCCCTCCTCATCCAGATATTTTTTTAGCTCTGCCCTTATCCGAAACAGTGTGGTCTTTACGCTGCTTTTGCTCCTGCCGCTCATATCTGCCAGCTCATCAATCGTCATGCCATACCAGTATCGTCTCACGAAAAGCACTCTCTTTTCCGTCTCCAGTCCGTTCAGAAAATCCGATAAACACCTTCCAATGTCCGACAGCTCGCCCTCGTATTTTGCATTGCTGTCTGCAAGGCACTCCTCAAGCTCATCAAGCATACAGTTCATGTTGGAATTTCTCTTTGAAGCGTTATTCCAGTCAATCCTGTCGCAGACGATATTGCGGCATACCCTGTAAAGCCAGGAAAGGAAACGCATAGGGCGCTCCGGCGGTATCTTGTTCCATGCTGCTATGTATGTGTCATTTACGCATTCCAGCGCATCCTCATGTGCTACCATCGTGTCTGCAAACCGGGTAAGCTTCGCTCCGTACATCTGCGAGGTCGCACTGACAGCCTGCGGGTTGCGCTCAAAATACATATCAAGTATCTGTTCCTGTGTGTACATTTTCCGCAAACCTCCCTTCTATATATTATGTAGGATTTTGTTTGGTGGGGGTTACATTTCATCATTAATTCTTTAAAATTTCCCTTATGTAAACTTTAAGCCTAGCCTCTAGGAAATAAAGCTTATAGTGCTGAATAATTGAATTGTATCATATTTAGTCTTAGTTTAAATATCAAAAAAGGAAGATTCTCCTTAGAATCTTCCTCATATGAATTCAAATAGTAATATTTAATTGTTCTTCTTTGCCATAACCAGTGCAACCACCGCAAGAACTGCATTTATCAGACACCAGCCTGCCCATATAGCAAGATCCGAAAAACTTCCATAACCCGCAAATCCGATAATTGCTGCCAATCCAAAGAGTACTATGAGTGCGATATTCCCACCCTTGCCTAACGATTTTCTCGTAGCGATTGAAACAATTCCACCTGCAAGCATAAGAATTGCCACAATTATTCCTGCACTTCCTGATGCCTCACCATTGGCCTCCAACGCATTAGATACTCCTGCAGCGCATGACTGAAATGATACAAAAACAAATAAAATTATTGATAAAATACCTGAAACTAATTTCCAAACCTTCATGATGAATTTCTCCTATCTATTAAATATTGCGTAGCTCTACTGTTTAATAATCATACTTTCATATGATGTTTAAATTATTTACTGTGCCGTAAATGTTATCGCATCTGAATCCGCTATTGTATCGTAGCTCTCAGCATTGTATATATGGAATTTAAGCTCCACCTGATCAACCGACGTGATTCCGTTTGCCTCAAGATCACTTGACATAATGGTTATATCATCTATCGACTTCTTTCCGTCATATACTGTGGTTGAAAACAGCGGTGTCATCATATATCCATTGATAGACATATTGTCCACGTTTATTCCGACATTCTGACCTGAGGTGTTTTCGATGTAAAGTAAAATTGCTGTTCCCCAGAAGGAATTTTCATCAACTGTTTTTCCAACAATCCTTACACCATTTGCATTGTAAAGCTCCTGTCCCTCATCGTTTGGTGTCGTATCCATGTTTGCAAATTCAGAGGTCTCAAGCTTTGAATATACATTCTTGAAAAGATTATCCCAGTTTGAATCGTATGCGTGGAAATACATCTCAATTTGTCCTACTGTATCTATTCCGGCAGCTTTAAGCTCTGCTGATGATAAATACATAACCTCATTCGACTTCTTTCCTGCCGCAACATCCGCGCTGAACAGATCTGTGATCATATAATCGTTCACGATAAGTGCATCACAGCCTATTGTATAGTCCTTGGCCGAATTATTTTCAACCAGAAGCTTAATTCCGTCTCCCCATATGCTGTCCGTCACATATTCAGTCGCAGTTATTTTGATGCCATCCTGGTCTACAAGCACCTGCTCATTGATGCTCTCATCTGCTGATGCCTGATCTGCGCCGCCTCCATTAGTTCCGCTGCTCTCCGCGCCTCCACCGGCCTCTGTTGCGCTTTCCGGTACAGCTATGCTCTTTTTGGGCCCTGTGTCCGAGCTGCATCCCAATAATGTAAAAGTGATTGCTGTGATACTCAGTACAAGAGCCAGTAAATTAGTTCTTTTTTTCATGGTTAAGTCCTCCTCTGTAAATTGTAGGACTATTATACCATCACAGTATGAATACTGTTCTCCCCTCAGCGGTGGTAAAATTATATTCTAAACCTACTCCTGCACACCACTTGTCCTGAGCATTTCCATACCATTTTTGCTGAGTAATTCGTTCACTTCTATGATTCCACCCGGACGTTCCTTAAAAATAAGCATAAGAAAAGCATCTCTCGGGATTTTTGCATAGAGCTGCGGCATCTCGTATTTTCTCAAGGCTCTCTGTGTCTGCTCCAATGTAAGCTCTGCAGCATAACATATCCTCAGGATAATATCCCTCTGCCTGGTATGTTTTTCGCCTGACAGAAGCTTGTAGCCGTATTTTTCCGGAATATCAGCCTTCAAAAACACCATCTGCTGTGTTATTCTCTTTTCCTTAAGCAAATCCTTTATGTACTCCGAAAATGCATTTTGCTCCGGATCCATGCTGCCTTTCTGCTCAACACAAAATTTATCAAAATCAGATATATGAGTTTTTCCAAGGATATCATCCAATTCTTTTGTATTTTTTTGCTTCATAAATTTCTCCTATCTGTTATACTTGTACTTGTAACTATTCCTACCTCATTAGCGATACCTGAAAGGATACATGCACCATGAGCGATTACAAAATAATCTCAGCCTTAAATGAAGAGCACAAGGTTTATCTGGTTCAATCTGCGCTTTCCGGCAATATTTATGTCCAGAAAATCCTTGATGTATACAATATCCGCGTGTACGAATACCTTTATCGCAATCCTGTGGCCGGTATTCCGCGCCTTATCAATTACTATGAAGATGGCAACCAGCTTATCGTAATCGAAGAATATATAAGCGGAACCTCCCTGCAGGAAAAAATAGACAACTCTGACCTTAGTGTTTCCGATATCAGAAGCTACATGATTATGCTCTGCAATATACTTGAAGCTCTGCACTCGATGACTCCGCCTATAATCCATCGCGATATAAAGCCGTCAAATATCATAATCACCAGTTATAACTATGCCATGCTTTTAGATTTCAATGCCGCAAAACAATTTTCCGGACAAAACGAGTCTGATACCGTGCTGATCGGCACTCCCGGATATGCAGCTCCCGAGCAGTATGGCTTTGGCTCTTCATCTCCGAAAACAGACATATATTCTCTCGGCATAGTACTGCGCGAAATGCTTGGCAGCATCACTCCGGTTCCCGACATTGCTCCAATTCTGCACCGGCTTAACATGATTGCAGATAGGTGTACTCAAATGACACCAGCCGCAAGATACCAGTCTGTGGCAGAGTTAAAAAATGCCGTATCGCAGTCATATTATCCTGCGCATCACAATACTTCTACTGCCGATAATTCAAGTCAATATGCACACCAGAACCATGATAATGCAAACAATGCAGCCAATGCCGATACTGCTAAACGAGCTATCCACAACAGTGCTTCCCGTTTACTCCCACCCGGATTTCGCACGAGAACTCCATGGAAAATGCTGCTATCCTCAGTCGCATATCTGTTCATAATATGGCTTTGCCTGTCATTGGAATTAGAAAATACTTACGGAGCAAAGCTGTGGCTTGAAAGAATCTTCTGCCTTGGTATGTTCATATTTGCAATTTTCTGTGGCTTTAACTATCTCAATGTACAGAATATCCTGCCACTTTGCAAGAGCAAAAACCGCTTCCTGCACTATGTCGGCATAATACTGCTCGATGTGGCAGTGATTTTTGCTCTATTTGTGATTATGTTCATTATAGAGTCTGTTGCATTCCCTATAAAGTGATTTTTTATATAATAGCACATAAAAATAAGCCATGTTCTCACCGCTGTGGTGGTAACATGGCTTATATTATTTTTCATAAAGATATATTTTGTTATAAAAAGCCGTTGACTTATACACACTTAATGTGTATATTATAATTATGGAGGAGGCATTTATGAAACAAAGAGAGCTTATCAAGAAACTAGAGGCTGCCGGATTTGAATTTTCAAGACATGGCGGTAATCATGATGTATATGTTCGGGGTTCAGATATAGAGCAGATTCCGAGGCATAAAGAGATCAACGAAATGCTTGCCAAAGCAATTTTACGTAAATGGGGATTATAGCATTTATAATTTATCACATATTATATATACATTAATTTATGGAGGATATTATATTATGAAACAGGTATATCCAGTTATATTTACACAATTAAATGATAAAAAAGACACCGTGCTTATTAATGTTCCTGATATGAATATATTAACAGAGGGCTTCGGTCTACCAGATGCTATAGAAATGGCTCGCGACGCCATTGGAGCAAACGGAATCACATTACAGGATCTTGGCAGGGAAATTCCGGTTCCAAGTGATATTTCAGATATTGACATCAAAAACGGTCCCTTTGACAATACTGGTATTAGTCATGTTTCATTTGTGGATATAGATTTTGATGAATACCGCCGCAAGGTCGACAATAAAACCGTCCGAAGAAATGTCACTCTCCCTAATTGGCTTAATCAGGAAGCTGAGAAATCCCATATCAACGTATCCCGCGTTTTGCAGGAGGCTCTCATGGTAAAGCTAGGTGTATCAAGATAAATAAAGACATAATAATAAGCCATGTTCTCACCGCTGTGGTGGTAACATGGCTTATTTATCCGCTTAATAACCAATACATACACTTCATTTACAATAATTTTGGTAAAAAGCTATATGATCATATACTGTCTGCCAGGATTTCCCTGCCATTCCGGTAACACAAATATATTTATTATTTGCTTCACTTTCATACATACTTACTGCACAATATCGTGACTGATTTACATATCCTGTTTTCGCTCCAACAACTTTTCCTTTTCCAAATTTACGATCTATTCGGTTCAAAAACTTACTTGAAAATGTTATTCCCTGCGGATGCTGTTGTGTACATGAAGTTGTATAATTTCTTGCTGACAACACCTTTTTACATATTTCATTTTCCATCGCAGCATGTAAAATAACCGCCATATCACATGCTGTACTATAATTATTTTCATCAAATATCCCTATAGGATTTGAAAAATATGTCGTCTGTGATATTCCCAGCTCCTGTACTTTTTTATTCATATCATCCACAAACTGCTCCAATGTTCCGGATGTCATAATTGCGGCCTGATACGCAGCCTCTGCACCTGAAGGCAATATAATGCCATTTAATAAATCCTCAACAGTAACCTGCTCTCCAACCAGAAACCCTGCTGCACTACAGTCGTTTTCAAAAGAATAATCAGTTGCTTCAATAGAAATTTCAATTTTCTGGCCAAGACTCTCATTATTTAATTTCTCCGCTGCAACCAAAAGTGTCATAACCTTTGTCATAGATGCCGGATACATTTTTTCATTTGCATTCTTTGAAGCAGTAATAGTTCCATCGTCTGCATTAACCAGCACTGCATATTGGCTTACAATGTTGTTATCAGAAGACACATCTACCGTTTTATCATCTGCTGATGGTACAAATATATCTGATTTTTTTTCTTGTAATTCTGACGTCTCAATTGTAGTCTTTTTCTGAATATTTATATCATCAGATACATTTTGACTCGAATCGTTCTTATGTTTACTGATTTCCTTATTACTTAAAACACTGCACACCACTATCAAAACTATCAGGCAAATACATGCTATTATTTTTATTTTCTTCACTAGTATTTTACTCTGTAATTGCATTATAAACTATTGAAGACACGTTATCTCCATCAAATATAAATGAAAGCTGGCTGTCTCCTTTTTTGTAAATATACGAGGTCTCAGTTGAGTCAGAAGCATCTCCATATTTTTCCTCAACAGCCTTTTTGTCAGAACCTATCGATATTCCTTCCGGTGTTGATACTGTATCATCAAGTAATTCTATTGTATAAACATAATCCTTGTTATCTTTAGGATATGTTGTTATCTTAACACTTCCATAAGTATATACCTTATCCTTTCCCTGAAAAGCACAGGAATCAGATTCAAAGTAATTATCTGCATCCCCAAGTTTTTTTACCAATGGCTCCATGTTTTCATTCATGGCAACTGTTACACCCTTTAAATCATATGTAAATACATCCTGTTTTGTCTCAGAACCAACATCTTTTTTATCATTGTCGGACTCTTTACTTCCACATGCTGTCATCATAGATACTGAAAGCATAATACATAACATTATTGAAATAATTTTCTTCATCGTTCTTCCTCCTAATTTTGAATCGCATTTGCACCAAAGCTCTTCAATTCACCATATTTGTTCAATTCATCATATTGTTGTTGTTTCATAGAATCATATGCAGCTTCTTTTTTATCCCATATAGAAGCATACTCACTATCATTTCTGTAATCAGTTAAATTATAATTTTCAACCAGATATTTTCCAAAATAATCTGCCATTTTTTCAGCGCCTGTAGTATTCAGATGTAAACCTGCATCATATGTATCCTGTGACATATCCAGGCCTATATCATTTTGCAATGGAATAAAATTGATGTAGTCAACATCATTTTCATCAGCAAACTGTTGCACCTGTTCATCCCATTGCTCATACCAATAAGGATATTCTGTAGGTGCCTTTATAAGTACAAGCTTAACCCCTTTTTCCTTACATAAATCAGTCATTTTCTGTAAATATCCCATTGCTTTATCACCAAGCTTATAATCGATAAGTGGTGTTGGATCCGGAAATTCCTGTTGCGGCTTTGTATCAACACGCATATAATATCCATTATGAGTCACTTTGTCTTTGGAAAAAATATGTTTCACATCATCTTTTGTAAGCTCAGACCATCTGGAATGATATCTCAACAGCGGAAAAATATAATCAACAAAATTATCCTCATCTGTCATAGAAGCCTTAATGTCATTTACCTTTGACATAGACCATTTCATCCCATCTATAGACATTCTGTTATAAGCTTCACTCTGAGGCTCATTATATTTTAATGCCAAAACATTAAACACCACCACTTTAGGAGTCTCATGTTTCAAGGCATCCTCTAATAAATAATATGACTGCCATGTTAATTGCTGTGCACTTCCTCTGATGTAACTTGTTATTCCATATTTTCTCCATAATTCTATGGTGGAAAAATTCTCATAAACCTCACAATCGCCCACAAATAAAACTTCGTGATCTGACCTATCCTTATAGTATTCTTCAACCATAGAGCCTTCAACTATTCCTGTCTGATATTTGGGAACCAGAAGCCTTTGAACAATATACAGAGCTCCAATAAGCAGGACAGCAACCAAAATGCATGCTGTTATTTTTTTTCTTCTCATCGCACTCTCCTTAAAACTGATTGTAGATAAACTGAGACGAATCGTAGCCTATACCATATGCGCCAAACACTATAATAAGCATAATCATAACAGCCATAATTCCAAAATAAACAATTGGAGGTTTTTGTAATAAAACCGTTCTCACATTTCCTACTCTTACCTTAAAAAGACTCACTGTAAAAACTACTATAAATCCCACTATAAGCACAACATAATCAGCCACACTAAGCCCTATAGAAAGCAGCGAACCATTAAATAATTCACCTATATTGAACTTTGTAAACATTGTTCCAACCATCTTAAAAGTCAAAGGAACATCTCTATAGCAATCAAACATTCTTATACAGCTCATCAATAAAAATGTTCTTAGAATCTGAAATGCTTCATATGGAACTTTACCTTTTACACTAAATCTTTTATGAAACTTTTCATATAAAGGTTCCAGTTCCTGAGAGACCATAATAACAACAAAGTTCATTAATCCCCAGACGATGAAGTTCCATGCTGCACCATGCCATAATCCCGTTGTAAACCATACTACAAAGGCTGACAAATACACTGTCACTCGCTTACCAATTACCTCGCCAAAATGTTTTCTTGAAAATTTAGACAAATTAAGCATAGGTTTGCATACTGAAATAGGATAAAAAATATAATCTGTAAACCATGTACCCATAGTTATATGCCATCTGTTCCAATATTCTTTGATATTTTTTGAGAAATATGGAAGATTAAAGTTTTCTGTCACACGAATACCCATAACCTCTGCTATACCAATCGTAATATCAATACCACCGGTAAAGTCACAATATAACTCGAATGCATAAAACAACATGGCGACAAACACATATGCTCCTTGATATTCAGAAGGACTGTGTATCAGGGTTGTTACTCCTGTAATAATTCTGTCTGCAATAACAACTTTCTTGAAATATCCCCACAAAATCCGCATCAAACCTGATACTACCACATTGCTTTCAAAATAATGCTTTGAAAATAATGTCTCCGATAAATCATGAAATCTGCTTATCGGTCCCTGAACCAATTGTGGAAAAAATGAAACAAACAATGCCAGCTTAAAGAAATTCTTTTCAACACTCTGTTTTCCTCTATACACATCAATTATATATCCCATAGTCTGAAATGTATAAAATGAAATTCCCATCGGTACAATCATATTGACAGTATGTAAACCGGAAACTCCATGCAGCATATCATTAATATTTTGAATCACAAAATTAGTATATTTCGTTACGCTTAATATACCAATATTTATGAAAAGACATATCAAAAGCCATATCCATTTTTTATGTTTCATATGGCTTTTATAATTCTTTTTTTGCTCTCTGCTTAAATTTCCCTTGAATTCTTTAATAAACTTATCCTGCGCCATATTAATCTGATTCATTTTAAGACTTATCAAATAAGTTGATATTGTCGTCACCAGTATGAATATCAGATATCTTGGATCGGCAATGAAATAAAAAATATAACTAAATACCAATAATAAAGGCCACTGACACGATTTTGGCACCAGATAATACAGGACAAAAACTATAGTCATAAAAGCTATAAAGCTATAAGATGTAAACAGCATATCTTTTATTCATCCTCTAATCTTACTATTAAATCATACAAGGCTTTTGCAGAATTAAAATTCTCCGGAATAATCTCCTCTGCCGGAATTGCAACATCAAATGAATCACTTACCTCAGATATAATTGAAACTATGTCAAAGGAATCAAGTATCTTATCATCAATCAGTGTTGTACAATTTTCATAATCTACATCCGGGTGTAATTCCTTTAAAATTTCTAATAATTCGTTCATCTTTTTTCTCCTTTATCTTTCCTGTGCTTTTTTCATTAAAAATACTCTGTCTATTTTCCCATTTGCTGTTAATGGCATCTGCTCCAGCTTTTCTGTTTTATTTGGAATCATGTACCTTGGAAGCTTATCTTTAAGGATCCTAACCAATTTATCAGGTTCAAGTTCTCCGATATAATATAAAACTATCTTTCCCTTTTCCTTATCGTAAACAGCACATGATGTGGATATTTCTTCAATCATATTGACATTTACCTCTATCTCACCAAGCTCGATTCGATGTCCCATGTGCTTAATCTGATAGTCCTTTCTTGATACAAATATCAGTTCACCTCTTTCATTCCTTTTTCCTAAATCTCCCGTCTTATATATCAATTCAGGATATCTCGAATTGAGAGGATTCTGCACAAATACCTCACTAGTCTTTTCAAAATTATTGTAATATCCCAAAGTTAATGAAGTTCCTCTGACACAGATCTCACCAACATTTCCATCTTCTACCAGCTTATTATTCTCATCCAGCAATAATATTTCCGTATTATGGAATGGTCGTCCAATTGGCACCACCTCATCCAACTCAAACTCTCGGTCCACCTCAAAATAACAACACATTCCTGTTGCTTCTGTTGGCCCATACAAATTTACAAATCTGGCTTTTGGCAAAGTTTCTCTCCATATTTTCAACTGCTTAATAGGAAATACCTCACTACCAAACGCTATAGTATGCAAATATTCAGGTTTAATCTTGTTAAAGGTCTTAAATGCTGATATCATAGTCAATGCTGACACAACCCAGCAGACAGTATTTATCTTATACTCATTCAAAAATTCAACCAGTTTGATTGGAAACATAAACAAACTTTTAGGAACAATATATGTTGTAGCACCGAATTTCAATGTCGGATATAGTTCCTTAAGACACGCATCAAAATATAACGGTGTCTGGTTTGCAAATCTTGTATTCTCATTAAAACATAACACCTCAGACAGATTTTCAATATAATCTATAACCGATCTGTGGCATGCTACAACACCCTTAGGAACTCCTGTTGAACCTGAAGTAAACACTATATAAATAGGATCCGTATCCAGCTGTCTATCCCTTATTCCAAATAACAGCTCATCTGAAATCTCATTTTTTCTTACATGATCATATAATAGAATTTCTCCATTATAATCAAATTTTTCAACGGCATTTATTGTTGTATCATCACATATCATTACTCTTGGATGTAGGTTTTCAAAAATAAGTCTAATCCTGAATTCCGGCATTTCATCATCTATAGGCACATAATAGCAGCCACCATAAACACATCCGTAAAATGCTGTAATAGCATGTGGATGCTTTTTCATAAAAACTACTACCGGTTCTTTATAATAATTGTTATTTGCCAAATAACTTCCGATAGCTCTGCTATCATGGTATACCTCACCAAATGTCATTTCCATATTTTCATTTGCATAGGCAGTCTTATCCGGAACTCGTTTTACTGTATTTTCCAGGTATTCCAAAACATTTGTAATTTGCATCTTTTTCTCCTATACTTCATATCAAAATACTTTAGTTGAATGGTACAAACAGCTTATTGTATTTCGGTTTAACTCTTTTGTTACACTGTATTAATGATGATTTTGCAAGAACCTCCATTGCATCTATGACTCCTGTTTTAATATCATATTGTTTTTTCAGTAATGAAAGCTCTGTACATCCCAGGATAATTACCTGAGCTCCCTTGTTTTTCAAATGCGTGGCTACAACATTATACTTTTCAATGTCAGGTATCTTTCCCGCCTTTATATCCTTATATATAATATCCATCACTATTCTCTGATATTTTTTATCCGGTACAAGTCCATGCATTCCATTCTTTTCTATTTCATTTTGAAAAATTCTACTTTGAATTGTACCATCAGTAGCCATTATCCCTATTTTTGTTAATCCCGCCTCTTTTAACATATATGAGGTGTCCCGAATAGCATGAATCACCTTACAGCCCGTTTTTTCTTCTATTTCATCATGAAAATAATGTGCTGTAATGCACGGAATAGATATACAATCCACATTCTGTTCCTTTAGTTTTTTCCCGATTTTTATAATCGGAACAACAGGATTTGCATTACTTTTTCCTAAGATATATGCGGTTCTATCCGGTATTGATGGGCAATTATAAATAATCATTTCCAGATGATCCTGATCACATTTTGCATCGGTCATATTAATAAGCAGTTCCATAAAATAGGCAGTAGCCATCGGTCCAAGACCACCAATTATACCAAGTCTCATTTATTCCACCTTATTTGTTTATCGTTCCCTTTGCATAATTTATTTTGTCCTGTACTGATACAGTCGCTCGTTCAGGATACAGCGAAGAATCAAAAATATGACTATTTTTATGCTTGGTAGAATATGCTGCCAGTTCTGCATCGGTCAACATGAAAAAATTTCCTCCACCTTTTCTTGGAGTTGCATCAAAATGATACCAGCCATCTCCAAGATTTATCAGGCTCCAATAATGTGCTGAATGTGAAGTATCACTTTTCACTATATCAACATTTTGTATTCCACAAACATCAAGCATAGCTTTTGCTGCTGCATAATAATTGAAACAGTCTCCTGATTTTTTCGTAAATGCCTGATAAGCTCCGATTGTCCAGCTATCTTTGTTGGATGTTCCCGTATATCCTATGTTTGTTTTTGTCCATCTGTATATTGCAAACGCTTTTTCCATATCAGTCATTGAATCATTAGTAATCTGGTCAACAACCTTTTGCGCAAGAGCATATACGTCTTCTTTATCTACATATCCCTTAGGCTTCTCTTTTATTGTAATTTTTGATGATGCAGACGATGTATTTCCTGCACTATCTGTAGCTGTATATACAACCTCATATGTTCCTGCTTTATTCAGATTCACTTTACTGTTATCAATATCAAGTGTTGGATTCTGATCCATATTGTCAGTCACAGTCACATCTTTTTTATATGAGACCGTTTCACCTATATATGCGGTTATATCCTTAACTCCCTCAATCACAGGTGGCTCCGAATCACTCACAACCGTTAGTTTAGCTTTTACCTCTTTCTGATTTTTTCCTTCATCAGTTAACACGATTATCACTTCTGACTCTCCGTCTTTTGATACATCGGGCTTATCCTTAAAGCTCACATCAACCTTTGTTGCATCCTTTATATCCGTCACAAACTGGTTTGCCTCAATTTGTCCATCTTTATTAACCGTCACATCATTTGCCTTTGCAGTAGGTGCTTTTGTATCTTCAATTGTCAATTTTGATGTATATTCTTTTTTTCCAACCTTTACAACAATTTCATGGCTGCCTATGTTTCCTGTATTAATCTGTGAAACGTCAGTCACAAACTTAGCATCTGCATTTTCCTTTTTCAGGAAATCTTTAATGTTGATTTCACTACCTGCCTCTAAGGTTACATTCTTTTTTATCTTTGACAAATTACTTATTGCAAGGAACACTATAAAAATAAACACAATTAGTGTAGCAATACACATACCTGTCATTTTAATCCTCTGTGCACGCCTTCTTCTTGCTCTCATTTTTTGTCTTTTTTTGTTTCTATAGTCGTCCATTTCTGACCTCTCATGTATAAAAACTAAATTTTCTTCTAGTGCATTGTATCTCTTAAAGTGTAGTATGTCAACACTTAAAGTGTAGTTTATATGTATAAAACAACCCCTATTGCGTAGAATTCAATATTAAAATATGTACACTAAAAGTGTGGAGGTTCGCTAAAAGAGTATGATAAAGAATTTAGCTGGTAGACTAAAAGAATTGCGTATTCAGAATAAATTAACACAAAAACAGGTTTCAGAGCTATTAGGCATATCACCAAGCATCATTTCCGGTTATGAAACCGGAGAACGCACACCCAGTGCAGAAATTCTTCTTTCTCTATCGTATCTGTATAAATGCAGCACAGACTACTTACTTGGGAAAAGTAATGATATGCCCGCAATTTTACTAGACACCAATGGACTGACACCTAGCCAAATCAAGGCCATTTCTGCACTGATTGAATCTATACGTCAATAATTCTTAATCGAGTAGGAGGCGGTGACTAACCGCCGTCCTCTCACAGCACCGTACGTACCG
>OCLC01000054.1_pt1 | contig 63247 bp, 60 predicted proteins | sample 1502911 | NCBI WGS metagenome assembly OCLC01 (sample SAMN03418284, study PRJEB22391) | human gut metagenome | biome: human-gut; feature: organic feature; material: feces | host: Homo sapiens | place: Italy | collected 2013-04 | reverse complement strand
TAATATCCATTTTTGTATTTGCAATCTTCTCGAAGTACTTGTTATCGTCACCTTTGTAAATAACAGAATCTGTCAAAGCAGACTTTTTAAGTTTGCCTTCTTTGACAAGTTTCTGCTTTTCCTGCCGTATCTGTTCAAGCAAATCTTGGGCTATACCTTCCTCTGCTATTTGTGGAACGAGTTTTCCTTGTATTGCTTCTTGGAGAATAGACTTTTTTAAATTATGCCATATTTCTTTATTTATTTGATTGAGTCTATTTTGACTATTTCCATATTGATTTATATATGGGTATAACTGATTTAATTTTGTAACAATGCGTCGTTGCTCTTCTTGTGGTGGAATAGGTAACAAGCAATGCTTAATAATGAGTTGATTTATGTTGGGATCTTTTCTTGAACCTGCTGCAAAATCCATCCAAAATGGTCTTTGATATTCAATAAAAGTATGGATGTAATCCATATTACAGAATCCATTAGGCTGGATAGCACATACAGATTGGTTAATAGTTGTATTAAAATGCAAGATACAGTGTTTGCCTATTGTCCCAGCACCACCGTACATTGCAATACACACAGAGGTTTGGGGTAAAATAGAAAGGTTGTAGTCAATAGTTGCTTTCGCGGTTATTTGTATTTCAGTTCTGTTCAAAATTCCATTGTTCAAGTCTGTTGTACGTACCCAATTGATATTACCATTTTTATAATAATCTGGATTTCTACTTAATGGTGTAGAACCACTTGTTGTTTCAAAAATATTGCCAATTCTTTCCCATTCCCACCCCTTAGGTATCTCAAACGGAATCTCGTCATCAATACATTTTACCTCTCCCGTAGCAAGAAACTTCTCATAATAGGAATTGTCATCACCACGATAGATGATTGATTCGTTTTTGTCTTTCTTAATTTTCTTCTCCTTGACTAACTTGGCTTTCTCTGTTCTGATGCGTTCAAGAAGCATGGATGCCGGTTCATCATTAGGATCTTGCGGTACAAGTTTCCCCTGTATCGCCCACTGAAGTATGCTATTTTTTAATTGCTTTCCGTTCATTTTTTAATCCTCTGCTTGGACTCTATATGAAAAATACTTAGAGTCTATTTTTACTCCATTTTTAAGTTTGGAATCCATCTCCTTATTCATTGTTGGGAGGAAAGAAAAATAATTCTGAATAGCAGACATAATACCTGCATTGCAACTCTTGTTTTTTACCCAATTCTGAGGAATGAAACTTCTATTATTTTGCTCGCAATTGTTTTTTTCTGCTGAAATAGCGCTGTTTAAACAGTTTGCCGCAATATTAATTATGCTGTCAACAAGATTGTTTTCAGAAGCAACTTTTAAGCACTCACTCGGTGATGGTACATTTGTTTGATTGTTACATTTAGCAAAAACCATTGATATGGCAAAAAGAAGATGATATGGAGCATAAGCCTTCATGGTTAGCAGTTCCTCTTCCAATCCTAATGGGTTCTCCTGAGTCCAAGAATCCATTATTCTTCTCATCCAAAATGACAATGCATAAGCATCTTCTGGCAAATAATCGTTCTTGAACAATGTATTGAAATACTTGTCAAAAATCTTGGTTTCACCATAAGATAAATTCGGTCTTTGCATGTACCAAGCTGTAAGATTCTTACCTAGATATGATAACTCTATGCAGTACTGCTTGTCCTTGTCTGCTGGTATGGCTTCACCTCTTTTGGTCGCAAAGAATCCATTAGAATATTTTGCTTCATATGCCTTTTTGAGTTTCAATACCTGCTTACTGTTACTACGTAAATCTCTTGCCTTTACTGCACTTTGTGTGTTTGTGTTAATGCTAATAGAATCTGCTCTATCTCTTTGTGGAATTTCATAGAATCTGAATAGGACATAAGCATCATTACGCTTTCGCACATTTTCACTACAACTTAAAATAGTATTCAGTGATTGACATCCATTTACAACATTCAATCCATAAAGTTTAAACTCACCATTGCAACATTCTTCAATTTTGTTACAAATGGCGGTTATTCCATTATGAAAGAAGAAGAAGTCACCACATTTATTCGGATCGTTTATGGTTTTCTTGATCTTTTTATTTACAGTATTGTTAATACCTAAACTTTGTCGAACATTTTTCTGGAACAACGATCCATCTTTTATACCAGGGAGTTTTATACATTCTTTTAAAGGCATGGCTGCAACTATCACGCTTGTCCCCCCTAATTCTGTCGTCATATATTTACCAGCTTCAAGCTTGATAGTATGGTTTAAAGTTGGATTCGTTTGTTCAATAACACAGCTATAAGCATCTTCTAAGCCTTGTTTATCAACCACAGAGAATTGGGTACTATAATTCAATTCAGCATCATCTTCCTCTGATAATTTGGTTTGGAATGAATGTATATCATCCATAGCCGAATCCGTAAAGATAGAGGTTGTTATTAATTCAAAACATACACAGTAAGAGTCATCTTCTAATGCTGTTGCTATTTCTGATATTTTGGTTTTTAATTTAGGATTAGCATTTTCCTGTAATTGGGCTAAGTTGCTAAACTGGCTCCAAGCAGATATAACTTCTCTCACAGGAGTTGCATCAACAGATTCACCTAGATAGTATTTCCCTTGCACGATATATATTTTTTGCTCGTCTTCATCAATATATACAGCATCTATTTGCTTGTCATTTGCTCCATCTGTAATCGCATCTTTAGCTTGTCTTTGATCTAAAAGATGGATGTTACGCATATACCATGCAACAAAACGTTGACCATCATTAGGAAAATTGTTTTTATAATAGTCTTGTGCAATTTCGTTTTTAATTATTTCAAGTATATTAGCCATAATATAATCAAATTATTAGTAATCTTCGCCTTGTATTCCTAACTCACCTTTGCTCATAGCATTGGCAATATCTATTTTCAGTTCTTCGTCATAATCTTTACTGGTCATAAAACTATTGACGATGCGTAGTAGCAAGTCTTGGTCGATATTCGATGCAGCCACATGATAAATGATAGATTCCAATGTTCGCATACAGATGCAAGCGTGCCAGTAGTAATTATTCTTGTGTAAAAAGTAAGCACCCAAAGTCAGCGCAATACGCTTATTCCCATCATTGAAGAAGTGTCCAGAACAGAATCTATACATCAGATACGTTAGTTTGTTGGCGAAGGTCGGATAGTATAAATCGTTTTGCACAAAATCCAGTGTTGCACGAATACCTCCTTCGTCACGCACTCCTTCAAAGCCACCATCACTGGCATCAATCATTTTGCCATAGATGTTTAAAGCTTCGTCGTAATCTATGTAAATAATTCCCTTACTCATCTTCTGCCTGCTTTAAGCGTTTAAGCACATCTTTGTTATCCGCTAAGATACGGTCAAAATCAATAGACTGGTCGCCGATGAATCGTTCAAACTCTTCGGGAGTCACAGCTTGCAAGTAATCTGCTATATTACCATGATACGCATCTCGGAAACTGAAATCCCTTGAAGCCATTTTGGTTCTGGCATCATTCAGATAAGGTTTCTGCATGGGATGTTCGGCAAGTTCATTCACAATATGCTCTACCTCATCAATAGTAAGTTTTCTACTGCCATTTTCCTTGAATCGTTCACTGATAGCAGCCCCCACACCATTTTCAAAAGAAGAGATGACCAATAGAACCTCTGAATACAACGTGTGCCGAACATTGTCCTTAGAATCCAACCTTAATACTTCTCGATATTCCTTGGCATTCTCCTTGAAAACAGCCTTGTAGATAAAATCAGTAATTTGAGAATACTTGTATGTTGGATGTCCATCCACGTATTGATTGATGGCAGAAGTAAGATTTTTACGGTAGTTTTCTTCTGTGATTGCGGCAGGAAGATAATGCACATCTCTACGATTAATATACTTAGTTCCTCCACCTGTCTTTTCGTTGATGGTGGTAATCACAAAATCCAAGATAAGACTACGGACTTTTTTAGCTTTCTCACTCTCTGTAAGCAACATACCAATATTTAAGAAAGAGCGGAAATTAAATAGTCCGAGTTGTGTTGTTTTGCTCACCTCATTAATAAGGTGAGCAAATTCTAACTTAAACTCTTTCAGTTGTTTACCCTTACATAAAATATATCCATTATGTTTTAATTCCTCAGAATTTGATTGCAGATAACGGTCTATTGTAGATGTATCAACTTGATAAAAATCGGCAACCATTTTTTTTGTAAAGCGGTATTCTCCCTCAAATAGCATTCCTTCTATATCAAGATGCTCCTGTATCTTACCGACCGCAAAACGGTTGTTAAGCACATTTTGTCTTTCAATGTTTGAGATTGTCAAATCTTTCATATCACTTCACAATTATCAGTTACACGATTTTATGTCTATACCGAGAATCTTTTGAATCTCTGAAAGTGTTTTGTCTATTTCATGGTCGAGTGCGGCACGTTTCTCAAAATACTGTTTAAGTAATTCTGCCGGAGGTAATATTTCTTCTTCCTCTTTCGGAAACTTACATTGGTCAAAATTGCAATCCAAATCTATCAACTGTTGGGCAGTAAACACACGGCTTTTTTCTCCCACTTCATCATTGACTATCTCTTTACGGTCGTTCCACCATTCCTGAATAGGCAGAGTATGCTCTACCTTCATCGGTTTGGTTTTTGAGAAATGTTTGTATCCTTCCGGCATATCCAAACGATAGAACCATGTTTCCTTTGTCTTGAATCCTCCTTCGCAGCCTTCGGCTTCTTCGTTATTAAAGAAAAGGATGTTGGTTGCAATGGAAGTGTATGGAGAAAATATTGAGCCCGGCAAACGGATGATGGTATGTAAATTGAAATTACGCAAAAGATTCTCTTTAAGCGCAAGCTTTGCTCCGTCAGTACCGAATAAAAAGCCGTCAGGAATAATCACTCCACATCTGCCACTAGCTTTAAGACGATACATAATAAGGGCTATAAATAAATCCGCAGTTTCGCTGGAACGGTAACGTAATGGGAAGTTGCTCTTTACGCTATCGTCCGTACTGCCTCCATATGGAGGGTTCATACCGATAACATCCACTTTATCGGTTTCATTGAAATCCGTGACATTTGTTCCAAGCGAATCACAGTGCGTTATATTGGGAGCTTCAATATCATGAAGCAACAAATTTGTGATGCTCAAAAGATAAGGCAACGGTTTCCATTCTTGACCAACAACAGCATTTTGCAACTTTTCACCATCTTCGGCAGAGCGTACGCTCTTTGCCATATAATTAAGGGCAGACGTAAGAAATCCTCCTGTACCACTGGTAAAGTCGCCAAAGGTCTCACCCAACTTAGGAGCAAGCATCATCACAATAAAATCAGTCAGGGCACGAGGTGTATAAAATTCTCCTGCATTACCTGCCGATTGTAAATCTTTCAAAATACCTTCGTAAATATCCCCGAATGTGTGGCGGTCTTCTGCATCATCAAATTCAATTTCATTTACTATGTTGATTACCTGACGTAAAAGCGTTCCGTTTTTCATATACTGGTTCAAGTCGGCAAATGTTTCTTGAACAATGCTTTTGGCTCGTGGCGTGTCGGCATTTACAGGAAGGTTTTTCAATGCAGGGAACAGTTTCTCATTGACAAAAGAAAGCAGAACTTCACCTGTCAATGCTTCACCGTCTTTTTCGTCCACCGCCCAATTACGCCAACGCAATTCTTCTGGAATGATGGACTTGTAGTTTTCATCTTTGTACTCCCATGTTTCTTCCTGCGTGTCATAAACTTTCAAGAAGAACATCCAAGTCATTTGTTCGATTCTTTGTGCGTCACCATTAATACCTGCATCTTGTCGCATGATATTCTGGATTCGCTTTATGATGTTGTTTACTGCCATTTTTATGCGGATTTATATATTTGATATTCAAGTTCTCTGACAGCCTTCTCAAATTCAAGTTTGCCGCCAAATAATTTCACAATCTTAGTTGGTTTACCAATACTATTAAATGGTGGTATTTCTAAAATATTCGACTTTTCAAAGTCAAGAATGCCATTCTCTGCATATTTATCAAGAAGAGCCTCCAAGACTTCACGAGCTTTACCTTCATACTTACCGAAGTAGTTACGCTTTTTCACGTTGTTTGCCCTTTCTTTTCTTGTCAATGGTGGTTGGTCAAAAGCAACGTGGCATATCACATCAAAGATGTCTGCATCCTTCAGTGCCGGATTCGCTTCGCGGACTGCGTCTATCAGAATAGCATATTCCTTTAACTCGTCCATCACAGCTTGCTTACGTTCCGCTTCTGTCCATGTATGTATGAACTCATCAAGGGTCTGATAGTGTCGTAATAATTGTTTTCTTGCAAACGACTGAACACTTTCTGTTCTCATGGTTTTGCCATCTTCCCCTAAAACAGATACTATCTCATGGGCTATACGAATATCTTTACCATTGATGAGATATTTCTCACGAGGTTCAGACACAGGTGTTGAAGCAGGGTCAACAGGTTGGTATGGCTTCGGCTTCTTCCCACCTCCTTTTGGCGGTTCCGGATCACCGTCAAATGCTGGGTCTTTGAATTTTGCTGTGGCATTGCGGAAGTCAAGTATTTCCAAATGCCACTTACCCTTGTCTTTTCTAAGTCGTGTACCACGTCCGATGATTTGCTTAAATTCAGTCATAGAGCCAATTTCTTTGTCTATGACAATTAATCCGCAAGTTTTGCAGTCCACTCCCGTAGATAGAAGTTCAGAGGTGGTCACTATCACTGGATAGGGCTCATCCACACTGATAAAGTTATCTAATTGTTTTTTCCCTTCTTTATCCTCACCGACAATGCGTGTAACATAATAGGGTGACTTTTTACACAAATCACTATTCATATTGATAAGTAGTGTTCGCATTTCAGCAGCTTCCTCTATATCAGGACAGAACACAATCGTTTTTGTCATACGCCCGATGTCATGCAGCATTTGAGTGATTCTGTGTGCTACCACTTTACGCCTTAGCTTGATAGCAAGATCACGACCTATATTTTGTCTTTGATATAGTTTCTGCTCAATTTCTTTACCCAATAAATCCATTTCACCTTCTTCTGGAGTCCACCCTTGTAAATCAACGTTGATAAAGTCAGCAGTAACTCGATATGGAGCTAAGAAACCATCTTGGATTCCTTGTAGAAGTGAATAGGTATATACAGGTTTCCCGAAATAATCCAAGTTGTTTGCTCCTTCATCGGCTTTTGGAGTGGCTGTCATACCAATTTGGGTAGCCGAGCTGAAATACTCCAATACTTTACGCCATGCAGAATCGTCTTTCGCACTTCCCCGATGGCACTCATCAACGATAATCAAATCAAAGAAGTTTGGTTGTACCTCCAAAAACGGGTCTGGCTTTCCTTCTTTTCCGACTAGCTGATGATATAAAGCCATATACACCTCGTATGATGAATCTATCTTTTCTTCACCTTCTCCAACAGAAGTTACCTTGGTCATAAACTTCTTGAATGGCTTAAAATCTTGAGCCATTGTTTGATCTATGAGGATATTTCGGTCTGCAAGATATAGGATTTTTTTCTTTGCTCCGCTTTTATGAAGACGATGAATAATCTGAAATGCAGTAAATGTCTTACCTGTACCGGTAGCCATTACGACAAGTACACGTTGTTGTCCTCTGGCTACGGCTTCAATAGTACGGTCAACCGCTATACGTTGATAATATCTTGGCTCATGGCTATGTGCATCATAATAAAACGGCGTTTCTATTATGTTGAGTTCATCCGAAGTATAGTTCTTAGATGCAAGATAACGGTTGTATAGTTCTTCTTCTGTGGGAAAATCCTCTAACTTGATTTCGGTTTCTTTCCCCGTGATAAAGTCATGTTCCAAGAAAGCATCGCCATTACTGGAGTACGCAAATTTCAGGTCAAGGATTTGGGCATAATCTATGGCTTGCTGAATACCACCTCCAACTGCGTGTTTATTGTCTTTGGCTTCAACCACAGCAATGGGCTTGCCATTATGGTATAATAGGTAATCGGCTTTTTTACCCTCTGCTACTGAATGTTGGTTGCCAACAACAAGTACTCGACCATCCGTAAAATAGTACTCTTCACGCATATTTACACTTACTGCCCATCCTTTTTGTTGGAGTGCAGGAGTAATGAACAGAGTGCGTATCTCTTGTTCTTTGAGCTCTTTCTTGTTTACTTCCATAACAATAACTCATTTATGGTTTTACACTGCTGACAATCAAATCCTTTACATCAATATTAAGAACTTTGGCTATATCATTAAGTGTTTTAAGGTCTGGTTGAACTGAGTTACTACACCATTTACTTACAGTACAATTAGATTTTCCAATTTGTTCTGCAAGCCATTTTCCTGTCTTCTGTTGTTCGACAAGCACAACTTTTAGTCTGTTTAAATTAGCCATGAAGTAAAATGTTTTAATCCAAAGGCAAATTTATATAAATTGCCTGATAGTATAAGTAACTTCCAATAAAATTATATTATAGGAAGTTGTACAATTAAAATATGACATTGTTTTTTTAATTATTTTCTTTCTCCCTTCTTTCTTTTACCCTTTCCTGTCCCGGCATCTTTTTAGCCAATACACTTTCTCCGGCAGGAAAATAGATGGGAAAAACTTTATATAAGAAACTTACAATATCATTACGCTTCTTTCCCATATTGAAAAAAGCAGAACAAACAAAATACATAAGGTCTTGCTGACTACACGTCTCTTTTTGCTGAATAGCTATTGATGGAGCGATTATCAAGTCATGTTCTGCAAATGCGCAGGCACAGGCAAGAATAGCTTTCTGCTCTTCCTCAGTAAATACTTTGATTTTTTCTGTTAACCATTCAAGTTCTCCTTTGAGAAGTTTTTTTTGCTTTTCATTTTGATGCTTTAATAGAGCATCTACATTTTTTTGTTGCTTTTCTGTCAAGGCATTTTCTAATGCTTGATTTTTTTGTTTAAGAAGATTGAATTTCAGCAAACCGGCAATGTACATACAAAAATATCCCACCGCAATATCGAATATTAAAATAAGCAGGTATTCTTCACTTGAAATTTGCGTAAACTTAGTCAAATATTCATTGATAGGAATAACGGCAAATAGCATGATGATGGCTATTACATAAAGCACTATATATCGAGTTTTATGTTTTACTTGCTGTAAAGAAGCAAACAAAAAGGCGATTACCAAAATGGCAACTATAACACAGAGTGGTATAAGATATATTCCCATAGTTCTATTCTTCTGCTTTAGGATTAATTACAATACGCCAATAGCCACCATGATCTGCTCCCTCTCTGACAAGCAACCCTTTGGCTTTTAGATTTGCGATCTGCATTTCAATGGCTCGTTTACTGACTCCTATTTTTTCCGCCATCTTATCTTGAGATATAGAACCATCTGATATTACAAGGTCAAGAATGCTTTGTGCAGTCCGTCCCAATCGCTTTTGTTTCACCGAAGAATTTTGCAAATCACCGAAGGTTTTCACCAAAGATTTCTGTAAATCACCGAAAGTTTTCACCGAAGATTCTTCATCGATAGAGTACTTTTCGAGGCTACTATTTACTCTGTTGGCGACTTCCTCTATAGGTATCCTTCCGTTCTCTCCCCAATTCAAATTATAGAATGTGGTATAGAAAGAAATTGCTTCCGTTTGATATTGTGGTTCTTTGCCCGGCATGAAATTAGGCAGTTTCTCCGTAAGTTCCCGCATTTTCCTTAAGCCCGAACCACGTTTCTCCATATAGTCCAATTGAGTAAACATATCCGCTATAACAGGATTCCGGCGCATGGACGGTACTTTGTATATGTCTCGGTCTTGGATTTGTGTGCCATCAAGCATTGCACCTGGTGATACCAATTCAACTCGGTCATCATAGATGTCAATATGTACTTCACCACCCATTACTGTGTAATCTCTATGGATAAGATGGTTTACCAATCCTTCAAAAATAGCACGGTCGGAATAGTCGGGGAGATTCAGGCGATAGTTCGGCATCTTGACCCACCCGCTCATGGTATAGTTCTTGATGAAGTCCATACCATATTTCAAAAGCAATACGAGATTTGCCCGATGTTCTACGGAACTGATAGCATCGTCTTTATAAAGTCCTGTCCATCGGGTACAGAAAATACGTGATTGGAATACTGTGCAATTATCCACAAACAGCAATCCGGCATTGGTCAGCTTACCGTCAGATGTGACAAGTCCGAATGATTCCAAATATTTATCGTTCCATTCCTGATGAGTTTGCTCGCGGAAAGTATTGGCAAGGATAACGAAAGAATGTTTGTTGGCATCCACTTGTGTAGGCAGCGAATCCCAGGTCATGTGCGTACCCTTTAATACCAATGAAAGAAGTTGTTGCGAATTGCATTCCACACTTTCATTACCGACTCGTGTATAAGCTGTACGTGTTCCGTCTTGATAATAATAATATGGTGTCAGCGTTCCTGCCTTTACTCTTACTTCAAGCAAGGCACGTCCTTCGTGTTCGATCGGGATAAGTTGTACGTCAGGTACCGGGTCAAGTCTTGCCTTTATCATTTCACTGATAAAGTCGGCATCTGCTTGTGGATTCTCCAAGCCTACAATCATTCCGTCATCGTTTACTCCATAGAATAGGCTGCCACCGTCCGTATTGGCAAAAGCCGACACAGATTTAAGCCATGACTTTACCTTCTTACGTTCCAGCATTTCCTTGAAATCGTAAGACGAGCATTCCGCTATCAATGTATTGTTATGAATTTGCATCGTTTTCTTTTTGTTGTTTGGGGATAAAGCCCAAGTTCTATATACAAAGGTAAGGATAAAACCGGATATTATGTTAAAATTGCCCCATTAATTTGATTATTATGTGTTTATATCACGATATTTATCAAATAAATCTGTACTTTTGCAGTAAAGAGTTGTGGTTGCTTATGGATGCTTATTTTCGGGTTTCCGCTATATTTGCAACACGTTCACGCAAGTTGCTCATACAGAGATACTGTTGATTTTGAGGAAGTAAAATAATCTGTAACAAATAGATAGAAGAGATTCCGTATAATCCGAAAGGGTTATACGGAATTTTTTTATGCTTTGATACTTAGTATATATTGGCTAAAATGACAAATAAAAAAGTGTAGTCTTCATACTTTGTGGGGATTTTTCTATATTTGTACAGATTAGCTTGAAGGAACCGCGAACAAGAATGTTTCCAGCTGTACAATCTGGAGATGCAGTCTAATTATATTATACCATGAAAAGAAAGTTTATATTTATATCTGTTTTGTTGCTTTGTTTTAGTACTATTTGCTTCGGTGCATGCATAGATGAAATTAAAATGTTCTATACGAGCTATATGACGAATATTTTAAATGTGGATTCAACCAATGAAATACTGTGCAAGAAGTATTTAACTGAAGAATTGGCTGCTAAACTCCAAAGAATGCGTAATGCCACAGGAGGAGATCCGATTATACGGGCGCAGGATATGAATTCAGATGCAATTAAGACATTGAATGTAAGAGAAATTGCAGACGATTGGTATGTGGTAAGTTATCTTTGGAATGAAAAAGATAGTGCTAGTCTGGTGGAGATTCCATTAAAAGTGGGATATGTGAATGAAAAATGAAAGATAGTATATATTACCCCTATTGAAAATGGTACTCAATATGGAGATGAGTGGTTGACCGGTTTTGAAAATACAGCTTCATATAAAATAGATAGTTCGTCGGGAGAATCATTGGTCGAAAGTTTTTATAAACTTTACTTGGCTACCTATTGCAGCATGTGCAGCGATTTGAATTCCAAGTTGCAGTCTTTGCGTTTGTCTAATCTGTCTCACACAGCTTTAGAACAATTCAAGAAGGTAGAATTAGAAAATTTGCAGGATGGCTTCGGGGGCTATGACCTTTTATGGGGCACAGAACGAAGTGTATAACGATGATTGGGTGAAAAGTGGCTTGATTGTTTTGTATTTCAGTTAGTTACACGAAAACGGTGTGAAAGGCGGATTAAAACGAAACGTTTACATAGGCTTACATTGGGTTTAATTTTAGGGCATGTTGAGGCTTTGATAGTTTACGGATCATTATAATGGGATTACATACGGCTTACGTTGAGGCAGAAATACGGATTGGCAAATTGATCCGGGGGGCTGAATGCCGTTTTTTATCTCAAAATCAAAAATGATATATATAAATATATTCCAAATATCTATTATTTGGTATATTTGTAGCTGTAAAACGTAATAATATGGCAAAAGTGATACATGTACACCTTCTGCATAGCATAGAGGGCACAAAACGCAAAGACTGGTATTTCAGTAGCATATCGGCCGTTTATACCGTTCTGACAGCTGATCAGGTGGGAGCAACAAAGAATTATCTGCTTCATGCCGGGCTATCCGGGAATGGTACCGTATGCACGAAAAAGGCTATAATAAAGCAATCTACGCTTATTTCTGGTGGTTCTGGAGCTATTACTAAGGAATAATTGCCACAGCGTTGTAAAACCATTAAAATGCCTTTTTATTGGCATGCTTTTATAGGAGGTGTTGAACCTCCTTTTTTTGTGCCTAAAAAGTTGTTTTTGAGCTGTGGGGTTACAGCTGGGGTTACAAAGTGGGGTTACACTTTTAGAAAAGTGGGGTTACAAAAGTGGGTTTTATGGGGGCTTACGGGATATAGGTAAAATACTATAATTATGTTAAAGATGGCGTTTTTTACTTCGATACACACCCCATAAAAACCATCTATTTTTGATGCATATCTATTTCAGATGCCCATATATCCGGCATTTTAGGGGTACTAAATGCGTCACAGGGAGGGGGAACACCCATATATCTGGAGCAACAGGGATACGCATTGAATTACTCGAGGCGAACGAGGCCACGCACAAGTGCCACGCCGTAGAACTGGTCTTTGGAGAGCTCGAAAGGCTCATAATCGGTGTTGTCGGAAACGATGAGGACATGAAAGTCGTCTGAACCACGACGTATGCGCTTGATGAGTGGTCCCTGCTTAGTATCAAGGACGTAAATCTTATTCCATTGAAAGAACAAATCATCCATTGGCACACGCTGGCAAGCTACGAGGTCGCCTGAATAATAAGTGGGTTGCATAGAATCTCCTTTTACCTGAATCAGAAAGTCGGCACCTTTGAATGCAGGTATAACATATCGTTCGCATTCGTACTCCATCACGGATGTATCGCCTGTGAACGCTCCAGCCATTGCGCTTAAAGGGATAAGTGGAATGCCTTCCTGTACATTCTCGGAAACGTGATGCGCAGGCTCAATCTGTCTTTGGCAACCTACATTATCATTTTTAAGCATGTTCCCCTCCCCAGTCATAAGCCATTCAATACTTACTTGTGGATATGTGGCGAAAAATTTTGTAATTACATCTTCGGTTATTCCTGTTTTGCTCTCTAAAGTACCACGTGAAACCCCTATTTTTGAGTAAAAATCTCGTTTGCTGATACCCAAAGTACCAGCAAACGACAAAATTCTTTGTTTTATTGGCGAAATATTCTGCTCTTTTGCTTGCATAGTGGCGAAATGTTTTGTATCTTTGCAACGTGTTCAATTAAGAACGCGCGGCCAAAGATACAAAATTGGCATGAGAATAACGAATTTTAAGGATTAAAGAGTATGGACGACGAAATCAAAGAATGGAAAACCCAGAGCGTGAAACATAAGATTGCCATGTTGCTGATTATGGATGGTATCAGTTTTAGCTACAACGAGAATGACGGTATCGTTTTTTCTGCACCTGAATCTTATGTGGAACGAATGAAGGAAAGACTGGTGAACTGCTACGGATGCAGTCTGAAACCTGTTATATATGAATACTAAAACGATTAAAATATGGAAGAGACACTATTGAGAAAGGTGAAACCTGAAACGCTGGAAAGCTTTTTGAGTACGATTTGCAATGTAATTGATGAAATTAGAGAGGCTGTACCAAATAAAGAAGAGCAATTTCGTGATGAATCATATACTGCTTGCCTTATGATGAATTACAATGTCATTCAGGCCTTAAAGTGGCATGAATTAAAGAAACAAGAAGGCAAAGAGATTGCCGGATAACTGACAGCCCGGAAAGACGGGTTGGAAAGGGCGGCTGGCACGGCCGGAAAATTGGAAAGCGAAAACGAATATAGAAGACAGCCGACGGGGTTCGATTCCCCGCGCCCTACTAAGTTTAACAACTAAAATGAGTGAGATATGAAAAAGTACATTCACATCAAAAGAGAAGACCGCGAATTTATCGCGAAGGCGTTTGGAATAACCGAACGCAGCGTTTTCAACGCAATACGGTTTGATGACAGACGAGGTGAAACAGAATTAGCCCGGAAAGTACGCAAATTGGCAATGGAGCGCGGAGGGATCGTTATGGTGGAAATACCTGAAATTGAAACTTTGCATGATGCAGACGGCTATATGCGCCAGTATTTACCCAACGATGTATTATTGGAGTTCTCTCGTGAGGATGGCGGATGTGATGTATTCCATAAAGGCATGAAGGTTCGCCATTATGAGAATGTACTGGTAAGGGATATTCCAGAAATTCAAAATTGGGCATCGACTTTAAGATAAGAGGAGGCGGATATGGAATATTACGGCAACAAACTATGCATTTCGGCGCGGGAGCTTGTGGATGGTGGCATTATGACCCTTCCAAACTACAAGCAACTGTCAGCGCGCGGACGTATCGATGTGGTGCGTCGTGGTGGCGGTGCGTCGGGAAGCTATGCCTTGGTTGCTGTCGATAGTCTGCCCACCGCTTACAAAGAAAAGGTCGATGAGGTCTATCCTGGAGGTAATGAAGTCCGGTTGCGTGGCTGGATCATATCGAACTATGAACTTGACCAGGCTGCAGTCGTATTCTTTACGAACTGGGCTGCCAGCCAACACAGTGACAAAGCGACAGCGGAACTTGCCCGGAAATATGCGGTGAATGCCTCTGTGCTGAACACCTGTATCAAACTGTACAACAGAAGCCGTGACTACCGCAAGCTGATGAGCGAAAAATACAACTGGGATATGATGTCAACGACCATTGAAACATTGCGTGAAGAATTTGGGCATGACCTACCGGCAAGTACTCTTCGTTTCAGGAAAAAAGTAAACGAATACAAGCAATACGGTTATGAGTGCCTCATAAGTGGAAAATTTGGCAATCAGTGCGCAAGAAAGGTTGACTATAAGACAGAACGGCTGATTCTAAGTCTTGCCGCACAGGAAAATAAGCCTTTCAACACCAATGTGCATGAGATGTATCTTTCGTTCGTTTGTGGTGAGCTTGAGTGTTGGGATCTTGATACCGGTGAAGTGTTCAATCCTGACGATTGGACAGACAAGAATGGAGAACCAAAATCATTGAGCGAAAGCACCATCAACAACGTACTGAACAAACCTAATAACAAGCTGCTCCTTGAGCATGCCCTTTCCGGATATACAACCTTCATGCACGAGCAGATGCCACACGTGCATCGTCATAACGGAGAGTTCAGCTTGTCGCAGATAACCATGGATGACGTGGACTTAACACGCAAGCTGAAAGACACCAAGCAACGCATACACGCGTACTATGCTTATGATGTGGTAAGCCAATGTGTGATAGGTGCCAGTTATGGAAGAAAGAAAGACCAGATGCTTGTCGTAGAGTGTTTCCGTGATATGTTCCGTCTCATTGAGCGAAACGATTGGGGAATACCGGCCGGTATTGAGGTTGAAAACCACTTGATGAGTGAATATAAAGAGGGATTTTTACAAGCCGGTGTAGCATTCAATTTCGTCCATTTCTGCGCCCCGCAAAATTCTCAGGAAAAATATGCAGAACCTTTGAATGGAGCCAAGAAACGCAGCATCATCCATAAGAACCATGCCGGTATCGGTCGTTTCTACGGGAAAGGCAAATGGCGCGTGGAAAGCAAGAAAGTAAGTGACGAATACAATGACACCTACGAGGATGCTGCATATTTCAGTTATGAGCAGTTGGTCGCAGATGACAGGAAAGACAATGCCGAATGGAATAACAGCTTGCATCCAAACCAGAAAAAATATCCTGGTATGACACGTTGGGATGTTTTGGTGGCAAACATAAACCCGACACTCCGCAAGTATGACAAACTGACCTTAAGCCGCTATATTGGCGAGCGTGTAGAGACAAGCATCCGGCGAAACTCCACAGTGCGTGTGGCTTATGAGGACTGGTGGCTCAGTGACACTTCAGTCCTTGAACGTCTGGAAACGAACAACTATAAGGTGACCGCTTATTATTTACCGGACGAAAACGGGCAACCACAGGATGTATATATTTTCCAAGGGGACCGGTTTATAGACAAAGTAGAAAAGGTTGAAACTTACAACCGTGTAATTGCAGAACAAACAGAGGAAGATGTGGTGAACTATGTTGAACAGCAAAAGAAAATCAGCAGTTTCGGCAAATATGTCCGTGACAACGCCATTGGAAAGGTTGGCGTGGCGAAGGTACAGCCGGAAGAAGAAATGCCAACAGAAAGCCTCGAATTGCCCTCTGTGGCGAACATAAACGAGCCGGACGAGTGGATGCCTGATGTAAGCAACACCCGAACAGCATTAGAAGACTTTTAGAATAACATTATAACAGCGTCAGATTATGATTACAGAAGCGCAGAAAAAACGAATTATGGAGGCGATTGCCGCAAACCGTGGCAATTATCCGAGTGACGCCAAGCATGCCGCCTCCCTTGGTATCACCACTTCGGTGTACAGTGCCATTAAAAACGGGCAGACCGATAAAGTGCTTAGTGATGCAAACTGGATAGGAATTGCCCGCAGGTTGGGCGTGAACCTGCGCGGTGAAATGGAATGGAAAGCTGCAAAGACAGCCACATTCGAGTATATTACCGCCCAGCTGGAGTTTTCACAGCAGTCGAGTCTCTCGGCTATCCTTTGTGATATTCCGAACATCGGCAAGACGTTCACGGCGCGATATTACGTACAGAACCACAAAAACGCCGTGTACATAGACTGTTCACAGGTAAAAACAAAGCTGAAGCTGGTGCGTAAAATTGCCGCCGAGTTCGGTGTTGACAGCAAGGGACGTTATTCAGATGTTTACGAGGATCTTGTGTATTACCTCCGGTCTATTGATAATCCACTCATTATTCTGGATGAAGCTGGCGACTTACAGTATGAGGCTTTTCTGGAGCTGAAGGCTTTGTGGAATGCTACCGAACGATGCTGTGCGTGGTATATGATGGGCGCGGACGGTCTGAAGGAAAAAATAAACCGTTCGATAGAATGCAAGAAAGTAGGATATACCGAAATGCTTAGTCGTTATGGCGATCGATACAGCAAGGTTACCCCGGATGACGGAAAGGAACGTGAGGCATTCCTGACTACTCAAGCACGGATTGTGGCAAAGGTGAACGCTCCTGAAGGTGCAGATATTGCACAGATTGTACGCAAGACACGTGGTGGATTAAGGAGAGTCTATACAGAAATTGAGAAACTAAAAATGGCAACAGCATGATGACAAGAATAGAAATGCAGACAATGGATGCTGTTATCGGTATCCATCGTGAAATGAAAAAAGCAAACGAGACAGACTGGGAGAAAAGGCGGTATGAGATAGCAAAGGAACTTTTCTTACATTGGGTAAAAACTTCTTTTAATTCTATCGAAGATGATGCAGAAAATGCCGTTAAATGGGCGGATTTATTCATTTCTAAATTGAAAAAAGAGGGGTAAGTAATGAAACGTGCGTACAGTCCAAAAGAAATAGCGGCCATGAAATGGGTGACGCTGCCGTGGGGTGAGAAATGGAGTGCCCCATTTGGATTCCCGGCAGAGAACGCATCTTGGTTCATTAGCGGTGCCAGTGCCAGCGGTAAGAGTTCATTCGTGATGCAGCTTGCCAAGGAACTGTGCAATTATGGGCTGGTATTGTATATGAGCTATGAGGAAAAGGTAAATCAGAGCTTTCAAAAGCGCATGGGGTATCTGGGTATGAATGAAGTACAAGGCAAATTTCGGGTGGCAACAGATGATACATACGATGAACTCGTTAGTAGGTTGAAAAAGCCTAAATCTCCAAAGTTTATCATTATTGACTCATTCCAAGTTGCAGACTGGGATTATCCCCATGCGGTTGAACTGATGGAACAATTTCCGAAAAAATGTTTTATCTGGATCAGTCAGGAAAAGAAAAGTCAGCCGATGGGGGCTGGTGCTGTTCGTCTGAAATATATATGTGACATGAAAATACGCGTAGTCGGATACAAGGCATATTGCCAAGGCCGAGCTATCGGTGAAGCCGGAAGCTATTATGTCGTGTGGGAAGACGGTATTATACAAACAAGTAACAACTTATCAAAACAAGAATGATATGGGAAACGGGAAAGTTTATATCAGCGGGGCTATTGCCCATTATGATTTGGAAGAACGTCGCCAGGCATTTGATCAGGCCGAACGTTTCTTGAGTCTGAAAGGCTACAGCCCGGTAAATCCGTTCAAGAACGGGTTGCCGGGTGAGGCACACTGGAGAGAGCACATGCGGGCTGACATTGCCTTATTGCTTGGCTGCGATTTTATTTATATGCTGCAGGGTTGGGAATTATCAAAGGGGGCAAAGCTGGAGCTTGACGTGGCCAGTTCATGCGGTATTAAGGTGTTGTTTGAGAACCATTTTAATATGTAAAAATATGGGTGATGTGAAAATGAAATCCGGTGTTGTAGTAATCACTTTGACTGCTACAGTATATAAAGGAAGAATCCGTGAAACACTTTCTTCACGTGTAGGATTTTGTGGAGAATACAACACGAAAATCCTGTCAGAGTTGGGTAAGCATTTCAAAGAAATTTATTACAAGCAAACAGAACAAGAATGCGTGAAAAAATCACTCATACCCGATAAGATAGTTTGTCGTGTCAGTATAAAATCAACAGAGTGTGAGATGATCCTAAACGGAAAATGATATGGCACAGGAAATAACCAATTTCGCCCGGTTTTATGCCTCGTTCAACAAGTTGGCCTATCGAGGTGACCGGGAAGAATTCAAAAAGAGCATTGTATTGCAGTACACGTGCAAGCGCACGGACAGTCTACGAGAAATGACCCGAAAGGAATATAATACCTGTTGTGATGCTTTGGAAAAATTAATCGGGAAAGATGAGTGGCGACAGAAAATGCGCGAAGAATTACGTTACCGCCGGAGTGTCTGCCTGAAGCTGATGCAGAAGTTGGGTATTGATACCTCTGATTGGGCACGCATCAATGATTTCTGCAAACATCCCAGAATAGCCGGAAAACCGTTTGGGAAAATTAGCGCAGAGGAATTGGAACAACTTGCCGTCAAGCTGCGCAGCATTCAGCGCAAAGGCGGTTTGAGGGAAAAACAAGAACAGAAAGTTAAACCGGCGGTCGGTATAGGGTATGTCCTGATAGACCCGAACGCCCCAAAATGTTAAATGATATGGACAGTAAATCAGAACAAGCGTTAAAGGAGCTGGCAACCCAAGCCAAAGAAGCCACTATGAACATGGAACGTGAAGAAGCAGCTGAATTTTTCGACCGGCTTGCAGACTGGGCATACACCCAGCATGAAGCCTGTCTGATAGACCCGGAACTTGAGATGCAAGACTATGACAATGAAGAATAAGACAATTTCAAACCATTAAAAACAAAAATTATGGCAAAAAGAGAAAAGAAGGTGATTATCACCGGTGTAACAAGAGAAGTGGCAGATGAAGCGTTTGCCGTCTATGCAAAAGCAGATGCCCAGAGTGCGAAAATTACGGCAGAAATCGAACTGCAGTGTGCGAAGATCCGCGAAAAGTATGCCAGTAAACTTGCCGAGCTTGAAGATGAAAAGGCAAAGGCCTTTGATACATTACAAGCCTATGCAACAGAGAACCAGACAGAACTATTCACTAAAAAGAAAAGCCTGGAGATGGCGCACGGCGTGATAGGTTTCCGTACCGGTACTCCGAAACTGAAAACACTGAAGGGCTTTACCTGGGCGAGCGCATTACAGCTGGTAAAAGAGTTCCTTCCCGGATATGTGCGACAGACAGAGGAGATAGCCAAGGACAAGCTGCTCGCTGACCGTGATACGGAAGATATGTTACCACAGATGGCTAAATGTGGAATTCAGGTAGCTCAAGACGAGACCTTTTATGTAGAACCAAAGAAAGAAGATGCAGCATGAAAAATCATGTAACAAAAGAACCCAAAATTGCCCTTTGCCGTAAATGCCACGGCAAGGGCGTGCTCATTTCGGGACGCTTCATAAAAAAGACAGAAGTATGCCCGCAGTGTGAAGGAAGTGGCCGTGTGACGGTAAGTTGCGAAATGACGCTTGACATCCGTCCTTATAAGCCAAAAGTAGAACAGGTTATGGATTGACAGTATCAAAATATGGGGAATCGACATGGTGTAAGTTATCAGAAACGTGTCGCTGACATCAACAGGATATATGACCTTTACGTCAAGAAAGGTGTCCCGAACAGGGAAATATGGCGAAGGTACATATATCCTGTGTATGGTATCAGCGAGAGGACTTTTTATAACATATTGAAGGCCTCCGCCAACCCCAAAAACGAAATGCCAGAAGATACCCAGCTATATTTTAAGTTTGATAACGAACAGAATGGATAAGAACACAAAGAGTATTATACGCCGGATTTTGTCTGATATCCGGGTGGAGCTTGGCGATGAGTTTGACAGGAACTTCGAACGTCAGGCTTTTTTTAATGATGCCTGGGCACGAAGGAAAAGCCCGACACGTCCGGGCGGTACGATATTGGTGGATACAGGCACACTCCGGCGTAGTGTACGGAGCCGTACAACAGATGACAGTATAACGTTCTATACCGACTTGCCGTATGCAGCCATCCACAATGACGGAGGAGAGATAGTGGTGACTGAGAAAATGAAGCGTTTTTTCTGGCACAAATATTATGAGGCCACCGGAAGTTTCGGGCGGAAAAAGAATGGTGAACGGCGGAATGACAAGAGGACGCGCCAGCTTTCCACAGAGGCCGATTTCTGGCGTTTTATGGCCCTCAAACGTGCCGGGACTACCATTCGCATACCTCGGCGAAGATTCCTCGGTACAGGGCCTGAAGTTGAGCGTATTGTGCGTGAGATAATTGAAGAGAATCTGAACGATTATTTTGATATGGATTTTAGCATAGAAAGGAAATGAGAAAGGAAGTATACCAAATGTTGTGCGACCGTCTGAAAGAGGTCGGCGGCGGTGCCATTAAGCACATTGATTTATGGAACCATAATGTAGAATTTATCGAGCAGGAGGAGAATTGGGCACGACCGGCGGTGTTCGTGGAATTCCGGCCCATCAGGTGGAACGCTATCGTGCCGGGAATGGAATATCGTGCGGAGCCGGAAATCGCTTTGCATGTAGTAACCGACTGGGCTGGTAGTATGAGTGACGACAGCCTATTCAAGGAAGAAAGCCTGGAAGTGTTCGACCTGCTTGAGGAAATACACGAAACCCTTAGCTGCATGGAGGGGGAGACCTTTAAGGAATTTGACCTGGTGGAAAGCGACACCAACCATAATCACGAAGATATTGTGGAGAATATTGAAATTTATAGATGTGTTGTTTTCCGCTCCTTGGAAAAATAAATACCTTTGTAGCAAAAAATATTTTATGAAGTGGAATATAAGTTTTTTAATTTTAATTTTGTTCTTATGCTCATGTCACGAGGATATAGAATTGCCTCCAATAGAAAATGATTATCGTGTAATATTTCGTAATGAATCGCATGCAAATATCTATATCCAAAGTCAACAATTAACTTCACCTTTAATAGAGTTGTCTTCCATGGAAGAAAGCGACACCATATATTCGTCTAACAATAAGATAGAAATAAAATGGTTTGGAGAAGGTACCTATTATAAGACATGTGTTAAGGATTTTCTTCTGAAAAAGGATGATGTTTCAAAGATAATTTTAAGTGAAACAGAATAAATTAAAAAAGGCAGTACATTGGTAATACAATACACTGCCTTTTTACTTTCATTTAATTAATAAACATCCATGAGGCACATGCTATTACCCCGCCAATCACAGTAAAAATCCAATCTAACCAATCCCAAGGACACCCATGTAGTTTATCCTTTAATTCAAGACACGATGCGGCAACAGCGGATGAATATAATGCCCCAAAAGAAGAGCATGCACATAATCCAACTAAAAAGCCCCCAACAAGATGCTTCCATCGGTTACTTTCTTTCAAAAAAGAGATAATTTTGTTCATAATGAATTTGTTTTGATAAATTGTTTGTATATTTGCAATCCAAGCACTGAAGGAATGGAAACCTGGCATTTTAGTCCTAAGCTCCGCCTGAAGTGCTTTTTTATTTTTCTATGTCGTTAACGGAATATAAGAAGTAGCTTTCCTGTATATATCCGCTTTTTTGTTTCCACACCTTTTTTGCTACGTTCAACCTTATTTTTTTACCCCTGACGATTGCTTCATAATAGAAGAACCGCTCAATTCCATCGTTACGCTGGTGTGTCAATGGTGACGATTCAATGAATTCAGCAGCCGCCAACACCTTGTCAAGTGTGGCGAGGTCATCTTTCGTCAAAACAGACGAACGTCCGAAGGTATCACTGAACAGATGCTTGTTGCCATAAATAGTGAAGCCAACCCGGATATCCCGATTTTCGGTTTTAAGTATTACGGACTTCTTAAGCAAAGGTTCCATCGTATGAAGGTAGTGCGTCCTCTCTATTGCCCTTTCCGATTTAGTTTTGTCCGCTACGCATTTCTGCAATAACTGACATGCCTGGCACAGCTCGTTGTCTGGTATGAACGCCTTGGAAAGTTTAACCTTTCCTTTGGCTATATCGCAGTCCCGGCATCGGCTGGTAGTGTACGGATTGTAGTCCGGTACGGATTTTTCCTGTTTTCCGGGATTGAAACGGAACATCCCTTTCGTATCATACTGCAGGGCTTCCTCTCCGAGTGCCATTGCTTCATCGTGCGGTGTAGCCGGATAACGCGACTTGCGAACCTGGACTACAGTACAACGGCAATTCCATCCGTTTGGCGGGTAGTATTCTTCCCAGAACGAGTCCGTGATAGGCAAGGTAACACCATGCAATACGGCATGTTCCGGACGCACCTTTCCGTCGTTAGCCGTGCGGTACTGCAGATAGTATCGGTCACCATCTTGCATAAAAGATTCCCACTTGGCAGCCATTTCAGCAGAGGACTGTACGAAATTGTATTCCGAACGAAGGTAATTGGAATTGTAAGTGTCGTCAATGCTTTGCACGTCTTTCAAGAAGCGTTCGAATGTCTTTCTATTGCCGTTCTCATCCAATAAGGACGGGAACGACTCGTTGAGTTCATGAAAAGCCTTCATGCCCGAAAAGACATAATTCGACCGGCTGAGTCTTTTCCTCATTATGTCCGACATTTCCACTTGCTGGAAAGAGTTATTCAATGTATCTGCGTGCAGACCGATGAATTCCTGTGCTGCCGGTTCTGCCAGAATGCCGATGCGTAGCGATGCCCCTTCTTCTTTATAAAGAGCACGCATCATTCCTTGAAAAGCTGACTTGAGCTTTTCCTTAAGCTCTGATGGGATATCGCCATCGGCAGACAGATGCGAACTGCTTCCAAGCAAAATGGAATAGCGGCTGTGCAGCCCCGAATAATCATCGGGGCTTAATCGAAAAAAGGCCGTGCATTTTTTTGCCTGTTCTTGTCATCATCATCTTCTTTACCCTTCTTTCCAATAAGGGAAGTCCCGGAATTACGTCTTTCACCTACCGGCATATTATATTTTTCGGCAAAATATTTCGGGTCAACTTCATAACGGTCCGCCACCATCGTTTCGAAGGATACCTGTTGCTCCGGTGTGTAATCCACTGAATCGTCCCATTCAAACCTAAGGCCCTTTATGGGGAAGCCGTGTTTAACCATGCGCGGGATGAGCTGGTTGTTCACGATGTCGGCCAGCATGGTGCGGTCGCTTTCCACGAGGTTCTCGAACACTTCGAGGTGCGTCTGCGACTGCGACAGGCTGGAGCCGTCCTCGATGGTCATGGTCTGTCCGATGATGAGCTTGGACAGTTCGGAGTTCGCCCTGTCCACGCGCTTGTCGTACACGTTGAATGCGTCGCCCTTGGTGCTTTCCACGACCTCTATCTCCGTGCCTTCCTGGAACACTCCCCAAAGGCTTGCCCCCATGCTGTCCATCATCTTTTCCATCTTGGCCAGTTCCTTCTCGTCGCGCGTGGTGGTCTTGGCGATGCGCATGGGCATGCCGAAAATCTCCGCGAAGGTATCCCAGAACGCCAGGGCGTTCTTCTTCGGTATGGTCTGCGTGGCGGCCTTGAGGAACAGCCCGAGGTCGTCAGGCTGCCCGGCTTCAATGAGCCAGTCCGTAAACGGGGCACGGCGATATTCCAGCCCGGTCGTCCAGTCCTGTCCGAGGTCGGTTACGACCCGTCCGTATTCGGGTATGACGTGCTTGCGCGGTATGAGCTTCACCCCGTCGTAGCAGATGCAGCCGTCCCCGTCGGTGACTATGTCGCCGAGCTCTATGAGCGAGTGGCCCCAATAGACGGAATCGAGCGACAGTTTCATCAGCTGGCGGAACCATGCCTGGTTGAAATAGTGTGCCGCGTCTTCTACCTCCTTGCCGTCCGCGCCGACAATCTTGAACGAGCGCGACATGACGAAGCCCTTGCGCTGTTCGATGCAGCCGGACAGGTGCAGGTCAGCGTCCACGTCCCGGTAGATGTCGTAAAGCGGCTTGCGGTTTGGGCTGTCCACGTTGATGGCCAGCTGCCAGGCGTTGCGCCAGTCCTGTATGTCCTTCCGCGTCAGCGCGTCGGTCGTGCGCTGCAGGTTGACTACCATCTTCCGCACTTTCCTGCGGTCGCCTTCCTTTGCGAGATTGAAGTCTCCGTATCTCGTATGCAGCATCCGGTCGTCATGGCCGGCGAAATACTGCCTTATGTCTTTCCATATTCCCATAAGCCTACCAGTTATAGCGTTGTTTCTTCTGGCACCCGTAAATGAATGTTCCGCTTACCGGCTCACCATCCTCGTCCAGTACGACCGGCAGATCCGGCACAATCTTCCCTGCCTGTACGCCCTCCAGCCATTTGACGGCCCTTTCGTAACGCTCCTTGCGTATTTCCATGCCCATCTTCTGCGGCAGGGACGCCGCCATGTGGTAGAGCGCAATGTCGCAGCAGTACATGACCACGAGCCGGTTGCGTTCGTCGCCTTCTGCGGCGAACAGGGCCGCGCAGTCATATTTCGGGCGCAGGTATCCTGCCATTTCATCCTGCGCCTCCATCTCGGCATTGCTGCGGTTTTCCGTGCTTACCTGGGACACCACCTTCAGCGCGCTCTCGCCGATGACCACCTTGTAATCCTCGTCTGTAATGAACATAATGCCTCCTTTCAATGCGTTACGAACAATGCACGTTTCTCGATGTCCTGCACGGTCACCCCCTTGCGAAACCGGCGGCGTGCCACCAGTTCCTTGATAGCCTTCTTGGGTACGACTTTCAGTCCGCCGTTCAGGTAAACCACATAAAACTTCATGCCGTGGAGTTTGGAAAGTTTCACGGCCTTTTTCACGGCACGCTTGTATTGCCATGCGAAAATCAAGTCCTTTATAAATCTGAACATATCACCAGCTGTTTTTTGAGGAATGGCGCCTCATGCCAAGCCTCGGTTTGTAAATCTGTTGTCTTGTATGTTTTTGTAGAATCCAGATGGCTCCCTCGTCCGCGTCCGGCGCGTCATCATGCACCCGGCTGCCGCGTTCGAGTGCGAGCGTCTGTTCTATACCGACCTGCATGTCCGGAGTGTCCTTCAATGCTTCATTGTAGAACACGAAACCGCGTTCCCACAAGGGCGAAACGGCCTCAATGCGCTGGAGTTTCTCCGGTTTCTTGCGCATGTCCGGCATGATGGGAAGCTGGTAGCCGCGGCGGTTGCCCTCCTCGGTGAACTCGTCCAGGATGATGTCCTGCATGAAGTTCGCCTCCATGAAGAAGAGGACGGCTGCCTTGTCGCGTGTGCGCTCGTACAGGTCATAGAGCCACCGCACCATGCCGGTCACGGTGTCCTGCCGGACGTAGCAGTCGATGAGGTGGAGTTCGGAGCCGGTCTTTCCCCACAGGCGCGAAGCCTTGTAGTCGTTGGCTGTGGTTGACTTGAACGAAGGGTCGGTGTAGCACACGAGCTGGTCGTACTTTTCGAGCGGCAGCACCTTTTTGAAACGTATCCAGTCATGGCGGAAGATGGTGCCATCCTTGATGGGGTTGTGCATCATTTCCTTCTCCCATGCCCTGTATCCCACGAAGTCGCGGTATTCCTGCGCCTCCTCCTTCGTCCACTTCTCCTTCCATACAGGATTGCCGTCACGGTCAACCGCCTTTATTTCCGACACATATACTCCTTTGGTAGCTGCAATGTTGGCCAGCACGGAGGTCTTGGAAATGAGGTTTCCTACCATGATGAAGCGTCCGCGCCCCACATCCAACGCGCCGAAAAGGGCTTCCTTCACCCAATCGGTAAGGTCCTTGACACGTTTCTCGTTGCGGCAGAGCTCGTCGTCATCGAGGTCGTCGATGACTATGTAGTCCGGGCGTGCCTCGCGCTCACGGAGGCCGCGTGGCGACTGCCCACGTCCGCAGGCCAGGAACTTCACGCCGGACTGCGAGGTGAACTCGCCCTCCTGCCAGTCGCCCACGCTTTTCTGCTCGCCGAAATCGGCGATGATGCGGGCGTTGTATTCCAGTTCGGCCTGAATGTCCGAAAGCAGGCGGATGGCACTGTCCTCGCTTTTGCCGACCACGACCATGAAGTTGATGAGCCTCTTAGGCTGGAACATCAGCCAGAGCGGCATGAAGATGTCGAAATGGGTGGACTTGGCATGTCCGCGCGGCCACTTGAACACCGCCTTCAGGTTCGGGGTGTTCTTGACCTTGACGGCCGCCGTGTTGTGGAACGGTGCATTATGTATGGTACGGATGACTTCGCCCGTCACCTTGTCGCGCAGTTGCAGGAAATGCGGGAAGTAGTATTCACAGAACGCGGCATAGTCCTTTTGCAGACGCCGGATGCGCCTGTCCTTTTCCACCGGCGTTTCCCTTGCCAGCAGCGCGGTGTCGGTGATGGACTGGACATGCCTGCAGTGTTCCTGCCATTCCGCGTACCTCTGTTTAATCTCAGCCTGTGTCGCCATGCGTCACCTCCCCAGGCTCGTGCCCATGCTTTCGACGATATACTTGTCCTGGTACTTGTTGATGGCCTTGATAAGGTCGGGCGTGAGTTCCGGGTCGGTCTGCGCCCGGTGCTCCAGCCACTTGGAAAAGGCCATGAACACCTCGATGGCATCCACCACGTTGGCCTTCTTGTCGAGCTTCTCGATGACCGACGACAGCTTGGCCAGCTTGTCGCCGAGCCCGGCGATGAGGTTGGCATCCTCGGATGCGTTCACCTGCTCTATGAGCTTGTCGATGGTCAGCAACAGCTTGTTGACCAGTTCCGGGCGTGTGATGCTCTTGGCCGCCCTCGCCTCCTTCCATCCCTCGGCGGAACACCATTTGGAGACGGTGACGCGTGATATGCCTATCTTGTCGGCAATCTCGGTCTGCTCCATCCCGGAAAGGTACAACGCCCTGCCGAGCGACTTCTTCTTTTCAATATCTGCTTTCTTCATATCTGGTAAAATCTTGAATGCGTGCGTATCTTACGGCAAAGTTGCGGCGTTTCGGGCTGAACGCCAAAAAGATAGGAAACGGTTGCATAGAAGTGTGCAACCGTTTCACACTTTTTTGGCGGCCAGCCCTTTGCGGTGTAATATTGCAGCGTAAAACGCAAAACGCGAAAACAAAATGAGTGCAAGACGAGTAAGAATTTCAAACGACAGCCTGAACAGCTACGGCTCCCGTGTGCTGACCGCAGGCATGAACGTGGAGCAGTACTGCCGGAATCCCGTGCTGCTTTACATGCACGAGCGCGGCAATGTGATAGGCTATGTGAAAGACCTGAAGTCCGAGAACGGCGAAGTGACCGGCGAGCTGGTCTTTGACGAGGCCAGCGAACTGTCGAAGCGGTGCAAGAAACAGTACGAGTTCGGCAGCTTGCGCATGGTCAGTGCCGGGATAGACATCCTGGAACTGAGCGACGCAAAGGAACACCTCGTGCAGGGACAGACCCGGCCGACGGTGACGAAGAGCAAGCTGTTCGAGGTGTCGCTGGTGGACATAGGAGCCAATGACGATGCCATCGTCCTGAAAAGGGACGGCACGGTGATAAATCTCGGCAAGGACGGCGAATGCCTCCTGCCATTGTTGAATAACAAACCCCAAAAACAAAAAGTTATGGATCAGAAAATGCTGGCCCTCCAGTTGGGCCTGCCGGAAACGGCTGACGAGGCGGCCATCAGCGCGAAGCTCGCGGAACTGAAAGCCTCCAAGGAAGATGCGGACAAGCTCCGCAAAGAAAACGAGACACTGCAGCTCGGACGCATCACGGCGGCGGTGGAAAAGGCCATTGCGGAAAAGCGTATCGGCGAGGACAAGAAACAGCAGTTCATTGAGCTCGGTAAGAAAATCGGAGTGGAAGACCTGGAAAGCACTTTCGGTGCCATGTCGCCGCAGGTGAAGCTGAGCGCAGTCGTCGGCCATTCGGGAGGCGCTCCTTCTGTAACTACTGCCACTTACAAGAAACTGAGCGAGGTGCCGGCAGATAAGCTGGAGGAGATGCGCGAGAAACAGCCGGACGAATACAAGCGCCTGTACAAGGCGGAGTACGGCATGGAGTGTGAAATCTGAATGTGAAACCTGATAAAGACAATGACAATGAACAAGAAAATCATGATGGTGCTGGCTGCTGTCCTGTTCAACTGCATGACAGGCGGTTTGCTGGCAATGGCGGCCGGTATTTCTCCGGTGGCCGGTGCGGCCGGCATGAATGCCGTGGCCGTCCTGTTCGGCGACATCATGCCCCAGGGTGTGTTGCGTGCCGGAGTGTATAAGGAAATATGGACGGGCGAGCTGGTGAAGGCCCTGCGCGGCCTGCTGGAAGGCACGTGGCTGGACGGCATACCCGACAGCTCGTCCCTGGTGAACAACGACATCATCCACCTGGTGGAGGTGGGAGTTGACCCGGAAGTGCTGATCAACAACACGACTTACCCAATCCCCTTGCAGGCTCTGGACGATGCGGATATCGCCATCGAACTTGACAAGTTCCAGACGAAGGTGACTCCCATTACGGACGATGAGCTGTATGCCATCAGCTACGATAAAATGAGCCGTGTGAAGGAGAGCCACTCGAACGCCATCAATGACGCCAAGTTTGCGAAGGCGGCCCATGCGTTGTGCCCTACGGAAAATACAGACACCACTCCGGTATTGGTAACGACCGGCGAGCGTGATGCCGACACGGGCCGTCTGCGCCTTGTGCCCGGTGACATCGTGCGCCTGAAAGCTGCATTGGACAAGTTGCGTGTACCGGCTGACAAGCGTCGCCTGGTATTGTGCAGTGACCATGTAAACGACTTGTTGATGGCAGACCAGAAGTTCAAGGAGCAGTATAACCTGAACCAGACGGATGGCAGGATAGGCCGCCTGTACGGTTTCGACATCTATGAGTTCGGGAATACCCCGCTCTATACCGTTGCCGGCAAGAAGAAAGCTGTCGGTGCCTTGGCCGAAGCCGGGGAATTCCAATGTTCGTTCGCCTTCTATGTACCGCGTGTGTTCAAGGCCACCGGCTCTACCAAGATGTATTACAGCGAGGCATCGACTGACCCGGAATACCAGCGCAACAAGATCAACTTCAGACACTACTTCATCTGCATGTTCAAGAAAGCGGATGCCGGTGTGGCAATCCGCAGCGGCTATCAGGCATCGTCGGACGGCAGCATCACGGCAGACCCGACTACCGTGACAATCCCGGCTGAGGGTGGCAGTAAGGACGTGACGGTGACAGCAAGCGGCGCATATACGGTGGGTGCAGCCCCTGAAGGCTTCAGCGTAAGCAAGAAAGGCAATACTGTGACCATTTCAGCAGAAGCCAATGAAGGTGAACAGAAAAGCGGAACCCTGACATTGGCCTTGCAGTCCAACAACAGCAAAACGGCCAAGATAACGATAACCCAAACGGCAGGAGAGTAAGTCATGGCACAATTGAAACGTTTGGTATTGCATTGTACAGCCACCCCAGAAGGCCGCGAAGTGAGCGCGGCGGACATCCGCCACTGGCACACCGACCCGGTGAGCAAGGGCGGTCGTGGATGGAAACAGGTCGGCTATACCGACATGATACACCTGGACGGAAAGGTGGAACGCCTGGTGGACAACAACGAGGACGCACAGGTGGATCCTTGGGAGATTACCAACGGGGCAAAAGGGTACAACTCCACATCCCGGCACGTTGTGTACGTCGGCGGCGTTGCCGCTGACGGCAAGACCCCCAAGGACACCCGTACCCCGGCGCAGAAGAAGGCGATGGAAGCCTACGTGAAAGACTTCTGCCGGCGTTTCCCCTCCATCCCGGTTGTAGGGCATAACCAGCTGGCGGCGAAAGCCTGCCCGAGTTTCGATGTGCCTGCATGGCTGGAATCGATAGGAATCAAACAATAAAAACATAGTATCAGATGGGACTCAGTGAAATTCTCAATTTCGTACTGGGTGGCTCTCTTTTGGCGACCGTGGTTGGCATTGTGACGCTCCGCGCGACGGTGCGCAAGGCCAACGCGGAAGCCGAGAAGGCGAAGGCGGATGCCGAAACCGTGCGGATTGACAACGCTGAGCACGCCACCCGGATACTTGTGGACAATATAGTCGAACCGTTAAAAGACGAACTCAATGCGACGAGGAAAGACCTTCAGGCGACGAAACGCGAAATGGCACGCCTTCGCAAGGCCATTGACACTGCCAATTCTTGCAAGCATCATGACGATTGCCCTGTGCTTCGCGGGGTGCGCGAGCACCCGAAAGACAGCGCGGGAAACGACACGGACGGAAACGGCGACGGGCCGGGCGGACAGCATGAGGAGCGAAGTCCGCCTGATACGGACGGAAACGGTACCGAAGTCGGAGGTGAGCCTGAAGATACCGGCTGACAGCCTTCTGAGGCTTCCTCCGCTGGCCTCATACAGCGGGAAGAGCGGACAGGCCAGCGTGTCGGTAAGCCGCGACAGGGACGTGATCACCGTGTACGCGAGCTGCGACAGCCTGCAGCTCCTGGTGGAATACTACGAGCGGACATCCTCCGTGTGGAAGGAACGCTACGAGGAGATGACCGGGCTGTACAAAGAGGAAATAAAACAGCGTTCGAACCCCGTTAAAACATTCTTCTACGGTTTCGGGGTCGGAATACTGCTGAGTGTGCTAACAACAATAATCATCATTCTAAAACGAAAGAACAATGGCAACTAAGAAATTCATATACGGCATAGCCGTGGTAAAGTTCAACAGCAAGGAAATCGGCTACATCGAGAAAGGCAGCTGGGACTGGGGCGGCACTAAGCCGGAGAGTACGGACGTGGAAGCCGAGCAGGTACCTGACGCTCCGGTGCTGACACTGGCCAACAAGAACGCGACCATCGCGCCGACGTTCAACCTCATCCAGCTGGACTATGAGAACATCCAGGCCGTGCTTGGCGGCACGCTGGTGGGCAGCACGGGCAGCTACACCGGCTGGAAGGCCCCGACCGACCTCGTGGAGCTGCGCGGCCCGTGGGAAATCCAGTTCGTGAGCGGCCAGACGATGAAGATACCCAACGGCACCATCATGGCCAACCTGGGCGGCAAGCTGACGCTGACCGAAGTGTCTAAGCTGGAATGCCAGCTCAAGGTGAACAAGCCGGAAGAACCGGATACTGCACCATACGAAATCAACGACACAGCAGAAGATTAGTATGGACAAAGATACAGAGCGTATTATTCAGCATGAGGGGGCGGCCGCCTTGTTAGACAGGGGCGTGTCCGTCCCCTTAAAGGATATTCACGTTCCATTCATCAAAAAGCCGATTAAGCTCCGTGTTACCATGCGCCGACCACGTATGGGAGGTTTGATGCGTCTGGCACAGGTATATCTGTCTTTGGGAGTAACTGCAGCAGAAATAAAGCAATTCACCAAAGAAGAAGAAATGGCTTTTATCGCCTTGCACGGTAAAAGGATAAGCCGGATGATAGCCTACACATTATGCAGAGGATGGTGGAGCCGTCATTTCCTTGTCGGTTTCACGGCATGGTGGGTCAGGAACTGGATGGAAAAGGAATACCTTGAGGCGGCGATGCACAGTTTTATCATGCTATTGGGGACGGACCATTTTACGAGTATTATCAGATCAGCCGAGAAGATGAATCCGATGAAACTGAGGCTGAAACTGAGCCAAAAGATAAAGGGGAGTTAAAGACGGTCTATGAGCCCTCCCATAGCCCCTTCGGGTTCGTCTGGCAGATAGCAAACGCTACCGGCTGGAGTGTAAAGTATATCCTGGAAGGAGTAAACTTCCAGACCTTGATAATGATGCTGGCCGATGCCCCACGGTACATACGGAAGAAAAAAGAGGAGAAGAGTGCCGAGGACGAGGCTAATGAAATCGTAGGATTCTTTCAAAGCAACCTTAAAAAATGAGCGTAAAACCTGTAGAAATAGAAATATTGATGAAAGACCGGCTTACAAGCGGACTTGACAAAGCCGGTCGAAAAGTAGATGAGCTGAAAGTCAAGACAAGCAGTGCTACATCGGAAATGGAGCGGCTTGACCGACAAGCCCAATCGGTAAAAAATACTGCATCCAAGATTGCGGGTGCTTTTGCCGTGCAGCAGCTTGTTCAGAATATCATCAAGGTTCGCGGTGAGTTCCAGCAGCTGGAGGTGTCTTTCAATACAATGCTTGAAAGCGAGGAAAAAGCCTCCGAACTGATGGATCAGCTTATTCGTACAGCCGCGACAACCCCTTTTGACCTGCAGGGAATAGCCAACGGTGCCCGGCAGCTGCTCGCATACGGTGAGAACGTGGAAAACGTAAATGACGACCTCATCCGTCTGGGCAATATCGCAGCCGGACTAAACCAGCCCTTAAATGATCTGGTTTATCTTTACGGCACAACAATGACACAAGGTCGATTGTACACCCAGGACTACAACCAGTTTGTCGGTAGAGGTATTCCTTTGGGTCGAGAACTGGCCAATGTTTTAGGGGTAGCAGAAAGCAAGGTACGTGAAATGGTTGAAGCTGGAAAAGTCGGATTCCCGGAAGTCCAGAAAGCACTGCAGAACCTTACCAATGAGGGCGGCATGTTCTATAACCTCATGGAAGAACAGAGCAAGACCATTACCGGACAGATATCCAACATTGAAGACAGCATATCCACCATGTTCAATGAAATAGGGAATCGTTCTGAAGGCATTATAAACAGTTCGTTGAGTGGCGTTTCCTATCTGATTGAACATTATGAGCAGGTCGGACGTGTTCTGGTCGGACTTGTTGCAACTTACGGAGTATATAAAACTGCAGTCATGGCTGTTACCGCCATGCAAGCCCTGCAGACTGCCGGTGTTGGAGCATTGACAACTGCCGAGACAATACACTACGGATGGTTGGTGCTTGTGGAAAAGGCACAAAAGATGCTTAATGCCACTATGCTTGCCAATCCTTATGTCCTGGTAGCCACATTAATTGCCGGAGTCGTAGCGGCAACGATATCGATGAAGAACGAGGAAGAGCGTTTGAGGGAAGCAGAGGAAGACTACCAGGCAGCAAAGCAGAAAACGATAGAGGCCGAGGAAGAACACCGTCGTAAGATGGAAGAATTATGCAGTGTTGCCGGTGATGAGAGCCTTGCCACCGATACCAGACGCGAGGCATTGAACAGGCTGGAGCAGAAATACCCGGATATATTCGCCAAATACGATACAGAATACGAAAAGCTGAAAAACATCAAGCGTATCAAAGAAGAAATCGCCGCACTGGAAGCCGGTTCCTCAATCACAAAAACAGAAAACGAACTGAACCAGGTCAATGCTCGAATTAAAGAGCTTGAGGCGAAAAAAGCCACAGAACGGTGGGAAGATGCTAATGGGTCCGGAACAAGAATGCGCAAAGTTGGAGGGCTGTCTTCTTCAGAGGAATCAGAACTGAAAAACCTTCAGAATAAACGTAAGGCACTATCAGCACAGGCACGAAAAGAAAGCGTGAATGCGTATTTCGAGAACTTGACGGGGGTAAGTAATGAAACACTCACACAACAGATAAAACAGCGTGAGAACCTTCTTGCCCTGATGTCCGTACAGGAAAAGAAGTACGGAAAAATAACATACGGCGACGGACGTCTTACAGGAACTTACAGCCGTGACGAACTGCAATACCAGCTGAACAAATTACGATCGGAGCAAAATAAGCGTAACTTGAAAAAAGACTCCAGTGCGGACTGGGCAGAAACGGCCAGAAAAGAATATGAAGAGGCATTGAAAGCCTACAATGATTTCCTTTCGGAGACATCCAATAGTCTGACACAGGAGGAATACGAAAAGAAAGCCAAGGAGCTCAAGGATGCGCTTGACCTTGCCAAAAAGGAATATGACCGGACAAAACCGGAAGACAACAAGGATGCCGAAAAGAAAAACAAGGCGAAAGAAAAGGCGGACAGAGAAGCTGAACGTGAAAAGAAGTCGGCGGAACAGCTCGGCCAGGAACTGGTGGAACTGCAACGGAAAAATGATGCGGCGGAGATTGAGGCGATGGAAGAAGGTCTGCAAAAAAAACTGCGTCAGCTGGATAATGAATACCAGGCCAAAAATGATGAGATAGCCAAACTTGAGGCTAAATGGAAACGCGAAAATCAGAAAGCCGGTCTTACCACCGGCACGGACGGTCTTACCGACGAACAGAGGCTTGCATTGGATGATGCCAGAAGCCAGAATCTATCCTCCCGTCAGAAAGCGGAGAAAGAGGCATATCAGGCCGAATTTGACGCCATGCAAAGTGATGTCCTCCGTATTGTGTCTTATGTCGGTAAAACGAAAGAATTGCGCGAACAGCAATGGAAGGATGAACAGGCGGCCATCGACAAGATGAAGGAAGGAAGCGATAAACGGATTCGCCAGATACGCCTGAATTACGAGAAGGAAATTGCCGAAATCAATGAACAGGAAGCCCGCCTTCGTGCGGCACAGGGAGGCACACTGACAAAAGAACAAAGCCAGGGGTTTGTGCAGTCTTATGCCGAGGCACATGGCCGTATGGAAAACGGCGTGCGTGACGTTGAAGGAAACGAGGTCGCCAAAGGAAAGAAAAAACTGGAAGCTCTTTTGCAGGAATATCAATCCTACGACCAGCGTCGCCGTGATATTGACAGCAAGTATAATGAGGATATGGCCGCTTACAACCTGGAACTCTCACGGCTAAAGGAATCCGGGGCTGATACATCTGACGTGGAATCCTCCATTTCTGCCAGAACAGAGAAGTACAAAGAGGAAATAGCTTCATTGGAAGAAGACATACTGAGAGCGTCCGATTTTTACAGCAAACTATTCGGTGACGTTTCCGAAAAAGGGTATAAAGCATTGTCAGATTTCTATGCCCAGGCAAAGGATGTGCTATCCGGTGCAAAGGTCGGTTCCGGCGGTGTTTCACTTTCGGTACCGGCAAAGGATGAGAACGGAAATTTCGTTAAGAAGCAGGTGACGGTTACCGTAGCCGAATTCGAGCGGATGCAGAAGCGTGTGAAGGAAATACAGAAGGAACTGGAGAAAGGCAATCCGTTCAAGGCATTCAAGACCTCTTATGATGACCTGCTTAAAGCCATCAAAAAAGACGGTGACATATCCGGAGCTTTGAAAGACTTTAATGTCAAAGGAAAGGAACTCACTTCTACAATCCGTGGCTGGGGAGATTCCCTCGGTGCCGTATTCGGTGACCGTTTCGCACAGTCCATCGACGAGATGATGACCTTTGTTGATGGGGCTATGGATATGGGAACCGGTATAGGACAGATTTTTTCCGGAGACATTGTCGGTGGTATCACCAATACGTTAAGCGGACTTGGGTCTATTATTTCCATGTTCACGAGCTGGAAGGAAAAGATGGAAGAGATGAAGCGCGAATGGTATATTGCCGAAATTGAAACAAACCGCGCCATCCGGGAACGTAACGAGGAATACGCAGCCAACCAAAGTCTGATAAGTGATATTATCAAGGACGTGGAACTGCTGAACTGGCTGGTGGAGAAAGGCTATGCCAAACCGTCCAGCATATCAGTCTGGGAGGCGCAGTCTGAGCAACTTTCACAATTAAAACAGGACCTCAAGGCGGAACAGGCGGTTTATGATGATCTTTGGAACAAGCTCCAGGGAAGTGATGCACATTGGGAATGGGGTAACTCCTTAAATGGAGGTTCTGTTACTCATAGCCTCCGCGGTATGAGTGCGGAGCAGATAGAACTGTACTACAACCAAAACAAACTGAGCGATGCCGCCCGTGACTATTACGAGGCATGGGTGGATAGCGGAAAAACGGTTGAGGAACTGGTCCAGAACATTGAGGAATGCTACTCTACAATGCGGGAAATGGTAATGGGTGTTTCATTCGACAGCTTCCTTTCAAGTGCAAAAGATGCACTAAAGGAAATGAGAAGTGACATCAGCAAGTTGGGAGAATTTACAGAGGATACATTGGCAGAAGCAGTATTAAATGCCTTCATGTATCAGGACCTTTCCAAGGTGCTGCAACCTTTGTATAACGAACTGTCAGAAGCATTTATTGACGGTACCGCAGACAAGGACTACCTGTCAGACTGGCGTGAACGTTTTGAACAAGCCATGCAGGAAGCCGGAGAGCGTTTGGACGCAATGGCGGATGCCGCCGGTATTGATTTTGATTCCGGAGGCACGTCACAAAGCGGTAAGTCCGGCAGTTTTGATGCAATGAGCCAGGATCAAGGGAGCAAACTGGAAGGACTTTTTGTTTCCGGGCAGATGCACTGGGCAAGTATTGATGAGAGGATGGAAGATGTAAGCGAACAGATGGGTGTTGCCATCGATCATCTGCAGAAGATTGAGGAGAACACCGGTACCAGTGCAAAGCACCTTGCAGAGATCAATAACTATATAAAGAAAATGGAACGTGACGGTATAAAAGTAAAATGATATGGATGCGGTATTAGGAGGTAAGATATTTATCAACGAGGTGGACGTCTGGAAGGAATATGGTGTTTTTCTCGTTGAAAAGAAACGGGGCGATAGGAATAACCTGAAGGCAATCATGGCCCCTTCAAAAACAAAAACCCATGTGGCGGTAGATATTCGCGAAGAGAATGGGGAAAAATACTCATCCGTTCTGGACGTGAAAAACCAGGCTCGTGACGTGAAACTTTACTTCGCCCTTTACGCCGATACTCGTAACAAATGGCTCGAACAGTACAGAGGCTTTGTTGCTTTTCTGAAACAAGGGGATGACGGATGGCTGGATATTTTTTTTCCAGACCTTGATATGACATTGCATGTATTCTACAAAGAATCGAGCGACTACGAACCCCTGACATACCTTTGGAAGGAAGGGAAGCAGGCCAGCAGGTTCTACGTGACTTTCCGTGAACCGCAGCCACAATTATAACGAAATTAAAACGGCATTAGAATATGATAACAATATACGGAAGTGACGGCATTGCAAAGGCACAGATAGCAACAGATGACAACAGTACACAGGTCAAGGAGATACAGGGCGACAATATTCTCACCCTGTCCTTTACCTTGTACGAGCACATCGCGCTTGAGGTGAATGACTACACAGAATTCCAGGGCGAACGTTACTGGCTCATGGAGCAATACAAGCCGGAGCAGCTGTCCACCGTTGAGTGGAAGTATGATGTAAAGCTGTACGGAATCGAAAGCCTTCTGAAACGTTTTCTCGTATTGAATGATACAGACGGGGACGATGAGCCGGTTTTTACTTTGACCGCCCCACCAAGAGAACATGTCGCCCTGATTGTGAAGAGCATCAACAACGGGATGAACAATACCACCGACTGGAAAGTCGGAACGGTGGAAGGCACGGAAAACATCGTTATCGACTACGAAGGTAAATACTGTGACGAGGCACTGAAAGAGGTGGCAGAGAAAGCCGGAAACCGTGCTGAATGGTGGTGTGAGGGGCAGACCGTCAATGTGTGCCGGTGTGAGCATGGGGAGGAAGTGACACTGGCTTACGGCAAGGGGCTGACTTCCCTGGAATGTGACATGGCGGACAATGTAAAGTTTTACACCCGTTTATATCCGATAGGAAGCAGCCGGAATATAGATCCGGAGCGATACGGACATTCACGCCTCCAACTTCCGAACGGTGAAAAGCATATTGATGTCAATGTTGAAAAATATGGTATATGGCATCATTACGAGGCTGACGCTTTCGCAGATATTTATCCGAAGCGCATTGGTACTGTAACCGGTGTGAGAAGTGAACAGGTTACAGGCGAGGACGGTAACCCATTCAAAATATATTATTTCCGTGATGACAGCATGGGATTCGATCCGAACGATTATGAAATCGGCGGTAAAGTAAAACGTGTGTCATTCCAGGAAGGCAGTGAACTGGCCGGTCTTGGTGATGAAGAAAACGGCACATATTATTTTGAGGTTAACTTCAATAGTGATACGCGCGAATTTGAAATCATAACCATCTGGCCGTATGATGATGACACCCAGCTTCCGAATGACACCCTGATACCTAAAGTCGGAGACAAATATATCCTTTGGAATATACGCATGCCGGATGAGTATTATCCACTGGCGGAGCAGGAGTTCAAGCAGGCAGTTGACAAATATAATGAGGAACACGCCATTGATGTAAGCTGCTACAAATCACCTACGGACCATGTCTATATCGAGGAACACGGAATAGACCTGTACATCGGTCGTCGTGTCCGTCTGGAAAGTACCAAATACTTTCCGGAAACGGGTTTCCGAAACAGCCGCATTACAAAAGTCACACGAAAAGTGAACCTGCCTTCGCAGATGGATATCGAGATAAGTGATGCGACAAGCACCGGAACAATGGAAGCCATAAGCGACAGCATCACCGATGCGAAGAATTATGTCAAGACTGCCACGTCCGGGAGCTTCCCAGACCTGATACGCAGCTGGGATAACACTTACCCGACCGACAACAATGTGTTCTCGGCACGCAGGACATTGAAGGAAGCATTGAGCAGGCTACGCGAGGATACCGCACAAGAAAAGATACGTTTCCTGAAGGGGGCCGACTTCGGCAAGTATGAAGCCGGAGAAAGCGGTGCAACGGTGGACGGTGACGGTAATGCCGAATGGCTGACCGCAGTCATCCGTGAATTGCTGCGCTCATTGAAATTCGTGGACGGCATGACCGGAGAAGGCTGGCAGCTGTGGATGGACGCACTGACGGGGCTAAGCAACCTGACCATCGACAAGGTGACCATCCGACAGACTCTGGTAGCCCTGGAGCTGCTCATCCAGAAGGTGCGCAGTATTGGCGGACAGTTCGTAGTCAGTGCGGCCAGCGGCAAAATAAAGACTGTCACGAAGGACGGCGACAACTATAAAATCACATTCGAGCAGGACAATGAATTCGTAGCGCACGACCTGATGCGCTGCGCGGAGTTCACCGGCACGTCCTTACGCGGTTATTGGGTAGAGGTCTCTGCCTCGGACGGGAATGGTATCACTGTACCCGTGAACGAGTTCGGCGGTGTGGAGCCGAAAGAAGGCGACGAATGTGTATTGATGGGTAACACGCAGAACCGGCTTCGTCAGAACCTCATCTCCATTGCGGCCACCGAGGACGGACAGCCGCGTGTGGACGTACTGGACGGTGTGTGTGCCAAGAACTTCAACGCCTGTCTGCGCGTTCGCCTTGGTAATCTGGACGGAATCAGCGACAGCCGGTTCCCTGCAGATAATCAGCCGCACGGTAACGGGTTGTATGGTGATAATGTGTACCTGATGGGGACGTTCGTTCTGACTACCGGCGAGGACATCCTGACTCGTTTTGAAATAACTGAAGGAAAAATAGAAGCTACCGTAGAAGGTTTGCGAAAAGACTTCACGGAAGATAAGAGTTACCTGGACAACGCGTCATTCGGAAATGGAATGAACAAATGGGATACCGAGAACGAGGCGACCTTCTTCCTGCTGGGCAGCAAGTGGATCTGGGCGAACGGAGCACCTTTGTCCGATAAGACCAATTACGCCACCGTCAAGACCGATGACGGACGTACTACTGTATTTATCCGGAACAAATATATCCTCCAGAAGCATGAGAACTTCCGCTTTATTCCCGACTACAACGATATAAATGATGAGGGACAGAAAAAACCGGAAGCCGTATATTTGAGTTTCTTCTATCGCGTAGCAAAAGCCGGACGGATGATCATCAAGTTCGAAGGACTGGATAAATCCGGTTTCGAGAATTTCAACGAGTTTTCCTACGATGGCGAACTTGACGTTACGGACGGATACCAGATATTCAATCACTCCGGATTATGGAATGGAACAGGCGACTTCAAATTGTCCTTCACGGGTGAAATATACCTGTACATGCTGGTGTTGAGTACCGACCGTGCAGAAGCCTTGGCATACAAATACAAAACGCTGTTCGAACAGTCTGAGAAGCTGGTAAAAATAGCAGCTGCCAACTTTGACAAGGATGGCAATGTCATAGAAACATCAAGCATCGTCACAACGGCAAAGTATAACGAACTGATGTCGCAATATTTTGACGAGAACGGAGTGTTGAAAAACCAGGCAGGACTTGTAACAACCGCAATGGCCAACAAATTATATGCTTTTGATGCCGAAGGAAACATTGTGTCAATGATAAATCAAACAGCCTCGGACATTAAAATATCAGCAAAAAATATATCGTTGGAAGGGCTTGTGACGGCCAACAACTATTTCAAGATACTGGAAGACGGCAGTGTGGAGTCTAATAAGGGCACATTCAAGAATGTGGTGATTAACGGTTCTATCCGCTCTCCGTTTGTTCGCGAAACTGACAGCATTAAAGTCGTAATCGGCGGTACAACAGAGGAGTCAACCCATGATAATGTGGTACCGATAGCAGAAGGGGGTGGATGGATCACAGTTGGTACATTGGAATGGGATGTCGCCCAGTCAGGACGCCGTATGTGTCTGGCCAACTATCGCTGGGAAAACCAGTACACATCGGGAAGCATCGAATATTCCGCCCCATCCGGGAAGTATTTTTACGAGGATGGAATAGCTAAAAGTTCAATAAGCCTATCGCGTGAATGTGTGGAACTTATGGGATATGGAACAAAAGATACTTTCTATGGATGGATAGTATTAAATCGTATTGATTTGATGACCACAGCCCGTTATGGACGTAGTTTGAAGGTACTGGCGATGGGAATTGTGACAGGAAGTGCTTCTGGTGCCTCTATCAATTATAAATCATTTGATAGGGAAAGTCTTTCCGTCTCACGTCTTGATACGGGAACCTATAAGGTGGATATACCATCCTCCTGGGGATTGCAGGCTGGCGGTTACCTTGTATTAGCTACCGGATACGGGAGCGGTGTCATGAAAGCGACGCTTCAATCGACATCCTCCACCTCCTTTACTGTGGATGTCAGTGATGACTCGACAAGGAACGACGGTTCTTTCCAATTTTTAATTATGAACTTAAATGACTGGATGTATATATGAAACGTATTGACTTTGAACATTTCGGGATATATGAAGGAGTATCCCACGGTCGGCGGGTTATAGGAGATGCCCGTGAGACATTTGCCGATATAATTTATACGCGGACAAACGGCATCCGTGCTCATGCGCTTGCTCTGAAAATATATCGCAGCAAAGGCATGGAAAACTATGATGACCAGGAAGTCGCTCTCATCATTGAAGCGGCAAACTCCCACTGCACACCGGCATTTATTGATGGATTAATGGAGCAAATGAAAGAAGATTATGACCATAGTATATAACAAAGTAATCCCTTTCAAAGGGTTCAAGTGCGTAAACCTTTTCGGAGTGCTTTTTGTGCGTGAAGGCTGTGTCATGTCCGATACCGACTACAACCATGAGGCCATCCACACGGCACAGATGAAAGAGCTGCTTTATATCGGATTCTATATTCTGTACCTGGCCGAATGGGTGTGGTATCTTGTACGACTACGAAATGCAAATGCCGCATACCTCGCCATCAGTTTTGAGCGCGAGGCTTACGACCATGAAAATGATATGGAATACCTGAAGACAAGAAAAATGTTCAACCAATATAAAACCATATAATTATGGCAATATCACAAGAAGACATACAGCAGGTTCTCAACGCAATCAAGGCGGAGAGCCAGGGCGTGCAGGAACTGGAAGAGATGACATCGCTAAACGGTGTCAACTCACTTCCTGCCGTTAAGGGAAATGAACTTGTATCAGTACCTGTTTCATTATTACAGAAGCCCGCAACCGATGCGGCGGCCAAAGCGGAAGAAGCTGCGCAGACAGCTAACAAAGCGGCCCAGACCGCCGAAGATGCCAAGAACGCGGCCAATTCAGCGGCAGCCACTGCAAACGAATCAGCAAGCAAGGCAAATGCTGCTGCTTCGGCAGCCCAGGAAGCAGCCGCCTCATACGAAGAAACTGCAAAGGCTGCTCTTGAGGGTGCCACAGCAAGATTCTCCGGTTTCGTTGAAAGCGGTGAGATACAGCTTGCATCAAGCATATCTGCAGGCGGTATTATCGTATATATAAAGAGCAAGAAACAATTTGCTTACCAGCTGTCCGGAAAGTTTTACAACAGTTGGAATGTTGAAGGTGTACCATCTCCGGATCTGTTTCTCACATGGTCAAGAAATGAAGTTCTGAAAGACAAAACGTATATCTGTGGTGACACGCTGTACGTCTGGAGCGAGGAAGACGGTGATTTGGTAAAGGCCAGCGGTGGCGGTTCCGGCAGCGGTTTCTACAACGTGACACAGCTACACCCTCTCGGCTCCGGCTATTACACAAAGGATACCGCCGTGGCCGCTCTTGCCGATGCCGATATCGATGATGACAGCAAGCCCGGCATGGTGATAACCTTTGAAGCGTCAGCCGGAAAGTGGCTCGACTACCGTTTTGAAGGCACGGACATTTCGTCTTTCCTGACCCCGTCAGCCTGGAACCGTTACGGCGGCGGTGATGCAATCAAGAAAATACGTGTGACGAAAGGCACCACAAGTTCAGACCTTACGCCCAATGAACAGGGCGAGGTAAGCCTTGACATACCTATGGTTGAAGTTGATCAGGCTGTAAACGAGAACTCCACCAATCCGGTGAGCGGTAAAGCGGTGGCCTCAAAAATAAACGAAAAGGCTTCTACCTATGGAACCGCCCTCCAGTTGAATGAAATCGGCGAAGGTGCGGACAAAGCCTATTCCCTGAGCCTCCTTAATGAAGCCGGGGAGGTTATCAGCACCAGCGACATGTTCACCGGTGGTGGCGGCGGAACCGTTGCCACGACAAAAGTCGTGCTGACCCGTGTCACCCCGAACAAGACGGTGAAGTCCGGTGATGAAGTGAAACTGACTTACACATACGACCAGACAGACACAACTACCGGAGAAAGTACGGGAAACCCGGCACGTGTGACAGTTACCGTTACACAGGGAGCGAACTCCAATACTTTAACCGGAAACATATCTGCAGGAAGTACAAATACGGTAGATGTCACGAAATATATGGGTGTCGGTACCAACACGGTACGTGTACGTGTGGAAGTCGGTGAAGGCGCGGAGATGCAAGTTGCCCAGGTGACCTGGAGCATCAATGTGGTGCAGCTCACCCTTAGCAGCTCCTTCAGCATTTCCACTGCCGTTACATGCGGGCAGACACTGTCTATCCCATACGCCTTGAGCGGTGCCGGAACGAAGACCCTGCGCTGTTACGTTGACGGTACCGACACAGAGGACCGGAGCATCACCAGTTCCACGGCCAACGGCAGTTTCAGTATTGCGACAACCAACCTGACACATGGAACCCACACCGTACAGCTTGTGGTGGAACTGGAGCTGACGGACGGCAGCATCATCAAGTCAAACAGTATCCTTTTTGCCGTAGGCATCCGTGAAGCCGGGAACAATACCCCTGTAGTGTCTGCAAGGTTCGATTATGCAGACGGTACGGTCATAGAAAAAGGGACAACCCCTTATATCCAGGCTAAACAGTACGACAGTTATACGCTCCAGTATGCAGCCTACAACCCGCGAGAGACCCCGACAAGGGCGGATGTCTATGTCGGTGACACACTGGCATCATCCGCTTCTGTTCCTTTCACGGTACAGAACCTGACGCTGCGGGCATCGGAATACGGCGAACAGCAATGCCGTATAGTGGTCGGCGTGACAACCTATAATTTCCGCCTCATTGCGTCCAAGAGCGACCTGAACATCAGCGAGCCGACAGACGGCATGACACTCAAGCTGACAGCACAGGGAAGAAGCAACAGCGACGTCAACCGTGAAGAATGGAGTTATAACGGCATTCAAACTGTGTTCGAAGGATTCAAATGGGGCGGTGATGGATGGACTGGCGAGGCCCTGCGTCTGACAGACACGGCGAGGGCCACCATCCGGCACAGGCCGCTGGAACAGCCGGAACAGAATGTCACCAACGCCGTCGCCTTCATCGTGAAATACAAGGTCAGTGAGGTCGTCGATGAGGACGCGGAAGTCATCAAGTGCCTGGATGCGTCCGGTACCGGTTTTGTAATCACCGCACAGGAAGCAAGGATGACCACAAAGGGAAACAGTACGCTTTCGATGAAAATGGCTTCTGGAGAGGTTTATGAGGTGGCATTTGTGAGTTTCCCGAAAAGTACAGATGGTTCATCTGAATATGAAAAACAGAATACGGAGATGGTGTACCTGTACATCAACGGCATCATGTCCGGCTCCGTTCAGAGAGCCACATCTGACAGTATATATCAGGCGAATCCGGCATACATAGAACTTGGCTCAGACGGCGCGACAACAGATGTCTACCTCCTCCGTGCATACGATACCTACCTGAGTGATTCACAAGTTCTGGAAACCTATATGATAGACCAGGACAGTTCCGACATGATGATGTCCATGTACGAGAGCAACAATGTCATCGACGAGAATGGAAATGTGACCGTGGACAGTGTCCCGGATGGAATGAGATATATCATCGTTACCGGGCGTGAGGACAACGGTGTGCCAACAGTACTCCAGGCGGCGGTCAACAATGACAAGGATCCGAAATATGACGTTACCGAAATGCTTTGCGTTGTGAAGGGGAACCAGGCATTTAACTTCCGTTGTGTCGGAGGCTGTATCCGTTTGCAGGGAACCTCATCGCTTGCCTATCCGATAAAGAACTACCGCATTTATTTCAAGAATGCGTCCAAGGTGGCCGGTGACCTGTATCTGGGCTGTGACGAGCAAGGCATGGGAGGAACATTACAGGAAACGGCCAAATACTCCTTCCGTCCTGCAGGCCAGTCCAGCAAGGCGGCAGCCCCGGTTGACTGCTTCTGTCTGAAAGCTGACTTTGCCGAATCCTCGTCTTCGCATAATACCGGTATGGCCAAGCTGGTTCAGAATATCCTGACGGCCGCCGGAGAGCTTACCCCGGCACAGGCACATTGTTCAGAGGAATATGGATATGATGTCCGAACAACCATCGACGGCGAACCCTGTTACCTGTTCTACCGCGGTACCCTGGACGAAACTCCACAGTTCCTTGGCAAGTTCAATTTCAACAACGACAAGTCAACAGAGGCTGTATTCGGCTTTTGCGACATACCCGGATATCATGACCAGGCATGGGTGAATGATAAATTCGGCGGTGTCAATCCGACCGAGTGCTGGGAGTTCCTGAACAACGACTACCCGATGGGTATGTTTCTGGACGATGACTTTGATACGAAAGGTGACGACGGTACCCCGAACTGGCTGAAGGTGTTTGAGGCACGATTCCCGGACGATGACGATATCAACGCCGAATATGAGGCGGGAACCCGGAAACCAAAATATCTTGAGCCACTTGTAAAATGGGTTAAGAGCACACAGAACAACGGTGCAAAGTTCAAGGCGGAGCTCGCGAACTGGTTCGATGTGGACTATCTGTGCGACTATTATATGTTTACGGATATCATGGGATGTGTCGACCAGCGCGTAAAAAATATGATGATGGGATTCTGGTATGATCCGGACAAGGACAAGGTTCTTGCCTATATGATATTCTATGACTGTGACACTATTTTGGGTGTGCGTAATGACGGCCGTCTGAAGTATTCCTGGGATGTGGACGAAAACACAACCGACCCGGAGCTTTCAACGGAAGACAAGACCGTGTATGCCTATGCCGGACATGACAGCATTCTCTGGAAGAACCTGCGTGAACAGTTCCCTGACGAACTCGCGGCCGCCTATAAACGAATCAGGGAGCGCATGAGCAACAGTACCATTTTCGCCATGTTCGATGACGAACAGAGCGCAAAATTCTGTGAACGTATATATAACCTTGATGCGCTGAATAAATACGTGGAGCCCAAGACCATCGGTGTTGAAGTCAACCAGGACGGCACGGTAACCAACGTGAAATATTCATATTTGGAAGCCATGCAGGGAAGCCGACAGTCACACCGCCATTGGTGGGTTAGCAACCGAATGGGGCTTTTTGACGCGAGATATAGTGCCGGACAATATACGGCCACAGATATTACTTTCAAGGGCAACAGCGCGGCCGGTGCGACCGTCAAGGCCACTCCAGCACGTGACTTCTATTTTGAGTTCCGGCGTGAAAGCGACACCATGACACATGACGCCGTTAAGAAGGACCAGCAATGGAGTTATACTTATGGGCAGACGGCCAACATCGGAACCATCTTCCATTTATACGGAGGTGAATGGATGAAGAAACTGGACCTGTCCGCATGGGGTGGCTTTACCGACATGAGCCTTCCGACACTTCCGGTTCTTGAGGAGCTTATCCTGGGAAGCAGCGCAAAGACATACGCTCTGACAGAGCTGGTTCTTGGTACGAAGATACCGATGCTGCGCAAGCTGGAGGTGGTCAACTACACCAACCTTCCGAGCCTTGACCTGTCTGGATGCAACCGTCTGGAAGAAGTGAACGCGTCCGGATGCACAAAACTGGCGACAATCACCTTTGCTGAAGGTGCCGTTCTTAACAAGCTGCGTATCCCGGCCAATTTCCAGACATTGATCCTGCGCTCTATGCAGTACCTGAAATGGAATTCCATCACCTTTGAGGGCAAGGCCAACCTTACCGGCTTGTGGATTGAGAACTGTGCTCTTATAAATGGTTTGTCCGCGTTCAAGGAACTTTTTGCTTTACGAGGAGCATTGAAATATATCCGTATTACGGGCATAGAACTTGAAGGTGACGGCAGCGACCTCAAGCAGTGGTATGATGCTGGTCTCGGCGGTATCGATGCAAGCGGAAATACCACGAACTCACGCTGCAAGCTCGTTGGAACATACCGCCTGACAAAGTACCTGGACGACGATACATTCAACAAGTACACAGAACGTTTTGATGAACTGAACATAAGACAGCCGGAATATACGATGATAGAGTTCGATGACGACGTGGCTGACGATGCTAATATCAGCAACCTCGACAACGAAACCGGATATAAATACGGAAACTCTTATGTTCCGAGCGGTCACATCACAGCCATATTGGGCCAGCGTCACCGTGTCCTGGCCAAGGTCACAAAGATGCCGACTTCCCGTCAGGTGAACATCGCGAACACAGATACCGCCGTGAATAATACTGACGGCGAAATGACCTATTATCCCCTGGATGACGCGGACAGCAACAAGTATGCGGACGGAACTCCGGCAAAGCTGGACGGAACCGAAGGCGACTGGATGATGTACGAACCGTTCTTCTGGAGCAAGGGCATCAATGACTATCTCGGCGGCAAACATTACAGCTGTTACAGTTCCAATGATCCCGAAGACATGCCGGAATGTCCGGACGTGGACGTGCTGACCCTTGATGACATCAAAGGCAGCGGAGGGTGGCAGTCAGGCCGTAAGATTATGACAGGCAAGGATACGCTGGAGAACTCCTACAGCACCGACAGTACCTATTCCGTATGCAAGGTAGACGTTTCCGGACATAAGCGTGTCCGTTTCCCAAGTGTACCAGGCACCAACCTTGTCGGCTCACTGTTCGTCCGTTCTGACGGAACCATTATAAGTTCCATTATTGTTCCCACCTTGAGCAGCAAGTTTGAGGCGGGTATGTATCTGGTCTGCGATGTGCCGGAAGGGGCCGCCTTCCTGTATTTCTCAATCCTGAACACGGCTGAATTTGACTGTGTGGTTTTGAGCAACAGTGATAAGATAGAGGATATGGAACCGGAATGGGTTGCCAACGATGAACACCTATGTGCTGTCGTCGGCAGCAGTATTGTCGGCACGAAGCTCCGTGCTTGTATCACGGGCAGCAGTACCGCCGCAAGTCTTGGATGGTCAGATTTCCATTACTACAGCCAGCAAAGAGGTATGCAGCAGATTGACGCGCTGATGCATTCACGCATCGCCAACCTGTTCTATGCGAAATACGGCCGACGTGACAGCCAGGAGCAGTGCGGTGCCGGACAGCACACAAATATGCGTACTACTGGAGGAACTGCCCCTTATGGCATGACCGATACCATCGGTTACGAGGAGGCCAGTGGAATTAATCCTGGAGTGACGAATTCGCTTATCGACGGGCTTGTCCACCAATACGCCTGGTACAAGACAAATGATGAATACGGTGAACCGTCCGTGATACAGGTAAACAATATATGTTGCCTTGGATATGAGGACATTTTCGGCCACAAGTATGACATGATGGATGGGGTGGATTTGCCGAACGACAGCGGCAACAGCGGGAAATGGCGCATTTGGATGCCGGACGGAACGACACGTTTCGTGAAAGGCCGAACCAGCAGCGACCAGTGGACGACAGCCGTGGCACACGGCAAATTCATGGACGTTGTTTCAGTCGGAAGTGTGAACGGATCTTCGTCAACATACTATTGCGACAAGTATTACATTTCAACCTCATCCGTCCGTGTGGTCTATCGCGGGTACAACAATGCGAACGCGAATGGCGGTGTGTCGAATGCGAATGCGAATAACGATGCTACGAACACGAACACGAATGTCGGCTCGCGTCTGGAAATCAAATAATCGGCGTACAGCACCGGGGACGAGTCCCCAAAGCGGTGCCGAGGGAGATAAGCCACAGCAACAGCGCATGACCTTATCGGTCAGTAAGGCGGAAAGCTGAAAAATCACGTGTCGGGTGGAGTTTGGTAGGCCCTAAATGGGTTCGAAGAAGTCAGGCCCGGAGGAAGGAAGGCCTATACCTTCCATAAAAACAAGAAAGATGCGCAGAGAAGGTTATATTGTAGAAGAGGTTGCGGATTATTCCAATATGTCATCCTCGTTTGACCAGGTCCTACGCGGCTCCAAACGTAAGAAGAGCCGCCAGGGACGTTATCTGCTTGCGCATAGGGAGGAGGTCATTAAGGAACTGTCCGGCCGGATAGCATCCGGAACCTACACCGTCAAGGATTACCGTGAGCGCACTATATGTGAAGGCGGAAAAATCCGGCGGATACAGGTTCTGAAGATGAAAGACCGTATTGCTGTTCATGCAGTCATGTCTGTTGTTGACCGGCATCTGAAAAAACGGTTCATAAGGACAACCTCAGCCAGTATCAAGAATCGCGGCATGCACGACCTGATGGCCTATATACGCCGCGATATGTGTGAAGACCCGGAAGGTACACAGTATTGTTACAAGTTCGATATTTCCAAGTTCTATGAGAGCGTTGGCCAGGATTTTGTGATATATTGTGTCCGCCGCGTATTTAAGGACCAGAAGCTCATTGCCATGCTTGAGAACTTCACCCGCCTTATGCCGGAAGGCATCAGCATCGGGCTGCGTTCCTCGCAGGGGCTGGGCAACCTGCTTTTGTCTGTATTTTTAGACCATTATTTGAAGGATAAGTACGGTGTCCGTCATTTCTACCGATATTGCGATGACGGTGTCGTGCTTGGTGAAACGAAAGCGGAATTATGGAAGATTCGTGATGCCGTTCATGGGCAGATGAACTCTATCGGGCTTTCCATCAAGCCGAACGAGAGAGTGTTTCCTGTGGACGAGGGCATAGACTTCCTTGGTTATGTGATCCGCCCGGATTATGTCCGGCTGCGTAAACGTATCAAACAGAAGTTCGCCCGAAAAATGCACGAGGTCAAGTCGAGAAGAAGGCGTCGTGAACTGGTAGCATCCTTTTACGGGATGGCAAAGCACGCCGATTGTAATAAGTTGTTTTATAAATTAACAGGCAAAAAAATGAAATCATTTAAGGATTTGAACGTTTCCTACAAACCGGATGACGGAAAGAAACGGTTTCCCGGATCAGTTGTCAGTATCCGGGAATTGGTAAACCTGCCTATCATAGTCAAAGACTTTGAGACGGGCATTAAAACAGAACAGGGTGAAGACAGATGTATTGTCGCCATTGAGAAGAACGGGGAGGCATGTAAATTCTTCACCAACAGCGAGGAGATGAAAAACATTCTCGCACAAGTTAAAGAAATGCCGGACGGCTTTCCTTTTGAGACTGTAATCAAAAGCGAGACTTTCGGCAAAGGTCGGACCAAATATGTTTTTACCTGATATGAAACGAGTAGAAGGAAGTGCCGGAGTTCCGGTGCTGGAATGCACGAACCCGGTGAAAAATAGATGGCGCGTCCGCTGGGACGTAGAGGCAAGAGAGGACGGTTCCGCCTCTTATATGGAAGAGGAACTTGACCATAGACCACATGTTGAAGAAGTACGGTCGTTGGTGTCCGGATGGTACAATGCCGAAACAGATGAACGTATCCTGTCCGGATTTGAATACGAGGGTCAACCTGTATGGCTGTCAAACGAAAACCAGTTCAATTACAAGGCTGCCTACGACCTTGCCGTACAGACTGGTGGGCAGAACTTACCTGTAACCTTCAAACTGGGAACTGATGACTCTCCGAGCTATCGGACGTTTGAAACGGTTGAAGCACTCCAGGATTTCTATGTGAAAGCGATGAAGCACATCCAGACGGCATTGTCTGAAGGATGGAAGAAGAAGGATGCGTTGGACTTGGCTTTGTATGATGCCGGGTAAATGATAATCTCTACGGGGGAGAGATAGAAAAAAAGCCCCCGGCCTGTTAATAGTCATCTCACCTACATATTAACGTATATACGCCACGAGAGCGCGACCGGGGGCAAATACCCTTGGCCACTCTCGTGGTTTTTTATACGTTGTATGTAAGTGAGATGTTGCAAAGGTACAAAAAAATGTGAATATGAAAGTATTTGAACTGATAAACTTCAACCGGGAGCTCCTGAAAAAGCTACAGGATGCTGGAATACGTCTTGACGATGCCCGGTATATAGACTTGTATTCAGACTATGTGGATATGTACCAACAGGGTGAAAAGGTTTCTTATATTGTTGCCACTCTTTCTGAGAAGTATGCAGTAAGTGAAAGGAAAGTTTACGACCTTCTGAAACGATTCCAAAGTGACTGCAAACCATTTGCAGTGTAATGTTTATAATATGTTGTGACGATAATGTGCCGTCAGCCTACCTTTGTACATCATAAACAGAGGAGGTAAACATGAACAAGTATCATCGTATTTTGACAAAAATACTTTCTGAAGGAAAAGCACAGGAAAATAAGAAAGGCAGAATATGCTACCTGCTGAACGAACAGATTTGCATGACCCCGGCAGATTTGCTTGATATTTTTGAAGGACATGGTATTGCACGTAAAAAGCTGAAAGATGAATTAAATCTATTCATGCAAGGGGAACGTGATGTGAAAAAATACCAGGAAGCGGGAATTACATGGTGGGATTATTGTGGCCACACGTTAGTTAACAGTTATCCTACCTATTTTGAAAAGCTACCACCGCTCATTGAAAAAATCAATGCGGAAAAGCGCAATAGCAAGAACTATGTGTTGTTTTTGGGTGCAACCGGTGTAGAAAGTAATCAAGCCCCATGTCTTAGTCTGGTACAGTTCCAGATTGAGGATGGATGTTTGGTATTGTCGGCATACCAACGAAGTTCTGATGCTAATCTTGGACTTCCAGCTGATATTTATCACTTGTATCTTATGTCGCGACAAATAGAACTACCTTTGAAGTCCATAACCTTGTATTTGGGCAATGTGCATATTTATGAAAACAATGAGGAGAAGACCCGCGAACTTCTGAACGGTAAGGCGGACATTAAATTTGAGCTGAACGTATGAAAGGAAAACTGTATATGTCTGCACCGCTTCCATTTGTCGGGCAAAAACGTATGTTTGCAAGGGAATATATTAAAGTTTTGGAGCATTTTAGTGACTGTACCATATTTGTTGATTTGTTCGGTGGTTCAGGATTGCTTTCACATATAACGAAACGGATGCGCCCGGATGCAAAGGTGATATATAATGACTTTGATAACTATCGTAAAAGGCTGGAGAACATACCGCGCACGAATTTGTTACTGTCGGATTTCAGAGAGATAGCGAAAGGTGTGCCAAGACATAAACCGATTGCAGGGGAAGCACGGGAAAGAATATATAAACGTATTGAACTGGAAGAAAAAGAATGGGGATATGTGGATTTTATAACAATATCGTCTTCCCTTATGTTTTCCATGAAATACAAAATGAGCATTGACGGAATGCGCAAAGAAGTTCTTTACAATAACATACGTAAGGCTGATTATTCCCTATGTAATGACTATCTGGAAGGATTGGAGATAACTTGTAAAGACTATCGAGAAATATTTAATGAATACAAGGATATGCCTGGTGTCGTGTTCTTGGTAGATCCACCTTACCTAAGCACAGATGTTACAACCTACTCAATGTATTGGAGACTGTCTGATTACCTTGATGTGCTGACCGTTCTGAATGGACATTCATTTGTGTACTTTACATCAAATAAATCGTCCATCGTGGAACTATGTGAATGGATGGGAAGGAACCGGACGCTGGGAGACCCTTTCGAAGGTTGTGTAAAATCTGAATTCAATGCACACATGAATTATAACGCTGGATATACAGACATGATGCTGTATAAGCATAATAATGAACCACACACAGATACTGCTGCATGATGTAATGCCGTTATAATGACATCAGAACAGCGTTACAACAAAGTATAACGCCCTGTTTATATGCTATAAAGTTAGTGATTTTTTGCGAATTATGCAATAAATAATACAACAAAAAGCATCGAAGAAATACATTTTTTTCGGTGCTTTTTTATTGTATGTGATGAACATAAAAAAGAGTTAAAGAGGTACGTTTCGTTTTGGGAAAGGAACATTTTGTTCTGAAATGCCAGAACATTTCGTTTTGCGGATTATACTTTTAATCACGAATTTTGATTTTGACAGTATGTGGTTTCACAGTCTGAAGGTTGTTCCGTTGGAGCCTGATAATTATCAGGTTACTTATCAGGCTGGGAAGTATATGCATCAAATAAATATCCAGACGGCATACCGGGACGGTAGATATTGGATTAATGCCATCACCGGAGTTCGATAAGCATTCATACCGTTATTTCTTCTTGCTCAGTTCTGCCCGTATACGACTGAGCGACTGAGGTGTGATAAACAAATAAGAAGCGATGTGCTTCAGTGGTACGTGCTGCAGCAATTCAGGATTTTGCTCCAGGAGTGCCAGGTAACGTTGTTTGGCTTGTGCGGCACCTCCGTTTATCATCCAGTTTTCCATGTCCAGAAACTGGCGTTCAAAGATGATTCTTCCGATGTTGGCGAACAAGACGGAAGAAGAGAAAAAAGTCTCCAGCTTGCTTTTAGAAATACGGTAGACACGGCTGTCGCTCATAGCTTCGATGGAAACCAGAGAAGGAAGTCCGGCCACATACCCCCAGGAGGAAAAGATACTGTCACCTTGAAAGGCGAACCAGAGCGAAATGTCCACTCCGTCGCGCAGATAATGTCCTCTCCAGATACCGTCGGCTACCAGATAGAAGGAAGAGTTACGCTCTCCCTCCCGTACGATATGTTCCCCTTTCCGGTAGGTTAGCAGTTCCATCTGTTCCAGCGCTTTTCGGCTTCCGGCTGTGCCAGTCCGTATTTTTCACGAAGTATCTCAATAAAAGCTTTCATTCCTTTTTGCGTTTATGCAGGCACAAAGGTAATAAATCTTTAGCTTCGTTTTCTGCGACAATAGATGGTAATGACAAAAAGAAAGGTCAGTAGTTCGGAAACGGGGACGGCCAGCCAGATTCCTGGTACTCCCCACAGGATGGGCATCAGCCAGAAACAGAACAGGATGAGGATAAAACCACGCAGCAGGGTGATGGCCATGGCCGGACGGTCGCGTTCTACACTCTGGAAATAGCCGATGGATACAATGTTGATGCCGAAGCACACGAAGCCGGAAGCAAACAGGGGAAGTCCTTTGACGGCCAGGTCGTGTGCTGGATAGGAACTGTCGATAAACCACGAGGTGATTTGAGCGGAGAACAGGGTTGTAACGGCAAATACCACGACACCGCAGGAGATGGCGGTCAGCAGGGCCAGGCGAAAGGCAGCACGTACGCGCTCCGGATTTCCGGCTCCAAAGTTGTAGCTGAGAATGGGTTGTGCCGACTGGGCAATGGCATTGTATACCATGAAAATGATGGGGAAAAAGTAGCAAGCGATGCTGTAGGCAGCCACTCCGTCTTCACCTAAGTAGTGAATGAATACGTAGTTGCCGGTAAACATCATGGTGGCAATGGCTGCTTCACAGAGGAAACTGGACAATCCCAGTTTGCACATATAGCCCGTGTTGCGAAGGGTGAGACGCAGACTCTTGGAAGATAATTTCACTTTGCACAGGTGCAGTACCCGGTGCGGCTGCATCAGGTAAATCAGAATCATCAGGGCGCCTACGATGTATCCCAGGCTGGTAGCTAAGGCCGCACCGAACATTCCCCATTTGAAAACGAAAATAAACAGATAGTCTAGTCCGATATTCAGCAGGGCCGGTATGATGTTGCACACCATGGCATAATTGGGCGAGCCGTCCAGTCGCACGAAGAACATGCCGGAACTTAGCAGGGCACTGAAGACCAGGAAGGGGACAAACCAGTGCATGTATTCCACGGCGAGAGGCAGCAGGCGGGGAGAGCTTCCCAGCAGCAAGGCAATTTTCTCCACGTTGCAGAGAATGACTGCAGCGTAGGCGATGAGCAATAAGGAGGAAACCACCACTGCCTGTGTGATATTGATGCGGGCGACCTTTACCTTTCCTTGCGACAGGTGAATGGAGGCCACGACCGAAGCACCGATACCGAACATCAGCGCCACTCCCGTATTGATGAGAAAAAGCGGAGCCGTAATGTTGACGGCAGTCAGGGCGTCACTGCCGATACCTTTTCCCACAAAAATGCCGTCGGTAATGATGAAGATGGCCGAGAAAATCATTCCCAGCACTGTAGGGATAAGTAATTTCCGGAATAATTTTGGAATGTCCATACTTCCGAAGTCAATACTGTCTTTCATGTCTTTTCTCTGTTTTTGAATTTGGCTGCGAAGGTAAGCCAATTCTTACACTAAAAAATTCACAAATGGTAATAAATCATTTTTTAGTCTCTTCTTGCAAATGCACCGAAAAAGGTTTGGGTGGCCGGTTTCTACGCTTCAGTCACTTCAGGCGCGGCTTGGGAATAATTCCCGTGAAAGGGGACGATGGGGCCTGCTATCTTTGTGACGTAGAATGATAATATTGTAGAAGAATGAAAACAGAGATTTTATTTCTTGCAGGGATGTGCTTGTGCGCATGCAGCCGTACGTCACAGGAACAGGCTTCTTTTCCCAGCGTGAAGGTAGTTCATGCCGAAGTCATGGAGGCTCCCTCTTCACGGTGCTATACGTTTATTTCGCAGCCTTACCGCTTGTCGGAACTATCCTTTCGGGTGGGAGGGCCTGTGCATGCATTTGATGTGCAGCAGGGACAGTTTTTCCGAAAAGGACAACTGATTGCGGCTATCGATGAACGTGATTTTGTTATCCAGAAGCAGCGCACGGAGGCATTGTATCGTCAGGCGGAGGTCGATTATACCCGTATATCCAGCTTGTATGCCAAAGATAACATTTCCGGCATGAATTATGAGCAGGCAAAGGCAAACTACGAACGCACCAAGGCGGATTATGAAGCGGCAGTCAACGCGTGGGAAGACAGCCGTCTGTATGCGCCTTTCGACGGTTATGTGCAGCAGGCGCATATCGAGCGCTACCAGGATGTGAAACCGTCGGTTCCGGTGGTGACGTTTATCGACCTTTCACGCATCAAGGTAGAAGCCTACGTGCCCGAGGATATAGCGTTGCAGATGCGGCAAAAAGATTCTGTGGCGTGTATGGTCCGCTTCAATGCACTTCCTGACAGGGAATTTGTGCCTTCTGAATATTTCCTGACGCAGACTGCTACGGAGAACAACATTTCTTATTTGCTGACTGCCATCTTGGATAACAAGGACGGACGTTTGTTGGGAGGTATGTCGGGTACACTTGCTGTGTCGTATGCAGCCGATGGAGAAAAGAATCACCTGACACTCCCTCAGAAAGTAGTTTGCCATGACCCGGAACACGGGGCATTTGTGTGGTGCGTAGACGGGCAGAGCCGGGTGAAACGGGTTGCGGTGACGTTGGGCAAGTTGAAAAAGGAGGACCGGGTAGAGATTCTGTCGGGCGTTTCATCGGCCGACCGGGTGATAACCACACGTTTGCCGTTTTTGTCGGAACAGGAGCAAGTGACCATCGAAGAATAAAGGAGGAAGACGGATGAAAGGATTAGCGAAATTCTTTTTGCAGAACAGGGCCTTGAGCTGGTTGTTGCTGGTTCTGATATTGGGAGGAGGTATTTTCTCTTACTACAATATGGGGAAACTGGAGGATGCGCCGTTTACGATTAAGCAGGCAGTGGTCACTACCTCTTATCCGGGGGCTTCTCCTATGGAGGTGCAACAACAGGTGACGGATGTGCTGGAGGAAGCCATTCAGTCATTGGGTGAGCTGTATTATCTGAAAACGGATAACCGGGCCGGTCTGTCTAAAATCACGGTATATGTAAAAAAGGAAATCCGTGCCGACGAGATGCAGCAGCTTTGGGATAAGTTGCGGCGGAAAGTGGGAGATGTGCAGTCCAAGTTGCCCGCTGGAGCCGGACCGTCGGTGGTGAACGATGATTTCGGCGATGTGCTGGGCGTATTCTACGGACTGAGCAGCAAAACGCATACCTACCGTGAACTGGAGGATCAGGCCAAGCGAATCAAGAACGAGTTGCTGAACGTGAAGGATGTGGCTAAAGTGGAATTGTTCGGCGTGCAGAGTCGCACGATTGATATAACGGTTAATCCGGCATTGCTTTCCAGCACCGGTGTGACCATGGCCGATATTGCCTCTGCCTTTGAGCGTCAGAATAAGGTGGTGGATGCCGGAGGACTGGAGACGTCTTCTCATCGTTTGCGGGTGGAAGCTTCCGGTAGTTTCTCCAGTCTGGAAGAACTGGAAAATCTGACAGTCGTTTCTCGGCAGGGAGAATATTTCCGACTGGGAGAGATTGCGGAGATTAGCGAGAGCTATGTGCGTCCGGCCAGAAACCTGATGAAGGTCGGGAATGTGCCTGCGGTGGGTATAGCCATTTCTACGGTGTCCGATGGAAATGTGGTAGAGATGGCGGAACTGGTGGCAAACCGTGTGGCAGACTTGCGTGAGGAAATGCCGGACGGATATAATCTGGATATTATCTATGACCAGGGACACGAATCGGCTGTGGCCAACGAGGGATTTGTGTGGAATCTGATTCTTTCGGTCTTGACCGTGGTGGCCGTACTGCTGTTCTTTATCGGCTTCAAGAATGGAATCCTGATTGGCAGCGGACTGATATTCTCCATTTTCGGTACATTGATTTACATGCAGTTTTCCGGCATAGCCTTGCAGCGTATGTCGCTGGCAGCCATTATCATTGCTATGGGTATGCTGGTGGACAATGCCATTGTGGTGTATGATGCCGCACTGGTGAACATGCAGCGGGGCATGCGAAAGAGAAAAGCCATACTGGATGCCGTGTCGGGCACTTCCATGCCGCTGTTGGGAGCGACCCTGATTGCGGTACTGACCTTTCTTCCGGTTTACCTGTCGCCGCATATCACTGGTGAAATCCTGTCTTCATTGTTCATCGTCATTGCGGTATCCCTTTTGTTGAGCTGGGTGCTGGCCATTACGCAGAATGTATTCTTTGTGCAGGAGTTTGTGCGCCGTCCTCGTCCGGATGAGTTGAAGGGCGAGCTGTTCTGTGGCCGTGCATACGACCTGTTCCGGCAGGCATTGAGATGGACTATACAGAGACGCTATGTGGTTTTAGGAGCGATGGTGCTGTTGCTGGTCATTGCCGGATGGGGATTCCGCTTTATTCCGCAGCAGTTTATGCCCTTGCTCAACAAGCAATATTTTTCGGTCGACGTTTGGTTGCCCGAGGGTACACGTATAGAAGAAAGTGACCGTCAGATGACGGAGATGACAGCCTATCTGAATTCGTTGGAAGGAGTGAAAAAGGTGTCATCGTTTGTCGGGCAGACACCGCCCCGTTATTACCTGGCCAATGCGGCTTATGGTCCGCAGCCTAATTATGCGCAATGCCTGGTAGAAGCTGACACGCCGGAAAAGTCACGTGAGCTTCAGGCTATGCTGTACGACCGTCTGCCGGTCATGTTCCCGGACGCGCTGGTCCGTGTAAACAGTTTCGAGATAAACTCCATTCCGCAGGCCTTGATTGAGGCACGCTTCTGCGGAGATGATCCGGAGGTACTCGATTCTTTGACTAACCTGGCGCTGGAAATCATGCGGAAGAATCCCAAGGTGCTGAATGCCCGCAATGAGTGGGGAAACATGGCACTGATAATTAAGGCCGATTATGATCCGGTAAAGGCCGGAAGGCTGAATGTGGGACGGCATGATATGATGAATGCCGTGAAAGCCGTCAATGACGGTACTGCCGTAGGGGTATATCGTGACCGCGACAAGAAAGTGCCGGTGTTGCTGCATACGGATGTCAAAGGTTCCTGGGACATGGAAAGCGTGGAGGACTTGCCGATATGGAACGGGCGTAATTCTGCTCCGCTGGGGCAGGTGGCCAACGGCATCGGACTGGCATGGGAATATCCCCTTGTGCGCACGTACGACCGGAAGCTTTCCATGGCTGCCCAGTGCGACGTGAAGCGGGGACATACCATGAAAGAAGTTCACTCTGAAATCCGGGAAGAGATTGAGCGCATTCGTCTTCCGGAAGGATATACCTTCTTCTGGGACTCACAGTACAAGGACCAGAAAGAAGCCATGGCTGCACTGACTAAGTATTTCCCGCTGGCACTTATCATGCTGCTGGTCATTCTGGTCATGCTGTTTGGCAACTTTCGTCAGCCCTTGATTATTTTCCTCATTCTACCCTTGTCTTTGATAGGGATGGTCTTTGGTCTGTGGGTCACCGGATTTCAGTTTGGCTTTTTCTGTATCGCAGGCTGGCTGGGATTGCTGGGAATGATTATCAAGAATGTGATTGTGCTGCTCGACGAGGTAAATATTCAGCAGAAGGCCGGTGTGGAGCCTTATACGGCTGTGATAGAGGCCACGGTTTCCAGAGCCCGTCCGGTATTGATGGCGGCTCTGACCACGGTGTTCGGAAGCATCCCGTTGTTGTTTGATATTGTGTTTGGCGGGATGGCGGCTACCATTGTGTTCGGACTTTCCTTTGCCACCCTTCTGACACTGTTTGTCACTCCGGCCCTGTACACGATTTTCTATAAAATATCCAAACGGGGTGAATAAAAAGAAGAAATGTGTGGCCCGATAAAAAATGTTTCTCTAATTTTATAACTATATTGAGATGAATAGAAGAATGATGATGTGCTGCATGCTGGGACTGGCGCTGGGAGTCCATGCCCAGGAGAGTGTATTCTTGCAGCAGTATCGTGAAAAGGTGAAGGCCTATAATCAGGATATAAAGTCGGCAGGATATGCCGTTTCCATCCGTCAGGAGGCTGAAAAATCGGCTAAGGCTGATTTTCTTCCTTCGCTGAGCGGAAATGCCGATGCCAGTTACACGGGTAACCCGCTGGAGCTTTACAGGGAACTGCCGTCCATAGAAACTCCGCTGTATTTTCAGGGGCGTGACACCAAGTACGGGGCTTCCGTGACTTTATTACAGCCTGTCTATTCGGGAGGGGCACTGAAAGCCGGATTGGAGAAATCCCGAAAGGAAAAGGAGAGTGCCTTGTACGAAGAAAAGCGGGTGACGAACGACGTGCTGTATCAGGCAGACCAGTATTACTGGAATAAGGTGGCCTGTGAGGAAATGGTGGAGGTGGCTGCCGACTTCAAGGAATCGGTGGCAGCCTTGGTGGAAGTGGTCAGGCATCGTGTGGAGGAGGAGTATACCGACCGCAACGACTTGCTGATGGCGGAAGTCAAGCTGAATGATGCCGAGTTCCGGCTGGAGCAGGCCCGTAATGAAGCGGAGGTGGCCCGGCTTTCGATGAACTCTTTCTCGGGAGAGGCTTCTGACAAGGTGATACTGACTGATTCGCTCGTGGTTCCGCTGACTGAAGTCCAGGTGTATGAACAAACGCTGGAAACGGCCATGGCGCATCGTCCGGAATTACGTATTGCAGCCAATCAGGTAGCTATCCAGCAGTCGGCTGCCCGGATTGCCAACTCACGGTATCTTCCCAAACTGTCTGTCGGGGTAGACGGAAGTTATTCTTCGCCCGGATATGACTTCAACTCAGATTTGGACCCTAATTACATGGTGTATGCCAAACTGAGTGTACCGATTTTTGAATGGGGGAAGCGGAAGAATACACGGCGTATCGGCAAGCTCGATGTGAACAGGGCGCTGGAGAACCAGAGTAAGGTGGCCGACGGCGTTCGTCTGGAGGTGGAGACTGCCTACTATACTTATACGCAGGCCGTACGTCAGGTGTGCCTGACGGAAAGCTCGCTGGCCAAGGCGGCAACGAGTGAGCAGCTGGCCATGGACAAGTACAAGGAGGGTACCATTTCTATTGTCGAGGTGCTCAATGCGCAGATGTATCATCAGGAGGCGGAGTTGAACCATATTCGTTCGAAGCTCCGTGCGCAACTGGCAAAGAGCAGTCTGGAACGGGCTGCCGGCCGTTTGGGCGAGTACTGATGTGAAGGGATTGTAATAATAAAGTAAACATAAAGCATGAAACAAGGAATGAATTCCGTGAACCGGTATTTGTGGGACGTACTGCTGTATGCCTGCATGGGATGTTTTTCGTACTTCTTTTTGGTGCACTATGCCGATATTCCCGTGCGGTTACAGGACAGGCTGATGACCTTTCATACGTTTCTGGCTGTCATTGTGTCGTTTTGCGGAGTGGGGCTGAGTATGCGCTACATTAATGAGCGGCTGCTGACGTATTACCCTTATTTTCTGCGGAACAAACGCATGCTGTCGGCCGGACTGATTGCGGCAGCCGTTATCCTGCTGTTGTCCAATTACCTGCTGTTGGTGTCTGCCAAGGCATTGGCAGGCGTGGCTTCTCCCTTTCATCTTCAGCGCAGCGGACTGACGGTGATTCTGCTGGTCTGGCTGGTGGAGCTGGTGATTGTGGGGCAGTTTATCCTGAACCGTTTCTATGTGGATGTGGTACGCCTGTACAAGCGTGCCGAAGAGCTGGAGGAAAGCACGGCGGAGGCCCGCTACCGCACCTTGCAGAACCAGTTGAATCCGCATTTCCTGTTTAACAGTCTGAATACCCTTGTTTCTGAAATCGAATATAACCCTGTGAATGCCATTGAATTTACCCGTAACCTGGCCGATACGTACCGGTATATCCTGTATTGTCAGGATAAGCATACGGTGGAGCTGAATGAAGAACTTCAGTTCCTGGATACTTATGTGCTGTTGCAGAAGGTGCGTCTGGGAGATTGCTTGCAGGTGGACAACCGGATTGCCGATAAGTTTGGCGAGATACCGGTGCCGCCCTTGTCGCTTCAGCTGCTGGTGGAGAATGTCATCAAGCACAATGTCATCAGCATGAAAAAGCCCATGACGGTGAAGATGTGGACGGAACCGCAGGGAGACGATGTATGGATTTGTGTGGCCAATGCCGTACGTCCGAAGCAGGGAGGAGTGACTTCCGGAAAGGGACTGGAAAACCTTTCCCAGCGGTATCGCCTGCTCTGTGGAAAAGAAATCGTGATTGAACAGAATGAAAAAAAGAATTTATCGTAAAATTACCTTTGTTATATGACCAAGATTAAGGCAGTGATTATTGAAGATGAACTTCCGGCGGCGCGTCTGCTCGACAAGCAGCTCAGGGAACTGCGTCCGGAATGGGAGGTAACGGTTCTTCCGGGAACGATTGAGGATTCGGTGAAATGGTTTGCTGAACATCCTCATCCGGACATTCTGTTCCTGGACATCCAGCTGACCGACGGTAATTCGTTTATTTTTATTGAGCAGGCACGGCCGCAGAGCATGATTGTGTTTACCATGGCCTACGATGAATATGCGGTACGGGCTTTTACGGTGAACAGCATCGACTATCTTCTGAAGCCTGTCCATAAGGAACGGCTGGAGAGTGCCATCCAGAAGTTTGAACGTTTTTCGGGCATGGGGAAGGGTGAACTGAACAAGCTGCTGGGCATTGAACAGTTGCTGCATTCTTTTGCCGAAAGGCAGGAAAAACCGTATCGCACCCGTTTTCTGATATCGGGAGCCAAACGTTTCTATACAATTCAGGTGGGAGATATTGCTTACTTCTATTCGCTGGATAAGGTGACTTTTGCCGTGACGAAGGACGGGAAAGCACACGTGATCGACCTGCCGCTGAGCAAGCTGGAAGAGCAGCTGGACGGGCGTGTCTTTTTCCGGGTGAACCGCCAGTTTATCCTCTCGGCCGATTCCATACGCAATATTCAGCACTACTTCAACGGAAAGGCCGTGGTGAGTGTATGGCCGGCGTATGATGGTACGATACAAATTAGCCGTGAACGGATGGCTCTTTTGAAAATGTGGTTAAATAGCTGATTCTTTGTGCTTTATAAAGCTGTTGGGATAGGTTGAAAAAACGCCTTTGCGTTTGATTCAGAAGAGGCTGTCTCAAAATAGAGTTGAGATGGCCTCTTTTGTTTTATTTCAAATTG
>OCLC01000045.1_pt1 | contig 71853 bp, 69 predicted proteins | sample 1502911 | NCBI WGS metagenome assembly OCLC01 (sample SAMN03418284, study PRJEB22391) | human gut metagenome | biome: human-gut; feature: organic feature; material: feces | host: Homo sapiens | place: Italy | collected 2013-04 | reverse complement strand
ATTACGGTACAGAGCCGAATATCACCCGCGCCCTTGACGGCGTGAACTTCTCTGTGGAGGACGGCGAGTTTGTGGCCGTTGTGGGAACCTCCGGCAGCGGTGGTCATGTTAAAATAAGACTAAGTTAGCAGATTCCTTATAAAATAAGGGCTCACGCCAATTTAGTCTTTTTTCTATTATACCATAAAGGGTAGAAAATTCATAGACCGGGAATGAATTTCTCATAGTAGAAATGAGAAGGCAGGGGCTCTTAAAGATAGAAACCTATTGCTACTGGTCCTGTCAAAATTATATCCATTCTCACAGGCGGTCAAGTTTGTGAAAAACCATTCGGTTGCAATACATTGTAAAAAAATATGTTAAGGACTAGGTTAGTTAAAAGATTCTGTTAGCTGGCTTGGTCCTTTTTTCTTGGGAGGACGGAGCGATGATAAAAGTGATTATGATTGTTGTAACAGCTATTTTCCTTAGTTCCTGGTATGCGTGCCTAGTGGCAGGCAAAAGAGCAGATGAAGAAATAAGTGCTTTGTTTGAAAAAGAAAAGAAGCAGGGAAGTGAGGAATAAACGAATGAATGGAGGTATCTATAGCACTGGAAATGAAATCGTAGATGAAAATGCAAAACTGAATATATCTGGAAATATCATTCCGCAGGTGTGGTATCGGACAATCATCAGAGAAAGTGGAAAGCCAAATCTAACAGCTATTATTATACTGGCAGATATTGTGTACTGGTATAAGCCTACAGAAATCAGAGATGAAGGAACCGGACAGGTCATTGGGGTAAGAAAGAAATTTAAGTCAGACCTTCTTCAGAGAAGTTACCAGCAGATCAGCGAACAGTTTGGGATTTCCAAAAAAGAAGCGACAAATGCAGTGGTATTTTTAGAGAAGCTGGGTGTGGTAAAACGGGTATTTAGAACCATTTCCATGAATGGGATTGTTGTAAATAATGTTCTGTATCTGGAATTGATCGTAGACCGGTTAAAAGAATTGACTTATCCAGAAGAAACAGGAGCAGATCCGGTTTCCTTTGAAAAAAGAAGAGAGAAATCCAAAGCAGAGAAAATCAGTTCCCATACAGTCATAGAGGAAGAGATACATTTTGTAGAAGAGAGGGCTGTCCCTTTCCAAAGGGAGAGGGTGTCACCATTCAAAGAGGGAGCATACCCCGACAGGGAAACAGAGCCCTGGATACCCAAAGAGGTACCTCAGACTGATAGCGGGCAGACAAATACAGAGATTACTACAAAGACTACAGCAGAAAGTACCCAAAAGAATACAACAGAAATAGGGAATGGGTATAGAGATAATCCTATCTTATCCTATCAGGCAGCAGAAGAACAGTTCAAAGATCAGATTGATTATGATGCGATATGGATAGACAGACCTTTTGACAGAAAACTGCTCAATGAGATTGTAGGGCTTGCAGTAGATGTTTTGACGTCCAATGCAAAGACCATAAGGGTAAATCAGGAAGAACGACCTCTTGGCATTGTACAGGGAATGTATAAAAAGCTGGATAAGTTTACCGTAGAGTATGTGATAGACTCAATTAAGCAGTGTACAAGGAAAGCCAATAATATCCGGGCAGTGCTGCTTACCGCTTTATACAATGCCACATTGACAGCAAACAGCTATATATCCAATCTGTTTGCTTATCAGGAAGCTATCCCTCAGACGTAAGGAGCGTGATAGAAAGTAACAAAATTAAGAAAATTCAGGACAGCTCATGGATATACACAGATAGAACTTGCGGCTGTCTTGGGTATCAGTCTTCGGACGTATCAGAGGATTGAATACGGACAGCAAAAGCCCAATGTCTATGTAGTTGTCCGACTTCAGCGGTTATTTCAAAAAGATATTAGTGAGATTATGGAGAAATATACAGAATGAGGGAAGAAAGGTTTCGTATTCAGTGCCCCAAACATTTTCTGGTTGGAGATTCAGGGCGTTTTGAAAAATCTCCACAGGGTAAGGATTCGGATTTTGTAGTAGATTATGCTCCACCGGAAATGTTTGAAGCCGGGATTGTCTTACAGGAGATGGGGACGGAGGGAGATACCTATTGCACAATGTATGTCTATTTTGCACCAGAGGAACACCTTCCGGTTTATATGGACAGCATGAAATACGACCTACAAAAAGTATCCATTCGGAAAATTTTTGTTGATACCGAAGAATACCTCATAAAAGTAGATGAGAAGACAAAAAAGTTTTATGCAGGTGAGGACGGTTGTTGGGGTTCCTATACGGAACTTTACCAGAAAAAGAATGGGGAACGTCTGACTGACGCAGTGATTGTTTTTCTGTGTATGCCAGATGAAATGAAGTTTCAGGAAGTGGAAGCTGTGATGGGAGAATTGTTTGAAAAACTTCCTGTGATAAACAAAGAAAAGAAAGAAACAGGTCAAGAACCAAAGAGAACAAGATAAAATACAAACTATAATTTTCAGGAGGATAAGAACGTGGAAACTAAAATGATTATTGGAATTGATCATGGAAACCGTAACATGAAAACTGCAAATACTGTATTTTCAGCAGCAATCCAGCCTTTGCAGGCAAGGCCGGACAGCCTGGAGCACATTCTGGAATACCAGAACCAGTTTTATTATGTGGGAGGGAAAGTACCGGAAAAGGAGTGTGTGGATAAGACAGAGAATGAAAATTATTATCTTCTTACCCTTGCAGCACTGGCACAGGAAATGCGCTGCCGGGGACTGACAGACGCTTCCGTAAAAATGGGAGCTGCCCTTCCGCCTAGAAGATTTCAGCAGCAGAAAGAAAGTTTTAAGAAATATCTGTTAAAGACAAAGGAACTGCATTTCCGTTATGAAGGAGTACATTATCATGTGTCTTTGGAAAATGTGTTTGTTTTTATGCAGGGGCATGTGGTGATCCATACGCTTTTAGAAGCAGTTCCCGGCTATTGCCTTTTAGTAGATATTGGTGGAGGAACTACCGACCTGGTAGAGTTTGTTGACGGAATGCCGGACGGGAAGTATTCGATTTCGGATAAGGCAGCTTTGTACTGTATCGGAAAAGTCAATGAGGAAGCCATTGCCAAAACAGGGGCAGGGGTACCAGCATACATTACAGAAGCATTTATGAGAACAGGAAGCTATGACTGCCCGAAGCAGTATCAGGACGTCATAAAAAACTGTTTGAAGTCCTACGCAGAGGAAATTTATGGTATCATACAGGCAAACCATTATAATCTGGATCTGACCAAAATGGTGTTTATGGGCGGTGGTTCTTCCATTGTGGAGCATTTTGGAGCCAATGAGGGAAAAGATGTACAGTTTGTAACGGATATACATGCCAATGCAAGGGGCTGTGAAGAGGCAGTGAAAAGTATTATCCGGGCAAAACAGAGGAAAATGCGGACAGCATGATAGGAAGTGAAAACTTATGGATACGGAAAAAGTATATACAACTTCACTGCGGCTGTATAAAAGCAGACCGGTACATCATCAGGCTTATCGGTATCTGAAGGAGTATAACAAAGATATTTTCAAGACAAAAGACGATTTTATAGCAGAAGCAATCGTTTATTTTGCCAAGTATCTACAGCAGGAAGAAGAAGTACAGCAGATGAAACTATTAAATACCCTTCTGGAAAACCAGAAAGAACAATTTTGTAAAATCGTAAAAGAAGCGGTTTCAAAGGCACAGGAAGAAGCCTTTGAGAAGCGGGGTGTGCTGGAAAAGGCCGTTCAGGGAGAACTTTCTGACGGTGGAACGATAGCAGAGAACAGGGAAAAGGAAGAAGCCTGTATGGAAAAAGATTTACGGTTTGCGGAATTTTATGGGGCATTTGAAGAATAAGGAGGAAAAAGATATGGCAGTAGGAAGAAGTGTATGGGAAGTTGTAAAAGGGATTTTCATTGCAGTGGGGAAACTGCTGTATCTGACAGGGAAACTGGTGATATGTTTGTTTCTGCTGGTTCTGCAGCTTGTTTTGGCAGTGTTCCATGCAGGAAGCAGGGAATAGAAAGGGGATTGACAGGTGCATTGGATACGGGATAGACCGTATACAAAAGATAGAAAAAAGAAGATAGAAAATGGAAAGCAGGCTTGTGTGGCCTGCTTTTTTTGACGAAAAAATGAAAAGGAGCAAAGCTATGATGAAAGGAAAAAAGAAAAGGCTGCTGGCTGGGACGCTGGCACTTCTTCTTAGTTGTTCTACGTTACTCAATACAGGGATCACCGCACTGGCTTCTGAACAGTCTGAGGAACATGCACAGATACAGGAAGTAAAACAGGAGGAGGCTGCTTCAGAAACATTACCGGAGTTGGAAGAGGTAAAGGAGCAACTAACAGAAGAAGAACTGGTGTATGCAGAGGACCTTACCATAAAAGCAGGAGAGTCCTTTGACTTGGAAACAGATTACAGGGGTTTTCAGAAAAATGATGAAAAAGTAAAGGTAACGTTTCTGAAAGCAGAAGGGGACTCCGGCAATTCTTTTGATTTCAATACCCCAGGTTCTTACCAGGCATTTTATCGTGTTGATCCGTTAAGTGGAAACCCTTCCTATCAGATTATGAGAAGAATTGTGGTAGAAGCAAGGGAAAACAGTACACAGGAACCCCAGGGAGAAGTAAGCCAGCATACCGAAGATGGCTCCGGTGAGGACGGTGAGGCGGACCCTGACCCGGAGATACCGGAGGTACTGACGGAAGAACCGGAAATGCCAGATGCAGGGGCAGAGTTGATTGATCTGACACCAAAAGAGGATAAGGGAATGTTCTTATCGGTTGTTCCGGCAGCAATGGAGCAGCAAAAAGGAAGCAATGTACATCTGGTACAGGGAGAGAAAATCCCATACCCTTCTAACGTGGGGAACTATTCTACTTCCTATTTCACCGTAAATGGCCATGTGGCATATTGTCTGGAGTCTATGAAGGCTTCCCCGCCGACCTCGGATTATGTAGCCAATGAATTTGAAAGCAACCCGGAATTACAGAAAGTCCTTTATTATGGATATGGCGGTCCCGGGGACATTACTGGGGAGTATATGCCCTCTTTTGACTGGAAGACAAAGTATATTTTTACGCATTTAGCTGCCGCTTATTCTTATTGTGGCATGGACGGTTTTTATGGCTGTACCTTTGAAGATATTAAGGCAAGCGGTGTGTGGGGATATATCCAGCATATTTACAGCCTGGAAGCACCTCCGACAGCAGCAATCACATTGTCCCCAAAGGAAGCAAAGGCTTATGAAAGTGGAAAGGAACAGCGTACCGGAGAATTTACTTTAAAAGGTGACCATAGAAACTATATTACTTTAAAAATGCCAGAGCATGTGACTTATCACAGTGGAAGTACAAAACAGACAGGAACCGTAAAGATCAATGGGAATACCACATTCTATTTCAGTGCTCCCAAAACTGTAACTGGTACATGGAACAGTGGTAAGCTGAAAGGACAAATGGGAACTCAGTGGAAGACCTTAGTATTGTCTACGGGTTCTGGTTCTCAGGATATTGGGTATGGGGCATTTTTTGAAGAAGAAAGTGCTTCTGTGGAATTTACGGTGAAGTGGCTGGACCTGGCAAGGGTAAAGGTAACAAAAAAAGATAAGAACAGTAAAGTAAATCTGTCCGGCGCTGTTTTTGGTATTTATTCAGACAGTGCATGTAAAAACCTTCTTGTACAGATGCCGGCCACAGACAGCAACGGTACTTCTGAGGTGGAAATTCCGAAAACCCAGGATACGGTATATTTAAAAGAAATTTCTGTTCCAGAAGGATATAAGCTGAATACAGAGTCTTTTAACGTGAAGCTGGAAACAGGAAAAACAACTTCTGTTGCAGTGACGAATGAGGAACAGAAAGGAAAAATCACAATCCGTAAAAAAGGTGAGGTTCTGACCGGAGTAACCGGAGAAGAGGGAAACCTGACTTTTGTATATGGAAATGCGGACTTTGCAGGGGCAGAATATAACATTTATGCGGCAGAGGATATTTACAGCCAGGATAAAGTGACGAAGGTGCATAAAGCAGGGGATCTGGTAGAAAGTCTGACAACAGGGGAAGATGGAAGCGCTGTTTCCAAAGAATTGTATCTTGGAAAATATAAGGTTGTAGAACAGAAAGCACCGGAAAATCTGGTGATTGGGAAAACAGAACAGGAACGTACCCAGTTTGTAACCTTGTCCTATGCAGGACAGAATGTAGAACTATCCCAGGGGGAAACCGTTTTTACCAATGCAAGACCGGAGATTTCCGTAAATGTAGTGAAAAAATCGAAACATGATGATGTTACCCTGGAAGGTGCGACGTTTGGCTTGTATGTAGAAGAAGACCTGACGGCAGCAGACGGAAAGGTCCTTGTAGAAAAAGGAAGCCTGGTGGAACGTGCTGTTTCCGACAGGGAAGGAATGGCTGTGTTCCATGCAGATATTCCTTTGAATTTCCATTACAGCGTGAGGGAAATCCAGGCACCAGATAAGTATTATATGACAGATGAGGTGTATCGTTTCTTCTATGAATATAAAGACGACAGCACCTACACATATACTTTTTCCCATGATTTTAAAAATGAGGAAGTACGGGGAGAAGTTCATGTAAGTAAGATTGACCAGGATTCCCAGGGATTTATTTCTCAGGGTGACGCAACCTTAGTAGGGGCAAAATATGGGTTATATGCTACGGAAGATATTGAACACCCAAATAAGAAAGATGGGATTGTCCATAAAAAAGGGGAACTTGTAGCGCAGGGTACGATTTCCAGTGAAGGAACCGTAGATTTCAAAAACCTGTATCTTGGAAATTATTTCGTAAAAGAAATAGAGCCGGCAGAAGGGTATCTGTTAGATGAAACAGAGTATCCCGTAGAGGTTTCGTATGAGGGACAGGAAGTACAGATTGTACACCGGGAGGTGACTGTAAAGGAAACTGTAAAGAAACAGGCCTTTCAGCTTATCAAGATCTCAGAAGACGGGGAGCAGACAGAAACAGAACTGGTAGAAGGAGCTGGATTTAAGGTATTCCTCATCAGTGAGCTGTCTGGTGTAAAAGACGGAAGTTTGAAGCCGGGAAATGGTTCTTATTATACCCCGGAAGATTTTATCACCTATGATTACAGCAAAGACGAAACCGCTTCTTATTGGGAGAATGGTAAAAAGATTACGGTACCAGAGCTGTTTACGGATAAGAAAGGATATTTAAAGAGTCCAGAACTTCCTTATGGAACCTATGTGGTGTTTGAGTCTACGGTTCCGGAAAATTTAAAAGGGATTCGTCCATTTATTGTACAGATTTCGGAAGACAGCCGGGAACCCCAGGTATGGCGTGTGTTTGATGACCGTCCTTTGCAGTATTACTTCAAGATTGTGAAAAAAGATGCCCAGACGCAGAAGCCGGTGCTGGATAACAGTGCAGCTTATAAGATTTATGATGTGGAAGCAGAAAAATATGTGGAAATGATCGTAAGATATCCAAAAAAAGAAGTGGTATCTGTGTTCAGGACCAACGAAGAGGGATACCTGATTACACCGGAGCAGTTAAAATGTGGCACTTACCGGATTGAAGAAGTGGAAGCACCGGAAAATTATGTACAGGTAGGATTTGAAAATGCCCTCTTAAAAGACGGGAAGGAAGTTCCGCTGAATGAAGTTGCAGACGGAGGAATATACCAGGAGGCAAAGAAAGCGCCGATCACTATTACCGTAGATTCTGATACCGTACACCAGGTAGAGGAGGAAACCGGTAAATTTATTGTTGTCATTGAACAGTATAATGATGAAGCAGTAGGAAGCCTTACAATCCATAAAAAAGGAGAAAAACTTTCTGGTGCTTCTAAAGTAGAAGAAAAGTTCCTGACAAAGATGAAAAACGGTGTAGCAGGTTTCGTAAATCAGGTAAGCAGTTTCTTCACTGGGGAAGAGGTCATGGAAAAAGAGAAAGGTTATGAATTTGACTATGAAGAGGGAAATATGGAAGGTGCAGAATTTGCCATTCATGCAAAGGAAACCATTTATACCCCGGACGGACAGAAAGACGAAGCAGGAAACCGCATTGTAAAATATGAAAAAGATGCCCTGGTAGCCCGTATGGTGACAGATAAAGAAGGAAAGGCAGTCCTGAATAATCTTCCTATCGGAAAATACTATGTAGTGGAAGAAAAAGCAGGTCAGAACTGCGTGCTTGACCCGGAAGCAAAAGAATTTGAAATTGCATATAAGGGACAGGAAGTAGCAGTGGATTATGTAACAATGGAACTTACCAATCAGCGACAGAAAGTTTCCCTTAGTCTTCTGAAGAAAGACGCAGAAACCGGAAAACCGCTGGAAGGAGTGGTATTCGGGCTGTATGCGCAGGAGGATATCAAGAATGCTGCCGGGGAAGTAGTTGTAGAAAAAGATGCCTTGATTGAACTGGGAACAACAGATGAAGAGGGCAAGCTGGTATTTCAGGCAGATCTTCCTCATGGAAAATACTATATTCAGGAAGTAGAGCATAAGCCGGGATACCTGCCAAATGATGAGGTGTATTCCTTTGATGCGTCTTATACAGACCAGACCCTTGAACTGCTCGCTTTTTCAGAAGAAATTTCTAATCAGCCTACCATTACGGAGTTTACGAAAGTAGATTTAACCGGTGGACAGGAAATTGAAGGGGCCAAAATGCAGATCCTGGATCAGGAAGGAAAAGTGGTAGAAGAGTGGGTGTCAAAAAAAGAAGCTCATGTAGTCTACGCACTGGCACCAGGGGAATATATACTGCATGAAGAGCAGGCGCCTACGGAACAGGGATATGTCCGGGCAGAAGATGTGAAATTTGTTGTGGAAGAAACAGGGGACGTACAAAAAGTGAAAATGGAGGACGACCATACAAAGGTTTCTATCTCTAAAACAGATATTACAGATGGTAAGGAGATTGAAGGGGCGAAGCTGCAGATCCTGGATCAGGACGGGGAAGTGGTAGAGTCCTGGACCACAGGAGAAGAACACCTGATTGAGTATCTTCCGGTAGGCACTTATACCCTGCACGAAGAGGCGGCAGTTGACGGATATATTGTGGCCAATGACGTGGAGTTTACAGTAGAAGAAACGGGAGAAATTCAGAAAGTGAAGATGGAAGATGAGCGTGCTATGGGACAACTGGTTATTGTAAAGACTGATACAGACAGTAAAGCAGCTTTAGAGGGAGTAGAATTTGTTCTGCTGGAAAAGGAAACCGGAAAAGAAGTAGGACGTTTGAAGACTGGAAAAGATGGAAAAGCAGTTTCAGAACTACTTCCAATTGGAACTTATGAAAATGGTGTTTTCAAAGAACCGATCACCTATGTGCTGAAAGAAACTGCCACCTTAAAGGGATATGAGAAGACGGAAGAAGAGTGGGAAATCGTATTTACCTATCAGAATGATAAAACACCAGTCATTGAAGTGGTAAAAGAGATCCAGAATAAAAAAATACCAGAAACACCAGGTACCGTAAAACCAGGACCAAAAACGGGTGATGATACAAACTGGTTCCTGCCTTTGCTGGCTCTTGGTGTAAGTGCAGGTATGGTAGCAGGCCTACTTTATTACAGAAAAAGACATAAAAAGGCATAGAAAATAAAAATCAGTTTTTAAACTTGGGAAAGGGCGGCTGCGGCTGTCCTTTCTTTGGCAATATGAGGTGAGAAGCATGGAAGAGAAAAAAAGAATACGGTTTATTGACAGCCATTATCATACCCTGTTCAGCATAGCAGACGGGGACTCCATAGAGATTGTATATCCAGATGGAAAAAGGGAAGAACGGGTTTGTACCTATATTGATGAATACCACACACAGGTAGGGACAAGGGTGTTCCATATTTGTGAATTTGCAGAAATCATGGAAGCAAATGGAAAATCATATTGCCCGGCAGAATGCAAGGAAAAGGAAGAAAGAAAAGAGGCAGTCAAAGGGGAGAAGAAAACCGGAACTACCCGTATGGAAAGGAGCAGGCGTTGAGGATAGGGATTATAGATGCAGATCTTTTATACCGGAAAAGACACCGGTTTCCTAACTTGGCATGTATGAAACTTTCCGCTTATTGGAAGGAGCAGGGATTTGAAACAGAGCTTCTTTTGGATTATAGCCAGGCAGGGGAATATGACCGGCTCTATGTATCAAAAGTGTTTACGGATACCTTTGTGCCGGAACATATTTTGACGAGGGAAACAACCGTTTATGGAGGGACTGGATTTTTTTACGATAAAGCACCGGTACTTCCAGAAGCGATTGAACACCATACACCGGACTATCATTTGTATGACCAGATGGTAAAAGAACATAGCGAAGGAGAGAAAAAGAAGAAAGAGTTCCAATTTTATACGGAGTATTCCATTGGTTTCCTCACCAGGGGGTGTTTTCGGAAGTGCAGTTTCTGTGTAAACAAAAACAGCACCGGTGCAGCACCAGCAAGCCCATTGGAAGAATTTTATGACCCGTCCAGAAAGAAGTTATGCTTTTTGGACGATAACTTTTTTGCCTGTGCAGGGTGGGAAAAAATCTTTTCCAGTGTCCTGGAAACAGGCAGGCGGTTTCAATTCCGGCAGGGGCTGGATCTGAGGATTATGCAGAAAAGGCAGATGGAACTTCTGGCATCTGGAAAATTGGATAACGGTATGATTTTTGCCTTTGACCATATCAAAGATCAGGAACTTATTGTAAGAAAATTGGAACTTTTGCGGGAAGTGATCCCAGTTTCTTACCAGAAAGTTAAGCTGTATGTACTGTGCGGCTATGACTGGGAAGGAACCTGGAAAGCAGATTTTTGGGCAAAGGATATTCGGGACGTTTTCATACGGATTGAGATTTTGATGCGGTATAAGTGCCTGGCTTATTTGATGCGCTATGCCGCATGGGAACGGGCGCCGGAGGTTTATAAGGGAATGTATATCAATCTAAGTCGTTGGTGTAACCAGCCCGCCCAGTATTCAAAAAAGAGCCTGCGGGAATTTTGTACCGGACAGGGAGAGTATAGTTCCTGTTTCCGCTACCTGACTGCTTTTGAAGCTCTGCACCCGGAAATGGCACATTATCTGGATATGAAATATGAAGAGGTGCAGTATGGGAAAATTTACGGCTGAAGAAATTCAGATTGCAAAGGCAGTGGATTTAGTGGATTTGGCGGAGCAGATAGGGATTCCATTGAAAAGGAAAGGCAGGTTCTATCAGGCAGTTGGTATGGACTCTGTGATGATCTTCAACCGGTCTTCCTGGTGCCGGTTTAGCCAGGGGGTAGGTGGCAGCACCATTGACTTTCTGGAATATTTCAGAAACATGGATTTTGTGGAGGCAGTCAAATATCTGCTGGAGTTTGCCGGATATATCCGTACTGAAACCATGCAAAAATTTCAACCGGAAAGACAGGCTGAAAAAATAGAAGAAACAAAACAGAGAAAAGACATACCGAAAGAACCTTTTGTACTTCCTTCAAAATCAGAAACCAGCCGCCGGTTATATGGCTATCTGATAAAACAGCGGAAGCTGTCAAAGCAGATGATTGATTTTTGGGTAAAAAAGGGGATTTTGTATGAGAGCGGAACGTACCATAACCTGGTTTTTGTGGGAAAAGATACGGAAGGTATCCCACGTTTTGCCAGCCAGAGGGGAACCCTGGATAAATATGGAAAACCCTTTAAAGGAGATGTTACGGGGAATGACAAAACTTATGGGGTTAATCTGGTAGACCAAAACAGTGATACGCTCTATGTATATGAGGCGACCATTGATGCCATGTCCGATATGGAACTGCGGGAAGATTATCAGAACAATATCCTGGTACTTGGAATGCTTTCCGATGGTCCTTTGGAAAAGTTCTTAAAAGATTATTCTCATATCAGGAAGATACAGTTCTGTTTGGATAATGACCTGCCGGGAAGACAAGCGGCAAAAAAATTGGCAAGAAAATATACCCTTATGGAGTATGAGGTTTTTGTACGTCTTCCACCTATGGGAAAAGACTATAATGCTTTTTTGCAGTATAAAAAGGAAAACCAAGAGCTTTCCAGCCTGGTAGAAAAGGAAAGGCCGCTTCTTACTGAAACAAAAGGGACAAACATACAAAAGATAGAAAAAATGGTAGGACACAGGAACATAGTATCATACCAGATAGCACAGGCAAGATAGGAGGGTATTCTTTTGGAAAATAGCTATGATGAGGAATGTTTCAAAAAATGGGAGATCGACGAATGCGAAGCGGAGATGGAAAAAGTAGTGCAGTGGATAGGAAAGAGGAAACTGCATGGACGTGTACGGGTTGCGTTTATCGAAGAGAGCTATGAGCGGCAGGGATACCGCATGGGGATACCCAAGCAGGCGTATGTGTCCAGGGTGCTGGCAAACATCAGGAAAGAAGAGCGGTGAGAAAGAAATAACCAATCCGAAAGTGGGAGTGTTAGGAAAGGAGGTGGTGCAGACCAACAGAATTTTTGACAGAAGGATAAACTCTGGATACGGGAAGGGGTGATTCTATGATTGTAAGGTAATGCCAGATGGATATTTCGTTTGTAGCTGTGGATTTCTCATGAAGACTATAAAAAATTTAGGAGACAGGAGGAAATAAGTGAGTAATCCTAGGTAAAATGTGTAGCTACACCTCATGAAATATGAGGAATGAAATATAGTTTGGTGAATTTTTGTGAGTTTGATAAATATGCAGCAAAGAGTTATTGTGCGATTCATGGTACAAGTGAAACATTGAATCTGGGAGATATTACAAAAGTGGACGAAAGGGAGATTGAACCGTTTAACATGATCTGTGGCGGAAGCCCCTGTCAGGATTTTTCCCTGGCAGGCAAGCAGGCAGGCGCGGTTTGGAAATGCCGAAGCTGCGGGTATGAGTATAACCCTCTGCAGGTACATTATTCCAAAAGGGACGCCTGCGGCATGTGTGGTTCCCATGATATTGATAAAACACGTTCTTCCCTTCTGGTGGAGTGGCTCCGTATGATACGGGGTGTCAAACCAGTATGGGGAATTTACGAAAATGTAAAAAATATTGTAGGAAAAAAATTCCGGGATACCACATTCCGGTTGTTTGAAGAAGAACTGCATGAATACGGATACCACACCTATTGGAGTGTTCTTAATGCAAAGCATTATGGAATACCACAGAACAGGGAACGGGTATATCTGATTTTGATACAGAAGGAAATGGATAATGGAACATTCCAGTTTCCGGAACCGCTGGAGTCCTTCCAGTGCCTTATGGATATTCTGGAGGATACGGTAGAGGAAAAATACTACTTATCCCAGGAAAAAGTACGCCGCTTGATTGAAGATATGGAAGAGAGAAAAGCGCTTTTGTTTGAGCCGGACGAAAAAAGCCTGAAGGCTTTTCGGGAAAACCGGGTAAAGAGGGCCGGAAATATCAAAGGGGTGTTTGAACAGACTGGACGGGTTTATCTGCCAGACGGGTGCTGCCCTACGGTAACTGCCTGTGGTGGTGGCGGACAGCAGCCCAAAATTCTTCAAGTGGGAGATATTCATACCGGCTATGGTTCAAGCGGGGTTATTTATTCCCCTTTAGGAAGCAGCGGTGCGGTTTTAGCAGGGCATGACCAACCAAAGATTGTAGAAAAATGTCCAGGAGCAATCCGGGGCAGGTATGATCGGGAAGGCCGGATTGTGCAGACTTTGGAACTGGGAGAAAAAGAAGTCTGCCATACCCTTACTTCTGTGCAAAAAGATAATATCATTCTGGTACGTCAAAAGACACAGAAAGGTTATGAGGAATGTTTGGAAAATGGTGTTGTAAATCTTAGTTATCCGTCTGTGGAAAAACGGGGAAGGGTACAGGAGCATGGGGAACTCTGCCCTACGCTTACGACATCAAATGGAATACACCGCTTAGAGTCTTTGTTCCGTATCCGGAGGCTGACACCTTTAGAATGCTTCCGGCTTATGGGCTTTTCCGATGCGGATTTTTGGAAAGCAAAAGAAGCAGGCATAAGCAACAGCCAGCTTTACAAACAGGCAGGAAATTCCATTGTTGTTGATGTGCTGTACTATATTTTTCTGGAACTATACAAAGCCATGCCATATCTGTTTGAGGATATCCGGCTTTCTTCCTTTTTCAGTGGGATTGGAGCTTTTGAAAAGGCATTGGAGCGTTTGGAAGAACAGGTAAACCAATAATTTCATAAGAGAAACCCAAAGCGGCAAATGGTCCATAGAGAGTCTTCCCATACTTGTTGGAAAGAGAGAAATTGCGGAAGAAGAAGCAGCCAGCAGGGAGTCTGTGCAAAAGCGTTGATAGCAGAATGGAAGAACTGCTGTCACATCAGACACAGGAGGCTGGCAGATTTGCTAACAGAACTGGGGGTTTGTTAGCAGAAATAGAAGTAGGAAGTAGAAAAACCGATAGCAGATGTTTAGAACTGCTATCGGTTTTTCCCTATATGGAACGCAGGTCTGCTATCAGTATCTGCGTTTTGCTATCTATTTTATCCGGGGTATTAGGGGGTGCCCCCTAACAAGATGGGATTTTGTACGGTAAAATCCGTATCTTGCAGAGGACTGGCATAGCCAGTCCGGACGCCGGGAAGTTATACAGTGACCGATAGCAGGTCTTAGGAGTTGACAGCAGATAGCGTTGAAGTAGAAATCGGTAGATGAAATCTGTGATAAAGATAAGGAAAGGGGGAGCATGAAAAAAGAAACAATGAAATGTAGAAAAGAAATCCGGCTGTATCGGTGGGAGCTGGAAGAGTTACAAAAACAGGCAGAAAAGATGGGGCTTTCTGATTCCCAGTATCTTCGTATGCTGATTACCAACCGCCCCAGGGATTACCCGGAAATCCGCAAGGAACTGGAACGCATGAACCAGGAAATCAACCGGATTGGTGTAAACATCAACCAGATTACCCATAACAATAACAGCGCCCTTTATTCCAGGGAAGATAAACACCGTCTGTATGTGTTTTTGAAGCAGATAAAAACACTGGTAAGCCAGGTGCAGGAAAGGCTGTAGGTTATGGCAATTACAAAGTGCCTGCACATGAAACAGGCAAAAACGGGTTATCCGGCAAAACATCTGGCAAACGGTCTTCGCTATATTATGAACCCGGAGAAAACAGAACATGGCCGCTATGTCTGTGGACATAACTGTATTCCTGAACAGGCATTATCCCAGATGGTAGATACTAAACGTCATTTTGGAAAGCTGGATAAAAGGCAGGGCTACCATTTCATTCTTTCGTTTGAGGAAGATGAGGTTTCGGAAGAAGAAGCCTTCCAAGTGGTAGGAGAGTTTGTGGCAGAATTTCTTGGGAAGGATTTTGAAGCGGTTTATGCAGTCCATAATGATACGGACCATATTCATGGGCACATTATTTTTAATTCAGTACGCTGTACTACGGGATATAAATACGATTATAAAAACGGGGATTGGGAAAACAGTATCCAGCCTCTGACCAACCGGATATGCAGGGAGCATGGTTTATCTGTGCTGGAGCTGGAAGAAGTAAAGGAAAAACGCAAACAAAAAGGACAGGAAGAAAAATCTCTTTCTGAACGGGACAGGCGGATCAGAAGAGATGTGGACCAGGCATTACAGGACGCAGGTTCTTATGAGGAATTTCTTGAAAATCTTTCCAGCATGGGATATGAGTTGCGGGGGAGAAAGCACCTTTCTGTTCGGGAACCCGGAGCAGGAAGGGCAAGACGGCTTGACCAGCTAGGGGAAGAATATACAGAGGAAAGGCTTCGGCAGCGTTTTGGACGCCTTCCAATCCCGGAAATGACCGGAGAGGAGATACCGATAGAATGGACGTATGTGTTTATCCCATACCGGGAGCGGCATTTGACCAGATACCAGAAGGAACGTTTTCTTCGCAGGTACCGGCAGGGGAAACCAATGGCAGACTCTAAAACCTGGAAATACAGGGCAGCAATCCATGAATTGAAAAAATTGCAGGAGGAATTTGATTTTCTGGCAGCTTATCGCATACAGGATAAGGCGCAGTTGAAAGCCATTTCTGATGCAACAAAGGAACAGCTTTGGGAAAACAGCAGGGCAAGAAAGCAGCTACGAAAAGAAATGGTTCCTTATGAGGAAATGCTTCTGCTTCTCAATAAGCTGCAGGAAAAACAGATGGAAGCAGAACTTTATCAGGAAGGGTATCAGGAATTTTTTCAAGACCACCAGACATACCAAAACCTTCTTGGGCAGTTAAAAGAAATGGGATATTCCTTGTCTGAGGCAGAACAGACAGACGCTTATTTCTTTGAGAAAGAGGAGCGTTTGCGGATTGAACGGAAAAAAATCTTAAAAGAAAAAAGGATTGCAGAGCGTCTGCGTGAAAAAGCAGAAGAAAAAGAAAACTTGGAAGCACAACAGAAGGAAAAGAATAGGGAAACGTCTGCAAGGGGCAGAGGAAAAGGAGGGTAAATGACAGTAGAAGGACAACGGTATCTGGAAGAATGCCGGAAAGTTTTAAAAGAAGAACAGATGGACGCAGTTTCTATGGGGCTGGATTTTGGTCTTCCTGTTTCGGATATCCAGAAGGTAGTTAAGAGTAACCAGGAAGCCCCGGTGATGAAAGCAATCATCATAGGGCTTATGGAAGGGATTGGGGAAATCGACTTTTTATGTGAAGGAAATTATAACCAGTTCCAGGTACGGGAAATCGTAGAAGGCTTAAAAAACGGGCTGGATCTGGAAGAGGTGAAAACCTATGCCGGAAATGAACTGCCGGCCAGTCGTATGCGGACCATGCGGATACAACTGGAAGAGTCAAAGGTAAAAAAAGAAGTTCCGAAAGATGAAGAAATGCGTTCTTATATGAAAAATCTTATGGGGATCATGGAACAATCCATTCAGCAGTTTCGGGAAAGCAATGACCGTTTTACAGCTTTGTCCTCTCTGGTAAAGGAGCATGTTGTTGAAGAGAAAAATCAGGAGATTAAAGACCTGTATGAGAACCTGCAATACAAAGATAAAAATATACAGGAATTAAGGGAAAAGCTGGCAAAGAAAGAGCAGGAAATTCAGGATCTGAAAAAAGAAGCAGAAAAATACAGGGAAAAAACAGAAGCTGTTTCCAGGGAAACAAAAGTGGTATTGGAAGAAAAAAGCATACAAACAGCAGAAGGGCTGCAAAAAAGTAAGCGCCGGCTGCTTGGGATTGCCATGCTTGGGAAAAAAGTACCCAAAAGTGTTGTGGAGAAGATCCTGGAATATAACCTGTCCGCAGAGCAGTTGGAAGAAATCCGCCAGTGCGTAGAAAGTGGGCTGGCAGATGCAGAAATCCTTCAGGTGATGGAGAACAGCCCTTCACCGGAGAGAATGAAAAAAATGAGGGAAATTATCCTTTTGATGCGGAAACGGAAGGCGGGTGTGTAAATGGCAGAACTTGAACATGTGGTAAAAACATTTTCCCTTTTGGAAGCTGCCGAAAAGGAACAGCCCTTTCTTACCAGGGAGCAGAAACAGGATTTGTACCGTATTGCTTTTCATAAGGAGTCTATGGAAGAGGTAGAAAAAATTATTTTGCAGTTACAGGCGCCTCATGCAGGAAAGGAAGAAAAAGAGCGTATCCTTTCTCATTACCTTGAACCGTTTTTTCAGGTTCCGGAAAATATTTTGCAGATTGAGAATTATATTTTTCAGCTTCAATATATGACCTATGAAAAGGAAAAAGCAAACCACATGCTGGCGGCTCTCTTAAAACAGGAAAATATCCAGTATGACCTGGAAGCCATGCTTACAGAAGGAAAAATAAAGGCGGCTGTTCCAGTAAAAAAGGACAGGGCAATGGGATAGGAGGGAGAGCATGAGTGAAATACAAGATGCGGCGCAGATCATTAAAGTTTCCTTTGAAGGCGCAGAAATCATTCTGAAAATGGGAAATACAGGCTGGCAGTTTGTAAAAGATATTTGTGCGGTATTTAAAAAAGTTCTGGACCAGGAAAAACTGTCAGGGAAAACTTCTGTACAAAAGCTCCTGAAAATGGGAGGCGATTTACAGGTTTTCCGTTTTGAAACAAAAGACCTGGAGCGGGTAAAAGCCCTGGCAAATAAGTATGGGATTTTATATTCCATTTTACCGGATTTGAATGAGAAGGACGGTATGAGTGAAATTTTGTTCCATTCCCAGGCAGCACCCCGTATTCAGTCCATGATGGCAAAAATTGAACATTCCAACATTGGGACGTTAGATGAATACTATGAAAATGCAGAGCCGGATAAGGTGGAGCAGTTGGTAGAAGAAGTAAAAAAGCCTGCCCTGCCGGAGCCGAAGGAGTGTGAACTGGTTGCGCGGGAGCTGGCGAAAAACCAGGTGGAGAAGATCAGTGATGTCCGTTCCCGTCTGAATATGACCTGGCTTCAGATCTGGCCGATTATCTGCTACATGGAAGAACAGGGGATTTTGGAGAAAGGGAAGGAAGGTACGGTAACACTGACCAGGACACCGGAACAGATGGAAGAATTGGTAGATTCCCAGCAGTGGAAACGGTTGTTTGGGGAAGAGGAAGCCCAAAGACGCAGCACTGGAAGCAGCCAGGAAACAGAAGAAAAGATGCAGGTCATTCAGCGTATCCAAAAGGAGAAACGGAACAATCCAGGTGTGAATGCCATTACCATAGACCAGAAGCTGGTATATGAAGAAACAGAGCATCATATCAAAACCAGGATTCCGTACCGTAAGAATGAATTTATCTGGCTGGATAAATCGGAAATTAGCTGGATTAATGACCATAAGACGATTTTTGCAGGATTGGAAAAGAAGAAGGAGTATGCAATTTTAGACCTGGAGGACCGTTTTCTTAGAAAAACTTCGGGGGAAGATTTATATAGGGAAAGCTATGACCCGGTACACAGGGAACGTGCCAGACAGGAGCAGGAAAAGATACGCAGAAGAAGGGAGCAGAATTACAGGAAGGCACAACAGAACCTGGAAGCAGGGAGAAGAACCATACAGGGGCGAAGGAGGTAGAGAACCGGAGCAATTCAGAAAAAGAAGAAACAGTCCTGGGGCATGTATCTTATTGGTGGCATAGCTTCCGGCTATGGAGGTTATCTCTTGAACGTGTGTTATCAGCCCGGAAAGGATATCAATTATTTTTTAAACCGTCTGGATCAGGTGATGGTAGCCCCGTTTGCCAATTATTGGAACGAAACTTCCTTAAAAGCAATCATTTTGGGGATTTTTGTATATGTGATTGGTATGGTCATGTATGTCACCAGCCGGAAAAACTATATGCCGGGACAGGAATTTGGTACCGCTGTTTTTGCAGATCCGAAAAAAGTGGCAAAGCAGTTTGCGGATAAAGATGAACACAATAACCTAATCTTATCCCAGAATGTCAGGCTGTCCATGAATACCAGAAAGACCAGGAGAAACCTAAATGTCCTGGTAATCGGAGGAAGCGGCGCTGGAAAAACCTTGTTCATGGTGAAACCCAATCTCCTTCAGTTAAGCAGGGCTTCCCAGATCATTACAGATCCCAAAGGGGAGATTTTAAGATGCTGCGGAGGTATGCTGAAAGCGCATGGATACCGGATACGGGTGCTGAACCTGGTGGAAATGGAGCAGTCTAACGGATATAATCCATTCCGCTATATCCGCTCTGAAACAGATATTGTAAAACTGGTTACCAACCTGATCAATAATACCACACCGAAAAACGCACAGCCCAGTGATCCATTCTGGGAGAAAGCCGAGTCTTTGTACTTGCAGGCCATTTTTCTTTATGTGTGGCAGGAGTGTGAAATGGAGAAAAGGAATTTCCGTATGGTTCTGCAGCTTTTGAATGAGGCGGAAGTCCATGCAGACGGTTCCCCTTCTGATTTAGACCGGCGTTTCCGCAGACTGGAGAGAAAAAAGGGAAGCAATCACCCTGCTTTAATCCAGTATAATAAAGTGGTCCGGGGTGCCGGAGATACGGTAAGGAGTATCATCATTTCCGCAAATGCAAGGCTGGGATTGTTACAGAACCCACAAATTTTGCGGATTCTGGATCATGATGAAATGGAGATTGAGGAGATTGGGCTTGGTGTTGACGGGGACAGAAACCGGAAGACTGCACTTTTTTGTGTAACGCCGGATTCGGATAAGAGTTATGCCTTTTTAATTGGTATGCTTTATTCCCAGATTTTCCAGGAATTGTATTACCAGGCAGACTTCCATTACAATGGAAAACTTCCCATTAACGTCAATTTTATGCTGGACGAATTTGCCAACGTGCCATTGCCAGATGACTACTGCAGCCTTCTTAGTACCATGCGTTCCAGGAATATTTCCTGTACCATTTTTATCCAAAACCTTGCCCAGATTAAGGCTTTGTTTGAGAAAACCTGGGAAACCATACCAGGTAATTGCGATTCCCTGGTATATCTTGGTGGGAATGAACAGTCTACGCATAAGTATATCAGTGAGTCCCTGGGAAAAGGAACCATTGATAAAAAAAGCAGTGGGGAAACCAAAGGCCGGCAGGGGAGCAGTTCCCGGAATTATGATGTGCTGGGGCGTGAGCTTTTGACACCGGACGAAACCCGAAAGCTGGATAACTCAGAGTGTATTTTGTTAATCAGGGGTTGTGATCCTATTATTGATAAGAAATACAATACTTTTGCACACTCCAGATTTTCGGAAACAGAAGATGGCGGGGCTGCACCTTATATCCATGACAGAATGGCTGCCCAAAAACAGGCGGTACAGATTTTAAGTGAAGAATCCCTGGATTATTATAAGAAGAAAAAGAAACAGGGAGAAGATGTTCAGATTGTGGAACTGTCTTTTGATGAAATTTTTTCTTATGAGCCTATTCCTAAGAAGATTTTTTCGGAGGAAGAGCTGAAAGAGAACCAGAAGAAGAGAACGGTAGAGGAGGTGAGGCCGCCGAAGAAAACGGAAAAACCGGTACAGACAGAGGAAGAAAAACTTTCTGAATTATTGGAAAGCCATGTTTATAATGAGGAACAGTTGGGAGAAATCATGCTTGCCATTGGTGCTGGAATTTCGTATGATAAAATCCTTCAAATCGCAGATACAAAAAACAGTGCTGAAAAGATGAAGGAAATCCGTAAAAAATTTACAAAAGAAACAGCCTCGGATTAAAGAAGGCAGATTTTTGGAAACCTGTAGTTTTTGCATTACGCAGGGCAGGTTTTCAAAAATCTGTCTTTTTGCGTAATGCGGTATCAATCACATGAAAAGGAGTAAAAAGATATGAAGATCAAAGAGGTTATCAGAAAGAAACAGAACCGCTTGAAAAAATCTCTACTGGGAGTCCTGGCAGTAAGCGCTGCCACTGTTTCCCTGTTCCCCCAGACTGTCATGGCTTCCGGGGTAAGTGACGTAACACAGCCGCTTATGAATTTAAAGACACTGGTGATCAGTATTATCGGTGCGGTGGGTGTGATTATCCTGGCAAAAAACGTGATGGAATTTGCACAGGCTTACCAGCAGCAGGACAGTTCTTCTATGAACAGTGCCATTAAAGGAATTGTTGCAGGGCTTATTATGGCAGCTATTTCCTCCGTTCTTACTTTCCTGGGAATCAGCTAAAACCGTTCTTCTTTTTGAGATAAGCAGATAAGAAGAGAGGTGAAGTGATGTTTAATTTAGGAGAGGCGATCCTTGCACTTTTGGAAATCGTGTTTGGATTTTGGAATAACCAGGTCAGCCTCGTATTTGAACTTTTAGGACAGTCCCCTACCGGGTTCAAAGGAGGCGGGCCCTGGGGGATCATTGAAGGGATTGAACCCCTTTTTGTTGGGATAGGCTCTGCCCTGGTAGTCCTTTTTTTCGTCATTGGGTTTTGTGCAGAGTCGGTAGATATCCGGGAAGAAATCCGGTTTGAAGCAATCCTCCGTATGTTTATCCGGGTTGCCATTGCACAGTGGCTGGTATCTTATAACATTACCATTATGAAAGCCCTGTTTACTTTCTGTGGAAACCTGGTGGGGCATTTGGGGCAAAACCAGAGTGTGGAGTTATCCATTGACCCGGCGCAGGCAGAAGTGATCAAAGATTTGGGATTTGGAACCAGTATCGTGTTCCTGATACTTGCTGTTTTCCTGTCTTTAATCGTTATTATCTGTGGTTTCTTCCTGCTGTACAATGTTTATTTCCGCTTTTTGAAAATTATGGTAATTGTACCTTTTGGGGCGATTGCCAGCAGTACCCTGGCTGGAAACCGGGGGCTTAGCAATACCTTTGTAGCCTATATGAAATATTTTATCAGTGTCGTTTTTGAGGCAGTCACAATGGCACTGGCAATCCTTTTGTGTAACCAGTTTATTTCCTCCGGACTTCCGACCTTTACCGGAGATTATGAGGACTGGGCCAAAACCCTGATTTATTTGGGGGAAATGACCTTTACGGTTGCGCTGACGGTAGGCACTGTAAAAGGAGCGCAGAACCTGACTTCCAGGGCACTGGGATTGTAGGAGGAAAGGATTGTGCAGGAAAAAGGGATACAGATGACACTATTTGAATATTTTCAGGACGCAGAATGCTTCAGCCTTAAAGAAGCAGTGGCTTGTGTAGAACAGGTAAAAGAGGTAAAAGAACCCAGTATCCGGGCAAGAATTTATGAGGGAATAGAAAAGGGGCTTTTTTCCAGGATAGCCAAAGGAGTCTATACGGTTACCAAGGAACAGGACGGAGAAGAGGTAACTTGTATGCTGGTTCAGGGAAATGGCAGGGATTTGAGCTTTTTAAAAGATAACAGTATAGATGCCATTATTACAGACCATGCTTATGACCTGAAAAAAAGCCTGAAAGGGGGAAACCGGGATTTTGCGGCCTATGAATGTTTTCAATATACGCAGGAAGACTTTGATGAAAAATACCGGGTGTTGAAAAAAGGGTGTTTTCTGGTAGAGTTCATGCCGGAAGAAAATGGGGAAAATTATGAATACCTCTATCAGATGAAAAAAATGGCGAAAGAAGCAGGACTTGAATATTATGCAAAAGTCGCCTGGAAAAAAGGAAATTTCGTTGCCAATACGGGAAGAAAATCTAAAAATACGGAAGAGATTGCATTTTTTACGAAAGGAAAAGCCAGGAATTTACGCCCAGATGCGAAAAAGGATAAGGCGGAGCCAGGAATATCCCACTATATGTCAGGCGCCAGAGGAATGCTTCCAACGGTCTTTGACATTGAACCGCCAGGGAAAAATTCCCGTATTCATCAGGCAGAAAAACCAGTGCAACTTTTGCAGCAGATCCTTGGATTTGTAACAGAAGAAAAGGAGTGGGTACTGGATCAGTTTGCAGGTTCGTTTTCCCTGGGGGAAGCAGCACTTTTAAATGAACGGAATGCAATCTGCATTGAAGTTAATGAAGAATATTTTGAAAAGGGAAAAGAAAGGCTTCTGTCTGCAAAGAGCAGGAGCCGGTAAGAAGGGAGGATATGTAAATGGAACAGGAAGAAAAACTCAGCCTGGATTTTGGCAATGGGGAGATCTATGAGGTCTGGCTGGAAGTTGCAACTTATCCGGCTGATAAAAACATCAAAGTTTGTGTGTTTACGGAAAAAGAGGAAGAGATATGGAAACTTTTTGAATTGACCACAGATATGGGAGTTCCGCTGGAAAAGAACCAGACCTTTTTGCTCCCAGGCTATGATCTGGAGCAGATCGTAGAATTTATCAAAAAAAACGGGCTTGGACAGTTAAAAGAAGAAATTTGCTGTTCTGGTTGTATGGAATATCCACTGTTTGAATTTCAGGAAGAAACTTTAAAGAAATTGGACCCAGAGGGATATGCAGCCTATGAGCAGGCATACCAGGAACGGGGAGAAGTAAAAAATCCAGAATTTCAAAAGGAAATCAAAACAGCAGATATTCAATGGGCGTATGGAACCGAAGAACTGGCATTGCGGGTAGATTATTACGCAATGAACCAGAACCTTTATGTGGAACTGTATAGTAAGGAAGATGGGGCGTGGGAACCGTTTTCAGATTTGACCGTAAACCTTCCCGGATATTGCCTGGAACCCGGAACTGCTTGTATCAGCGGTGATTTTAGTAAGGAAAAGGTCCAATTTATTCAGGAGCATGGACTGGGAACACTGCTTCCCTGGAAGGCACAATCCGGTATGGGACAGTATGCGGTGGTGAAATTCCATTTGGAGGAGCTGCGTAAGTTTGACCAGGCTGGGGTTGCCGCCTTTTGCAACCAACATGGATTACAAAAAACCATGCAGGAAGAGCGAAGACAGAGCAGATAAAAAACAGATACAGGAGGTTATGTATGGAGATTGAATTAAGTGAGGACCTACAGCATTATAAAGAATCCCTGGTTCTAGGACTTACAGCAAAACAGTTTTTGTTTTCGGCATTGGCATTGGGCGTAGGAACTGGGATTGTCCTGCTTTTGTATGAAAAAATCGGGATTACTTTGAGCTGTTATGTGGCAACCCCTTTTGTTGTACCTCTGGCACTGACTGGGTTTTATAACTATCATGGGCTGACATTCTGGCAGTTTGCAGGGAAGATGATTTATTTTTCCTTTTTTAACCGCCCTTTGGTGTATGGCTCTACGGAATCGGTGCAGGAACTGAAACGGATTTATATGGAAACCCGTCAGGAAGAAGAACGGGAAGTACAGCAAAGGAAAAAGGAACAGAAAAAAGAGAAGAAAGGTGGTGATGTCAACGTGGTGAAAAAGAAGGCAATCCGTATGGGGATCGTAACGGTAGTGATGATTGTACTTGGTGCGGCAGCAGCGGTGTGGTATAAGATGTACCGTTGACCAGAATATTCAATCAAGGCGTGAAATAGCGCCTGCTCTCCATTTCAGGAGAGGGATACACAGACATGTAGCGGCAGATGGAAGCTGCTGTGTTTGTGGTCCCATCTGCCTGAAAGGAGGAAATTAGAGATTGTCAATTTTTTCAGATAAGTTTGACCAGTTAAAAAAAGCAGATAAAGCAGTAAAATCCCCGAAATATCTTCAGGAAGTCATGGGGATTGGGAGAATTGCAGAAAATGGCATTTTTGAAGTAGGGAAGGGGATATATTCCAGGACATACCGTTTTTTGGATATTAACTATGTAACCGCAGGTGCAGAAGAACAGATGCGGATTTTAAAGCAGTATTGTAAGACGGTAAATTCCATTGATGTATATTTTCTTATTACCATTTTTAACCGGAATAAAAATATGCAGGATTTCCGGGAGCATGTACTTTTCCAGGAAAAAGGAGATGGTTTTAACTGGCTGCGTGGAAGTTATAACCAGATTATTGAAAAGCGCATTGTAGATGGAAGGCAGGGGATTGAGCAGGAAAAACTGCTGACTGTATGTGTAGAACGGAAATCCTACGAACAGGCAAAAGCATTTTTTGCCACTTTTGAAGCTACCTTAAAACAGAACTTTGGAGAACTTGGTTCCTGCATTGAAGAATTAAATGCAGAAGAGCGGCTGCGAGTACTTTTCAATTTTTACCGTATAGGGGAAGAAGAACAATTCTCCTTTGATTTCAGACAGGCGTTAAAAAAGGGCGGTGATCCTAAAAATGATATTTCACCAGGGTATATGCAGTTTTACCCAGGTTATTTTGAAACGGAACGGAAAAAATGCAGGGCATTATTCATTAAAAAATATCCGTCTTCTTTATCGGATACCTTTTTAAATGAGATTACCAGTCTTCCGGTTCATAGCATCACTACAATCTGCATTGTACCAGTACCAAAAGAACTGGCAAATAAGGTTCTTCAGAAGAAATATCTGGGCATTGAAAATGATATTTTAAAGCAGCAGAGAGTCCGTAATAAAAATAACGACTTTTCCAGTGACATTTCTCATATCAAGAAAGTCCAGAAGGAGAAGATTGTAAATCTTATGGACGACGTGCGGGAAAATGACCAGAACCTGTTTTATACAGGGGTTAATTTCCTGATCATGGCAGAGGACAAGAAGGAGTTAGACAGTGTAACCGAAACCATTAAAAATATCGGCAATGGACGCATGTGCCAGATTGAAACCCACTATTATCAGCAGAGGGAAGCTATGAATACCATACTTCCAGTGGGAAACCGGCAGATCAGCACAATGCGGACCATGCTCACCAGGGATATTGCAGCCCTTCTTCCCTTTAATGTACAGGAATTAAACGAAAAGTCCGGCGTCTGCTATGGCATTAACCAGGTTTCTCATAACCTTTGCATTGGAAACCGGAAAAAACTGGCAAATGGAAATGGAATGGTATTCGGTGTCCCCGGCTCCGGAAAATCCTATTTCAGTAAGTCGGAAATGCTGCAGGTGTTCTTAGGAACAGATGATGATATTATCTGTATCGACCCGACACTGGAATATTTTGATATTGCAGAAGCCCTGGGAAACCAGGCAGCAATCATTAACCTGTCTACCTATACAAAGAATTACATCAATCCTTTGGAGATGGACGTCTGGGCGCTGGATTTAAACGATTCCCAGGGATATATCCGGGATAAAGGGGAATTTATGCTGGGGCTGTGTGAACAGTGTTACGGGGATAATCTAAACAGCCGCCATAAATCCATTATAGACCGTTGTGTACGAAAGCTGTATATCGACATTGCAAAGGCAAGGGAAAAGCATATCCCTACCATGTCAGAATTTTATGAGTTATTGTTGGAGCAGCCAGAAGAAGAGGCAAAGGACATTGCTTTATCGTTGGAGCTGTTTGTAAATGGCTCTTTAAATATTTTCAATAACCATACCAATGTGAATGTACAGGCAAGGTTCATTGTCTATGGTACCAGGGACCTGGGGAAAGAGCTGGGAGCCATTTCCACTCTGGTCATGCTGGAAAATATCAGTGCCAGGATTGCAGAAAACGCAAAGAAAGGAAGGGCAACCTGGCTTTATATAGATGAGTTCCATACGGTTCTTGACCGGGAGTATAGTGCGAAATTTTTGTTCAGCCTCTGGAAAAAAGTGAGGAAGCAAGGGGGACTATGCACAGGAATCACCCAAAATTTGGTTGATATGCTGCAGAACTATACAGCCATGACCATGCTGGGGAACAGTGAGTTTATTGCCCTGTTAAAGCAGTCCAATGTAGACAGTCAGGAATTATCCACTGCAGCAGGAATTCCAGAAGCACAATTAAAATATGTAGATAATTCTCCTTCCGGTACGGGGATCATTAAGTATGGAAATACCTGTATTCCATTTGATAACCGTATGGAAAAAGAAGCCAATCTGCTGTATGCGCTTTTCAATACCAACCTTCACGAAAAGGTGTTGCAGACAAAGCAGGAGTAATGTAATCTGAAAGGAACTTTTTCTTTTATCTGTAAAGGAAAAGGTATGACAGACGAGAAAAAATTAGGCAACAGCAAAAATTATAAGTCGGTAAAGTAGAAAAAGGATAGGACAAAAAGAGTGCAGTGCTTTTATCAGGCACTCTTTTTGTATATCATGGGAAAGGTGGCAGAATGGCTGAAACATATCAAATAGAAATGAATTTAGAACAGTTGGAAAGACTTTTAAAAAATCTGCCGGAGGGAATTATGCTGGAGATTTGTTTTGGAAAGGAAGAACATGGAGAAGACACATAAAATAGATGTGGTAAGTATACGCCTGGTGGAAGAACCTCCTCTATACAGTAGTAAAGAATTAAAAAATCCCTGTGATGTGGCAGAACTCTTTCAGGATTTTTTAAAAGATTGTGACCGGGAAATGTTCTGTATTTTAAACCTTCGGACAAAAAACCAGGTTATTAATGTCAACGTGGTAGGTATGGGAACGTTAAATAGTGTACTGGTTCACCCAAGAGAAGTATTCAAATCTGCGATTTTATCCAATGCCAGCAGTATCATTTTGGCACATAACCACCCTTCCGGTGATCCAGAACCAAGCAGGCATGATATAGAAGTGACAAAGCGATTGGCAGAAGCCGGCAATCTTATGGGGATTGAGGTGCTGGATCATATCGTGGTGGCTGAGAACCGGTATTTTAGTTTCAGGGAAGAAAACATACTGCCAGAATACTTTCAAATGGGAGAAGTAGCAGCAGAGCAATCTCTTCCTTATGCAAAGAGTGAGAAAGAGAAGGCACGTTAATGGGATTGACGTATCAATACTGGAACCATATAATGGGTACAAAGGAAAATTTGTTTATGGAAACAAACACATTGACGGAGCATATAAAAGCTCTGTGATTAAAGTTTAAAGTGTGTTATACTAGGAGGAGAACAATGGGATTAAAAGATGCGAAAGAAGGGAAACTTCTATATCATTTAACAGAGTTAAAAAACCTGGAATCGATCATTGACTTTGGACTTGTGCCAAGAAAGATTTTAAGGGAGAATACAGTAACGTTTGGAGATGTTGCAGATCCGGAAATTATACGTAAGAGAGAAGTTTTAGGTCTGGACGGATATATTCCATTTCATTTTCACCCATATTCAGCTTTTGATGTGGCTGTGAAAAAAACGCATGTGGGCGAAGAAATGATTTATATTTGTATTACCAGAAGTTTGGCAAGACGCAATAATTTCCGCATTTTACCTAAGCACCCATTGGCATTGGAAGAGTGTCAGCTATACAATTATGACGAAGGCTTTGAAATGATTGACTGGGATATCCTTACCAGAGTAGGGCAGAATGACGAGGACGCCAGACAGATAAAGATGGCGGAATGCCTGAGTCCATTGGTCATTCCAGTTGATGCTTTCCAGTGTATCTATGTTTCATCGAAAGAAACTGAAAACAAAGTAGCAGATATGCTCAAACAGAAAGGTGTTATCTTTCCACCGCCATTTATTACGGTGATGCCCCAATGGTTTGAGTAACGAGAGGAGGTGGTTGTGTTGATTAAATACACAACTGGAGATATGTTTCAGTCTGGTGCAGAGTGTTTAGTTAATACAGTCAACTGTGAGGGCTACATGGGAAAGGGAGTTGCGTATCAGTTCAAGCTGAAATTTCCAGAAAATAATAAATCCTATATAAAAGCCTGCAAAGATAAAACACTGCATGTTGGAACAATCCATACATTTGTAGAGAATGGTATTACGATTGTAAACTTTCCAACGAAAGATAAATGGCGTGAAAATTCTAAAATAAGTTATATAGAAACAGCGTTAGACGTTTTGGTAGAACGACTTCCGGGATTGCATGTGAAATCAGTAGCCATTCCACCACTGGGGTGTGGAAATGGTGGTTTGGATTGGCAGACAGTAAAAGAACTGATACAAAAGAAATTAGAACCAATCGCTGATAATTTTACATTTTTGATTTATGAGCCACAGAGAAATTATGTACAGAAGGCAGCGGTTGCGCCTAAACTTACAGCAGCCAGTTTAGTTCTGATGAAAATAAAAATGGGGCTGAACCGTTGTACAAAACTTCGTCTGCAAAAAGCCGCATATTTTATGAATTTGTATCTGGAAGAACCATATTTTTCGTTTCAGAAGTATAAATATGGTCCCTATGCTCACTCCATTGATATAGTTAGTAGAAATATCGGAGAGTATCAGAGTTTTTATGGCTTAAAAGATACGGAATCAACGTATCAGTTAGCTTACCAGGTAATCTGTAGTGAAAAAACAACAAAGTTATTAAACCGTCTTATGCCTGCAATCGAAAAAGCGGTTGCTTATGTGAATGAGATAGAAAGTGATCATGAATTGGAAGGACTTGCAACGGTAACTTATTTAGTCCAGACTTTTTCAAGGATTGATGCCAGCCAGATTGTATCTGAATTTAAACAGTGGTCAGAGGATAAGGCAGCCCGCTTTTCAGAAGATGAAATAAAGAAATATATGGAATGCTTAGAGCAGACCGGTGTGATAGAACGGGATATTACAGGAAGCTATTGCATTTCAGAGTATCTTTCTTACAGATAAAGAACAGTAGAAAAGAAAATAAGAAGTAACACAAAGAGCATTATCGCTAAAAACGGTAGTGCTTTTTTTGTGCGTGAAAAGGAGGTATTGCTACGTGGAAAAAGGTGAGATGGGCGAGAATGCCACCGGACGTTTGGCAACGTATTATGTGGCAGAATGTATGGAATTTAACCGTTATGGAGAATACAGGGAGGATATTCAAAGTGCAGAAGAAGCAGTAAAGTATTATCAGAGTATTCCTTCTGAAAGGCTGAATGCAGGAAAAGGGATTGGGCTTCATGTGGAGGAGGAAGATGGTATTCCATTGGACTTTCCACTGGTTTCCGGCGGCAAGTTAGATGTGGATTTTTTAGGGGAAGTCTATGGTTTCAAGGAATACCCTGAGCTTTTAAGGACTGCCAGGAAACTGAGTGCTTATCTTCCAGAAACAAAAATCGTGGATACCAAAGGGATTTTAACAAAAAAGAGCATGGACGCTGCTGATTTTGCAGATGAAATGATAAAACTGGAAAAAAATCTTGATCCTGATTTTTACCATACCTTTTATCCGAAAGAAGCAGAACATAAGGAAGCTATTATATGGAAAGCCTTATGTCAAGACGGAAAAGAGGAATACATCAGGTGGCTGGGAAGCAAGATATTTGAGCAAAAACCAGAGCTGAAAGAACAGGCAGACAAGCTAAAGACAACACTGGAGCAGGTAAAACTTATTCCGCCTGTGGATTTGAAACCCTTTGTGTATGTGCGGATCAGTGAACACCCGGACATTCCATTGGAAGAAGCCATGCCATTAAATCAAGCGGTAGAATTGTTCGGAAAGCTGGATCGGCAGTCAGTGGAAGAGAAAGACATGGCAGGTTATTACAAAACACATTTTGAAATCTGTTTTCTCTCAGAGGGGGAAGTCATGTCTTATACCGGGCGCCAGGATTTTGGTGACGGGGAAGGAAATTTGCTGGATCATGTAAAAGCATTTGCAGATTATTATCTCCATACAGAAGAAGGGCAGCAGCTTATGAAACAGACCGCCAGGACAACAGAAGAATGGGAACATGAACAACAGCAAATGAAATGGGTACTGGAGGAGATGCTTCCTTCCCTTCAGTATTTCTGCAACCTGGAAAAACTGGAAACAGCGGTTCTGGAAGAACAGGAAATAGAAAAGAAAGTCCCTTTGCTGACGCAGGGGGACGCATCACGAAAGGCATATCAGGAAGCCATACTTGCTTATGTCCGGGAAAGCAGGATTGCACTAAATACAGGGAAGGAGCTGCCTTGTATGCCGGATATCCGGGATTTTGCAACTGCCTGTCCGGACAAATCATACAGGGAACAGGTTATGGAGGAAATACGACAGGAAGCAGAGTCATACGGTATGACCGTAGAAGCGTATGCCGCAAATGGATATGAGCCGCCAAAAAGAGGCGGCAGATAACATTAGGAAAGGAGGCGGAGTTTTGGCCATGTAAAAGATATCTTCCCTCCTGAAACAGAATTGGATTTAGAAAAAACAGCGATAGAACGTATCCGCACTGCCAGCCAGATGTCCTTGCAGCACTATGGGCTTCCTTTGGTCGTGACGGATAGTGGAGGAAAAGACAGTGCAGTATGCAGGGAACTGGTGCGGCGGTCCGGTGTGCCATTTTCATGAAGATACCAATGAGATTTATTATGATTATTTGTAGTGGAAGGGAGGAGGAATTATCGCAAAATATCAATTATCTTTTGGGCTGCAGTATGAAGCCTGGATGCTGGAAATCCGTATTCCGGATTGGCTGGAGTTTTCTTCTAAGGGGCAGGCACTAAAATATGGTGAGCAGGCTGAGGTTTCCGTTTTCTTAAAAGCGGAAGCTATTTTTTTGCTCTTTGATGGCAGTAAAGAGAAGATTTTACCGCAGCAGACGGATCTTTACCAGTTTTCCTACCTGAAAGAAAAGACTTATGACAGACTGGGACCGCCACTTTCCCCGGAAGACATTGACCATTTGGTAGAAGTGGGGGAATTGGAGCAGGTATTGTTCAGTGAAAAATATATCCTGACAGAAGATGATTACCAGGAATTTTCCGGAAACCTTATGGAAGCCTTTCAGGAATTGGAAAAGGAGTACGGACCACCACCCAGAGAAAAGGAACAGGGGTATCTGTTTCAGGCACTCTGGTATCAGGCAGAAGAATTAAACCCCGGAGAGGGGGACTGCTTTGGAGATTAAGGTAAAAAAAGAAAAAGAGCCGGAGCTGAAATTAAAAAAAGAAGCCCAGGTGACGGTGCATAAGAAAAATCCTATTTTATCTGCAAAGGAAAAGAAAGCTGCTTTTACTTCTAAGCCGGTGGCTGATCTTTTAGGGCAGAGAAAGAAAAAAGAAGGGGCAGAAAAAGGGAAACAGCCGGGGCAGGGCAGAGAAGCGCTGTTTGAAAAACAAAAGGAAAAGAAAAAGCAGGCCGGGAAAGAGGCAGCAATCCGGGGAACTGCAGAAGATAGAAAACAAAATGGAAAGACCAAAAGTACCGTATCTGTACCGGGAACCTTACAGCCGGATCAGATGAAACAGGGGGCAGCACCAAACAGCCAGCCCTCTGCTGGTTTCCGGGCAAAGGAACAGTACCGGAGGGAACAGGCTGCAAAGCTGGCGGAAACAAAAAAATCTTCCCTGGCGAAGCAGACTGCCATAAAGGGTGTACGCCGGGGAGAGGCTGCTATACTGACCCAGTTAGAGGGTGGGGAAGAAGTCAATGATTCCCTTTATGTCATGGGGACAGCAGCAAAACCGGCAGAAAAGCTGTGGAAGGACCGGAACTATAGAAAGGCAGAGCAGGAATTAAAGGTAAAACAGGCTGATGGGAAGATTACCAATAAGCAGTTTTACAAAGAAACAAAAGCAGTGAAAAAGAAACAGATGGAGAAACAGAAAAAGCAGGCAGTCCGGCAGAGGAAAATCCAGTATATGATCAATAAGCTCACCGGAAATGGACAGCAGGACAGTTTGGCACAGGTGGCAAAAGATATTGTAAAGATGAAAGCCTCTGTGTTTATGCTGAAGGTGGTCCAGTTTGCCGGGGCGCTTTTAGCTCCGCTGTTCAGTATTCTTCTTGCGGTGGCAATCCCTGTAGTGATTATCTTTTTCCTCTTATACTGTTCGCCCCTTGGTGCGTTCATGCCAAATCCGTCTGAGGAGAACCCTACCGTCCGAGAAGTTTTAAGCGGTTACTACATGGACTTTAATACAAAACTTGGACAAAATGGGGAAGATGGGGCAGTCACCTATCTCCATGAGAAAAACGGGAATTATGTGAGTAATTACTATGATACTTTAATGGTTTATATGGTGAAGTATGGAACTGGGGATATAGGTGTGGATATGGATCAGCGTCATAAGGACAAGCTGAAGGAAATCTTTGATGAAATGAACAGTTTTGAAAACACGACCATAACCACCACCATAAAGGCAGGGGAAAGTCTGGGAAATGTTGTCACCAGCGGCTATTGCCAGTGCAGTATCTGTTGTGGGCAGTGGGCAGGAGGACCGACAGCCTCCGGTGTCATGCCAAAACCGGACCATACCCTTGCAGTAGATGCACAAAATCCCTTTGTCCCTATGGGAACCAGGATCATTATGAACGGGATTGAATATACCGTAGAAGATACTGGGGCATTTGACCGGTATGGGGTACAATTTGATGTTTTCTGTGCGGATCATGCAACTGCGTCTGCCTGGGGACATCAGACTTTTGAAGCGTTTCTGGCAGATGGGGACGAAAATGAGATTACGGTAACAAAGAAGGGCTGCTACGTCAAGAACCTGAATTATGAGGACTATATTGCACTTGGAAAGCTGACCGAAAAAGAAGAAGAACTTTTAAGGGAAGTCATGAGTGAGGAATTTAGAAATGAGATCCCTTCCTTTGGCGTAGGAAGTGACGTTGCAAATCTGGCACTGACGAAGGTAGGCTGCAAATACAGTCAGGAACACCGGTATGAGGAAGGATATTATGATTGCAGTTCCCTGGTACAGCGGTTGTATCAGGAGGTAGGCATTTCCCTTCCGGCGATTGCCTCTACCCAGGGAGAATTTATGGTAACACATGGGCTGGAAGTTACAGAAGGCGAACTGGAACCGGGAGATCTGATTTTTTATTCTTATGAGCAGAATGGGCAGTTCCGTAATATTTCCCATGTGGCAATTTATGTTGGTAATGGCAGAATGGTACATGCAGCCAACAGCAGACGTGGAGTAGTGAATGACCCGTTCAACCCGTCGAACATTGGGCTGTATGGAAGACCCAGCCGCTTGCAGTAAGAAAGGAGAAGCATGGACGAAAAAGAATATGAAGTGACCATAAGAGAAGTCCTGGAGAAAAAAGTAAGATACCGGGGCAGGAATGAACTGGAGGCAACTGCAAAAGCAGAAGCAGATTACTATGCAGAAAAAATCGTGCTGGGGGCAGATGATTTTTCCTATCGTGATATTTCTGCAAAAGAACTGGTACCTGTAAAAGAAAGAAGGAACAGCAGATGAAGCATATCACAAAAGTACGGGAACTGTATGAGGAAACCATACACTGGATTTCAGAGTCGGAGGATTCCTGGAAAAATTTCCTTTCCTGCATGGGGCGGCTGCATCAGTTGGATTTCTTAAATACCTGTATGGTATATGCCCAGCGCCCAGATGCGTCCGTTCTTGCAGGATATGATGCCTGGCTGGAAATGGATTTGCCGGTTGCCAGAGGAAGTAAAGGAATTGCAGTATTTCCTTCCAAAATTTTCGGGGAAGGAGTTACCCATGTTTATGATATTCAAGATGTAAAGGGACAGGGAATCCGGCCCTGGAATTGGCAGGTGAATGGGACAAACCGCAGACTGCTGGCAAGGGAGCTGTTCCCGGAAATCTACGAACAGGAAAAAAAGTTTAAAAATTCTTTAGACGCCTTTACAAGAACAAATGTTTGGTTTATGATAGAAGAGGAAGATGAAATTTTAAAATCCTTGCAGAAGCTGGCTGTCCTTACCGGAGAGGGACAGGAGGTAAAAGAAAACCAGATTACAGAGTTTCTTGTAAACAGTGTCTGTTATGCGGTGGAAAGCCGCTGCGGTATCCGAGATGACACCCTGGATTTTTCTTTTATCTGCGGTTTTTCAGAGAATGAGGAGGTTCTGTACCGGACAGGACGGTTGGTATCCCATTTATCTGGGCGGATTGTGTTACAGATTGCAAGGACCATGAAGAACATAGACCTTGAAAGGAGGCAGTATTATGGAAGGGATCGCAGGAATTCAGTACAGGGAAATGAATGGCGTACAGATACCAGTCTTAGAGGGCGTGATGAGCGAGGAGAAGATACTGGCGTCCCTGAACCGTTACGGCAGGATCGCAGCACAGGAAATGAAGAGAACGGACCAGGCACAATACGAAATGATGCTCCTGTCCGGGAAACTGATGGAGCGGCTTATGAAAATCCAGACAGAAGCAGAGGAATACCACGAGAAACTGGCAGAAAGTCTTCTGAAGACCTGGACCAGAGAGGACAGGACCGACCCTTACAATACGTTGGAAATGACCAACCTTCGGATACAGGCGGACATGGAAGCGCAGAAACAGGTTATGGAGGAGATCATTCACCCCAGGATCGGATAAAACAGGAAAAAACAGAAGAGGATACAGAGAAAGGAACTGCTTCGGCGGTTCCTTTTCTGTCTGGGGAGATAGAACCTGCACAGCCGGAAAACTGGCAGAAAGAGAAAATCCTTCTGGAAATGACAGGGCAGGAGATACCATATAAAATTTATGAGTTTTACCGGAACAATCCAGAGGAAACAGACCGGGAAGCCTATCTTTATGAATTGTATGGAGATGTAAAAAGAGAAGCCCATACAAAAGACGGTATCCTGACCGCAGAAAGCGGTTCCAGTGGTTTTTATATTCTTTGGAGTGAGGGAACTTCCATGAAGGAGGCGTTCTGGTACTGGGACGAGGTTTCTTTGGAAATTGCAAAACGGATTGAAAAAGGGACCTATCTTCCTTTGTTATCTGTATCGGAGGAAGCCTTAGAAAATGGAGAAGATATAGAGGAAGAAACCTTACAGCCAGAGAAAGTGCAGGAAGTGATTGAGGAAAAGGAACCAATCCCATTAGAAGAGATTGGCATAGCCTTTTATAAACAGAATATCCAGGCGGATATTTTAAAGAAAATGCTCTGTCTGGTCTATACGACCAATCAGCTACCGGAAGAAAAAGACCATTTTTTGAAGACGCTTGTGCTTCGGGAAGTACCGGAAGGCCAGCCTTATTATCTGGTGCGGACAGAACATGGAAATTATGAGCTTTGTATTCAGGAAAATGGGATTAAGATCACCTTGCCGGAAAGTCAGGATTTTCTGCAGGAACTTTCCTGGGATCAGTTTGGCGGGCTTACTGCACATCTGGCAGAGGAGGATCAGATTGCTTACACCGAAGATGCAGAAACCTTAGAGCAGCAGGAGAATATGTACCGTCTGCTTCCCTGGTTTCCGGCATTATGGGAAGAATATAGCGAAATTCTTAAAAAGGAAGAGCTTTGGCAGGAAGGAAGAACCTCTGTCCAGACGGAAGGTAAGGTAGAAGCCGGAGATTATTATTACCCAGAAGGGTGGCTGCAGTTTACCGGTGGAGATAAAAGCCGGTATCAGAAAAATATCCGGGCGATCCGTATCTTAAAAACACTGGAGCAGGAAGAGAGAAATGCTACAAAAGAAGAACAGGAAATTCTTGCGGGGTATGTAGGGTGGGGCGGGCTGCCAAATGCTTTTAACAGTAAACGCCCGGAGTGGAAAAAAGAATATCAGGAATTAAAGGAACTGTTGACCGCAGAAGAATACGCCCAGGCAAGGGCCAGTGTCAACAGTTCTTTTTATACGCCGCCGGAAGTCGTGCGGGGTGTTTATAAAGCTCTGGAGCAGTTTGGATTCCAGAAGGGAAAAATTCTGGAACCGGCTATGGGGATTGGAAACTTTTTTCATGGTCTTCCGGAAAATATGCAAAAATCCCAGCTTTATGGCGTGGAGATTGATGCCATAAGCGGAAGGATTGCACAAAAGCTCCACCCTTCAGCCAGTATCCAGATTAAAGGATTTGAAAAAACAGAATTTGAGGATAACAGCTTTGATGTAATTGTGGGAAATGTGCCTTTTGGGGATTTCCGCTTGTATGATCCCCGATATAAAAAGATGAAGCTGAAAGTCCATGATTATTTTATCCGGAAAAGCATGGATCTCCTTCGGCCAGGAGGCATTTTGGCAGTGGTAACTTCAAAAGGGACGTTGGATAAAAATGACAGCACTGTGAGAAAAAATCTGGCAGAACAGGCAGACCTTTTAGGGGCAGTCCGGCTTCCGGCAGATTCTTTTGGAAAGAGCGCCAATACCGCAGTTACCAGTGACCTTTTGTTTTTTCAGAAAAAAGCAGAGCCTTCGATTGGGGAGCCGATCTGGACTTATACAGGGCTTACGGAAGACATGGTGCCGGTGAATGAGTATTATCTGGAACACCCGGAAATGATGCTTGGGAAAATGGTCTGGTTTGAACAGTTTTTCGGGAAAGATTCCAAATATACAGCCCTGGTCAATGAAGCGGAAGACTTTGACCTGGAAAAAGGAATTTTGGACGCAGTTGGAGAACTTCCTAAAAACTGTTATGAAGAAAGCATAGCAGAAAAAAAGGAGGAAGAGCAGGACATCTTAGCCGCTTCTCCTAAGATACCCAATTATACATTTACGGTGATACAGGACGAAGTATATTACCGGGAAGGAGAGTCTTTATACCGGAGCCAGGCAAAGGAAAGTGTGAAGCGCCGGATACGTGCCATGCATAAAATCCGCCTTCTGGTGCGTGAAATTTTACAGATACAGCAGGAAAATTGTTCCGACCAGGAACTGAAAAAGGCACAGGAACAGTTAAACCGTTTATATGATGCCTTTGTGAAAACGCATGGATATTTCTGTGACCGGACAAATAAAATGGCGTTCCGGCAGGACAATGATTATCCCCTGCTTTCTTCCCTGGAAGTAGTTGATGAGGACAAAAATGTAACCAAAGCCGATATTTTTTACAAAAGGACCATACGCCCCAGAGATGTGATAGATAAAGTGGAGAATGCCCAGGAAGCACTGCATATCAGTCTGTCAGAATATAACCGGGTGGATATTCCCTATATGCTCTCCCTTTATCCGGGAAACAGGAAAGAAATGCTCCAGGAATTAAAAGGGTTAATCTACCAGAACCCGGTACTGGCAAAGGAAGAAGATCCCAATGCAGGGTGGGAAACCGCAGATGAGTATTTAAGCGGAAATGTGCGGCAGAAGCTCCGTACTGCCAGGATTTATGCGCAGAACAATCCCTTGTTTGTGGACAACGTGGAAGCACTGGAAAAGGTACAGCCAAAAGAACTGACAGCGCCTGAGATCAGTGTAAAACTGGGAACAACCTGGATTGAAAATGAGGATTACGAACAGTTTATCTATGAGCTTTTGGAAATCCCGGAGAACAACCAGAGAAACTATTGCGCTCATAGTGGCCATGCCCTCAAGATTGAGCGCTTAGATGCAGATATGTCTTACCATATTGACAGGGGAAACTTTTTTGGAGGAACCATTCGTACTAGACAAACCTATGGCACAAGATTTATGGATGCAATCAGCATTATAGAGGAACTTTTAAACAGCCGGATTGTGACCATAAGGGACCGGGTGCAGGAAGGGGAAAAAGTACGTTATGTGATTAATCGGAAGGAAACCATGCTTGCCAGGGATAAGGCGGAGCAGATAAAAGAAGCCTTCCGGGACTGGATTTTTAAGGAACCAAAGCGCAGAAAAAAATATGTGGATTTTTATAATGAAACCTTTAACTGCGACAGACAACGAAGCTATGATGGCTCTTATTTAAAACTGCCGGGACTGAACCCCCTGTTAAAGCTGCGTCCTTATCAGAAAAATGCTGTAGCAAGGGCATTGCTGTGTGGAGGAAATACCCTGCTTGCCCATACAGTAGGCGCCGGTAAATCTCTGGAAATGATCTGTATCTGTATGGAGATGAGGAGGCTGGGGCTGGCAACGAAACCCCTTCTTACCGTTCCGAACCACCTGACCTTCCAGATGGGAGCAGAATTTTTGCGGGCTTATCCAGATGCGAAAATCCTGATTACCAGAAAAGAAGATTTTCAGAAGGAAAACCGCAGGCGCATGATTGCCAGAATGGCAACAGGGGATTATGACTGTATTATTATCGGTCATACTCAGTTCCAGAGAATTGCTATTTCCCCTGACCGGCAAAGAGTCATGATAGAAGAGCAGGCAGAGCAACTGGTAGAAGCCATTAACCAGGCAAGGGAAGAAGAGGGAAAGAACTGGTCCATAAAACAGATGGAAAGCAGAAAGAAAAAACTGCTAGAGAAAATCGAAGAACTGAACAATGAAGAAATCAAAGATGATGTGATGTACTTTGAAGAAACAGGCGTAGATGCCTTATTTGTAGACGAAGCACACCTGTTCAAAAATTTGGAAGTTTTTACAAAAATGAACAATGTTGCGGGACTGGGTTCAAGAGGTTCCCAGAGGGCTATGGATATGCGTATGAAAATCCAGTATATTAACGAAAAAAATCAGGGAAGGGGCGTCATTATGGCAACAGGAACCCCTCTGTCAAACTCAATGGTGGAACTTTATGTGATGCAGTTATATCTACAGGAAAGGCGGCTTCACGAAAAGGGGATTTACCATTTTGACGCATGGGCTTCTGTGTTTGGGGAAGTTACCAGCTCCCTGGAACTGGCACCGGAAGGTACCGGTTACCGGATGCGGACCAGGTTTAATAAGTTTATCAATCTGCCGGAACTGATACACCTGTTTAAAGAAGTGGCAGACATCATTCTGCCTGATATGCTGGATATTAAGCGGCCAGAATTAAAGGACGGAAAATATAAGGTTGTAGTATCGGAAGCCTCTGATTATGTCAAAGAACGTATGCAGGAAATGGTGGAAAGGGCAGAAGCAATCCATAGAGGTGTGGTAGATCCAAAGGACGACAATATGCTCCGCATTACCGGGGAAGCAAGACTTTTGGGTACAGATCCCCGGCTTTTGGACAGTTATGCTCCGGTAGATTCGGATTCCAAACTGAATAAAGCAGTAGAAAACATTTACCAGGAATATGTACAGTCCCAGGAACAGAAAGGAACCCAGATTGTTTTTTCGGATATTGGGACACCCGGACCGGGAAAAGCGTTTACCGTCTATGATTATTTAAAACAGGAACTGATTACCAGAGGTGTTCCAGAGGAAGAAATCTGCTTTATCCATGATGCAAAAACAGATGAACAGAGGGACCGTATGTTTTCCGATGTCAGAGCCGGAAGGAAACGGATTATTATAGGAAGTACCGAAAAACTGGGAGTAGGAACCAATATCCAGACCAGAATGGTGGCGGCACATCATATCGACTGCCCCTGGGTGCGACTTGAAGTCGCATAGATAATTGTTTAACAACGAAATATTGATTAAACCCGCTATTCCGTTAGCGGTAGCCTAGTGCCACCTGCATCAGAAGTAATGACGGTGTTGGGAAGCTGGCATGACAAAGTAGCCCTCCACGTAAGTGGTAAAGCCGAAGCCGTGAGGCAGAAGCGAATCTGCGAGCATCAATGCGGTTAGGGAGCAAGGCTTGAGTAGTATGGCTAACATACGTGAACTGTTAATTAAACATCGTAAAGTCCAAAGAGCCAAAGATGCTGATAGGCTCCAGCCCAAAATGGGAAGCGGTCGGTTAATCCTCTCCATGGTAGGATTACACGGATAGAAGCACCGCCGGTGGATGAGACAGAGCCTAACCTACTCGTTGTTATCTATGTGAAACAAGGTAAGCCTGTATTTCTCCTGTTTTTTTACAGGAAAGTTTTCCGTAAGGAAAACCGATAGGAGTGCAGGTATGGGATTGTAGAAAAAGCGAATGCCATTCTGTAATGGAATGGATAGGGGTTCAAGATTTGCCCTAACCCGAAAGGGTGCAGACTTCTACGGTAGGTAATTCTTTACAAGAAACTTATAGAACTTTTGAAAGGAGCAAAGCAAATGAACGTTAATCAAACAACGTGTGCGGCTACTGACCATGAGTTTGCATGGAAATCCATTGACTGGAAGAAATGTGAAGCACAGGTTAAAAAGCTACAAGAACGTATTGTAAAGGCTAGAAAAGAAGGCAGACACGGCAAAGTACAGGCTTTGCAGTGGACGCTGACACATTCTTTTGCGGCGAAAGCGATTGCTGTAAAAAGAGTGACAACTAACGAAGGTAAGAAAACATCTGGAGTAGACGGAGTTTTATGGTCTACGGACAAAGCAAAGTATGAAGCTGTTCTGGATTTAAAGAGGAACGGTTATAAGCCACAGCCATTACGCAGAGTATTTATTAAGAAAGCGAATGGGAAGTTGCGTCCATTAGGGATACCAACAATGAAAGACAGAGCAATGCAGGCGTTATATTTGATGGCACTTGAACCGCTTGCAGAAATGACAGCGGATGCACATTCTTATGGATTCAGAAAAGAAAGATGCTGTCAGGATGCAATTCAGCAATGCCATACGGTTCTATCACATGGATATTCTCCGCAATGGATTTTAGAAGGAGATATTAAAGGGTGTTTTGACCATATTAGCCATGATTGGCTGCTTGCAAATATTCCAACGGATAAAGTGATATTGAAAAAATGGTTAAAATGCGGAGTTATCTTTAAGGGGGAATTGTTCAAAACCGAAGAAGGAACGATGCAGGGTGGAATTATTTCACCAACACTTGCAAACATGACATTGGACGGTATTCAGCCGATTCTTGCACAGAAATACAAACGCATCTGCCGTAAAGGAAAGCATTATTCTCCTATGGTAAATCTGGTGCGTTATGCAGATGACTTCATCATCACAAGTGCAGAAAAGGAAGTCTTGGAGAGAGAAATTAAACCAATGTTGGTTGAGTTTCTTGCGGAAAGAGGACTGGAATTATCGGATGAAAAAACGGTTATCACACACATTGATGACGGATTTGATTTTCTTGGCTTTAATATCAGAAAGTTTAAAGGCGTTCTGCTGACACAACCGTCAAAGAAATGTGTAAAGAAATTTTTAGATGGAATCCGCTATACGATAGACAGTAATAAATCTTGCAAGCAGGAAACATTGATAAGGCTCTTAAATCCAAAGATTACAGGTTGGGCGAATTATTACAGGTGCGGAGCGTCATCAAAGACATTCCAAAGAGTGGATGACCAGATATTCCGTAAATTGTGGCAGTGGGCGAAAAGACGACATCCGAAAAAGGGAAAACCTTGGGTTTTAAAGAAATATTTCCACCACTATAAGAACAGGAATTGGCGATTTTTAGTTGTCTTAAATAAAAACGGAAAAGAAGATATTTTTCCATTAAAGCTGGCATTTGAAACGAAAATTATGCGACATAAAAAGATTGTCAGTGAAGCCAATCCTTTTGATAGAGAATGGAAGGAGTATTTTGAAGAACGGATGACGTATAAGATGCTAATGTCCCTCAAGGGGAGAAAATCTTTGCTTTATATGTGGAATAAGCAGGAGAGGAAGTGTCCGATATGTGGGCAAGAGATTACTGCTGAAACACAATGGAATGTACGAGAAAAGAAAGTAAGCGGTCAGACTGTCCGTTATCTTGTGCATGATAAGTGTTACAAACAAAACCGTTAGTTGACTAGCCGGCATCTATATTGGTAGATGCTTTGAATTGCTTGAGCCGTGTGAGGGGAAACTCTCACGCACGGTTCTTAGAGGGGAAGGCGGTAGTAATACCGCTGACCTACTCGACAAACCCTCTGATATTGAACAGCGGGAAGGGCGTATTATCCGCCAGGGGAATGAAAATGAGGAAGTCAATATTTACCGCTATGTAACAAAGGGTTCTTTTGATGCTTATTTATGGGGCATTGTAGAAACAAAACAGCGGTTTATCAGCCAGGTATTTACCAGCCGGGAACTGGCAAGGATCTGTGAGGATATAGATGAAACCGTATTAAACTTTGCAGAGATTAAAGCGGTAGCTTCCGAAAATCCCCTGATTATGGAAAAAATACAAGTAGATAATGAAGTGGCACGTCTGAGAATCCTGAAAACTGCACATGAAGGGAAACGGTTTGCCTTGCAGGATGCGGTTACGTTCCAGTACCCGAAAAGGATACAAAGTCTGGAGAAAGAACTGCAATCGCTTCAAAAGGATTTGGACCGTAGGAACCAGGCTATGGAAGTACAGCCGGAGTTTGCAATCACTCTGCAGGGAAAAGTCTATGAGAAGCATAAAGAAGCAGGGGAAGTCCTGCGTGGGATTATAGAAGGTGTGACAGCTTTTACCAGGCACGAAGTCGGTATGTATAAGGGATTTCAGGTATTTGTCCAAAAGGATATGATGGGGCCGGTATTGTTCCTTCAGGGAGAGAAGGAATATAGTGTGGAGTTAAAAAGCAGTGACTCCGGCAATATGGTCCGTATGGAAAACCGCTTGAATGTCCTTGATAAAGCAGTAGAAGATGTTCAAAAAGAAATTCAGACCTGTGAAAATGAGATAAAAAATGCAAAGCAGGAATATGAAAAGCCCTTCCCGTATGAGGAGCTTTTAAAAGAAAACATTACCAGGCAGATGGAGATTGATGCAGAACTGGAAATCAAGGACCAGGAGGAGTGTGTGGAAGTGCAGGAGGAAACCAAAAATCTTCCATGCCAGACAGCGGTTCGGTAACGAAAAGTAGAGTAGAAAAGGAGATCACAATATGGAATATAATATCAGAGTATATAAACCGGAATTGAAACAGGAAGAAGGAAAGATCAATAATCTGAAAGGATTTGCTACCATTACCTTTGATGAGGCCTTCTGTGTGAAAAGTCTTGCAATTAAAGAGTCCTCGAAAGGAAATCTGTACCTCGATATGCCCCGTTACAGAGATTACGAAACAGGGGAGTATGTTCCTTTTTTCCGGTTTACGGATAAGGAATTTCAAAAGGAAGTGTTGGATACTGTAAGGGAAGCCTATGAGAATATGACAGAAACTAAAACAGACTGTAAGGGCAGTTGGGGAGAGGAAGAACTGTATTACAATCTGAGTGTAAATCCGGTACAGGGAAGCGATACATTTAAGGCAGATGTTGCCATTCGTCTGCAGGACGTATTGGCAATCCAGCAGCTTCATGTGATCCAGGCATGGAACGGAAAAACCTTTGTAGGTATGCCCCAGAAAAATTCTGCAAAAGGAGAACGGGAGGACATTGCCCATGCAGTTAATGCAGAATTTAAGGCAGATCTGGAAAGTGCAATCATGGACGAATACAATAAAAAGATGGAATATGCCAAAAGCCAGAAACAGCAGCGAAGAGGGAGATAGGAGCTATTCATAAAAAGACTGGTATTTTTGGAACAATAATGGTAGAATGAAGAAAATATCAGCATGGGAGGAAACAGTATGCCAAGACGTAAAAAAGTAGAAAATCTTTCTCTTGAAGAAATGCTTATGAAGACAGAACAGGAGATTAAAACAACAGAGGCAGAATTAAAAGAACTGCGTTTGAAAGCAAAAGAACTTAGGAAAAAGATTGAAGATAAACAGAAGGATGAGATATTTAGTGCATTGATTGCTTCCGGAAAAACGGTGGAAGAGGTCATGACATATTTAAAATCCGGTAATGAAGAAAAAGCGGAATAAAATAACAAAAAATGCCGTTACAGGTGTGTGATAGTAAAACCTGTAGCGGCATTTTTTTTATTTAGGAGAGTCTGAATTAATCAGCCATACTTCAAAGGTACTGCCCACATGAAGTGTAGAAAAAACATGGATAAAACCATATTGTCGGCTGATAATGTCTTGCGCCAGATGAAGCCCAACACCAACTCCCGGAAAGTTTTTGACAGAAGGAGAGCGGTAGAAGCGTTGGAAAAGTTTTGGGATTTCCGATTCTTTGATGCCGATACCGGAATCAGTGATTGCTATTTTGGTATAGTTTTCCAGGGTAAAAAGTTCTATGGAAATATATCCGTTTTCATTCGTGTATTTTACAGCATTATCCAGGATATTATACAGCGCTTCGGAAGTCCATTTGGGATCATGATACGCCTTAAAGTCTTCTGAATAATTAAAAGTTATTTGAATGTTCTTCTGATCAGCCGCTAAGACGATATTTTCCAGAGCCATGAGAATGGTGTCACCAATCGTTTGATAACTTGGGGATAGTTTTATCACACCTGTTTCCAAACGGGATATTTTTACAAGGGAAGAGATTAAAAATTCCAGCTTGTTCAGATGTGCGGTATTTGTGTGAAATAAGGTCTTTAGTTCCTGCGGTTTTGTAATGGCTTTTTCCATAGCGGACTCTGTCAGGCGCAGCGTAGTCATGGGGGTTTTTAACTGATGAGAAATATCAGAAATTAGCTGCTGGAGCTGTACCTTTTCGGCATTTACAGAGTTTTTTGTGTTTTCCAATATACTGTACAATCTTCCTAAATGATGATTGATCTGTGATAGTAAAGTTTCGTCATACTTTTCATCAGGGGAAAAATAGGTTCCTTCAATCATACTGTCCAATGTTTTATGAAGTTCACGAGTAAACAAGGTGAGCTTGTGGAAAATCGTACAAAAGAGAATAAATACACAGATAAGCAGAAGGAAAGTGAAAACGGTAAAAAGTAAAAATACTTTAGGATCTGATGTAAGTGTACGTAATATGATACAGGTTCCTGAAAATATCAATAGAAAGAGCAGGGAAACTATAATATATATTTTTTTTAAAGAAAATGTTTTTTTCATATCAGTCACCTATCCACATATATCCAGTTCCATAGATTGTTTTTATATAACGATGCCCACTGGCTTCGATTTTCTTTCGGAGTTTGCTAATAGCAGTATTTAGGGAAGTATCACCTACAAAGTTTTCGGAGAAATCCCAGAGATGCTCAAGAAGCTGATCCCGCTTTAAAATATGCTTTTTATTCACAATAAAATATTGCAGAATACGGTACTCCAAAGGGGATAATTCCAGGGGAACTTTGTCCAGTGTCGCAGTCATTTGCGAGAAATTGATGCAGAGATTACCGTCTTCATATATGGTTTCCTTTTGTTTTTCTGTGATATATTTTGTTAAAACAGCTATTTTCTTTTGTAAGACGACAGGTGAAAAAGGCTTTGTAATATAGTCATCAGCACCCAGGTCAAATCCCTTCACTATGTCATTTTCTAAATCATTTGCGGTTAAAAAGATAATACTGGCATTTGATTTTTCTTTCAACTCTGAATATAATTCAAATCCATTTCCGTCAGGAAGGTTAATATCCAAAATCAGAAGAATGTAATGATACTGTTTTAAATATTCAAAGGCTTCTTTTGCATTATATGCAGAGTCAACGGTATAACTGGCTGTACGCAAATTATAAGCCAGGGTATTATTTAAGGAGAAATCATCTTCAATAATTAAGATACGGTGCATAGTTTCTCACTCCTTCTGTTCTAAATTTCTAAGTTTTTTTATACCATAAAGAGCGTTTACGGTTTTCAAGATGTATTATAATTGTAAAAAATGCAAAAGTAAATAATGATTTTTTTCAGATAAAATATTTTTTTAAATGCACTAATTGTAATAATTTGGTAAGAATCGGCGGATATACTGATAAGAAAAAAAGAGGAGGTACTAGATATGAGGTGTAAAAAACTAGGGGTACTTTTGGCAATGGTTTTGGTAGGTGTTTCCGCAGCACCGGCATGGTCGGTATCGGCGGCAGAACCTCAGGGCTTACCGCAGCAGGTTCTTGATATTTCCAATGGTTCAGATGAAATTTACGGACCAGGCGCACCGATTGAGCATGTGGAAAATCCTGATGAACGGTTTAGCAGTGGCGGGGTAGATCATACACATCAGTATATTGTATCGAATGCCTTGAAGATTTTAAATAATGATAAAGGCGCTAGTATCTTAAACACAAAGGCTGCTGTGATATGCGAATATACAGATTGGCCGGATGTATTAGGAAATGAAACAGATTATGGCACGTTTGCAGGACATTTCTATGATCCGGATACCGGAAAAAACTGGATGGGACAGAAAAATCCTACAGCACGAACTAGAGCAGAAACTTATTATCAAAGTGCAGTTGCAGCATATAAAGATGGATATACAGATAAGGCTATGGAATACTTAGGAAAGGGAACACATTATGTATCAGATTTGAATGAGCCACATCATGCTTCCAATTTGACGGCTGTAAATAGTAATCACTCAGATTTTGAAAAGTATGTGGACAAACACCGTACAGAATATACCATAGCAGGGAATAGCTTTGTTGCAGATGTTTATAATAGTGCTGAGAATACAGCAGTAGGTGATATGCTTTATAACGCTGCAAAAGATGCTAAAGCACTGGCTGGAATGGCACAGAATAAAGATACATATAGTTCAGCCGGAAATCAGTCAGTCCAAAATGCAATAAAGACAGTAAGTAAGTACATTTACAAATTTGGTAAGGAAGTAGGTATTTACTAAATGAGATGATTTGTGGTGACATTACACTTTAAAATCATAAAATATCAGAGAAAGGAGGACGGGACAATGAAAGAACTGGAAAAGAAAATGCAGAATGAGAACTTTGATGTAGAAGTACAGTATTGTGATCCAGACGATTGTTTGCACGATTGTGTAGATGCTCCGAATTATTGTACTTCTAATTTTGTAAGTTGGCTGTAAAGTAATAGGAACAACAATGAAAATATGGTGAAGAAAAAATTTATATTTTTTCTTCACCATATTAGAGCTTTTTAATATTTTAAAATGTTGCTCTGGTAGGAGGATATACAATATGGAAAAATCAGAAAAGAAAATGCAAAATGAGAATTTTGATGTCGAAGTACAGTATTGTGATCCAGACAATTGTACTCAGGATTGTCTGACTGCTCCAGGTCATTGTAATACACATATTACACCTTATTGGTAAAATTCAACTAAAGTAGTTTCTGAATTTTATCAGTAAAATGAAGGGGACATTTTCTCTATTATGAGTTAAATGTTCCCTTTTTAATTTTTTTGGTTTAGGTAATAATTCGGTAAGAATTAGGGGTTATGATGAATTAAAACAAGGAGAGGTGAGAAACATGGAATTGGTTAAAACATCAGATTTGAAAAAGCATTATCGTACCGGAGAGATTTGTGTGAAGGCATTGGATCATGTCAATCTTTCGGTTGAAGAAGGTGAGTTTATTGCTGTTGTTGGACCGTCAGGTTGCGGTAAGACAACATTATTAAATATGTTGGGCGGATTGGATAATCCGACAGAGGGAAGCGTTCTGATACATGGAAAAGATATAACAAAAATGAAATCGGAAGAACTGACGGTGTATCGAAGAAAGCATATCGGATTTGTATTTCAGAATTATAACCTGCTTCAAACACTTAATGTAAAAAGTAATATATTGTTACCGCTTTATCTGGGAAACAGCAAAATTGATGAAGCATATTTTGAAGAGATTGTAGAAATTCTGGGCATTAAAAATAAGTTAAAAAATTTGCCGAATACCTTATCAGGTGGACAGCAGCAGAGAGTTGCTATTGCCAGGGCAATGATCACAAAACCGGATATTATCTTAGCAGATGAGCCGACAGGAAACCTGGATAGTGAATCCAGTGAAGAGGTTCTTAGACTGCTTAGGGAGTCAGGGGAGCGTTACAACCAGACGATTATTATGATTACCCATAGTAAAGAAATTGCAGAAACAGCATCAAGGATTATAAGAATGAGAGATGGTAAAATCGTATGAGTAATGAAAAGAAAATAATCAAAGAAATGGTTCAGGGAAATCTGAAGGTACATAGGAAGAGAAATCTTCTTCTTGTATTGGCAATTACCTTAACTACCATTTTATTTACCTCAGTATTGGAAATTGGATTTGGCGGTATGCAATCCATTCAGGAAACACAGTTAAGACTTTCAGGATTGAAAGCAGATGCAGAACTTAGATATTTGAATAAAGAACAGTTTCAGGGAGTTCAAAACTCCGATTTGTTTGAAAGCGTGGGAGGCAGGATTCCGATTGCATTTCTGGAAGGAGAAACAAAGCGACCTGTTGAAATAGACTATCTGGATAAAGGTGGTATGGAAGCATATTATCTTTCTTTGGAAGAGGGGAAGATGCCGGAAGATGAGAAAGAAGTGCTTTTATCGGAGCAAGCATTGGAAGATTTGGGAATAAAAAAGGAAGTAGGAAGTCTTGTTCCGATGTCTTTTACATTAAGAGGTCAAGAATATAGCTTTGATATGCGATTGTCAGGTTGGTATACGGGTAATTCTAAAGTTGATTTTTTAATTGTATCAGAAGCATTTTTAGAACATAACCCTGAAGTGACAGAGAATACTTATAATGATGATAAAGAAGTATCAGGAACGTATTATGCAAGCGTTTGCATGAAGAACACAAAGAATATTGAACAGAACCTTAAAGAGTATGTGAAAAGTTTTGGAGGACAAACTGAGGATTCTAATGGAAGAGAATATATTCACATAGCAGTGAACTATGTATTATATTCAGAAGAGGGGAATACAGGAATTGGTCTTTCAATATTCTTTTTTGGAGCGTTATTTATTCTATGCGGATACCTATTGATCTACAATATTTTTGACATAGGTGTTATGCAGGATATCCAGCAATTTGGAATAATGAAAACGATTGGAATGACAGGCAAACAAATCAAGAGATTAATGAGAAGACAGATGCTCCTTTTATCTCTTATTGCTATTCCTATTGGATTATTGGTTGGATACGGGTTAGGGGTACTTTTGTTACCAGCCATTTTGAAAAACTGGGAATATAGTGAGGAAGAACTTACAATTGTACAATCAGCACATCCAGCTATTTTTATTTTAACCATTATTTTTGTATTGATTACAGTATTTTTAAGTATGAGAAGACCTGCCAAAAAAGCGGCAAAGTATTCTGCAATTGAAACAGCAAAATATACAGAGGTGAAGAAAAAAACTGCAGAAAAGGATATACGTTCTATTAAAAACATAGCAAAGAGTAATTTGCGGAGAAACAAAAAAAGAACGACTTTAGTGTTTACTTCGCTTATATTAAGTATTATATTTGTCAACTCTTTATGGATTATCTCTAATAGCTTTGATGAAGAAAAATATGTTAATGCACAAATGCGAAGGGATTATTTAATCGCATCTACAGACACTTTAAATCCGAGTGTTGGATATGTTAGATCTTCGGCAGCATTGAATGAAGAAGCTATAGAACAAGTAGAGAAAAATTCTATAGTCCGAAATGGTACTAGATTATATAAAAATACAGTAGATAATTCTGACATAAGTTTTGAATGGGGCAATGAAGGCATTGAGATAAAAGAATATATGCCCAATGTACAGGTTAATGGAGTAATTACAAATGAAGCAATAACAAATTATGGACAGGTAACATTGTCAAAAGATGAAAAAGCACTATGTAATGTGTGTGGTGTTTCTGAAAATTTTGTTGATAAAATGGAGATTTTAGATGGGGAAAAAAATATTGCCGCCATTAAAGAAAAACTAAGAGGTGGGGATTATATTTTGGCTGCTGTTTCTAAAAATACAAAGGGTGGATATAGTAGTGATGCATTAGAGAATTTACCAGATATTGGTGAAGTAGTGACGATTTATAAGAATGGAAAACCACTGAAAGAAGTAGAAGTGCTATCCCAAATTTTGGTAGTGGATTCAGAACAAATATCAGGTGGTAGCTTAACTGGTGATGACACTATTTTAGGTCCGTGGTTTTATTTGAGCGAAGACTTATTTAAAGAACTGTACGGAGAAGGTAATCTAGTGAATTATTCTTTTGATGCAGATGAGAAAGATGCTCCTGCTGTACGAAGAATGTTGAATCAGATTTCACAAGAATTTTCTGATGTTGGATTTGAAACTACAGAGCAAAGGCACTCCGAAATCGAAAATTATAAAGCACTGGTCAGAATACTGTGCGTGTTAATCGGGGGGATTTTAGGTGTGATTGGAATTGTAAATCTTGTGAATATTATTTTTACAAATTTAATTGTGCGAAACCGAGAATTAGCAACATTTAGAAGTATAGGTGCAACAAAGAAACAGTTGCGTGAACTGATTATAAGGGAGAGTATAGGATATGTTTTCTATGCTGCAATTGGTGGCTTTATACTTGCAACACTCATTGATATTACTGCAATTAAAGCGATATGTTCCTCTATTTGGCTTTTTACTTTCCAATTTACATTACTTCCGGCAGCTATTGTCGTAGTGTTGTACTTAATAATAGCTGTTATTGCTTCTGAGGCAGGGATTTATTTTTGGGAAAAAGGAAGTATTACAGAACGCCTCAGAAATCTGTAAACAAGATGATTTACAGCATAAAAGTGCTGATAAACCAAAATATAAGCGAAAGGAGGCGGATAATATGTTAGAACTTGAAAAGAGAATGCAGGAAGAGCCTTTTGATGTAGAGGTTCAGTATTGTGATCCAGATGATTGTGCTCATGATTGTTTGACAGCACCTGGACATTGTAACACACATTTCACTTCAGTATTGTAAGGAGGTACGTAACCATGAAAGATTTAGAAAAGAGAGTTCAGGAGTCGGCATTTGATGTAGAAACACAGTATTGCGATCCAAGTGACTGCTATCACGATTGCTACGGTGAAGGCATTAACAATTGTGATGCACATTTTACAGAAATTTGGTAAGACTGGAGGAAGTGCTATATGGAAAAAATGGAGAAAAAAATCCAGGAAGTTGTATTTGATGTCGAAGTTCAGTATTGTGATCCAAGTGATTGTTATCACGATTGCAAACATGAAGGTGTCAATAACTGTGATGCCGATATGACAACAATCTGGTAAAGAACGACAAATTACAGAAAATGGTCCTTGCACTAAAAACAAGGACCATTTTCTAGTTTAGAAGTAGATTTATTTTATATCTGTAATAATTCAGTAAGAATTATAAATTATATTAAAATAAAACGTGAGGTGAGAAATATGGAATTGGTAAAAATATCAAATTTAAAAAAGTATTATCGCACTGGAGAGGTTTGTGTAAAGGCATTGGATCATGTCAATCTTTCGGTTGAAGAAGGCGAGTTCATAGCTGTCGTTGGACCGTCGGGCTGTGGCAAAACAACATTATTAAATATGCTAGGAGGATTGGATAATCCGACAGACGGAACAGTTCTAATACATGGAAAAGATATAACAAAAATGAAATCGGAAGAACTGACGATATATCGAAGAAAGCATATCGGATTTGTATTTCAGAATTATAACCTGCTTCAAACGCTGAATGTAAAAAGTAATATACTGTTACCCCTTTATTTAGGAAACAGTAAAATTGATGAGGCATATTTTGAAGAGATTGTAGAAATCCTGGGTATTAAAAATAAGTTGAAAAATTTACCGAATACCTTATCGGGCGGACAGCAGCAGAGAGTTGCTATTGCCAGGGCAATGATCACGAAACCGGATATTGTCTTAGCAGATGAGCCGACAGGAAATCTGGACAGTGAATCCAGTGAAGAGGTTCTTAGACTGCTCAGGGAGTCAGGGGAGCGTTACAATCAGACGATTATTATGATTACCCATAGTAGAGAAATTGCGGAAACAGCATCAAGGATTATAAGAATGAAAGATGGTAAAATCGTATGAGTAATGAAAAGAAAATAATCAAAGAAATGGTTCAGGGAAATCTGAAGGTACATAGGAAGAGAAATCTTCTTCTTGTATTGGCAATTACCTTAACTACCATTTTATTTACCTCAGTATTGGAAATTGGATTTGGCGGTATGCAATCCATTCAGGAAACACAGTTAAAATTATCTGGAGCAAAATGGGATGCAGAATTGCGATATTTAAATACAGATCAGTTTCATAAAGCAGAAAATTCTAATTTATTTGAAACAGTTGGTTGTAGAATTCCTATTTCTTTTGTGAATGGAACGAAAAAACATTCAATTGAAATAGATTACTTTGATTCAAAAGGAATGGATTTATATTATCTTGATTTAGAAGAAGGAAAGCAACCAAAGGCAGCAAATGAAATTGTTGTGTCTGATAAAGCATTGGAAGAATTAGGAACACAGGCGAAAATAGGAGCTGAAATTCCGGTATCCTTTACTCTGCGTGACAAAGATTATACGTTTAATATGAAACTATCAGGCTGGTATAAAACTAATAAGAATACAAGTTATTTGATAGTTTCAGAAGAATTTTTGAATCAAAATTCAGATTTGCTACAAGTTTCTTATCAACAAGATGGAGAAACTGCTGGAACTTATTTTGCCAGTGTTTGCATGAAAAATAAAACCAATGTTGAACAATATCTTGAAGAATATGTTAAGGATCTAGGGGGACAGTCAGAGGATGCTCGGGGAAAAGATTTCATAAAAATATCAATAAATCCTATCAGTAATGCTGGAGAGAGCAACAGTGGGATTATTCTTTCCATTATTCTTTTCGGATGTTTGTTTGTGCTATGTGGATATCTTTTAATTTATAATATTTTTGATATAGGTGTGATGCAGGATATTCAAGAATTTGGAATGATGAAAACGATTGGAATGACCGGCAAACAGATTAAGAGATTAATGAGAAAACAGATGCTTTTTCTATCTTGTATTGGTATTACGATTGGTTTGTTGATTGGATATGGGTTAGGGGGACTGCTGTTACCTATTGTTTTGAAAAATTGGGAATATAGTGAAGAAGAGCTTACAGTTGTCCAGTCTGTACACCCGGCTATCTTTGTTTTAACAGTCGTTTTTGTATTGATTACAGTATTTTTGAGTATGAGAAGACCTTCCCGAAAGGCAGCCAAGTATTCTGCGATTGAAACAGCAAAATACACAGAGATAAAGAAAAAAACTGCTGAAAAGGATGTTCGTTCTATTGGAAATATAGCAAGGAACAATTTGCAAAGGAATAAAAAAAGAACAGTTTTAGTATTTACTTCCCTTATACTAAGTGTTATATTTGTGAACTCTTTATGGACTATTTCAAATAGTTTTGATGAAGAAAAGTATGTTAATGCTAAGATGCGTAGAGATTATTTAGTTGCATCTAAAGATGCATTAAACCCAGGCGTAGGATATGTCAAATCTTCTGCAGCACTGAATGAAGAAGCTATACAGAAATTAGAAGATAATTCTATGGTTCAAAATGGAACGAAATTATATAAGAATACGGTAGATAATGCTGATATAAGTTTTGAATGGGGAAGTGAAGGTATTGATATACAACAATACAGTCCCAATATAGAAGTTGACGGAGTAGTTACAAATGAAGCAACAACTAATTATGGTCCAATAACATTGGCAAAAGATGAGAGAGCATTGTGTAATGTATGTGGAATTTCTGAGAACTTTATTGACAAAATGGAAATATGGGATGGTGAAAAAGATCGTGCCACAATAAAAGAAAAATTAAAAAGTGGGAATTATGCTCTTGTAGCTTCTATGAAAAATGATAATGGAGTTCCAAATGAGAATCTTTTTAACAATTCGCCTGCCTTAGGGGAAGATATAGAGATATATAAAGCGGGAAAATTGATTAAAAAAGTAAAAGTGCTGGCTAGGATTGTTGTTATCAGGTCTGAAAGAGTAGTAGGTGGACACGCAACTGGAGGAGGTACTATTTTAGGTCCGTGGTTTTATTTAGGAGAAGATTTGTTTAAAGAATTATATGGAGAGGGTAATTTGGTAAATTATTCTTTTGATGCAGATGAGAAAGATGCTATTGCTGTGAAGAGAATATTGAGTCAGATCTCACAAGAATTTCCTGATGTAGGATTTGAAACAACAGAGCAAAGGCGTGCAGAAATCGACAACTATAAAATGTTAGTTCGTATTTTATGTGTGTTAATAGGAGGAGTTTTAGGTGTAATTGGAGTTGTAAATCTTATAAATATTATTTTTACAAATCTAATCGTGAGAAATAGGGAATTAGCAACATTTAGAAGTATAGGTGCCACCAGGAAACAGCTTCGTGAATTGATTATGAGAGAAAGTGTGGGATATGTTTTTTATGCCGCAATCGGTGGCTTTATATTTGCTGCATTTATCAGTATTACTGTAGTCAAGGCAATATGTTTTTCCAACTGGTTTTTAGCTTTTAGATTTACATTACTTCCAGCAATTACCGTAATAATACTATATTTGATAATATCTATTATAGCTTCTGAAGTAGGAATTTATCTTTGGGAGAAAAAAAGTATTACAGACCGTCTTAGGAATCTGTAGATGAGGTGATTTACAGCATAAAAGTGCTGATAAACCAAAATATAAATGAAGGGAGGCGGAGAATATGTTAGAGCTTGAAAAGAAAATGCAGGAAGAGTTATTTGATGTAGAAGTTCAATACTGCAATCCAGATGACTGCGATTATGATTGCTTAATGACTGAAAACCACTGTAATACACATTGGACATCATTAAGGTAGAAGAAGGTTTTATGAATGCACTAAAAAGAAAACATATAAAACTGTATTCTATGATTTATGCAGCAATAGTAGATTAGAGGAGGAATGCTATATGGAAAAAATGGACAAAAAAATCCAGGAAGTCACCTTTGATGTAGAAGTTCAGTATTGTGATCCGAGTGATTGCTATCATGATTGTACTCATGAAGGAGTAGATAACTGCGATGCACATTTTACAAAGATATGGTAAGATGGAGGAACACGATATGGAAAAAAGAATTCAGGAAGCTACGTTTGACGCAGAAGTCCAGTATTGTGATCCAGATGACTGTTATTACGACTGTAAGCTGAATGTTCCCAACTATTGTAATGAGGTGGTAACATTATATTGGTAGAAATACCAAGAAAATTTAATGCCTGTCCCTGTAGGTCTTCCTGCAGGGACACTTTTGTATTTATACATATTTTCCTGGTGTAATAATTTGGTAAGATTTTGTAAGTATACTAATTCCATAAGAAAGGGGGAAACCGTATGAATATTACATTCTGGGTAACCGAAAAATGCAATTTAGCTTGTAAATACTGCTATGTACATAAGCAGCCCAAAACAATGACATTGGAAACAGCAGAACAGACAATCAAATATTTTACCGATAAATTTGATGAAACTGTTGCAGCAGGAAAACGGATTAATGTGGCTTTACATGGTGGTGAGCCATTACTGAATTTTGATGTTATTCGGTATATTGTAGAAACCTTAAAAGAGCGGTATGATGGTCATATCATTTTTACAATGACAACAAATGGAACAGTGTTTGAAAAGGATATTTATGATTTTATAAAGGGTAAGGTACAGATTTCTGTAAGCATTGATGGAAACAGGACAACAAATGATACAAACCGTATTTATCCAAATGGTGAGTCTTCCTTTGATAAAGTAATGGAAACCTTAAAATTTTTAAAAGAACAGGGTGAATATATCCGGGTCAGAATGACTGTCAATAAGGAAACTCTTCCGGCTATGGCTGAAAATTATATTTATCTGGATCAGATGGATATGGGAGTAGTAACTTTTGCATTAGATGCCGGAGCTGCATGGAACCAACAAGATATGCAGATATATTATGAAAACTACGAAAAAATCATGGATTACATGATAGAAAAAGATAAAAAAGCAGCGCAGTATTTATTGTTTAATATTAAAGAGGCAACCTTCAGAAGACGTACTGGCTGTGACGGTGGAACAAATACATTCCATATATCTGCGGATGGTGGAATTTACCCATGCGCATTAGCTGCTGATAAAGTGGATTATTGGCTGGGAGATGTTTGGAAAGGATTGCAACCGGAAAAACTAGAGGCTCTCCATAAGATTAACGAAATTCCAGTGACAGGGTGCGGAGATTGTACATTTAAACAGAATTGTTCCAGCCAGGTATGTAAACTGATTAATAAAGCATATACCGGAGATTACTATACTGTTTCTGCTTTCCAGTGCAATGAAAGAGATATTGTTTATCGGATTTATAAAAAGTACAAATATATATTGGAGGGATTCCATGTATAGTCCCAAAGTGGTAGTTGTAGACTCCGGTGTAGATACACAAAATCAGGAAATCATGGAGCATGTAATTCAGGGATTTTCTTTTCAAAAGAGTGCAGAAGAAGATGAAGTTATTGAAGAGGAAAATTTTGATGATGTTTTTGGTCATGGAACCAACTGCATTGATTGTATCTTACAATTTGCAGAGCAGGCACAATTTTATCCTATAAAGATTGTAAATGAATTAGGAAAAACGACCAGTTCGTTACTGCTTGCTGCGCTGGAAAAGTGCAGGGAACTACCGGTAGATCTTATTTGTTTAAGTCTTTCCGTAACACAAATGCTTGATCCTGCTATGGAAAAGGAATTGAGGGATATTTGTAATGACCTGGAAAAACAGGGAAAGATTATCTGTGCTTCGGAATGTAATAATGCAAAGGATACCATACCGGCAATTTATAAAAGTGTGATTGGCGTGGGAGAATTATTACCAGATGCAAAGAAAAAAGTTCTTGTAGACAGGGCGGCAAGCGTTCAGGTTCTGGCGGATATTTCACCGATATTTGTTGCAGGAAAATCTGGACGATATAATTTTTTTAAGGGGACTTCAAAGGGAAATGCTTATGTGGCAGGTCTTCTGGCCAGAGCTATGCAAACAGCACCGAATATAAAAAGCATACAGGAGGCATTAAACATACTGGAAAAGACAGATGATCCTTTAGAAGAAATTGATTTAGAGTGTGTAGGAAAGCTCCAGACTGATGAAGTGGGACAGATGATTTTGGAAAAAGTACATAGGAGATTGTTAGAGTTTGGCTGCACATCTTCCCTTGACGAAATCAGCAGGTATCCATTTCTTTCCCAAATTACAGGAGTGAATTTCTTTAATTTTTACGATTTTATCAGCGGGATATATAGGGAATTAAAAATTACGAAGTTGGATTATCATACCATAAAAGTAGGTGATGTTTGTACCCTGTATAATCTGGTTGAACATTTGAGAAGGAATGTGTGTTATGAAGAAAAAGAATGTTGTTTTGGAGCAGATACGAAAGTATAAATGGGGTTATCTGTTTGGGATTATATTGGTAGCTATGGACGCTATAGTGACCTATATTTATCCTCAGTTAATTACCAATATTCTGGATAAAGCGGTTCCGGCAAAAGATCCAGGGGCTGTGATTTCTAATGTTGCATATATGGCTATATGCCAGCTTGTATCTATTACAGTGGCATTGGCATTGAGTTATCTGTTTTGCAAAATGTCAAATGGTTTTATTGTTAAAATCAAGTTATTGCTGATACAAGCAATGTTTCAGGTTGATGGGAAGGAAATAGAGAAGAAATCAAATCTATTTATGACCAGCATGAATGCAGATGTTAATAACATAGAAATGTTATCTTCCCGTATGCTTTCTGATCTGCTGATACAAATTGTGACTGTGATTATTACAGCGGTAATTTTAATACAGATTAATCCGGTTATCTTTTGGTTTATGCTTTTGATTTATCCGATTCTTATTGCTATCCAGATTTTCTTTAACAAAAAAATCATGGGGCAGTCCAGAAAAGTAATGGGAAAAATGGATATTGGGAATGGTTTGATTAAGGAATTTGTGAGTAATCTTTACGAGTATCTGGCTTTAAATGGAAGAAATTATTATATAGATAAGTTTTGCAGGAATGAAACTTCTTTGCGAAATGAAATCCTAAAGCAAAATATGTTAATGGCCTATAATCGTTCAGTACCGCAGCTCATTAGTACCGCTACTTTTTTGATTGTATTGGCAATCAGTGGTGTTATGGTGATTAACGGACAGGTACAGTTTGGAGAGCTGACAGTGATTATTATGTACACACAAAGAATGTTTAATCCGTTGTCCTCAATCATGCTTGTAATTGGACAGTTCCAGAAGGCAAAAGTATCAATGGATCGAATTAATGAGATTGTAGGGTGAAGCAAATGGATATATCAAAAATTGAAATAAAAGATGTAAATTTCAGTTATAAAGATGTAAAAGTATATAGAAAAAATTTGAATATGTGTCTTGAGAAGGGCTCTATTTATCTGATTAAAGGGAAAAATGGTTCAGGAAAAAGTACACTGGCTGGTATCCTGTTAAAAATCTGGAATGACTTTTCAGGAACGATATTATTAGATGGGAAAAGCATTACTAATTTTTCCAGGGAAATACTTACAGAAACAATAGGAATTTGTTTTCAAAAGCCACCGATTTTTCGTGACACCATAAGAAATAACATTTCTCTAAACGACCCTATTCCAGTAGAAAAATATATTTCCTTATTATCATTTTATAAAGATTTGGAAGAAATGGGGCGTACATTAGAGTCGGAACTTATTGATACTGGAAGTGTTTCAGGCGGGCAGGCACAGAAAATAGGTATTATCCGGACAGTGTGTAGGGAACGTTCTGTATATATTTTTGACGAACCTACATCAAACCTGGATAGTGTTTCTAAAAAAGAATTTTATGATATGATAGAACACTTGAAACAGAAGAGTATTATTATTTTATTTTCGCATGAAGTAGATGCAGAAAAAAATGCAGACTTTATCATTGAGTTGTAAAGGAGGAAACCGGATATGTATATGAGAAGTCCAAATGCAAAAGTTTTAGTACGTGAAGAAAGAGTTGTTTTATGTAACACCAGAAATGGAGGCTTTGTAAAAACCTCAGAGGCTTATTTTCAGTATCTGGAAAAATATCTGGAAGAGAACAATGGAGAGTTTACCATTGAGGAAGAAGATACTGTGGTAAAGAAAAATGCCTATAAGTTATTTCAGGAGCTGTGCCGGATTCATTTTTATATTTCGGAAGAACAGATGAAAAATGAGATAACCTATCCGTATCAGATCGTATATCTTTCTTTGACCAATAGGTGTAATCTAAGATGTAAACATTGTGTGGCGTCTGCCTGCATAGAAGAAGTAGATCACATGAATACGGAAGATTGGAAAAAGGTAATTGATCAGGTGGTGGTTTTAAATCCAGAACAGATTAACCTGACCGGTGGGGAACCGTTAATCCGTCCTGATTTCTGTGAGATATTGGAATATTTAAGAGCAAATTATAAAGGTGCAATTACCTTGTCTACAAATGCGTTACTGTTGAATGACCGGCTTATGGAAATCATTAAAAAGAATGTTGATGGTGTTTCTGTTAGTCTTGATGGTTTTGATTCCTATAGCTGCACAAAAGTGCGAGGAGAAGGGATTTATGACCGGGTGATTGCCGGGATCAAAAAATTAAAAGAAGCTGGAATGGAAAAAGTATCTGTTTCCATGTTGGAAACAAAATACACTTATGGACATGATCAGGACTTTTATAAATTATGTGAAGAGTTAGATGTAAAACCATTGATCCGAAGATTTGCTCCTTCAGGAAGAGGAGAAGAGAACCAAAGAGAATTACTTCCACCAATGGAATACATAGAGAAATTGGAAAAGCAGCATTTAAGATGTGCATTATGTCAGCCTGGTAAAAAAGAGTTAAATATCAGTGAAAACGGAGATGTATATCCTTGCGCTCCACTTAGCAATTTAGAAAATCTTTTTATGGGAAATCTGCTGGAAACACCGATTACAGAAATTATTGAGAACCCGGCATGGAAAGAGGAATTGGAAAAGTTAAGACCTTGGAGAATGGAAAAATGTAAGGACTGTGATGTGAACCTGTTTTGCCATTCTTGTATCAATTTTACTCTGGGAATGCAGAGTGATGAGGAAATCTTCCAGAAGTTTTGTGAAAAACAAAAAGGACATTTAGAAAAATTATTATGGGGGAATTAGTTATGAAGAATAGAAAAAGACTTTTAAAAACAGTAGGGTTATTAACAGCAGCTACAGTGATGACCGTATCTTTCAATGCAGAAAATGTTCTTGCTTACTCAACAGGGGAAGAGGCTGCTATCGCAGTTTCAGAGGAAGATCCATACGAAAATGTTACGAAAATCAATTTGAAGGATATGTTTAACCAGAACCAGGAGGATTACTACGTTTATTTTTACATGGTTCAGTGTCCGTTTTGTAATCAGGTGAAAGATAAAATGCTGAATTTTGCGGCAGAAAATGATAATGTATATTTTGTAGATTATGCTTTAAGAGAAAACCGCCCTTTACAGAAATATAACTGGACGGAAACGCGATCCAAATATAACAAAAAGATAGGATATGTGGATAGTGATGGAAACAAGGTATTTTTACCAGGCGAATCGGAAGAAAAATATCAAAATATGAAGAATGATTATGGAAAACGTATGCGCTTTAATTTTGTAACCATTACTCCAGAGGATATTCCGGCATTCCCTGGTTCACAGGTAGGGGATATCTATACGGATATTCAGACACCAGAAATTGATTATGCTTCTATTACAAAATACGAAGATATGTTAATTGCAGGAGTTCCGGCTTTATATCGAATTACAAATGGAAAAATTACAGAATTTTATTTTGACTCTGTAGAAATAGAGGAGTTTTTCAATAGCATGGGAAGGTGAGATTATGGATATAAAGGAAATCTTAAACCCTATATGGTTATGGATTTATAGAAGCTAAAAGAATTGCGGGATGGAGGAATCGACAGTATGGCCATACTTGAAACAACGGACTTGAAAAAGTATTACGGTTCAGGTGAAAATATCACGAAAGCATTGGACGGTATTTCATTGAAAATAGAGGAAGGTGAATTTGTTGCTATTGTAGGCGTTTCTGGAAGTGGAAAATCCACGTTACTAAATATGATTGGAGGATTGGATATCCCCACTTCTGGAAATGTCTTAGTAAAGGGAAAAAACATAGGGCAGCTAAACGAAGAAGAATTAACAATTTTTCGTAGAAGGAATATTGGATTTGTTTTTCAGAATTACAATTTAATTCCGATATTAAATGTCTATGAAAATATTGTTTTTCCAGTAGAGCTGGATGGGAATGAAGTGGATCAGGAGTTCCTGGATAAGATTATCACGATTTTAGGAATTGATAAAAAACTGGAAAATTTACCAAGCGATTTATCGGGAGGACAGCAGCAGAGAGTTGCGATTGCCAGAGCTTTGATTACGAAGCCTGCTATCGTCTTGGCTGATGAACCGACAGGAAATCTTGATACGCAGTCAAGCCTTGAAGTGATGGGATTGTTAAAGCAAACCAGTAAGCGGTTCTGTCAAACTATTGTTATGATTACCCATAATATGAATTTAGCACAAATGGCAGATAGGATTATCAGAATTCAAGATGGAAAGATTATGGATATATAATAACAGGAGGGGACAGCGTGTATTCGACCAGAAACAAGAAATGTATGCTGAAACTAGCAAAGAAAGATTTCTTGAAAAATAGAACAAGAAATATCGTTGCTGTTTTGGCCATGATCTTAACAACGGTATTATTTGCTACCCTAATAACAACGGGGGTAGGAGCGTATGAGTCAGTCCAGCTTACTTTGCAGAAACAAAAAGGAAGTAAAGCAGATGCTGATATACGTTACATGACAGAGGAACAGTTTGAAAAATTATCAAAAGATGAAAGAGTTGATTTTGTCGGTCTTAGAAGACCGATTGGATTTTTAAGCAATGCGAAAACACATAATATAGAATTAGATTATATGGATTCTATTGAGCAGGAATTGACCTTTTCCGTTCCTATATTAGGTTGTGCGCCTACAAAAGAAAACGAAATTGCAACAACGGATAGAGCATTAGAAAGTTTGGGAGTAGAGCCTAAAGTAGGCGCAGAAGTTGAAATAGAATTTGAATTGCGAGATCAGACTTATCAATATAAAATGGTTGTTTCTGGAATATGGGAAGCATCAAATTCACAGAGCAGTCTGATGTTAGTATCAGATAAATTTATGCAGGCAAATGAAGAAATATTTCCATATACCTTTGACAAAGACAGGCAATATGCCGGAACATATTTTTCAGATGTAGCATTTAAAAATACCAACAATATGGAAAAGCAGCTCCACGATATTGTGTTGAGCCTGGGTGGAAATCCGGAAGATGCCAATGCAGAAAACTACATTGCTTGTGCAGTTAACAGAATTACCAATCCGGAAATGAATGTATCTGTACTTTTTATCGGTTTGGTTTTTGCACTGCTTTTTGTATTCGCAGGTTATTTACTCATTTTCAATATTTTTGAAATTTCTGTTTTACAAGATGTACAGAAGTACGGTTTATTAAAAACAATAGGAACTACTCAAAAACAGATAAAGTTTTTAGTCCGTATACAAACATTGTGGCTATTGCTGATTGCGCTGCCATGTGGATTATTAATAGGATATTTTCTTGGAAAGGCAATCTTGCCATTTGCGATTGGATTTATTACGAATGAGTATTCAAATCTATCGGTAGAGGTTTCGCCAAATGTAATTATTTTTATTGGGGCAGCCATTTTTACAATCTTTACTGTATTAGTCAGTGTAAGAAAACCAATCAATATAATTTCTAAAATTTCTCCTATAGAAGCTCTCAGATATTCAGAGAAAAAGGAGAAAGGTAAGAAAATAAAGCATACAAAGAAAATTTCTGTTTGGAGATTAGCCTTATCAAATGTGAAGAGAAAGAAGAAAAGAAGCATATTTATTGTTATATCCATGACACTTTGCTGTATGCTGTTTAATTCTACTTTAATTATAGTAAATAGCATTGATATTGACAAAGCGGTAAAAGAACAGTGCGCAGCAGATGTGGTAATTGCGAATGGAAATACCTTTAATAACCTTAAAGGCTATATACAACATACGGACAGTCTTGATGAAAACATAGTAGAACTGATCGAAAATCAGTTTGAAATGGAAGATAAAGGATTTATATATAAGAATACTTTAGATGACAGAGATATTACGATTGATTATGGACTGACGTATAATAAAGAAGATGTGGTAAAAGAAGATGGAAAAGCCGGTATCATGGTGGATCAATATTATATTCCGTTAGGATATGATGACTTTCCGGTATGTAATGTATATGGCTGTAACGAAAATGTCTTCCAGAGATGTGATTTTCTGAAAATAGCAGGTGATCTTTCAGTTACAGAGTTATATCAAAAGCTGGAAGAAGGAAATTATGTTGTTGAAGCAGTACGAAAAAAGCAAGGACAGTCTTCAGTAAATGCAGAGGATTTTCAATGTGAAATCGGAGATAAAATCAAAGTTCACAGTAACGGAGAAGAAGAACGTGAGCTTGAAGTGATTGCTCAGATGAGTGTGACTTCAACGGAGTATGAAGTCCCTAATGTGACAACAGGAATTACCGCTGTTGGAGGGGACGCTCCCATGTTTTATATTTCAGAGAACACATTTAAAAATATATACGAAAATCCTTCTTTGATGAGTTTTTCGTTTAATGTAGATAAAGAAGAATTAGTAGCGGTTACAGAACAACTAGAAAAACTTGTTGAACAGAAAGAAGGCGAAATCGGCTGTAGTTCAGTTATAATGCTGAGAAATAGTTTGAGCGGTATTAAGGATACTGTTTATATTATCGGTGGATTTATTAGTATGATTCTGGGCATTTCAGGATTTATTAACTTTATAAATCTGATGATTACAAATATCATAACACGAAAAAAGGAATATGCAGTAATGCAAAGTATCGGTATGACAACAAAGCAGTTGATTAGGCTTATTGTGAATGAAGGATTGTTATATGCTTTGTCTTCGACGGTATTAGGAATTGTACTTTCTGCTTTAGTAGACAGTACAATGGTAAAAATAATCTGTAATGCAATTTGGTTTATGACCTATAAATTGCTACTATGGCCGGCGATAACGTTATCTGTTGTAACTATAATTCTTTCGGGAGTTATTCCTGCAATTGTGTTTAAATCTTTCAATAAGGAAAGCATTGTAGAAAAAATAAGAAAAGATTTTTAAGTTGTCATTTGACAATTTTAAAATAATTTCATGAAGGGAGGCATCACTATGATGAATATGGAGCCAAAAGCACAGGAAGAAGAATTTGACATTGAAGTTCAGTATTGTGATCCTGATGATTGTTTGAGTGACTGTGTTGTAGAGGAAAATATCTGTACAGCAGTAGTAACTGGTTGGTTGTAAGCGTAAAGGAGAAAAAATATGGGTGAAGTAGAGAAAAAAATGCAGAAAGCAACATTTGATGTGGAAGTGCAATATTGTGATCCTAATGATTGTCTTCATGACTGTGTTCAGAGTGGATACAATAACTGTACAGCAGTAGTAACCGGTTGGTTATAAAATTTAAAAACACAAATGAAGCAAAAGGAAATGCACCAGATAAAACCATAAGGGATAGTTTTCTGGTGCATTTCCATTATAGAAAAGGAGAGAAGAACTATGTATCCATTTCTAGTTGAAAATATGGCAGATGAGGAAGCCTATATACAAAATTTAAACATTGAGGTAAATTCCAAAGAAGTTTGCTATTTTATGTGTGGGGAAAAGTTTGGACGGATACTTTTTGAAATCTTTTGCGGATATAAAAAACCGAAAACAGGAGAGATATTTGTATGTAATAAAGACTGGCTTGATTTGGACGAAAATAGTCGTTCTCTTTTAAACAGGCGCTTGTTTGGAATAGCAGCAGAAGAGTTTCCGCTGATTGAATTTATGACGATTGAAGAAAACATTTCTATGCCAAGTCTGTTAGATGGAGATAAATCCAATATAGAGGAATTGGTTAAGGCTTTTGACATAGGGCACTTATTACAAAAATATCCTTCGGATCTTAATCATAGAGAAAAAATGAGATGTATCTGTGCGCGTGCCTTTTCCGGAGGCAGGAAGGTTGTTGTGATATTCGATTTATTCAAAAGAATGCAAGAGCAGAGCAAGGCAGAACTTGCAATACTTACTTATCATGCAGCAAAAAGTTTGGGAATATCTGCTCTTTACATAAGTGAAGATTTAGACGAAAATTATGGCGCTTATGATCTTATATACAAATACCGACCGGAGAAAAAGGAATTTTCTATTATTGATTATCGTGCATGAATGGAGCTGTAGAAATGGAACGTGATAGAGAATGTAGACTGCTGTTAAATGATTTGAACGATATTCTTTCTGAACAATGTTTGGAACAAAGAGTTAGGTGCAGGTATTTGAATGATCCGGTGCAAGAGTTGGCAGAGTGTATCAATCAACTGCTGGATATTTGTGAGAGGGCAGTAACAATGACACTGGATATAGAAAATGATTATCGTACTATGCGGGCGGAACTGCAGAGCAATATCCGAAATCCGCTAAGCTGCATAAAAACAAGTTGCTTTCTAATCAATTCACTTGCAGAAAAAAATATCCAGTCTGAAAAGCTCCAAGAGTATCTTCAAATTATAGAAAAGGCAGCGGAGGATATAGAGAGTACATTAAAATAACTGATAATTGAAGAAGTGCTGGGCGGGAAGTTTTCGTCCAGTATTTCTTTCTGGAATGAGAAAAGTTGAATTTACAAATCAAGAGGAGGCATACACATGAAGTATGTTTTTCCAGAATATAAAGAGAATGTAGTGTTGGGCAATGGGAAATTACAGTTAAATCCAATGTCCTATCAGGTTATCTACGAAGGAAAGGAGATAGACCTGACACCCAGGGAATTTGAAGTTTTATACCTACTGGCTTTAAAGCCAAACTGGGTAATGCCAAAGACAAATATTTATCATTCTGTATGGGGGATTCATTATCATGATGATCAGATACCATACAGAACAGTAGAATATGTGATATGGAAGATAAGAAAAAAGATGGGATATGATATTATCGAAACGCTGGTCAATGTGGGGTATCGGTTGAAAAAGTTATAGTTTTCGGGAGATATAATTGAGATGAAATGGTATGTTATTATTATTAATGGAGGATTTATTACATGAACGGAAATAAAAAAAGTGCAAAACAGTATCACCAATCTGTAATTACTGCTTTAGAAAAAAAAGTAAATGACATGAAAGATTCCGCTTATTCAGGATTGTATAGTGAAATAGCGTTTATCATTGGAATAGCAGTTATCATGATAGATACCTTTTTTCCACCAGAGGAAACGAAAGCTAATTGCGTATGGAAGATAATACTGATAGCTGTATCTATAGTCTGTATGTTTTATTTCGCTAAAAAAGTGAAAACAGTGAATGAAGTGGAAGAAGAGAAAAAGTTCTGGCCGAATTTTTTTATTCAATGGGCAACAAGTTTAGGGTATATAAATATGCCTGTAGCAATGATAGCTATTTTGGTAACATTTGATAAGGGCAAAGCATGGACATTATTTATGATGGGGGTTGCTGTAATTTTGACAGGTTTAACTTTAATAGAAGCACTTGTAAAAACTTCTAAAATTGTAAAAAGGTTGTAAGAGAAAATAAAATTGATTAAAAAATTGTATCACGTTTCCCAGCATCTTCACAATGCCATAGAACAGGTATGTGTAATAAAAGGGAACTGGAGTTTGGCGATGAGATGTATCACATAGAGGAAAAATAGAGCAGATATGAGGAGGACATAGCTGCTTTTACTATAGGGACTAATTGAAGATACAGAATTTAAAAAAGTTCATAATAAAGGTTAGACAGATTTACAGGAAATAGAATTTTTACATATCCTGTAAATCTGTTTTTATATCGGTATAAAATAATTTTGGACTTCCGTTTCTGACAATTTTATTAAGGAGCGTTCAGATACATTTTTCCCACAAATACAATACATATAATGGTCTTCTTGCCAGGTGTAAAATAATTTAGATAAATCAGGATTTAAAGAGTTGCATTGGGTTGCAGTACCAGTAAGACCGATTCTAAGCATTTTATAATAGGCTTCTTTTTGCGTCCATATTTTGTAAAATCTAAAAATTCGTTCAACATCTGAGGCATTGCTAATGTATTGAATTTCCGGTTGACTGAAAATGAGATCCATAATATCAAATGGTGGATAAGATATTTTTTCTACATCGGCTCCAACTGGAGAATTAGCTGATATACAACTGATTATAGAACCATTTGAATGAGAAATACTGAAGTCATATTTAGGCTTAGATAAAAATAGCGGCTTGTGATTTTGAGAATATGAAAAGTATAATTCGGTATGCTTCAAACCAGATATAGTGCTTAATCCGATACGAGTAATAAGAGCAGAATAAAGAGAAAGTTTTTTGTCAAGTACATGAAAATATTGGTTTATTTTCTTTCTTCGTTCTTTGGAAACAAATTGCATTAAATCAGAATCTATATTTTTCCATTCGAGTGAAATAGTTGATAAATACAGCACTAGCACGAGTAAATCCTCCCTAAGTATAATAATGAGCAGTTTACCATAGGAACAGAAAAATTTCAAATGCAAAATGAGCATCTTATAAGGATATTTCTGTGTAATAAAGACAAAAATATGCAAGTAAATCCAAAATCGTCTATAAGAATATAAAATATGCTATGTTAAAAAAAGTATAAAAGATAGCGTAAGAAAAGGGAATATTCTATCTAATAATCTTATTCTTATAACATCATGTAATATGGAGGCAAGGAATGAAAACAGAAGAAATTGTACACTTATTAGAAAATGTATACAAATATAATATATCAGAGCTTAGTATAAAAAGTGGAGATGAGAAGATTATCATCAAAAATGGCATTGATGAAAGGGCAGTTGATACTGTGGAAACTGTAACTGAAAGAATAGAGGGTGAAAGTAAAAATAGAATTGATGAAGAAAATATTATAAAATCACCCTTGGTGGGGCGTTTTTATGCAGCCCCTGCTATCGGAAGTGATAATTATGTTAAAGTGGGAGATAAAGTAGAAGAGGGGCAAACACTTGCTATTATCGAAGCAATGAAATTAATGAATGAAATTAAGAGTGAATATAGCGGAACTATTAAAAGCATATTAGTAAAAAATGAAGAACTGGTGGAGTATGGACAGCCCTTATTTGTTTTAGTTTGAAAGGAGTTTTTATGTTTGAAAAAATACTTATTGCTAATAGAGGAGAAATAGCTGTACGAATTATAAAAGTATGTAAAGAGATGGGAATTAAGTCTGTAGCTATATATTCAGAGGCAGATAAAGACGCTTTACATACAAAAATGGCAGATGAGGCGATATGTATAGGACCTGCACCGTCAGGAGATAGTTATCTCAATATGGAAAATATTATTAGTGCAGCTGTAGGAACAGGAGCTCAGGCAATTCACCCAGGTTTTGGATTTTTATCAGAAAATAGTCTTTTTGCGGAAAAGTGCAAAGTATGTAATATTACATTCATTGGTCCAACACCAGAAGTGATTTGTAAAATGGGAAATAAAGTTGAAGCACGTAATATGATGAGAAATGCGGGAGTTCCGATTATATCAGGAAGCAGGACTCCCGTTTTTGATGTGTGTGAAGCAAAAAAAGTGGCATTAGAGCTTGGATTTCCAATTATGATAAAGGCAGCAGCAGGTGGTGGCGGAAAAGGTATGAGGATATCCAATACAGAAGATGATTTTAATGAAAACTTTGTAACAGCCCAGATGGAAGCTAATAGTTCATTTAGAGATGGAACGATGTATTTAGAAAGGTATATAGAAGCGCCAAATCATATAGAATTTCAAATACTTGCAGATAAATATGGAAATGTTATACAGTTGGGAGAAAGAGATTGTTCTATTCAAAGGCATCATCAGAAAATTATTGAAGAAGCTCCTAGCCCAAAACTATCGGTAAAATTAAGAAAAGAAATGGGAAATATAGCGATCAAAGTTGCAAAAATTGTAAACTACGAAGGTGCAGGTACAGTAGAATTCTTGCTTGATAAGTTCGGAAAGTATTATTTTATTGAGATGAATACACGTATTCAAGTAGAACATGGAATTACAGAGATGATATCTAATGTTGACATTGTTAAGGAACAGATAAAAATTGCAGCAGGCTATTCGCTTGAGTTTAAGCAAGAAAATATCTTACTGCAGGGTCATGCTATCGAATGTAGAATTAATGCGGAAAATCCGAAGATGGGTTTTGTCCCATGTCCTGGAAAAATTAATAATGTTTATTTTCCAAGTGGTAATGGTGTTCGCATTGATACTGCATTATTTAATGGTTGTAGTGTTTCACCTTTTTATGATTCTATGCTTGCAAAAATTATAGTGTATGATTCAGAACGAAAAAAGGCTATTAGAAAAATGAAAAATGTTTTAGAAAAAATAAAAATAGACGGAATTATAACTAATTTAGAATTTCAAAATGCTATTCTAAATCACCGCGATTTTGAAGAAGGGAATTTTACAACGGACTTTATTGTAGATAAGTTTAGCTGATAATAAAGAAATAAGAGGAATGACATTATGAATGACAAAGATAATCGAACAGATAGAAATAAAGAAAATATACCAGCAGTACCACCTGGAATGTGGATTAAGTGTACGAAATGTGGAAAATTGATTTATAGAAAAGAGTTAGAAAAAAATAAATTTATTTGTATGAAATGTGGAAAATATTTTAGAATGCCTTCGGAAAATAGAATTTTGGATATTATAGATGAAGGATCATTTGTTGAACTGTTTACAGATGTATTGGATAAAAATCCAATTGATTTTCCAGGATATAGTGAAAAAAAAGAGATAATTAAAAAGGAAACTAATTTAGAGGAAGCTGTTATTACAGGAAAAGCGTCAATAGGGCATATAGAGGTTATGCTTGGTGTATGTGATACAAGATATCTGATGGGAAGTATGGGGTATATTGTAGGCGAGAAAATAACAAAATTATTCGAAAATGCAACCAAAGCCCAGCTACCAGTTATTATGATTAATTGTTCAGGAGGCGCACGTATGCAAGAAGGCATCATATCCTTGATGCAAATGGCAAAGACAGTAGATTCGGTAAAACAACATTCAGATGCGGGGTTATTGTATATATCAGTTTTGACAGATCCGACAACCGGTGGGGTGGCCGCTAGTTTTGCTATGTTAGGTGATGTGATATTGGCTGAACCAAATTCATTAATTGGGTTTGCGGGTCCACGAGTAATTGAACAAACTACAAAACAGAAGTTGCCTGTAGGATTTCAAACCTCAGAATTTTTATATGAACATGGATTCCTTGATATGATTGTTATAAGAAGAGAATTAAAGGAACGTATCTATGAAATTCTTAAAGCTCACCAAAAGCCAAAGGTTATAGAAAGAAAACGTAAAACAATTTCTGTGTGCACTTTTTGTGATTATAAGGACAGTTGGAAAAAAGTACAATTATCAAGAAAAATAGATAGACCGACGACAGTAGACTATATCACCCATGTATTTGAAAGATTTATAGAATTTCATGGAGACGGTGAAACCGGAGAGGATCAAGCAATAATTGGAGGTATAGCCTTTTTAGATAATATTCCAGTTACAGTTATAGGACATCAAAAGGGAAAAACGACAGAAGAAAGAATTATTAGAAATTTCGGAATGGCACACCCTGAAGGATATAGAAAAGCAATTCGTCTTATGAAAGAAGCGGAGAAATTTAGAAGACCAATTATAACATTTATAGATACACCTGGTGCAGCATGTGGAGTTGAGGCTGAAAAAAGAGGAGAAGCATCTGCAATAGCAAAATGTATATATGAAATGTTCAATTTAAAAGTGCCGATTTTGAGTATACTTATAGGCGAAGGTGGGAGTGGAGGAGCTTTAGGTTTAGCTGTTGCAAATGAGGTTTGGGCTATGGAAAATTCTACATATTCAATACTTTCTCCAGAAGGTTTTGCTTCTATTTTATGGAAAAATGAAAAACGTGCAAAAGAGGCAGCAAACCTTATGAAAATGACGGCAAAAGATTTATTAGATTTAGGAGTGATTGAGAAAATATTACCAGAAGGGAATGGAGCATCAGAGTTCAAAGTAATTACAGATTTTCTACAAGTTCAAATTCTTGATTTTATATATAATATGTCCCTTAAAAATGAAGATGAAATAGTGGCTTCAAGAGAAACAAGATTTAGAAGTTTTTAGATAGAGTTGATAAAGACTGAAGCGAAAAAACTTCAGTCTTTATTGATTGTATGGCAATAAAATAAACCACCTGCTCTGCGGGTGGTGGGAATAGCTT
>OCLC01000037.1_pt1 | contig 79252 bp, 105 predicted proteins | sample 1502911 | NCBI WGS metagenome assembly OCLC01 (sample SAMN03418284, study PRJEB22391) | human gut metagenome | biome: human-gut; feature: organic feature; material: feces | host: Homo sapiens | place: Italy | collected 2013-04 | reverse complement strand
CTGGTATAAAGAGATTTACATTAATCAAACTAAAAAGAACCCCATGACAGAATTAAAAGAAATCATTGAAGAATGGGCCACGAAGTACAAACCCATGCTTCATACGCCCGGAGAAACCGGAAAGAACAAACGGTTTTTCCTTTTCGACAACATTGTAGCTATTCCCTCGTTCATGAGCAAGCTGCCCGACGTGAAATCGCCTTGTGTGGGCTACGAATTTGCCCAGGACGGGACGATTAAAGGTGGTATGGACAAACCTGTGCACGTGATTTATTTCCTCGTTAAAACGGGAAATATGAATCCTACCGACAAGCAGCAGTCCTACGAAGCCATTCAGGAAGCGAAGATGCACATGCAGAAGTTTCTGGCATGGCTCCGTGAGCAGCAGGAAAAACTAAAAATTTTCCGGAACATAAACCTTGAAACGGAGGAGCTTCACTATTCTACCTACGGCCCTTTCCTGAACAACTGGTATGCGGTTTTTCTTGAACTGACCGATGTACAAAAAGTAGAGCTTTGCGTCGACACGAAGGACTATGTGGAGTGAAAATAAAATCCCGGGACGGTGCTTTTCATTCCGGGATTTATTCGTTATTTTCTTACTTCATAAAGTAGTTTTACATCTTCACCAAAAGCTTCATTCAGGGCTAAAGATACGTCTTCTGAATGATTCTCACATATATACTCAGGAAAAATCTTTGTCGGTACAGAAACGGTAAGTGTATTATCCGAAAAAGAAATAAATCCAATATAGGCAAACCATCTTTGAAACGAAGTCTCTCCTACTCTTTCCCTGACAGATTTTATAAACTGATTCCATTCTGGACAATCTTTATCCGGAGCAAATGGAGTATCTGTATTTTGCTCTTCTTCCGTACCATTGAAAAGATCCATCTGTACAGGTTCACTTTTTATTTCTTCCACTTTGGGTTCATGTTCATCCAGCCAGTTATTCAGCAACACCCACGCAAAAGAACATTGATTTTCTATGTCGTTACGTTTTTCCAGAATCTCTGAAATACGCTGTGTCTCCTTTATGAATCCTACACGAAGTTCAGGCAACAGACGTGCCTTAATTTTTCGTATATTAGCTGGAGTCTGCCGCAGAGTATTCTTCAAGTATTTTTCCATGTCGGCATCCTCTTTTCTTCTCTCCTTAGCTTTTTGCTCGTTTCCGGCCAGTTCAGTATAAAAAGCGCTTATATGAAACATTTGCGGATTACCTGCCTCTCCTACTCCTACTCTATCAACCTTTATCCAGAAATCTGAGTTTCCACTATCAGCAAGTTTTTTAAGTTCCTCTGTGGCAGGAGTAATGACTCGCTTATCCAAATCGGCATAGCGTTTATACTTAGGTTCCCGCTTTCCTTTGACCACAGTATATAGCTGAAAGAACTCACGGAAATCATCGAGTGAGATATTAAAGCTGGTCCTTTTCCCCCGAATGGTATTCGATAAAGTAAGCACATACAAACGTACCGCATTCACATTGCTTGTCACGAAGGCAATACGTTTCAGATGATCATTATACCCCAGACGTATATCTACCATTTTATCAAGCACAGATCTTACCATGCCTATCTTAAAGTCTTTCACGTATCTTTCGTCCGCTCTCGTGTCAATACTGAATGCAGAGGTAGTCTTCTCCCTTTCTATTCCTTTATCGTCTATATAGGGAACTTTTACGGTAATTCCTACCAGTCTGTCAAGACTTGCTTTCGCACGCTTATAGAATCCAGGGCTTATGCCAAGGCTTTCCATGGGGATAGTAAAACAGAACTCCCCGTCGCGGTCTATATGCTGTTTGGCCTGCGGAAGGTCGAACAGAGAAAGTTTCTTGTCGAAGTTATTGTTATTATAAACATTCAGAAGTTCAAGCACCAGTGGCTCCATTTTTTCCATAAGACAGGCAAATGCACGGAGCTGTATTATATCCATCCGGTACTGAAGGCTGGATAAGGAGCGCGGCTGACGTACATAATCCTCCCGCTCAAAGGGAATAAGATTCATCCCCGGATATTTTTTCTCAGAAGCTTTCCTCGCCATAATCCTCTCCCTTTATTTCAATGTACAACTTATTACCGCAGTGTGGACATTTAAAAGCAGGAACTGTCTCTACTGTTTTCCGGTGGACAAATAGTTCACTTATTTCTATATCCAGTGCTCCAGCAATCTTTTCAAGAGAGGAAACGGAAGGATTCCCTGTCATGTATCTGTTCAGGGTGACAGCAGAAACCCCAATTTTCTGGGCTAAATCCTTCTGCGTCATGTTCCGTTCTTTCAGAAGTTCTTTAATACGATATTGTGCCATTATTACTATAATTAAAAGATTCAACATCGCAAATATATGCAGATATAAGCATATAAGCAAATTATTTGCAACGAAATTATCATAAATATTAAATTCGCTATTCCCATAATATAGCTTTATGAAGATGAAGTGAACTACTTGTCCACTAAAAACGCATAAGATACGTACCAGACTGGATAAAAGTGAACTACTTGTCTATTATGAAGTGAACTACATGTCCACTAATAAAAAAGTGAACTATATGTCTATTGTAAAGTGAACTACTTGTCTACTTTAGGTTATAAAATGAACTACGTGTCCACTAAAAATGAACTATATGTCTATTCAGAATGAACTACACGTCCACTGAAAGTGAACTATATGTCTATTGAAAATGAACTACATGTCCACTGAATATATTACAAAATACTGATTTACAATAAGATTACGGCTTGCGTATTTATATATTCATATACTATAGAAATAAAATAATATCGAGCGATGATTTTTCTTTTTCTGAAAGTATGGATATAAAAATAAAAGGAAGCACATCCTAATGGCCAGACGCACTCCCTTTCTGCCAAAAATGGCGTTGTTGAATCTGTACGCAAAGGTATAAAATTTACAATAAAAATCCATCAAAACCGGAAACGAAACTCCGGACGTGCGTTAATTATGGTATAAACTTAAAACTAAACAACATGAATTTGTCGAAAAGCATTTGCATGGCTGCCATCCTGATTATGGCATCTTGCAGCAAGGAAAACATCGTCCGTCCGACGGATATAGAGCAGACGAGTGAGAAAACGTGCAGGGTGTCTTTCCTTCCGGTGTTTATGGAAATCGGACAGGGAGACATCAACCAGTGGAATAATTCACGTGCCGGCACGCTGGCCGAGCTGGCCACTACCCTCTCCTATTGGGATTACATGGACAGCGAGCAGATGCAGGCGGACACCGTTTCGCTTCCTTCTCCCCTTACCCTGAACATGAAGTATGGAGCGCATCATGTGTACTTCCTGGCTCACAGCAGTACCGGAGGAAGTATGGAAGGCATGAAATATACGCCTGAGAAAGTAACAGAGACTTTCTGGCAGGACTTTTCGCTTCAAGTGGACGAGAATATGGCTTCGAGTCAGGAACTGCAAATGAAGCGCGTAGTAAGCCGTGCCATGATTACCGTGAAAGATGCGTTCCCTGCCTCTGTGAAATCGGTACGGATGACGGTAGGCGGTCATCTTCGCACGCTGGATGTGACTACCGGAAACGGTGACGCAGATTCCGCATCCGACTATACGATTACCTGGGAGATAGGCGACGAGTATGCGGGCCGTAGCGGGCTTTATTTCTCCGTGTTTACCTTCACTCCTACCGAGTCGGAAGAATTTGACGTGACGCTGAAAATAGAGGCTCTGGGAGCCGACGGGAAAATGCTTTACGGTGCACAGGTCTCCGGCGTTCCGCTTCTGAGGAACCGGTGCACAAACGCCATCTGCCGTCTGTTCAGTGGAAATACAGGAATCACTTTTTCTGATCCGGACGACTGGAATCCGGCCATCGAGATAGAAATGTGACATCATTCAAAAAGCGAAGGGCAGAGAAGCGTGTGCTTCCCTGCCCTTTCGGTGTATGAATTGTGCGGAATTATTTCCCCACGATGTCTTTGTAGTATTTGTCAATGAACTCCTGCGCGGCTACATTCAGCAGGTCGATGACAAACACCAAGGTATCTTTCTTTTCCTTGTTACGGCCTTTGTTCATGCTTTTCTTAATGTCTTCCAGCTTCTCCAGCATGTCTTCTTCCAGATAGACATTCCGCATGATGCGTCCCTCTTTTTCATCTTTTCTAATTCTTTTTCGTATGCCGTTTATTTTCCGTTCTACTGCGGGTGATTCGCTTTTCACGGATTCTTTATCGGGCGCAGCTTCTTGTTCCGGACGGATGTTTTCCTCTTCCTGGTTATTTGCTTCAACACATGAGTTTTCAGCAGTGAAGGTAGCAGGAGATTCTTCCGTATTTTCTTCTGCCTTTTCCTGAGTCGCAGCACTCTCCTCCCCTGCCTTCTCCGCGTTGGCGCGTGCTTCCTCAATGCCATGCCGCGCATCAAGCATTGTTTCATTCAGGTTGAATCGTTGTTTAGCCATAATCGTGGGTTTTACTGGTTATCTAATCGTGATAGAATCTCTTTTGCCAGCTCCATGTAGTCGGCAGCTCCCGTGCAGTTGGGCGCAAAATCGAACACGTTCATGCGCTGCGCAGGCGATTCGGCCAGCTGAATGTTTGTGCGGATGGTGGTATTGAACACCTTCCCAGGGAAATTCTGATTCATCTGTTCGTATGCCTGACGGTGAAGCGACAGACGTTTGTCGTAGCGTGACATGATATAACCCAGGATTTCAAGTTTCGGATTCACCAGCTTTTTGATTTCCTCGTATTTTGCGGTAATCAGGCCCATTCCGTCCAGGGCAAATACTTCGCAGTTGATAGGAATCAGCAGGTAGTCAGAAGCCACCATTGCATTGATAGAAACCAGTCCGTAGTTCGGAGGGCAGTCAATCAGGATGAAATCATAATGGTCTTCCAGATTGTTCAGCATCATGCGCAGGATGTATTCGCGTCCGGTACGGCTCACCAGTTCCTGTTCGCACTGGTATAAGTTCGGGCGTGAAGGAATAAAGTCGAAGCTTTCTTCGTTTTCATTTTCACAGAACACACATTCCATGATGCTGGCGTTTCCGGACATGGCTTCGTAAAGGGTTTTACCATCCTTTTCCGTGGCCAGACGGAATCCCATCATTTTAGATGCGTTACCCTGTGCGTCGGCATCTATGACCAGCACACGTTTACCAAGAGAATGTAAGGATTTTGCCAGATTGACGGTGGTAGTGGTCTTCCCTACTCCACCCTTGAAGTTGAATGAAGAAATTGTAATTGCCATATCAAATGTTTTTGTTTTATTACACTGCAAAGATAGTCGTTTTTTTTCATTTCCGCCATAAATACAGAAATATTTTTATGCAAAAATGTAAATATTCAAATGCACAAACGCATAAAAGTATTTTTGAATAAAAAAATAAAAGCATTTTTGTGTGGATACATAAAATAATAATAGTATAAATGAATAAAAACATATAAACATAAAAACATAAAAACATAAAAACATAAAAACATAAAAGTATTTTTATATAAACATACTTTTGTGTGAAAATACAAAATGGTGAGGGAAAGATGTTTTAGTACAAAATCATAGAGGTATGAATGTATAAAAGAATAATTGAGTAAAAGTATAAAAACATAAAAGTATAAAAGTATGAAAGAATAAAAGTATCTACATTCAAATATACAGATATGCAAAAGAATAGTAATGTTTTAATACAAATGAATGAAAATATAAAAGCATGAAATAATAAAAGAGTAAAAGTATTTTTATATAAAAGCATGTTTGAATAAAAGTATTTATTATAAATCAGATAATCAATTAGTTTCAAAGTTTGCTTATGTGCGGTAAAAACATTATATTTGCAAAGAATTGAGCATGAAAATGTTCTTTGTTTTATTACACCTGGATGGGGAACAGTGGTTCTTCATCCTTTTTCTTTTTGATATTCAGAGAAAATAGGATATATTTGCATCATCATGAGAAAAATAGTAACCATGTTATTGCACACGGTGGTGTGCACTTTATTCTTTATTTTGACAAAATTAAACTTGCACAAAATCCTATTTTCCTGTGAAGGAAGATGGAAGGATAATCGCAAAAAGTAATGTTGTTTGATACAATCATTATCAGTGTTATGTTTACCGCGCTTCCCTGTGAAGGGAGGTGCGTTTTTTTGTCCTTCATTACCATATTAACCTTGTATATCTTTGTGTCAAAACAAACGAAAGATGAAGAAACCGACCAAACGTCTGCTCTGGACGGAGGCGTACAAGCTGATGAACGCCCGCACTCCGGACGGGAAAAACAAGCCGTTCGACATACGTTTTGTGTGTAAGGATGGAACGATAAGCGAATGTTACAACGTGCAGCGTGCCGTTTCGTACAACCGAGAAAAGGGATACCGTAAACTGGTAATGCCAAACGGAGATTTCCGTTACGTGTACGACGTACTTATTCTGCAGATTAACGACACAAAGATATTGGTTAAGTAGTTATATGGCGACAAACACAAAAAATATAAACCGTAAGAAGTCAAACCCGGGAATAAAGGAGTTCAGAGGAAAAGTGACTTCACTCGTAGACCGTGGATACCAGTATATAGGCATGGCCCGCGTGTCGGAAATCCCGTCTGTATCTTCCTCGGAAATGATGAAAGGTGGAGGGGTCATCGGCGGACTTCCCATTCAGGGCACGTTTGATATTTTCGACAGCCGGCAGTCAAACCCGGTGCCGGTCAGCAATGCCGGGACACCCGGTCTGGGTTACATTCCATGGGGACCTGGCAACATGCTGCCGAATACCATCTACAAGCTGGTTGGAAGTCTTCCATACACGGCGACCGCCATCAAATATATTATCGACCTGACCGTAGGGCTCGGGCCGCAGCTTATGTACCGCTGGTCACGCTATGTAAATGGTACGGTAAAGACTGAGCTGATTCCCTTCAAGGATGCCGGACTGCTGATTCGTAACCGCATCATGGAGATTCAGGCACAGATTGACCAGCAGAAAGCAGAAAGCGGCGAAGAGCAGGGTGGGGGAGACACAATCACCTGGTCGCAGGCCGTGTCCGGAGAGGAACAGAAAGATACCGCACAGGTTGGAACACCGGAATACGAGCTGAAACAGCTTCGTGAAGACTATCGCACCTGGGAAGAGACAGACAAGGAATGGGACAAGTTCTGCGAAAATAACAATCTGGAACTTCACTACCTGAAGTGCATGACAGACGACGCGCACATGGACATTTATTTCCCGACCATCGGGCTAAGCATCGGACGGAAGGACGAAGAGTGGGACCCGAAAATCGTGAAACTGGGAAACATTCCGGCGGTGTGCTGCCGCATGGAGGAAATGGACGAACGGATGCGCATCAACTACGTGTATTATGCGGAGAAGTGGCGAAAGGATGCCACGCCAAAGCTGGAAAGAAAAGATGTGGTGGCCTATCCCACACTGATGCCGGAAAACATGCTTACGGAGCTTCGTCGTCAGGTGGAAAAGAGTAAGAACCGTCCTCCGAAGAAACGTACCACCTGGTTCTGCTGTCCAAGCTATTACCCTTCAATGCTGAAACCTTATTACCCGCAGCCAGCCTGGTGGAGTATCTTTCCGTCGATGACCTACGATTACGCCACGACATTGATTACCGACAAGGCAATGGCCCGACAAAATGCGACCATGTGGGGGAAAATGATTTTCATCAACAACGAATACCTTCGTGCGATGTTCGATGAAATGGGAGCGGATACTACCGAAGCGAAACAAGCTGTACGTGACAGTATCTATAAGAAGGTGAATGAGTTCCTTCAACGCCGCGAGAACAACGGGAAAACTATCTGTCTGGACTCGTTTGTAGGCCCTGACGGGAAGACGATGCAGCATGCGGTGGAAATTGTGGATGTGCCGCAGCTGACAAATTCCAGGGATTTAAAAGAGGAGTTGTCCGAAATCTCAAGCGTGGTGTTCTTTGCCATAGGGGTTCACCCTTCTTTGATTGGAAGCACACCCGGGAATAGCGGAAGCACCGGAGGTACCTACATGCGCGAATTGCAGTTGCTCAAGCAAAACCAGCTTTCTACCCGGCAGCGCATTTATCTGCGGTTCCTGAAGAATATCTATACATTCAATAAATGGGACAAGCATGGAGAAATAGTCATCCGTCAGCAGACATTTACCACGCTCGACCGCAGCGCAACCGGCACAGAAGAGACAGAATCCACGCTATAACATACATTTTTCTTCTTCTTTTTTTGGTTTTATTCACAGAAAAAATCCCGGCAAAACGTCTGATTTGTCGGGATTTTTGTTGATTTTGGCTCAAGTGTTTATTAATAGATTTTTCAGTGGCGTAGTATCGCCACTTCAGTCGAGCTTAATAGTTTTTTTGGTGGCGATACTACGCCACTGAACTCGCGTAACTACGATTTTTCTTCATCTTTGCTTTTTGAATCTTTATTTTCCGGCTGTTTTTCATGGCTTGTGTTCCCTTGAATGGCGTTTAAAAGATTGATAATCAATCTGTGTTCAATCCGCTTTATCATCAGGAACTGGGTGCATGTATTGGTTATCTGTGCAATGATGAAAGAAAGCATCAATATAATAGAGATGAAAAAATTGTACAACAAGTCCCTTGTTTCAGTCCCGTTAAAATATGAAAAAACAGAAAAGGCTATTTGAGCACATACGAAAATAGGGAAAATAAAGTTGATTGCTTTTAAGATTTTATCTTTCATAATCTGTTTGTATTTTTATGTATAAATAAATGTATAAAATTACTGTTCTATTTCCACACGCAGATAGGGCATTCCGCCTGGTAGCATTGGCCATATCTCCGCGTCTGGTGTAAGCATCCGCATCTGTTTTGAAGCGAGTCCAAGCAGGCAAAGCTTTTCTACCTCTGTATGGAATCCTGTCCATAATTCTCCATCTTTTGCGCAAGCAGCTTGCAGGAAAGAAGCTCCTCCACCTTTATCTTTAAAGAAGCCTTCAGGTAATTGCAGCAACATTTCTCTGATTTCCTGCCGGTGCTTTTCGATACGTTCCGTATGGAATCCTACATTTACGTTGGTATTCTGAATAGAACGCACAAAAAAATGAAGTCCTTCTTTCTTACATTCTTCGTATTCTTCGTGGCTGTGAAACATGCAGTCGGCGAAAATTCGGTCTACGTTTTCAGTATTCAGTTCGGTCATGGCTCTGTGATTTTAATGTCGTCAAGGTTATTGAAATTAACGATGATCTTTGTAATAACGTACACATATTCTTCTCTGCTTTCACCTCCCAGATAGGTGGCTGTATTTATTTCGTCAATGTCCGAATGCGGGAAAGCGCTTTTGAAAAGTTCTTTCAGAATATTGAAGTTTTTTTCAGAGGCTGTAAGGTGGTGCCCGTAGTTTGTGACAGACGATACATCGAATCCTTTTTTCTTCAACATTTCCACCTGATTTTTTATTTCCTTTTCGCGACTGGAAGGGAATATACTCCCTCTCAATGTGGCTGTCATTTTGTACCGGTCGAAAATAATATCATCTATATTCCCGGTTCCTTCGTTGTGCCACCATTCACCAAAGGATTCAGTGATAAGTTTCAACCTTTCCCTTGCATCCTCGTTCGATACCTTCATGCCAAGCTGTTTTCTTAGTTCCCGGTTCTCATGGTTGAGTGAGCGTATTTCCTGGATGTATTCATTGTACTTTTTATTCAGGCTGTCTTCATATCCAAGTTCGTTCAGGATGTCTATTGCATTCTTATGAAACAATTCAAGCAATGCTTCTTTTGTACCCTCTTTCAGGCTCCCTTCTTTTAGCATGTAAAGCAATAAAGAGATTCTTTCGTTTATTTTCTTCTGTTTCTCTGTCAGCTTTTCGTAAAGCATTCCGTCCGGATCAAGAACTGGAGTATTATCATCGTTCTTTTTAAAGTTTATTTTTCTTTCTTCCATGGTTTATTCGTTTTAAATGTTTTCGGCCAGCAAGTCTGCTATGTCATCAAGTCTTATCAATTCGCTTTCCTCGCATGAATTTATGCAAAGAATAATGAGTCTGTTTATCTTTACTTTTCTATTCATTACTACATCCAGCTTCGTTTTTCCTCGATTTGCATCGTTTAAATACAAATGCTCATTTACCGCTTCTTTCAGTTCTTCCGATGGGTCCTGTTCCGAAGATTTGGAAAATTGAATCATCAGTCTGACAGCTTCTTCTTCACTTTCTTCCAATTCACGTTTTTCTATGTAGCCATAAGTCCAGCTTTCATCCAGCATAAAGGATTCCAGGTCGGCGTATTCGTCACAGTCGTATTTTGACTGTACTACGTTTACAATATCCAGTGCTTCATGCGCCATATCCCTTTCGCCTGAATCAATATATCTGTCACATTCATGAGCGAAAACGTCTCGTATATATACAAGCTGGTTCTCTGTAAATTCTTTTTTCATGGTTTGTTCGTTTTGTTCTGTATCTAAAATTTCATAGGTTTTATTATCCCCCTGATAGTCATCTAGCGGACACCAGTCTGGGATTTCTATTGGTGCATCAATAATTTTATTTACGTCATTCCGCTTTACCACCCTATTTGTGGGTGAACATAGAATGATATATCCAAAACTAGCGCCTTCCTGGTTGTATTTCCGGTGGAAAACGCATTCTTCGCAATGCGAAACAATTGTGCTGATTTTCTTTTTTTCTGCCATAGGTTCTAGTTATTATATCTCACCATAGGTACTTCACATTGTGAATCACGTAGGTTTTTTTCTTTAAGCCCGTAAATTTCATTCTCTCCGGTGTAGCAATCCAGCGGGCACCATTCCGGGATAAAGTTACTCATATTTATCTTATCTGTGTGATAAATATAATCATCACTAATGATTATTTGTTCTTTTTCTTTGCATACAAGCACTGAACCGGTTGAGCCTTGAGAAGAGTCGTACCTTTTTGAGTGCGGACACTTCAGACAGTCGGTAATGACTGCGCTTATTCTGGGTTTGACTTTATTGTCCATACTACTTATTTTTTGAGAGTATAATAGGTTTGTAGCTCATTCGGGAAAATAGAAAATTCTTTCTTCCCGGCCTCTCCTTTCTTATTCAGTTTTACTACTACCACACGAGGATTACCGAGGTAATGAATCAGCTTTTGCTGGAACCGGTTTACCACTTTAAATGAATCACTGGTTACGTTGTTTATAAGAACGTCTCCCGTGTGAATGATGTTCCCGTTACAGTCTACAAGGAATTTATCGAGATATTCCTGTTCTTTCTGCTTGATTCTTTTCTCGTATGGTTGCGAGATCCTGTTCATTTCGTTATGTATCTCCAGGAGTTTCATTCTGTATGGAGCGAGCTCGGTTTCCATTTCTTGCTTTATGAAAAGAACTTCTTCTTCCAGTCTTTTTGCACCTTCTGATTTTGATTCCATTATTTGATTGATTTAAAGTAATTCATCAAGATTATCCATTAAATTTACTAGGCATACTTTCAAATCATTTGTATAGGATTCATTTTTTACAAATGAGAATATCTTACATACAGTTCGACAACTATTCGTCTGAAGAGTGACTAGATCAAACTCTGTACCTGGAATAATACGACCAGAAACAGTCATGCCTTTTATTTTCGCTTTCATGTAGAACCAGACGTTCCCATTATTCTCTATTTGAATGTTTTGGATAATTCCGATTTCTTCCAGCGGCTTCAGGTATTTCGTAATGTATAAATCGGTGTTTACTGACTTCTTGTTTAGTTCATCATTAAGGGTTTTATTTGCATCCATGAGTCTTTGATAAATAAACATTCGTTCAGGTGATCTAAATGTTTCCTCCACCGACACATCGGACTTGAAAAATGTGATATGGTCTTCATCCGCCTCTGTTTCGATAATGACTTTCATTGAGTTTTCTCGTGAGGGTTCATTCAGTCTGAACATGATGCGGCATCTGCATGGAATAACCCGCAAGTCTGTAATAATTCCTTTCTCTTCCAGCGGCTTCAGGTATTCAGACAGATATTTTTCTATTGAATAATCGTTTGCGGTCATAGGGCTATTTTTCTTCTATTTCTCTGATTGACTGCATGAAATAAGCATTATCCAGCATGTTGAGAAGTCCTCTTTCTTTTTCACTGATATACTTTTGTTTGTTCCACATTTCATATAAGGCATCTTCGGTGAGAAGTCCTGCCGGTAAAATACGTCTGGTGAAGGATTTCATATCTACATGCTTGATATGGTACTGCCAGCATTTGTACTGCATGAAGTTTGCATATTGGACAGCTATTCCCGGTCGGTCAATCACAGATCCGAGGAAAAGCAGGACTGCGTTCTCAATAGTGTAGGTGTGGTTTTCTTTTATCCGGTCGTGAAGGATGGCGACTCCGTTCCATTTACCTAGCAAGGATTCAAAATTTTTGTCTGTTCTGTAATGGGGTTCGTTTATCATACACATAAACAAAGTTTTTCCTTCTTCCGGTGTTAATTCTCTTTTGGGTTTCCGGTCCAGTTCCTCACACCATTTCTGAATGGCGTCAGGACCGAGGTCTTTCTGATGTTTAAATTCCATAGAAATGTTGTTTAATGGTTTGTTATTTCATACGTTCCGACTGTTCCGCGCATGTTGTACGGCCTATTTCAAAGTTTATGCATCTCATACATGTGGGTACGGTAGGGGAGTAGACACGTCCGCATTTCGGGCAAATCCATCCGTATAGCGCTGATACCGGTATGTTGTCAGCAGGTTTGTTTTCACTGCGGGCCATTTCAACGGCTTTCACTGCATCGTCCAGTGAGACGGTGTAGTAGGATTCTCTTCCATTGAATTGCTCCGCTTTCTTCTTGTCAAGGTATTCTTCGGGAGTCATAAATAAGTTCTTTTAATAGTTCTTTGTTTCTTAAATATGATAAGAGCTTGGCAACGGTTCTGACTTGTTCATAAAATTCTTGGACGTATGCATCAATTATACGTTCGTAAATCCGGTCGTCAACATCAATGTTTAAGCATAGTCCATTCCTACCATTCCCAGTCAGAGTGATATCGCTGTAATCAATTCTATGATTAAGTTTTATGTACCGCATGTTTTTCATCATTTCTATGTGTTTATCCAGCTCTTTTAGTCTTCTGGTGGCTTCTACCTCATGGCCGATAATTGCTTCTACTTCATCTATCAGCTTCTTTTGATGTTTGTTCATCATACTGTCTATGGTTTAGATATCCGTTTTCTGCGCACCAGCAAAGCATTTCGTATGCAGCTTCTAAAAGAATATCATTATGAAATAAAATCAAGTCACCATCATAACTATAACCTACCATTTTTTCGTATGATACAGATTTTTTACCAACATTGAGCTTGGCTTCTTCTTTATCTATACAATCTGGTAGCAGACTCAAAACATCATCTAAGGTAAAAGCCTTCCTTTGTTCTATGAAGTTTTCGATATATCCGTCAATAACAACAATATTTCTCGAATATCCACAATAATTTTCAGTCTCGGAGATAATATATTCTTTAGCGCTCGCTTTGCTTGTATCAACACCCAACTCTTTAAGATGCATCATTTGCTCAACATCCAATACCTGTTTACTCATGGCTGATTGCTTTGACATATTGTTCGAGAATTGATTTCACTTTTCGGATGGACTCTGTTTCCAGGTGGATGACGGGATGTAAATATTCTTCGCATTCATCTTCGTTTGTATATAGGATGTACAGCATATCTTCTTTAAATTCCACGCCTTTAAATCTGACTTCCACGCCATCTGCCTGGAAAAATATTTCATCTTCTAAATCCAGCTCGTCGATAATCTCATAACTTTCTATTCTGAAATCGTCCATGTCATCATATTCACAGACGGGAGCCAGAAGCAGATAAATTTCTCCGTAGAGCTTGAAGCGCTCCAGCATTTCTTCAGGTGTAATTTCTATTTCCATGGTTACTTAGTTTTGATTAATATCCGTTTTCACATGCTTTGCAGCAAAACTTCTCACGATCACCTGCATCAGAGTCTATGATTTCGTATTTACGTCCGCACTGCTGGCAGGTATATTCAATCACGTCCGACTGATAGTATTTGCAGGAATCTTCCGCTTTTCCTTCCTTCCCGAAATTGGTACATTTCCCGTCGTTATAACTGTTGCATGTTGCGCAGGTGGGGGAGAAGTTTTCGCAGTTGTCTAATTTCACTCTGACTGTCACTTTTTCTTGATGTGAAGTGAAGTAAGGTTGCTGAAACTCTTTCCCATTTTTAAAGTCGATACAGTAAAATCTAAACATTAAATAGCTAAGGCATTTAATGTTATAATCAGAGATGACTCGATATATATGACTCATGTGTCTTTCCCCGTTACCACATTCAATAGCCATGTTGGAATAATCAGGTATTGAATCTGCTACAATACCCATAAACTCTTTAAATGTGTTTTTTATGACTTCCGGATCATGCTGTATATACTCATTTGATTCTAAGTCACGTCCTAATATTCCGAGTTTTAGATTTATCGAATTGCATTTATCGCAAAGTCCTTCATATTTAATAGCTCCTTCTTTTTTGTCGAATCGGCTACCATCATTTGTTTCGTATATTTCTATTGTTTTCATAATCAATCCTCCAAAACAAGTCCTCCGTTAAGAATATGTTCAATCACTCTGTCAGGCATTTTTAATGTTTGCTCTAATGTAGGGCGATACCAATCCATTACATTCACATAACCAGGGACAGTTTTTTTATCATAAGTTTTGTCATGATACTTTGTACCTCCACATCGTGTGCATCTTATTGTGAATGGGGTTACACCTTTGTCCCTATACGTGGTGTATATGATATGTCCGCACGTATCGCAGGTATATCTGTCCACCGTTCCACGCCCATCGTACATTATCTTTGTTTCGATAGACTTTACAAGTTCATTGTATTTCTTTTCTATATCCTCTCTTTTCATGGTTTGTCTTTTAAGTATTCCGGGTTCAGGTGATTATTATGTATAAGCCATCTAATCATGCAAATAGCGGTGTCAAAAGAACCAATGTTCATTTCCTGGTGCTTCATATCATATCCAAGTTCTTCGTATGAAATAAACCAGAAGGTACCGTCACTATTCATTGCAAAATCAGCATTTTGGCGGTTACTTTGAGTGATTGACTTAGGCATAATTTCCAGAAGCCGGTCAAGACTCCATGCAGGAACATCTTTTCCCCAGAGAGCGTCGAAAATTTCCTCTCCGGTCATCAGGGTTCCGTCCGGGTGCTTATGGAAAGGGCTTTCCAGTTTTGCGATTCTTTCCGGTGTCCAATACTTCCCTCTCAATGTGGGAGGTTTTGTCTGAAGTTCCCATTCCAATGATTTTACCCGGCTGTTGGTGTGGTGATACACCATGTCGGCCGTTTCCGGTTTCAGGCCCAGCGAAAGAAGTATTTTCGACTGGTCGCGTGTGGTTGCTATTTGTGATTTGAAATCCATATTTTATTCCTCCACTTTTACAAAGATTACATCGGTTTTATCTTCTCTATCACCACGGTAACAACTTCCGATAAATTCTTGAACAGCTGTGCAATATTCTAGCCCAAGTAGGTCGCATCCTGTACATGTTCCAGCCTTTTCGGATTTAACTACTCTCAGCTTTACCAGCCCGCACTGGAATGTTTCTCCAACTTTAAATTCTTTCTTCGCCATATTTCAATCTTCGTCTTTAGGGAACAACTTCTCAATATCGTTGGTATACAAGCTCAGTATATCTTCAAAATGATCAATGTAAATACCTGTTCTTTCTGCTAAACAATTAGGGAATAGTTCAGTATCTATTTCCAATATCTTATCAAAAACAGTCGTGCAATTAGAATATTCTATCCATACCGCAAGACCATGGCCCATTTGCCATTCATATCCATCAATCAGTTCTGTGAGTAATTTTAGTTTCTTGAAATCCATATCCGATTTATTTTCATTTTTCTTTATTTCCTCATAAATCATCTTTGCAAGTTCCGGAACAGACTTGTCACACCAGCCGTCTGCTATGTCGTCTTTTTCTTTGTCAAAGTGATTTTCGGCAACATATTCGTTCACCCACGATTGAAAATCATCCTCCGAAATACCATAGTCGGGGTCGTATTCTATGTAAGATGTAAGTGAATAGCAGTGTTCGTGAGATTTCCATGGATATACAGTTCCATCATAGACAAGCGTCTGGTTCACGTATCGTTCTCCAGCGTGGATAGTTCCACCGCAATAATCACACCGGTATTCTTTACGGGCGATAGGGGATTTTTCTTGCAATACTTCTGGCATATTATTTTTCTTTTTTATCGTTCTGTATTTCAGATAATTTATTAATCACTAAGTATGTAAGCATAAATTCTATGAAAAGGATGTCGTAATCCCAACCGGAGAAATAGCTCATTGATATAACGAAAGCCACAAGACCTACAAAAATTGCAGTAGCAATAAAATACTTTTTCATCATCAATACCTGAATTTACCGAATTGAATTACTGCCATTGGCTTGTTGAAATCATAACCCCGGAACCACTCTTTCCAGTCGTCTACCGACAGGCCATCGTTGGCCGTAAGTTCTTTCAGTTCTGGATATTTACCGTCGATGTCAAAGAAATTGAAAGAGGCACATCCGTCGCGATCCAGCTGGAAGGTAAGTTTCTGAATGCCTGTTCCGGATTCCGCAGTCAGACAGCCTATTGTTATTTGCCTGCTGAAATACGGACGGGCTTCCCACTGACGGACGGAGATAACCGCTTCACCTTGCTGCACCTCATGTATGCGTTTTGCCCAAAGCGGAAAGTTGGACCGGATGGTGTGTCGTTTTTCTCCGGAAAGGAATTTCTCACGGAATCCGGTAGGGTTTCCCAACCGGGGATGTTTGGTCGGGAAAGATTGCGAAAGCATGAGCACGTAAGTCTTTTTCATAACTTTTTTAGATTTCATTTTCATCGTTTTATTACATTTTACCTACCGCAAAAATAACAATTTTAAACCGAAATCGAGTTAAAATTGTTTCTAAATTTCATAAAACCTCCGTTTTTTCGTTTTTTGTCCTTCAAACTACCGAATCAGACCGCTAACTTTGAGGAAAAACACAAAGACTATGTTAGTAACGAAAACCGAAGAAATCAGGGCATACGTGCCCACCAGCGTGTACAGCGGCGACCAGTCACTTCTCACAATCATGGAAGAGACAGAAGAGAACATTCTTGTGCCGATACTTGGGCGGAAACTCTACGAAAAGGTATGCGAAGAATACGATAAGGCCATGGAAGAGTATGGCGGAGTGACTGCGGCCTACGTGGAAAAAGAAAACCTTACACCCGAAATCCGTCTGATACGTGCCTGTCAGCTTCCGGTGGTCTACTTGTCGCTGGCCAACAGCACCGGCATTCTCACGGTGAGTCTGAATGACGGGGGTGGGCTGAATCAGGTGTACACCGACGGGTACGACAAGGCCGACGAGAAATCCGTGAGCCGGTTTGAACGCGATGCGTATTTCAAGGGCCGTCGCGGAGTGGACCGTCTGCTGGTATTCCTGGAAGAGGATGCGTGCAGTCAGGCCCCCGTGTTTGCCGATTTGTGGCGCGAAAGCCGGTATTTCTACCTGCAGGGAGACTTGCTGTTTACTACCGCCATCGAGATGAACCGTTTTCTGGACATCAACGAAAGCCGGGAGAAGTTCATCGGCATGCTTCCTGACATCCGTTATTGCCAGAGCGCTTACATAGAGCCGGAGATAGGGGAGGAGCTGACCGATGCGCTGGTGAAATGGTGCACGCGCTCGCTAAAGTCCGACCTTTTTACGGGCGAAGACAAGGATGCCATAAATGCGGTGTGGCAGAAGGCGGTGGACTGTCTGCGCATGGCGCTGGCACTCTACATCGAGTCTCGCCGTCCGGAAAAACAGCGCAAGTACAGTGAAAACGAGGCCGCTTACTCCATGACAAAGGCACGGAAATTTATTTCCAACCATCAGGATTCTTTCGGAGAGTTTATCAAGGATTCTCCGCTGTATGTGCCGCCGCTCACTGAAACGACAGAGCCGGACAAGCAGCCCATATTCGATTACGACAACCAGGACAACGCCATCTTCGTCATGCGTCCGCAAGCCTTTACCCGGCACTGATTTTTTGTCCTTCATTCCCAGTTGTCATATATCTAACTTTGGAGTATAAAGAAACGACAAATGGATACGACAAACTACCAGATACACCTTCCGGCCCTTCCCGACAGTTGGAACCGGCTGTCGACCGAAGAGTTGGAAGAGGTGAACAGACTTTACAAGCGTAAGGAGGCTATGGCTGCGGCAGGCGACGAGGAACGTGCCGACCGCCTTTTCAAGCTGAAGTGCTTCATGCTTTTTCTCGGACTGAAAATTGTGCGGCGTACCGTGACCGATGAAAATGGTGAAACGGTGTTTCTTTTCCGGCGCAGAGGGATTCGCCACCTGTTTGAGCGCATTCCCATGCGGGCATGGCAGGTGGACCAGTGGATTGACCAGAAGCTCGGTTTCCTGGACAATCCTTTTGCACGCACCGTTACTCCCTACGGAATTATCCGCCTTCGTATGGGAACCCTGCGACTGAAAGCACCGAAAGATGTGATGTCCGATGTCAGCTTTGCGCAGTACCAGTCCGCACAGAACCTGCTTATCATGTACTGGGATGCACAGAAGGTTCTACAGACGCTTGTAAGGCGAAAATCGACCCATGCCGCCATCTGGATGCAGTTGCGCCGCATGAAGCAGGCACGCTGCCGGTTTTTGGCCACTCTGTTCAACGAATCCGTGCGCGAGACGGGAGAGATACGCGAAGGACGCTACCTGCGCAAGTGTAAGCGCCGCGTGTGGTCGTTCAACTCCGGACAGATACAGAAAAACGCCCGATGGTTTAGCATGGTAGAAGCCCGCATGTTCCCCGTCATGGTGCAGTATTTTCAGAGCGTGCAGGAAGCCTACGCACGCATGTATCCGGAGCTGTTCACGCCTAACGGGAAAAAGAACGGACGGCAGAACCCTATCAAGATAGAGGTGGAAATGATTAACAACATCATGAAGTATCAGGGATTCAGTGACTACGACGCAGTGTACGACAGCGAGGCGGTCCGCATCCTGGGAATTATGAATGCCATGGCTAAGGAAGCTAAGGAAATTGAGAAAATGAATCAGAAATACAGAAAAGGGAAATGATAACCGATTACCAGAGTAACGCATACCGAATTTCTTACCAGGGCGTGTCCATGACAGAAAACGCACTGGAAAACCCCAACCTGATTCAGGTGGGGGTAGTCCCGGGCTGTACCATCATGGTTGCTCCGCAGAAAAGCTACGGCATAGATTATCTGCCCAACGGAGAATACCGAAGCTGGACGCTGACGGGATACAACACCCGTCTGAACCGCACGGAGGCACACTACATCTATGCCCGTCTGGAACGTGGTTCTGACGATGCCATGGTGCTGTTTTCCGTGAACGACTATGCTACTGACGGAAGCATCGGCGGAGAGAATCCCAGCGAAGATTTCTATTACATACGTATCGGAAGCATTACCGCCACCGACAGTCTGGAAGCTGCCACCCTCGACCGTGAAATTACACTGGACTACGGTAAGCTTTTTACTCCTGAAGGTAATGACCAGGATGCAGCCGGATGGAAGGAACTGTTTGAACTGACCGCAGAAGGATTGATCCGTCCGCTGAAACGTTTCACTTCCTTTATTGTGCAGGGCACGCTTTCCATTATCGGAAAACTGGTTATCAACGACAAGCAGATTTCTGATGTGGCACGCCAGGGAGATGAGGGAGACTTCCTTCAAAGCGACGAATCCGTGCCCACAACCAAGTTGCTTACTGGAAAATATTTAGACCTTCTCAGACAATACCTTATCAATAAAGACCGTGAAGACTCCACAAAATTCTTGCTTACGATGATGGCAGGAATTGTGGTAGGAGAGAAAGGTTTTGCCGAAGGTTTAACCGGTTTTGGCGCAAAGATAGATAAAAAAGGATACGGAGAAATGCGCGGACTTCGCCTGTGGGAATTTCTAGAGGTTCCTGAACTCCGGTACAACCGTGTAGAGATTTTCCTGGGGATTAAATGGCGTGTACCTGGTGCTGGAATTATTCTGTCATGCACACCTGATACGGATTCGGAAGGTAATCAGCTTACAACTGGAACTTGTACACTAAAGCTGGAAGAAGGAGAGTTTGGTGCGGTATCTAAGGATGACATCGCACTTGGTATCTTCCATTTTGGTGATGAAAGGGATGCTACCGAGGATTCAGACGACAGCAAAGGTAACTTCAAATTTTCCGGATTTGCAACCACCTATTTTCGCGTGACGGAGGTGTCGGGAGATAATAATGAGACATTCCGTTATGCGCTTCGTCCTGGATATACTATTCATCCACAGCCGCAGATGAACTTTTCATGTTACGGGAACTTTACTGATGAAGCAAGAAAAAGCTCCGCATACGAAACACGAACATATACCCGACTTCTCTGGAAACAGAATGACTGGGAATTTACGGTTGGGAATATTGCCATGCAGTATGGCGACCTGACGAATTTGAACATATTCGGGCTGAACATGTCTGGTTACTCCATGTACCTTAATTCCGTGTATTTCACAGGTACAATAAATCAAGTGAAGCCAGATGGAACGCCGGTTCTTGTGGCAAATGACAGAGGTCAATGGGAAAGTGGCACAAAATATGAATTTTATGACCGTGTAAGCCATGATGGTATATTGTGGCTATGCGTAGCAGAAGACGGAACAGAAACAGAACCTTCCAAGGAAAATGCTGATTGGCTTCTACAAGTAGATAAGGGTGAAGATGGAGCTGGGTTAACTTATATTGGAAGGTGGGAGTCTGGCATGGAAGTTCCTGAAATGGGTGTTGTAACAATGTGTGGTTCTTCATTTTCTGCAAAAAATGCAACTAACAATCCTCCTTTATGGTGTTGGACAGATAATGATGGGAATAGATTTATATTTGAAGATGGAGGATATATACTAACGGGAGAACAAAACTCTTTAGAATACGAAATAATTGCTCAAAAAGGCGAAGACGGACCTTATACTGAAGAAATTTACACACGAACAACAATAAATTCAACCCCTTCAACTCCAACAACAGCACAGATAGATGATTACATACCAAGTGGATGGACACGCTCACCTTCAGGTATTTCTGTGTCTTATCCATACGAATGGGTCTCTAAAAGAAGGAAATCAACAGATGGAGAATGGGGTTTATTCTCTACTCCTGCTGTATTTGCACAGCTTAGCGAGAAAGGGGCAGACGGTCTTCAGGGATGTGTAATCCGCGATTCTGAATGGGCATTGAACACGGAATACCGTAATGACAGCGATGTGAAAGACGGAAGCCTTCCTGTGCGTTACATTGACGTAGCTCTTGTTCGTAATAACGCCATGGAAACCGGATGGGACGCATACCAGTGTTTGAAAACGCATGTATCGAGCAGCAGCATTACATACGCAAACACTGAATATTGGAAGAAGTTTGGTGCGAATGTAGGTTCTATTTTTACATCACTGATTATAGCCAAGAATGCAAAAATACAGTTGTTTCAGGGAAACGACCTGCTTATACAGAAAGATGACGGTACGGTTACTGCAGGTATGACAGGAAGCAATTCAGGCAGCCTTGTGCGTATTTTTGCCGGAAGCACTTACGAGAACCGTGCTTCTGCTCCCTTCCGTGTGACGGAATCTGGTGAGATGTATGCTACAAAAGCACATATACAAGGTGAAGTCGTAGCTACGAGCGGATCTTTTTCCGGTGAGTTGAAAGGAGCCACAGGAACATTTTCAGGCGAGTTGAAAGCTGCTACAGGTACATTCTCAGGTAATATATCTATAACAACAGCCTATAATTATAAATTATTAATTGATTCTGAATTTGCAGAGTTTAGAATTTATGACGAGAGAAGCCAAAGCGCAGCGTCATTGCAAGGATTTTCAGATATTCCAGGTTCATCTCCACAATTATCCTTGTCTTCAAGAGACAATAAGTATCGAGCGGATTTGTCTGTTTTACGATTAAGCGTTGGTGACGCTAATGGTACTTTTGGAATATTCTCTCCATCTGGCATACAGTTCATGGAAAATGGAGAAGTTTATGATGGATATACAGACCGGATATCTTTTGAATATAATAGTTTAATGAATCGAAATCTATATTTTAAAGGAGGAATATTGTATAAAGTGGCTATTGAAAAAAAATAAATTGATATATATCCAAAAAAAATTAAATGGATTTTTATAAAAAAATAATATGAAACTGAATTTTAAAGAATTACACGTTTTCAACGGTCTTTCGCGTGCCACGGAAGCAGTGGAAGATGTAAGAGAAATGTTTGCCGATGCTATTTACGCATCGGGCAGGGGAGTTGCTTCGCTTGAATTGTGCCGTAAGATATACAATTCAGATGGTGAAGAAGAATATGATGAGAAAGAAGTGGAACTGATTAAGGAATATTCCAGGTTCGGGAACCCACGTTTTATTGATGCTATTGACAACATGATTGAAAAAGCAAGAAAAAATGATACTACAAGCAAGTAACGGATGCCTTCTTACTCAGAGTGAGGAAGTTCCAATTAGTGAAAGACGTTTTGAAAAATCAATGATTGTTTCATCCATGGAAGAAGCGGCATTGTGGAAAGAAATACCAGAATCAGAAAAAGATTCTATGATTGAAGAAGGAAATCTGTTCTATCCGGATAATCTGGATTATAATTTTCTTAACAAGCTCGTATCTTTATTGGGGAAAGTATCATCAGATATTAATAACATTAGCCTTACAAACAATCAGGCATTGGAACTAAAACGTTTATATCCAAGTTTTAATGAGGTAATTGGCACAGAAGCTCCTTCTGGTTTTAAGTTTAATTTTGATGATGTGCTTCTTGAAGTAGTGACTCCACATACTTTATCAGAGGATAATATGCCAGACCAGAATCCTATGCTTCTTTCACTTTCTCCTGATGAATCTGAAAAAGTAATTTATTACAGACCGGTTCTTCCGGATAATGAAGATGCTGTTTAATAAGCATTATGACAACAAAACACAAACGATTAAAACATATAATTATGGCAGATAAAAAATTATCAGACGTTACATCCGTTGAAGATTTTGATTATTTTCTTGGTGTAAAGAGTAATGGGGATGTACAAAAGATGTCAAAAGATTCCATGAAAAAAGTAATTTCTGAATTAATGTCATCATTTTTACAAATAGATTCTCCTAAAAATTTTATAGTTTCAAATCCGAGCGATATGGAAACTGGAATAATCAGTATAGGAGATGCATCTAGAGAAATTTCAAAATCAGAGAAATTGAATGAACCTTCAGAAGATATTCCTTTTATAAGAGGAATCGACTCTAATGGGAATCCTATATATATTGGTAAAGAACAGTTCTCATCAGTCCTGGCGGAACTTATTGGGATTGCAACATTAGAAAAATCGGGGCTTCACCCCGCTGCTAAATTCAGCCAGGGTGATAATTCTGGAGTGTCCAACATAGATAATATAGATATTCTGTCTACTGATATATACAATGGAAATATTTTAGAGAACAATGCTACATTCATAGTTAAAACTTACCCTGCTTCTCCGGCCTATATGTATCAAGAAGCATTCTCGATGTATCCAATTAAACGATATTGGAGGGCGAAGGTGGACGGTACATGGAGAGGGTGGATTGAGTTATAACCATCCAGTCCATGAGCCATCCGATAAGTTCTTTGTTCTCGAATATAATTTACCTGCATAATCGACAACAACCTGCATTTCTGTGTTAAGAGATGTGTATCTTACTGCATATCCTGATATGTAATTGGCGGTTGGGGTTATTTGATTGATATACCCTGACACAAACATTACAATCATGCGCGATGGGCTGGTAAGCCCTTTATCCAAGTCACTTTTTGTAACTCCTTTCAGTAGAACCGCTCCCATCAGTTCCGCCAGAACTAATAAAAAAGCCTCATAAAGAGGCTTTTTTATAATCCTTTCAATTGTCTTACAAACGAATTGTCGTCAATCTTTGCATATATCATTGTAGTCTTTATTTGTCTATGACCGATTACTTGCTGTATTGTAGTTATAGGAACATTTCTATTAATCAATCTGCTTGCGCAAGTATGTCTTGCAACGTGAGCGGTTACATGCTTGTTAAGCCCACTTCCTTTAAGAGCGGAAGATAACCTTGAATTGAATCTGCAATTGCTCCCCACATAAAAAACTCTGAAAGTCTATTCTGATACTGGCTATATATTTGCTCACCTCTTCCATCAAACAGAGCAAAAAGAGGTATTCTGACATGTGTATTTGTTTTTACGGAATTATATTCAAGCCAAATCCGATCATTTTCCAACTTGAAGTTCTTTTCGTTGAGAGAAGCAAAATCACTTATCCTAGTTCCAGAATAGCTCATGAATAAGAATTGATTGATAGTTAGCTTTTTACTTTCTGATAACGTCCCAGATGCTACATAATTCTCAATCTTACGTATGTCATCATCACTTAACGACTTCAGTTTATAAGTATTGTTCAGGTCTTTTGGGTCATGGTAAAAAGCGAACGCATCCGATGGAACCTTATCCCCATATAATTTACGTGCGATATTATAATATGCTTTAACAACATGCATTTCCTTACATACGGTTGAATATTTAAGTCCGGAATTAATTAAAAATCCCATGAATCCGCGGAAGAAATCTTCTGTCAATGATGTGACAGGACAAGAACCTCTGAATTTTTTTATAGTCTTCAAAACATTTGCATGTATTGCTATAGTACGAGGTTTTAACCCTCTTTCATTCATTGATTTTTCCCACATTACATACCAGTCTGCAGAAGCTCCACGTTTTGAATAGATGTCATGTAATTTAGACAACGTAATTTCTCCAGAATAAGTTAGTTCAATCTCTTCCAGGTTATACACAAGTTTCCTGATTAGCAGGTTAAGATTAGCGGCATTCGGACTTTTAGAAATAAGTCCGAATTCTTTGCTCCATTCGTCATTAAACACTCTGACATTAGTATCTAGTTCTATTACAGAACCATACTGTGAACATTTCACAAAAATAGCTAGCATTCCTCCGTGTACACGATACGTTACAAGCTCATACTTAATTTTATTCATAATGATTATTATTAGATACACTATAAATATATTAAAAATTAAGCATAAACAAGATGTCAATCATAATAAAAAGCTATATTTGCAGCTATAATTCTTAATGAATTATTAGATGCATAAAGGGGGATATTTCCAAGAGAGGTATATTCCCCTTTTTATTGTTTTAAAGTGCAAATAAGCATTCAATTATCAAAAAAACAGACCCGTTTTATTCGGATATAAATATTTTTTGTAATTTAGCGGCGTGATAGGGAAAACAGGGATTCCCTTCTTCGATGAGAGTTTTATCAACACAGAAAGGAGACAAGCGATTGTCTCCTTTCTTGTTTTTGTCCGCCGAGAAACCGTCGTTTTTTTGTCCTTCATTCTCCAATGTGCTCTTCGTAACTTTGTATTGCAACAAAAACCAAATGTTTAACTAAAAACGACGACAAGATGAAAAAGATGATTTTAATGTTTGCACTGCTGATTTCTGCAGTGACCGTTTTCGCACAGGGAGCTGTAACCTCTGAACCTTCTACTGCCGGATTCGTAATCGACCTGGGCACGTTTACCGGAATCGTAGCACTTATTTCGGCTATCGTGACACAGATTCTGAAAGTCATTCCTGCCATTTCAGAAAGCAAGCTCGCAAAAATCGGTGTGAGCGTGGCGGTAGGTATGGTGGTGTGCGTGCTGGCATGGGCGCTTCAGCTTACTCCTCTGCTCGAAGGATACCAATGGTGGGGAACGCTTATTTACGGACTGGCTGCCGGCCTTAGCGGATGCGGTTTCTACGATGTGGTAAAAGCTATTGCCGCTCTTTTTAAGGATAATACGGAAGAGATGGAATAACGGGGAGTCGGAAGGAGGCACGGAATGGACGCAGAAATGGTGACGGCCATAAGCGCAGCTGTAGTTTCCGTGGGTACCTTGATTTTTACTCAGTACAACAAAATGACGCAGAAGTATCGTGACAAGATGAACGATATGAAGTTGGAACGGTACAAGCAGGAAACCGAACGTCTTAGCTTCAAGCGAAGCGAGAATACGGCAAAGGTATTCGGTGAGCTGTGGAAGGTGCTCTACGAAACAAAGGCCGACAGGGTGTACATCGTACAGCCGCACCCGCTGGGTAACGCAGCCTTCCTTTCCATCTATTTCGAAGTGAAACGCAAGGGGGTGTCGGGCATGAAGGATAATGTGCAGCGGCTCCCCATGAGCGAAATGGCAGTATTCAGCAGAGGACTGGCCGAAAACCTTTTTCTCTGCTATTCGGATATAGACTCTCAAGTGAAGGACAAGATGGCCAAATCCCTGTTTATAACCAATGGCTGTCGCGCCGTAGCCATAAAGAGGCTGAACAGCGCTTCCGACTGGGTAGGAAACATCTTCTGCGAGTTTACCGACGAAATGGAGGTAAGTGAGGAACAAACCCACAAGGTGCTGCACGATGCAGCGGTGAACATACAGTTCATTCTTCCGGAATACCGGGAGAATCCCTATAAATAGAGTTACAAACCAAAAACACAACACAAACAATGGACGAAATCAGTTTTAAGAAGGGAGCTGAAGGCTATGTGGCCGAATATACTTCCGAAGGACGTACAATGGTGCAGATTCAGGGTGTGAAAAGCGGAAGGCTTTCAATCTCCCGGTTTATTGACACCATGGAACCCGTCGCAATGGATACGGTGAATTTCACAAATTCAGTGATTGAAATCAATGTACCTGCCGGCATGAAGGTACGGCTTCTGAGCGATGTGGAAATAAAAGCTGTAAAGGCACTGGTAATCAGTGATACCGCAGCAGCCGGCGGTGGCGGAGGAGGTGAAAGCTATGTGCTCCCGAAAGCCAGCGACTCTGCTTTGGGAGGAATCCAGACCGGATTTTCAGAAAGCGGGAAGAGCTATGCTGTAAGAGTAGACGGAGCAGGTAAAGCGTATGTCACGGTAAACTGGATAGACACCACATATACCAATGCTACAACAGCAAAGCCCGGAATTGTAAAGCAGGGTGCCCATGTAACAGATGCTACAGGTTCGGAAGATGCACATACCGTACTGAACAAGCTGATTGACGAGCTTGAAAAGGCCGGGGTTCTGGCTTCTGCATAACCACAGTCACAACACACAAACTAAACTAGACACGACATGAGAATCTGGATTGATAACGGTCATGGTGCAGACACCAATGGGAAGCAGTCGCCCGACGGACGGTTGCGTGAATATGCCTATGCACGCGACATTGCACGCCGCGTGGTGGATGCGCTGAAGAAGAAAGGGCTCGACGCGCAGCTGCTCGTTCCGGAAGAGGAAGACATTTCGCTTCAGGAACGGTGCGCACGCGCCAACCGGGTGAAAGACAGCATCCTGGTATCCGTCCATTGTAACGCTGCCGGAAGCGGCACGCAGTGGATGACCGCACGCGGATGGGAGGCATGGACCAGCGTAGGTCAGACCAAGGCCGACAAACTGGCCGAATGTCTGTATCAGAGTGCGGAGCAGGTGCTGAAAGGCATGAAGCTTCGCAAGGACACCGCCGACGGCGACAGCGACAAGGAAAGCGGTTTCTATATTCTGAAGCACACTGTATGCCCGGCTGTGCTGACGGAAAACCTTTTCCAGGACAATCGCGAAGATGTGGACTTCCTTCTGTCGGATGAAGGCCGCCAGAAGATTGTCACGCTGCATGTGCAGGGAATCTGTAAATACCTGGGCGTATGAAACAGCTTCCGTGGATACTGGTAGGCTTGCTGTCGGCCGCGCTCCTCTTTTCGCTTTTCTTCCGTGGATGCGCGTCGCCGCAGTCTGGACAGGGTGATACCGTATGGCTTCCCGTCAGGGTAGATACGATACGCGACACGGCAGTTGCTCCTCCCGTGTCAGAGCGTCCCGCAGGAACAGACACCGCATGCCTTCCGGTATATCGTCCGCAGAAACCGTCCGGGTCAGCTTCCATTCCGGACAGCATAGCGGATACGGCTACGGTTGTTTCTGATTCGCTTTCTACAGGAACAGACAGCGTAGACGTGATTATTCCTCTCACAGAGAAGGAATACCGTACGGACGACTACCGGATAGTCATTTCAGGGTATCGCCCGCAACTGGTGTCGGCAGAGTTTTACCGACGCACACAGACGGGGGTGGTAAATGCACCGGCACCGAAAAAAAAGAGGTGGGGGATAGGACTGAGCGCCGGATACGGGATAGGGCTTTCAGGGAAGACAGAACCGTTTCTGGGCGTTACGCTTAATTACAACCTGCTGCAATGGTAGCGGCAGGTTGTTTCTTTAAACACAAGAGAAAAACACAGGGCAGACGTGCCCGATAAACAAAGAAACGATGAGTAAGAGTGAGATTTTTAACACCATCCTCCGCATGGTATCGGAGGAAACGGAAATACCGTCTGCACAGATCCTTTCCGGAAGGAAGGACACAGAAACGGTAGATGCACGCTATCTGCTGGTGCATTTCCTTTTTCAGAGCGGATTGAATCCGTCGTATATCGCTGCACGAATCGGAAAGACGGAGCGTGCCGTCAACCAGATTCATACCAATTTCGACCAGCGTTTCAGCACACAGAAAATATTCAGAATAAGTTGCGAAAGAATCAGGAAGAGGTTAGGAAATAACTCATTCCCAGAGTAATGCTTCGTCCGTACCTTTGTCATGTCGGGAAATAGTTCACGACACAACACAAACACAAAACAGTATGACAATCAAAGGTATGGATGGCCAGAGTTACAACGTAACCGGCCAGGGACAAGGTAATTTTAACACGGTGGGGGCTGCAGCCGGCATCGCATCATTTTTGGGTATCAACGGTGGTAACATCCTGGGTCGCAATGGCTGGGGATGGAACGCAGAAGGCGTATGCTCAGACAACATGCCCGTAAGCCGTTATGAGTTGAACATGGTGGAACAACTGAACGCAAAGGATTCAGAAATCGCTTTGCTGAAGGCTGACAAGTACACTGACCAGAAGATCGTGGAAGCCTATAAGGACTTGCAGGGTCAGATCAAGGAACTTTCAGTGGAAGTTCGCTCCAACAAGGACGCTCAGACCGCTGTCAACATGCAGCAGGCCGTTTACAACGGTACCAACACCGCTGCTCTGCAGTGTATGCAGAACAGCATCGCCGCTTTGCAGGCTATCACTAAGACATACATTCCGTCAAGCAACGTATGTCAGGATGGATGCTGCGGATGTCCGTCTGCTCAGTAATCAACTGCTGAAATCCGGGGGAGGGCATCGGCCTTCCCCTTTCCGTTATGATTTTCATACTCTACACAAACAACTCAAACACGCAGCACAATGACAAACGCACAGATTCTGACCGCTGTCATCCTGAAATGGGGTGAGCCGGTCATTCCGGTTATGATGGGCAATACGCTCAACGGTATTTCTGCCGGTATGCTTCCGGTGGAGAAGTTATTCAAGTCAATCGGACTCGCAGGCCCCGGATGGCAGATTTCCAATGAAATCAATTCGCTGGCATCTTTAGGAGGGACAAAAATGATCCGTCCGTTCCTTGAACGATTTGTATCCCGCATTCCGGACGACATGATCCCGGAACTGGCTCACGGATATGTTGACTCTGCCATCCAGCAGGGAAAGCTTTCCATAATCGACGGATTCTTCACTTTCGACCGCGATGACCTGGTGGAACTGAAGAAATACCTGGACTGCAACCTTCCGTATCAGAAACCCGAGGAATATGTGGTGAAGGTTCCGCAGCAGCCCGCACAGCCGTCGCACCCACAACCGCAGCCTGCACCAAAGAATGAAACACGAGAAAAAGAAGAGAAATAAGTGCCGAATACAGGCGGCCTGGTGTCCTGTAAAAGATATATAACACAAACACAACACAACTATGATTCAGTCAATTACTTTGTCTGGAGTTCCGACAGCTACCGCTCAGCCACTGACGGTAAACATCACTAAGAAACTGCGTCAGGCTTATTGCGTGAACAACGGCGTTCAACCTACTGCTACCGTCGTATTCAGTGTAGCAAGCGTCACAAACAACAACACGCAGAACATTGCGCTTATCAACGCAGCTGTAACTCTGACCTACACTCCGAAAAACGGATGTGCAGCAAAGACTATTCAGTGGACCGAACAGTTTACAGTAACCTTCATCGGTGCGGCAAATACAGCCCCTACCAGTGTGGTAGCTACAGCTTTAGTTCCGCAGGTATTCTCTTACAATGAGAACGGTTGCGGTTGCTCTGCTTGCGGCGCACTGATTGCAGTCCCGGTCACGATTACTGCTACCTTTCCCGCTTAACGAAGTTCAGGCAGCCGCGTTTAGCGCTTTCAGTCTGGCATCTGCCGATGAACCCGTAAAAAAGCGAAGGAAAAGGAAAAATGTTTGAGTGGCTTCCCGTCCGCGAGGGCGGGAAGTTTTGAAGAAACTAATTTAAAACAAATAGACATGACAACCGAACAAATGATAGACAGATACAATTATCTGTACGCCTTGATGAAAGAAAGCAAGGATGTGAAAAATATGAAGATTTTCGGGGAAGCCGAAAAATACATGTTCCGCGAGTTGGCAAAGGTGCATCCGGAGATGGCAAGAAACTGGCTGGCGCACCTCGAAGCAACAGAGTGGAATAATTACCTGGACGAAAGTGAAGCCGTAAACATTGGGAAAACAATGATAAATGAAGACGGTGTTCAGGGATTCCACTGGGGTCACGACACATTTGTTTCTGCGGTGAAGCAGCTAGGAGGTATTCCTGAAGAAAAACCGTTCTACAATTCGTATGCGCTCTGTGTTACAGCAAACATGATTTACAGCGACATGGCTTACAGTATTGCAGAGGATATGGGCTTCAAGAAGCCATCGGAAGTACCGAATGAAAAGATGGCTCTTTCATGTTACAAAAAGGCCGTTTCCTATCTTAAGGACAAAGATATGAACTTTCAGGTGCGCCGTTACTTCAAGAAGCGCATGTACGGAGAGCCGGCAGCCATGTAACAGCCGCATAGAAGAAAAGCTGGACCTCCTTATACGTATGGTAGCTCAACTTGACGGGATAAGAGGATTTGGCTCTAATGTGCTGGCAAATGTGGTGGGCGATATAATTATGAGAAAAGGATGATGTAGTTTGTCTTTCCACCCTATATGAATGAAAATGCAGCCGGGTTTTGTCGTTTCTTCCCCGGCTGCATTGTTTTTTTATTATCAGTATGTACCGTTAACTGTAAACTCAAAATTGTAGTCATTTTTCTTTCCTTCAATCTCTATCGGGAAAAGTATTTGTACTTTTTTACCTATCCAAATTTTATTGTCAATATCATTCTGCATTTCTTTCTTACTCTTGTAGAAACATGGAATGATTGATTTTTGTTTCCATTCAGAAGGAACATAAACGCCAAACCCCTGACTGAAATATACATTTGACGTAGGGACTATAATATCGTTTAGCTTTCCGTTTTTGGGTATGCTTATGCTTCCCTGACTTTTATCTTTGTCTATGTATTTTACTCCTTTGTGCATAATCCGGCTTATATTACCTGTATAGTCCATAAAGGTTACATCATCCCAATTTATTTTCAGTGTTTTTTCTGAAACATTTTTCAGCTCAAATTCAAACTGAGTGGTAGAGTACCACCACACAATGTCAATGTATTTATCCGTGTATCTGTATTTGTTTACAATCTGAGCCTTTTTATTTTTTGAAGGGACTTCATCAGAAATCTTTACTATTTCCGAATTACCAAATGGATCTTTTGAGTCTGAAGGGCTTTCAACAGAAGAAAGACCTAAATCGTAAACAGCCATATATGTACTTCCGCAAGAAGTAAACAAGCACATAATTAAAATTAAAGTCAATGTAAAAAATAAGTTTTTTTTCATAATGATAAGTAGTTTGTTTATTGCAAAAATATTGATTTGGTTGTGTTTGAGTTTCACAATTTCTGATTAAATGGAAAAAGTGCTGAAAAACGGTGTAAAATATAAAATGTGAGACAATTTTAATTAGATTCCCTTTTAAAAAAGTAGTCTTATCCGATATATATACAGCTGTTTTTTTGTCCTTCTTATTTTTGTGTATGTTACTTATTTTTGCTAAAAACAAATATCATGGAACAGAGAGAATTATTATTTAATGAGGAAGGCAAATCATTTGTATCAGAAACAAAAGTAAACTCAGACTATAATCTTCATATCGAAATGGAGAGTGGAGGAACATTGGAGATTTATCAAAGGGGAAGTGATGAAGGAAAGTATAGGCGTTCATATATTGAACTAAAGTGGGGGGACGTAATAGATGCAGATTTTTGTCATGCGGTCTATCCTAAGTATATTAAAATTGTTGTATCAAGTAAAGTTACAAAAGCAACCATAAGGGAGGCCGGATCATGAAACCTATTAAGCTAAATACGTTCAAACTTTTGACGTATAGATTCTGTGAAATTAAGAAGAAAAAACATACATCACCTCCTGAAGAAAAATATCTTGTACTCGACAAAGGAAAGCTCGATGTAAACAAATTAAAATAATATGTCATGGCAGATATACAGAAATTAAACAAGACATTCACCAGAGAACAGGTATTGCAGTCTGATGAAATGAATACTATCACAAAGAAGATAGACGAACTCGTTGATGGAGTCAATTCTTCTTTGAAACAAATTCCTGAAGGATATGTAACAGAAGAAACCCTTGCGCAGAAAGGGTACGCTACCTCTCAGGATTTAAGCAATGCGATAGGAGATATAAACACAGTACTTGATGAAGTAAACGGGGAGGTGATATAATGGGAACGACAGCAGACAAACTAAACAAGTTAAAAGAGAGCAAAGCCGCAATAAAGGCAGCCATTGAAGCAAAGGGTGTAGAAAATGTAGGAGAAATCCTTTCCGAATACCCGGCTAAAATAGCAGCCATTCCGACAGGGGATGAATACGCCCTTGAATCGCAAATGCTGATACTTCCGGTACGTTCGACCATTATCACCACGAGTGAAGGAAAGACTGCAGCGATAGCCACAAACGACCATATCAAGATTGTAGATGCCGACCTGAAGCATTACACAGTAAAGGGATGGAACGACCGAAGCGTGGAAAATGGCTTTGACAACGAACTTATTGCTCCTCCGGTAGGATTTTCTCTGGAATGTAACGGAATCAGAACGATATTGTATTGGCCGTGGCAGGGAGAATATTATGCTACGTCCGGTACTACAAGCAAAGCGTCAAACGCAATGCAGCATTCCGTATATGAGTATGACCAGAGAACAGGTGCGGGTGAAGGAACAGACTACCACGGAACTGTGGATGAAAACCTTGGCACACATACCGCAGGAAGTCACTTTGCAGCAGACTGGAGCGTAACAGTAACGGAAGACGACAAGCTTGAACTTTATAGCGGTAATACCAAGCAACGCTGGATAATGGAAAAGAATTGCGGTAACGCAAATGCTATGGTAGCGGATAATTACGCCGAACGCCTTGAAGCCATGTCTGTACAGAATGAATGGCTTCGTCACAGGTTCGCCATCTGTAGCGGAATAACATCTTCTGAAGAAGAAGGCACAATAACCGATGTGGAAATCCTAAATTCATCAGGTACACAGGCTCAGGTAGGTGAAGATATGTTTTTTTTCGTAAACGGCCAGAACACGGGTTTGAAAGCAATGTACAATACAAATAATAAGTATTCAGTAAACAACGCATATTATTTCAAACCTGAATATGCTGAATGGCTGTACGAACAGCAGAAAACAAACGGTGTAAACATGAACGACACCGGAGTAAATTCCGCCGAACGACCTCTTCTTTCTCCGGGCGCAAAAGGAGCGGAAGCCATAACCGTTGACGGTTATTGGTATATCATTACCCCATACATAAGCAGACCGGGAAATTCCAGTACAAATTACGACTGGAATATGGCAGATTCTCATGCTGTATATTACATCAAAACACTTGAAGGGAAGTATATGGCAGGAGAGAAAGAATTATATCCATACTGGACGAACAAAAGCATAATTTCAGGATTGATAAACTATCTTAACAATTATGAAAAATGGGGCATACCTGGCGTCCTGGGCGGCCTCGTCTGGAGCTGTGTCCGCAGCAGTGGCTACGGCGCCTGGTATGTGAACGTGGGCACTGGCTACTTGTTCTACGGCACGTACGGCACCTGTAGTGTGGTGCCGGCCTCCGCTTTTTGATTTATCTCAGCCGTGCGGAGCACGGCTCATTAATTTTTGCATTAAAATATATTAACATTTAATACGCGACAATAGAAATGAACAGATCCGGGAGGAAGCATTTGGACGCACCGATTATTCAGGATGTGATACGCCTGAATAATTGTCTCATAGAAATCAACAGCAAAGCTTATAAGGTCATAAGCAGAACATATATAGATCCTATGCTGAAGCAAGGCGCACTGCTTTTCAGCTACGCTATGCGCCAGGTCCGCGGAATGGACTATTATAAAAGAGCTACAGAACTGACATACGAATTGCAGTTCGGGATATATCTGATAGTGGCTCTTGGAGGATGCAGCAAAGAGAAAGCGTCTGTAATAGACGTTTTGTGCGATAATATTTTATCTTCGCTTGCGAGGATAAAGAATGTCAGATCCGAAAAGTCTTGAACTATGTCGGCAGAACTGTTTAATGATAAAGGTCCCTGTGCTTGCAGTGAGCAAGCTATTTCGATTAACAGGGCAGAAGTCCTGGGCGGCAACGTCTGGAGCTGTGTCCGCAACAATGGCAACAACGCCTGGTATGTGAACATGGGCAATGGCAACTTGAACAACAACACGAACAACACCTATAGTGTGGTGCCGGCCTCCGATTTATCAGAAAAAGTGTCCGCCTGGATAGCTGCAGAAAGCGACTGTTACAAAAACAAGCACGCATCGATCGAAGCAGCATCGTTTCATTTCAACCTGTCGCGTATTTATGAATTGATAAACAGAATAGAAAATGGTTACCAGCCGCAGACAAGCGTCTGCTTTGTTCTCGACTACCCAGTGTATAGAGAAGTGTTTGCCGCTAACTACACCGACCGTATCGTACATCATTATGTCGCTCCGATGCTTGGCGAGATATGCGAGAAAGTCCATGAAGCCAATGGTGATGTAAGCCACGGCAACCGTATCGGACATTCCGCATCTACATCCATCGAGCAGATACAGCGGAATATCCGTGATGTAACAGACGGCTACACAAAGAAAGCCTTCGTAGCCACAATGGATATATCAGGCTTCTTTATGTCAATAGACAAGGAAACCGCATACCGCATCTTGCGGAAATACGCCGATATGTACTACGACAAACCCGATAAGGAAGAAAAACTCTCCCTGCTTCACACCCTGATACAGCACAATCCGGCCTCAGACTGCGAGCGACGCTCCGATATAAAAATGTGGGATAAAGTTCCGCCCAACAAAAGCCTTTTCGGACTTCCACCCGACAAAGGACTGCCGATAGGAAACTTCTATTCCCAACTCCTTGCAAACCTCGTCATGGCGGAAGCCGACGCGGAAATGATAAAAACCGGAGTGAGATACACACGGTTTGTAGATGATATATGCGTAGTAGCAGAAACAGCAGCCGAAATAATCCATGCCCGGAAAGTATTCATAAAAGCGACCGGACGGCTGAAACTCAAAGTTCATCCCGATAAATTCTACATACAGCCGGCCTCACACGGGGTAAAATTCTGCGGGAAGGTAGTAAAGCTGAACCGTATCTATATATCCAACCGCACAGTACATGCCCTCCATACAGCGATAGAAGAATACAGCCGGATGCCGTCGTACGACAACGCCGTACACGTCATGCAAAGCATAAACAGCTATTTCGGCCTGATGAAAGGAACAGCGTCCTTCAACATTAAAAAGCGCATAGCAAAGAAAGTCCTGGAAACATTCTCCGAATGGCTGTATTTCCGAAACAAGAACGATAGGTTCATCTGTGTGCTGAAAAGCAAATACAAACCAAAAAAGACATCATATCTAAACCTGAACGACTATGCTTCCATATTCAGACCGCCGACAAGGTACTATCCGAAAAGGAGGCTCCCCCTACAGCTCCGCGAGCCTGCATATATGCGAGCATAACGGACAATTGATAGCAACATTTAAAAACATTGATAACATGAAGTACGCAAAAATCGAAAACGACCAGCTACTCGTCAAAGAAGTAGAGAAAGGACAGGAAGTAGGCGGCAAGCTTACCGAAGAAGAAATCATCGCACAAGGCTACAAGCCATACTGCGAGACAGAGAAACCCGAAGGGGCAGACTTCTTCATCAACCGCGAATACGAAACCTGCATAGTGCAGGAATGGGGAACGATAACCGAAGAACCCGGAATAAGCCGCGAAGCACTGCTGTTTTTTATCGAAAACACAGACAGCAACTCCGTTATCACACTCACGCTTCCGGCAAAAGACTACGCCTCAATCATCGAGGACGAAGAAATCCAGTCAGCACTGAAAAACAAACCATCAATCTCAATCGTGACATTATGATAAAATTTACAGAAAAAGAGATTTACAGTACAGAAGGTCTGTACATAAATCGTATCGGAACAAACATCTATTTCAAGCGTGCCAACCGCCTCCCTTCCGACATGGAGGAAATGTTCAAAGAAGTAAGCGAGCTGCCTACCGACAAACTTGGAGCCGCAAAAGCCGCAAAGATATTCGAGATAGACAGCTACGACACAAGCGACGCAGTAAACAGCTTCACTCTCGACGGCGAATCCGTTTGGCTCGACAAGAACACCCGCGTAGGATTGATGAACTCCACCCAGATACAGAAGGCAGCCTCGATGCTCACCACCACACTCTGGTTCGGAGGGAAAAGCTACATCATTGAATGCGACACGGCTATACAGATGCTCTCCGCCCTCGAACTGTATGCCCTGCAGTGTTACAACGTAACGGCACAACACAAGGCAAACGTGGAAGCCCTGCAAAGCGTAGAAGAAGTGGAAGCCTACGACCACACAACCGGATACCCTGAAAAGCTTAATCTGAACACAAAATGATACTCATAATCTTATCAATGGCCGTCATCCTCACATACGTGGGGGTGATGATTTACAAAACAAAGGAGATACCTTACTCCATTAGCGACACATACTATTCGCTGGAACATAAGCTGTGGTTCGGCTTCACCATGGTCGCAACCGCCCTCCTGCTCATGCCCGTCCTCCTCTCTGCTACCCCCGAAAGTTATCAGTTCACCTCATTCCTGATGTGCGGAGCATTGCTGTTTGTGGGTGCGGCACCCAATTTCAAAGCCGGGATGGACAGGCCTGTGCATATAGCAGCCACCACTATAGCAGCGCTGAACAGTCAGATATGGGTAGCACTCACCTGTCCCTGGCTGCTGCTTGTGTGGATAGCGTGGATATTATATGTCGGCGTTCGCCTGAAACAAGTCTGGATGGGGGATTTGTGGTATAGCTTTGTGTTATGCAAGCCGCTGTTCTGGGCGGAGGTGATAGCGTTCGGGATGGTGTATGCGGAAGTGATGGTTAATGGATTATTGTAATATACGTACATTCTTCCCTTTCGTCACTTACCACCCCCTCCACAATAGCCTGTAGGGCCTGTCAAAACAAATGCAGCAAACCTCTCAAGTGGTTTGCTGCATATCGCTCGAGAGGTTTGCCGCAAACCACTTTAGAGGTTGCTGGCGAATAGTTTTAAAACGGTGTCCGTTGAACTAACGGAAACCGTTTTTTTGTCCTTCATTTCCACATTCCGGGTGCCTAACTTTGAGGAAAACAAACACAAAGACATGGCAAATAGTTTAGGTACCAGACTGGCTAGAATCGACGTGCTTATAGGCGGAGCGGAACAGGCTCGTAAGCAGGTTGAACAGATGCGTGAAGAATGGAAGAAGCTTGGTAAACAGGCACAGGAAGCCCAGAAAAACATGCAGGCTACTGTGGATACGGTTGCTTACGACAAGAATAAAAAGATATATGAAGATGCTTTAAAGCAGCAAAAACAACTTCAGAAGTCAATAACTGAATCTGAACGGAATATTAATACTGTGCAGAAATACCTTACAGATATTTCCGGACAGACTCTACGTAATCTAAATAACGCTCAGAAGGGCTTGAAACAGATGTTGCTTGGGGTAAACCCGAAAGACCTTCAAACGCTTAATACAGTTCGCGATTACATCAAACAGATAGCCGATGAAGCACAGCGCCGGAAAGGGAACCTTGTAGAGTTTTCCGACATAATAGGCGACATAGGCAATGTGAGCGACAAGTCGCTTGGCATGGCCAAACAGCGCTTACAGGAACTTATTTCTACCACTCAGAAAAATACAAAAGAGATTCAGACTTACCGTGAACAGCTGAAAAAGGTGGAGGACGAGGAACAACGTCGTATCAGTTCAAAGGCTGGTCGTGTAATGGGTAATCTGGATGGCAGCAGTGTCGCGGAAATCCAGGAAGCCATTAATGTGACAACAAAGCTTCGCGACGCTCAGAAGCTTGGTGGACAGGAGTGGGAGATTTACAATGATGAAATACAGCGTGCCCAGAAATATTTGTCGGATTACAACAACCTGACAAAGCAGATTGCCATGTCCGATAGGATGAAAGAATTGGGGAAAGCCAGTGAATCATCCCTGGCCGAATTGAAAAAATACTGGCAGGAGCAGGTAAACAGTGCGCAGCGTGGAAGTCAGGAACTTGCTGAATACGAATCAAAGCTTAAACAGGTTTTGGATGAAGAGAAGAAACGCTCGGCTAAAAGTGCAGTCAGTGTATTCAGTAATTTAAGTGGAAGTAGCCTTACTGAGATTCAGGATGCAATTAAGGCAACAACCCAACTTCGTGATGCAACAGAACTTGGTTCAAAGCAGTGGGATATATATAATCAATACATTGAACGAGCTAAGAAGTATCTTTCTGATTTTGAGAATACAAGTAAAAATGCGGCTATTGCAGAGCGCATGAAGAATATTGGGAATGCCAGCACATCCTCACTGACTGAACTGAAAAAGTTCTGGCAGGAGCAGGTGGATGGGGCAGAACTTTCTTCACAGAAACTACAGCAATACCAGCAAAATTTAGAAGCGGTTATCAAGGAAGAGCAGAACCGAATTTCCAATCGTGCTCAAACTACACTAGGACAAGTCCAGACCGGCACATTCGATGGCACAATATCACAGACAAAAGAAGCCATCAAGTTGCTTGAACAATACAAGCAGCAGCTAAAGACAAGCGACACAGAGGGAGTAAAGGAGGTAGAGTCGGCCATCAATTCACTTAACGAGAAACTGAAACAATCATCTGCCGAATTTACTTCACTGAAAGATGCGCTTGATAAAGCTGAAACGGTTGGTCAAGGTACGTTCGACGGAACCTACGAAGACCTTGAGAAGCTGAAAAAATCGCTAGAAGAGTATAAAAAGAAGCTTGAAGTAAGCAATACAAAAGGCTTGAAAAAAATTGAAGATGCGCTGAGCACGATTGAGAAAAAACAGAAAAATTCTGTGTTAAGCGCAAAGGAACTTGATAAAGTCCTTCTTTCTCTGAAAACGGCTTCTCTTGAAGATTTACAAAAGGCCGCTGCACAGCTTCAGGAAGAACTTTCGAAAACCGGACGTGACGCAAAGAAGTATGTCGAAACTTCAATGAATCTGCGTCGGGTAAACGAGCAGATTAATGAAGTGAAGCGAAGCTGGCAGGAACACGATAACCAGATTGTAGCTACCATCAAGCGTTTGACAAGTTATGTGCTGGTATATGCCGGATTCAATGAGGTGGTAGGACGTATCAAGCAGGTGTATCAGGCTAACTTGCAGTTGAGCGACAGTCTGGCCGACATCGAGAAGACCACCGGGCTTTCCACTGAGTCAGTAGCCGAGCTGAGCCGTGAAATTGACAGTATCGACACCCGTACCGCACAGCAGGAACTTCACGACCTGGCATACGAAGCCGGTAAGTTAGGAATTTCTGCCAAAGAAGATGTGTTAGGATTCGTGAAGGCAGGTAATCAGTTGCTCGTAGCATTGGGAGAAGATTTAGGAGGAGCTGAAGCGGTACGTCAGCTGATGAAGGTGAATGCCATTCTGGGAGAGACACAGAAGCTCGGAGTGGAAAAAGCCTTGCTCGCCACCGGTTCTGCTATCAACGAAATATCTCAGACCAGCCGTGCTTCTGCCGGTCCGATTGTCGATGTAGTAAACCGTATCGGAGCTATCGGAGAAGCGGCAGGACTTTCTATGTCCGACCTGATTGCGCTGGCCGGCACACTCGACGCGCTTGGTCAGCACGCCGAAATGGGTGGTACGGCTTTGAACACCTTTATCTCTACACTTACCAGTAACACCACCGAGGTGGCTCAGGCTGTGGGACTGAGCGATGATTACTTGAAAAACCTGATTGAACAGGGTAAAACCATTCAGGCCGTAATCGCTGTATTCGAGAAAATGAATGCTATGGGCGGACTGGATGTGCTGGCTCCGATTATGAAAGACCTCGGTAGCGATGGCGAGCGTATCAAGCAGGTGCTCGTTACCCTTTCTTCCGGCGTAGACGAGCTGAAGGCGCAGGTATTCACTTCTTCCCGTGCGTTTAAGGAGGCTACCAGCGTGACGGATGAATACAACATCAAGAACGAAAACGCAATGGCCATCATGCAGCGTATGGGGAACGCCATCAAGGAATCGTTTATCAACAGCGGATTTGTGGAATGGCTAACTGATGTGCTTCGCTATATTTCGAGCATTCCCAACCGGTTTGAACGCGGAGAGACTTCAATCCGTCTGACCGCAGTAGCTCTTCAGGTGCTGGTAGGAGTGATGATTGCCACGTCTTCTGCTGTGCAGAAAGCGAGTGCAAACATTGTGCTGTTTACGAAGATGGTGAAAAGTGGCACAGCCTCTGTGAACATATTCAAAATAGCCTGGCAGTCGCTTTCAAAGGCTATGATGTCAAATCCATTAGGATGGGTTGTATTAGGATTTACTGCGCTGACCTCTGCCGTTACTTATTTCAAGAAATCAGTAGACGAAGCAACAAAGGCACAGTCGGAATTTGAAGCAGCCATACAGAAGGAAACATTTGAACTTTCCAACCTGAAATATGCGATTGACAAGGCAAATGTATCGAACGGAGAGCGTGCGGCACTGATTAAGCAGCTGAATGACAAGTATGGGGCCTATCTGGGATTTATGGTCACTGAAAACAACTATGCCGAGAAGCAGGAATACATTTACAGCCTGATTAATGCCCGCCTTCGTGAAACGCTGGCGCTGAAGATGCGCGACAAGATGATGGAAAACATTGCCGACAAATACACCGACCAGATTCAGGAACTACAGTCGAAGATTATTGCTTCGCTGAACAAAATGGAAAACGTCGGAGAGACCAACGCCGGCGATGCCATGGCCCGTATCATGGACGGGATGAATAAGGTAGTGGAGGAAGGAGGTAATCTGTACGACGCGCTGGATGGCTTTATGGAGAAATATGACAAGAACATAAAGCAGCTCCCATTCAGTTCCGACGCTTTAAAACTGATGAACATCCTGAAAAACATCCGGAAGGAAGCCGGACAGACTCAGACTTTCCTTGAAAGTACGCAGCGTGCTGCCGAGAGCAAGACCGAAGAGCTTATGTTGCAAGACCTCCGTAAGTCCAACCAGGGCATTCTTTCTTCGTCCGACCTGCCTGAACTGAATACCTATCTGCAGCAGGCCACTACTTACGTACAGCGTCTTCGTGAAGATGTGGACGAATTGAACGCGAAGCGTGAGAAAGGAGAGAAGCTCACCAAGGCAGAAACAGCCGAACTTGCTGAAAAGAACCGTCAGCTTGGAGTTTACCAGAACAACATCAGTCAGGTGGAAAAACGGATCAAGGCCATCGGACTGGAATCTGTCTGGGGACAGGGTGTGTCGCTGGAAACAGCCGGAGTAGACAAGCTGGTAGCTACCTACAAAAAGCTGGAGGCCATGATGAAGAGCATTAATGAGGACAAGGACTATGCAGACACCTTCGCTGCCCGTGGATTCAAGTCGGCCAAGGAAGAATACGAGGCGCTGAAAAAGATGGAGCAGGATGTGGCCAAGGTGCTGGCTGAGAAATGGGGACGCGACACAAGCGGTAACTGGCTAAAAGTACGTAAGTCAGGCACACGTGGTGAGCAGAAGGAAATGAATGATGAAATCAGTGCGGCTATGTCTGCGCTCGAAGCTTATTTCCTCCGCCGTCAGCAGGCTATCCGTCAGGCATATCTCGAAGAACAGATAACTACTGAGGAGATGAACCGTCAGATTGACGCGACCGAGGAAGAGCATCTGCTGGCACGTGTGGAGCTTCGTAAAAAGCTGTTGGGTGAGGAGAACACCTTCAATCAGAATTTATACGGGATGGAAGGTAAGAACCTGGAATCTACTGCTGCATTGATTAAGAAGCTGGGCGAACGTCAGACCGACGGCTTACGTAAGAATCTTGAAAAAGACCTTCTCGAAGTACAGAACATGGCAGTGAAATACCGTCAGACTATCGAGAAGGAGCTGCTAAAATACAACCCGTTTGAAAGCCTTGTCAACCAGTTTGAGGAGTCGCTTGACAAGCTTCGTCTGCTGAATACCGATGCGGAGAAAGAGTTCCGTATGAGTTTAGGATTTAGCGGAGTGATTGACGAGAGTGCAGTGAAGGAAAGAATTAATGCACTTGTTTCTCTGTCGGAAGATGCTTACAGCCTGAACGAAGACCAGTTGCGGACTTATCTTAGCAACATTGACGCGGTATGGGCCGAAAGCATGAGTCCGGAGCAGATGTCGCTCATGCTGAAAAAGCTGCGTGATTTCTATCAGGATTCCAAGGCCGCTGCCGAGAAGTATGCAAAGGACATCAAGGAAATGATAGACGTGCAGTGGGAAACCAGCGGGAACCAGAAACTTTGGGAAGACCGTATAAAAGGTACGGACGAACGAACTGAACTTATGGGTGCTGCAGGTAATCTTGGACTGGCATCCACACAAAGTTCCTTCCTTGGTACTTCCGAAACGGATAATGCAGAGCTCGAAGCCTTGCGAATACGCCTGGAAGCTGCCCGCCAGTATTATGAAGAGTTCTATGCCCGTAAAGAAGAACTGATACAGCAGGCTATTGCTTCCGGTGCTACCCAGCAGGAGGCAGAGGAGTCTTACCGAATGGCCGAAAAGGAAGCACTCGATGAACTAAATGCAGCAAGAGAAGAACAGGCGTCAAAAGAACTTGAAATCACGGAGAGCAAACTAAGCACGCTAAAGAACTACACCGATGCAGTAGTAGATTTTAGCGAACAGATGGGAGAAGCTGCATTTGCCGAAGTGGACGACCGTAAGCAAGCTGCAAAAATGTTGCTCCAAACAGCGATGAAACTCACCAAAGACTTGATTATGCAAAAAATAACCGAGTTGTTGATGAAGAAGACTCTTGGAGACCAGGAAGTAACACAGGAAGCGGCTACAAGTGCTACAATCACAGCTCTTCACGGAACGAAGGCTGTGACAGACTTGACAGTTCAGGGAGCAAAGACTACGGCTGATATTTCTGCCGGGATAGCTTCCGGATCAGCAGAAACTATTGGACAGTTAGGATGGAGGGGTATCCCATTGATTGCAGTTATCAGTGCGGCGCTTTCCGCCCTGATGGGCCTTGCCATGGGTAAGCTAAACAAGGCAAAGCAGGAGATAGCAGAAGCCACCGGAGTAAGCAGCAGCAAGGGCCGTGTAGCAGCCGGAATGCTTACCTACGCAGAGGGTGACTATCCGGTACTTGGAAACGACGGACAGATATACAACGCACGCTACCAGAAGGAGCTTAAAACGGGAGTGTACGGCGGAGGTGCGCATTTCGGTATTTTCTCTGAAAAGAAGCCTGAAATGATTGTGGACGGCGATACGACACAGAAACTTATTCTGAACTATCCCCACATCTACGAAAGCATCCTCACCATTGCGCGGCACGGGCAGCTCAAATCGGCCGCCATGCCTACATTTGCCAGCGGGAACTACCCTTCTATGCCGGCGCAGATTACACAGGTTGCATCCGGAGCTACGGATATGACCATGCAGAACGAGCAGATGACACAAATGCTCGGGAGTGTGGCCGAAGCGCTTTCCACACTGAACGAGCGTCTGAGCAAGCCGATTCGCGCCGCCGTAGACCCATACGGGAGCAAGGGCGCGGTAAACCAGTTGAACAAAGCCAGCAATTTCATGACCAAACGCGGACTGATAAAATAATGACACGATGAAAGGACTACAGATAAAGATTAACAGCCAGTGGGTAAAGCTGTCGGAAGATTTTTCCATTACACTGGAGCAGTCGAACCCGCTTTTCAATGACCAGGGAACATTCTCGTTCCCTTTCGAAATTCCGCTGGAACCCAACCGCGAAATTTTCAAGAACATTGCCGATCCGTGGGGAGACATTGACCTGAAGGACATTGACCGTATGCCCGCAGAGCTTTGGGTGGACGGCATAATGATATACCGTGGCGTGATAGAAACAGACGATGAAGTGGAGTTTGAAGATACACTTCCGGTCACATTCATTTCCGGTAACAGTGATTTCATGGACCGTATAGAGGGAATGAATGCAAGGGATATTCCGCTCGACAGGGAGATAAAACTGGGGTATAGGGTAGAGTCTGCTGGTGTAACGTATCAGAATCAGAACAATAATATGTTTATAACTATATACCTAGGAGATGGGATTATGAATTATACGGAAAGCAATGAATCAGACCCGTATCCAATAAAACCCTACTGCAATGCGCGTGTTTGTACTCCAAACGACGCAGGCAATTATAATATTTTAGAGCCGAGAAGGCCTTACAGTGGAGTATGCTTTTATGTAATGTATATTCTTGACTGCTTTTTCAAGTATCTGAATATTGCAGTTCAAAAGAATGATTTATCTACCATGGAAGATATGTGCAGACTTGCCTTTTTTAGCACTCAGTGTCATACAGAAGCAAAAGGTGAGGAGTTTTCTGTTTCTTGGAATGATATTATGATGAATAACTTTATGGGCTCTTCATTCTCCCTTCACTATGATTTAAAGTATCAGAAAATTCCAGGCCTTAATTCATACAGAACAATTGCGACATTCCTAACTCAGAATTTCTCTTACAAAGCAAGAAACGTATATGCTACAAATGAGAATATTCCTGATGTATCAATGGAAGATTTGATAGATGATCTTCAGAACGCTTTTGGTGTGAGATTCTTGTACGACAGTGCAAAAAATACGATGGATGTCATATATATAAAAGATATTTTGAAATCGAATGAAATATCCATTCTTGATGTGGAAATAGTGGGAATGCAGTTGAAAAAATCAAAAGAAAAGACCATACGTTTTACATACGGGCAGGAAGATGATACCACATTCAATTACGATAATTATTCTAATGTGAAGGAAAAGAATAATTATTTGGAAATTCTTCAACAGGGTCAGGCTTCCAATGACACCACATGCTATCAGGATAAACTTACTGGAAACTCATATCGCATTAAAGTAGATAAGAATACGGGTGGTAATCCTTCTTTGTTTGAAGTCGGAGGATTTAGGGATTATTTAATTGGTGGGACTTCAACAGAAGAAGATGAGGATGAAATATCCATTAATTTTTCTCCTGTAATGATTAATGACGTTAACGGATCAACTGTTGTTGAGGAAGCATTTTCAGGCAAACAGGGCGAACAGATTCTCGCAGTATTTGCCGATCAGGAACTTTTGTCGGAAAGAAAGGTAGAAAAAAGCCTTATACCATTTATAACAGGATTCTTGGATTATTCAAAAATGCTTCGATACAAGCATGAGATAACGCTGAGTTATCTTTCTGATGAAAACTATGACACAGAATCGGCAGAAGAATCACCTATGCGTACTTACGATGCCGGCTATTGTCTTGGAATCATGCGAGGACCCGGTAGCGAATCAGGGATAGACTACACCGAAAACTACGACGGCGAGGGGAACGATTCGTGGGTGCAGACGGTAGCCAACAGTGCTTTTACAGCCGACAGCTGCGATAACTTTGGACGGTTCTTTGATTACAACGGCACTGAGCAGGGTGGAGTAGACCAGTCCGGACGATTCTCGCTCAAGCTGGTGGCCGGGAAAGACAAGTATCCCGCTTCTCAGGCATACCAGGACCGTGGGCTGGTGTCAAAATTCCTTTCGGAGTATCTTTACTTCCTTTACAACCGGAAGACCGTGATACTGACAGTAAGAATGACCATATCGCAGATTGCAGGACTGGATATGCTCAAGCGCTACCAGATAGGTAACTATGTGGGATTCATCAATAAGTTATCCTACAGCATTGACCGTAGCGGGATTACGGAGGTGACAATCGAACTATATACCATTTAATGAAGAAATAAAACATGGCAATACAGGTATTACAGCAGCCGCCACAGATAGCATTTGCAGGCGACCCCATAGTGGTTAAGGCAAAAACCACGCTGAGCGGAAAAACTTTTCTCCGCATAAAGATTACGGTCAATGCCACCGCATTTGCCGGATCTGAAGAGTTCCCTTATTCAGAAAGTTACTCATTTGAGGTAGGATCTGACGGGATAGCCGTTTTCAATATTGGAGAAACCATAAAAACTGCGCTGTCACGAAAGATGACGTTTGATGTGAACGGAACGCAGACCCTTTCACAGATGATATATGCTGCACGATACACCATTACCTACAAGGAATCGTATCTTGACGGGATGGTAGAGATAGAAGAAGGTGAAACCACTTCTGAGCAGTACAATGCCATACCCGGAAGGCTCACGGAGTTTGAACGCCTTACTACATCCAATGTAGATACCACAGAGATTTTAGGTGAGGGACGTATCTTGAGCCGTAAACCGGAGGGAGATATTGTTCCATTGGGATGGATACTGTGTATTCCTGCGGTAAGTACCCGATCGGATACCATTACCTACAGCGTAGTGCAGGGAGAAGAATCGAAAGAATATTCCGATTATACCCGTGGTGCGCTGGTTCCCGATTCGCTTGTCATAAGTACGTTACTCCTGAAAGAAGGTGAGCTTACAGTGAACACCGGATTTGAAACCGGGAAGAAGCGCTATGCGGTAAAGACAAACCCGCTCATGCGTCACTTCATATTCCTTAACGGATTCGGGCTGATGGAAAGCGTAGTCGCTTTTACAAGAGATGCGCTGGAATATGACATACAGAGTGAGCTTTACACGCTTCCTGCTGACATTTCCTACCGTGCTACCACGCGCACTGCCAGCTATGCACAGACGCCTTCAGGAACTTTTTCCATGAGCAGCGGATTTGTAAACAGAGAGTGGGCCGAATGGTGGCTCACGGAATTTGTGGTGACGCGAAAGGCATGGATGTACGATAACGGCACATACATACCCGTCGCCATCATACCAGAAGAGACGAACAAACTTTATGACCGCGCTAAACCAGGTCTTATTTCCGTGAATTTCAGTGTGCGGTATGGATTCTCAGGAAGTACTATGAACTCATTCGTCTAACGGAAGGAATCCTTCTCCGTTTTTCTTCTGTAGTTTTTCTTTCAACCGGATAACCTGCTGGCGGAGCATACGGTTCTCTTCCAGCAGGATTTCCGCACTGGTTACACCAAATGAAATATCCATGCGATTCTGATCCGAAATAAGATAGTAAGGTGTTACTTCCAACCGGTTGCATATCTCCAGCATGTCTTTTATTCGCATGGTGCTGTTTTCTTTTCGCCATGCACGAAGTTTCCATTCGCTAATATTCATACGTTCAAGCAGTTCCGAGCGGTTTATACCCGTCACGCTCTCCTTCCCGAAAAAATCATTCACATATTCCGGATGGAAAACTACCGTCTTCCAGTTGTCCGACCGGTAATAGTCGTACACATTTACTTCCGGAACAATGCCGTTATCCCGATAGAATATGTGTCTTGTGCTGATATGGTATTTGTTGCAAAGTTTCACCAGCGAGGTAATCAGCATGTTTCCTTCGATGAACAGTTCGCTGAAATTCTGCATGCCGGCATCCTGAATCACTTTTCGTCTGGACACTCCCACGACGATATGAAAGTTCTCCAGCAGTCCCCAGTTAGCCTTCCATTCCCTGACTTTCCTGTCTGCGTAGGTATATTCGGTGCTTTCTTCTGCCACAAGCTCCGTTTCCTTGATTCTTGCTTTCAGCTTGCGGTTTTCATCCAGAAGTGATATTCGTTCCTGCCGGTATTGCCTTATAGCCTCTTTGAGTTCCGAAATTTCCTGCCACACGCGCGGCGATATTTCCGTCTCGGTGGCCGCGTACTTTTCAAGCTTCTCATTCTCGTCTTCCATGAACACGTCTATGTCGATTCCGAAACGGTTGCATATTCCGATAAGCCAGTTAACCGTACACCCTCCTATCTTCGGATTCTGCCACCTTACGATACTGGTGACTGATATTCCGCTCTGACGCGAAAATTCAGCAAGCGAAGGAATTTTGGTAAGTCCCTGCGGACCGTAGAGCCAGCGCAAGTTTTCGGGTATGAATCTCACCTCTTTAAAATCTTCATCAGGTATGACATATTTGAAGCGATTACCGAGTAAATTTTCAGGAGGAGCCGACATAATGAAGTTTGACAGGCTTATGTGGAATGTGTTGCACACCATTACGATGTCATGCACGAGTATATTGTCTTGATTATCAACCTTTCTTTTATACATGTATGATTTTCCGTACACCTTCTCCGACACGCCTTTTTCGCTCAGACCGAAGAGCTTGGGAAGATTATTGAACAGGAAAGAATTGAAATAGTACATAAAAAAATCAGTTTAAAATTGTTATTTCCGTAACAATTATAATGCGATTGTCAAATTAAAATTGTTACTTTGTAGGTAAAAATAACAAAAAACGACCGAAACCGCAAAAGCGAGAAACGACAATATATATCAGAAGTATGAAAATGAGCATCATTGAAGCATTATCCGAAAAAAAGTTGAGCCCCATGCGGCTGGGATTTAGCCGCTACCTGGTGGAACATTACGGAATGAGCATGAGCACGGCGTACCAGAAGATCAGGTTGAACCGCGTGCGCCGGTGGGAGGCGGAAGGCGTGGAAAAATGCCTGAGAGATTTTGATCCTGACTACGAAGGGGAACTGAAAGACTTCTTTTCCGGTGTGAGAAAGAAGGGAGAATTTATCGAGTTCATGAAAGAACGAGGTATGGGCGAACATGCGCTGCGTGCGCATTTCCGTAACTTCGATTTCACGGAAGTAGAGCTTCGCGGGCTGGAATCTATTTATAAGGAGTACAAGAAACAAATGGAGGAAATGTGATGGGATACATGCTGGAAAGACAATGGGAAGCGCACACACGCATTCAGGACGGATTCTCAAGAATTGTTTTTGAAGACGGAGAGGAAATCACGGTAAAGAACGACGGAAAGACGGGAATTGACTTCGTAGAGGAATACCTCGACGAGATGAAGAAAAACTATCCCTCACACCTGGTGGCAGCCGACCAGCTTCTGCAGATGCGACTTGGACGTTCTTATAAGACCATACGGAACCTTCGCAGCCGCTATCTGTCAGAGCTTGCGCTGGTAAGCCTGAACTGTTGTTTCGGACGCGAGGACGATATTCCCGACCATGAAGGTCCGGAAGACTTCAATACCGAGAACACGCACTGCCCTATGCGATATAACTGTCCGTTCAACGGATTCAACCCCGCCTTCAAGGATAAAAAGGAGGTGTGCTGCAATCCGGTGTACGAGTGCGGACTGACTCCCACTCAGGCTGCTGTGGCGAACATGCTGGTAAATACTTCGCTCACCTACGAAGAGATTGCCGACGAAATGGGATGCAGCTATTCCAATATAGACAACATGCGGAAACGTATTTTTGCGAAGTTGGGTGTGGCTACACGTCCTGAGCTTATGTTGACACTAAAAGGAAAGCGGCTGGTATGAAACGAAGCAGAGCGGTATATGAACAGCGTTTCCATGTGCGTCACACGGAAATAGCGATAGGCTATCCGGAAGGTAGCGTGAGCATAGCTTGCGGCAACCTGTCGAAGTCGTGCATGCAGAAGCTTATGAACGAGCTGGTGTACGACGGATATTCTTCCACAGGAAGCGTGCAGGAAAATACGATTTACCTGCATGAGCCAGACCCTATGATGTGCCTGCCAGATAGCCTGAAAGAAATGATACAAGCAAAAATGGAAAGCATGAACTACGAGGTGACATTCCTCTTTTAAAATTCCCTGAAATGATTTCTGACAAGACAGTTGATAAACTCAATGCGCTCCCGCTTCCCGACGTGATGCGCAACAACGGATACCTTCCCGCATCGCAGACCGCACGCAGCGTATTCTACCGCTGCCCGTTTCACGACGAGAAGAACGGAAGTTTCTGTGTGAGCAAGTTCCCCCCAAAGGGCGAACGCTATGCCGCCTTCAATTGCTTCGTATGCGGCGAGCAGAACCGGAGCAAAGGGGTAGGGGCCATCATGCTGCAGCAGCGCCTTCTGGAACGCGCAGGAGAGAAACACGACTTTCCGGACGCGGTGAACCGGCTGGCCAAAGACTTCAACCTGATTATTGAAGGAGATTACAAGAACGGATTCCTCCACCTGGCACGCAAGACCGCCCCGCAGCCGGAAGTGGATTTCCGCATCCGTAAGGGCGAGTTTACACCCGCTGAGCTCCGTGCGCTGGGCTGCCAGGTGCTCCCCGTGTTCCGCGCCGGGAAAAACACAAGCGAAGGCCCCGAGCAGACAGCCGTGACCGATGCCGACGGAAACAACCTGTTGCGCTGTTCGTTCAATCCCGATTTCTACCGGGGAAACACACCCGCTCCCTTCGACAGCACCCAGCTCCGCACCATGTTCAACCTCTATCCGCTGGAAAGCTATGTCACACCCGAGAAGGCCGATGCCGACGGCGTTCTGACCAGCTACGAAGTGAAGTCCACACCTTCTTACCCGGTATTCCTTTTCCGCTACGAAGACGAGAACGGCTGGTGGGCACGGAAATATGAGCCCTATTTCCGCGAGACAACCGATGCGGACGGCCGCCGCCAGCCCAACTACAAGTTTACCTGGTGGTACCAGGGAGGAAGCCGTCCGGAAGGATTCTACAAGGAAATCTACGGCGACGCTGACGTGATGCGTGCCCTGCAGACCGGACGTGTGGAAACCTCCGACAAGGAAGGGCATCCCATTATCAATATAGAGAAAACCCGGGTGGACGAGCAGGGACGGCGTACCCGTGCTTTTGCCGACGTGTTCCGCCGGATTGTGATCTGTTCCGGACCGCGCGATGCCATCAATGTGTACTTCCATAGCGACGCTCATGTGGTGTTTCCCCACTCCGAGAGTGTGGAGATTTCGTCGGAAACCATCCGTCGCCTGCTGGACATCTCCATGGAAGTGTTTGTGCTGTATGATATCGACCGCACCGGCATACGCGCCATGAACCGGCTGGCCCTGAAACACGTGGAACTGAAAGTGCTATATCTGCCCGAAGACCTCTCCACCCAGTACAATCCCCGCAGCGGGAAAACGTGCAAGGATGCCGAAGAGTTCTTCAACTTCTACCCGGCAGTGATGCGCCGCAATGAAAAGCTCATGCACACCAACGTAAACCGCTACTTTGACGACCTGCTCAAGACCGCCCGACGGATGCGCTTCTGGGATGTGCAATACCAGACCAAAAAGCAGGAAGACGAAAGTAAGGTGGTGGTACGAAAATACACCCTGAACTTCGACAATATGGCCCAGTTCCTTTCGGCCAACGGATTCTACAAATACACCGACGAAGCGGATACCACCAAGTTTGTGCACATCAGCAACAACATTGTCGATGTGGTGGAAGAGAGCCAGGCACTGAGCGAAGCCAAGGAAATCATGAAAGACTTCCTGATATACAACTCACAGTATTACTCCGAGGAACTGAGCAACGCCATCAGTACCCAGAAGAAAATCGGACGCGACACCATGTCCGGAATCAAGAAAGTAGACCTGAACTTCATGTCGTGGGGGAAGGATTTCGATTATTTCTTCTTCCGCAACTGCGCCGTGAAGGTGACGACCGACAGCATTGAGCCGGTGGACTACGTGGACCTTCCTTTCCATGTCAACCGGAAGGCGATTATTGACGCCGATTACCATCCGCTCAAGTCCCCGCTGTTCACCATCGAGGAGAATCCGGAATATGCCGCACGTAAGGAGCTGAACGATCAGCGAATGGCCGACAAACGGATGAACGAGAACGAGCGCCGCCGTGAGGATGCAGAGTTCATCGCCTACCAGCGTCTGTACCGTTTCCTGCTGAGAATGCCGAAAGACATTGACCAGATGCCTGTCTGCGTGCAGTGGCTGTATGACACCAGCCGTATACACTGGCGAAAGGAAGCCGAAGGCTATCCGCTTACCGAGTTGGAAAAGCAGCGACAGGACATGCACTTCATTTGCAAGGTAGCGCTCATGGGCTACATGCTTTCGCGCTATCGTACAGGCATCATGCAGAAGATGGGAGTCGTGACGGATTACACCGTGGCCGACGAAGGAAAGAACAGCGGAGGTACCGGAAAAAGTTTCTTCCGTTCTTTCTTCGAACTGGTGCGGAAGGTGTGCTACATCCCCGGTCAGACCTTGAAGAAGAAAGAGAATATGGCCAAGAACTTCGACAAGTTCCATTATACCGTAGACAGCATGTGTCTGATAGACGACCTTCGCCCCGACATGATGGGAAGCGAGTTCTACAACATTACGGACAACATTACGGTAAAGACCCTGTATCACGATGAAATGACACTGCCGCGCGAGGCAACCCCGAAGATATTCATTACCATGAACAAGATGCCGTTCGACATGACCGAAGGAAGCACCTCGCGCCGTATCTTCCTGGCCATGCAGAGCGATTACTACCACGACGAGGACTACGCCGGCCAGTTCAAGAAACGCACGCCGCAGACTAAGTTCGGGAAAGACATCTTTCTGGAAGCCACCGAAGAAGAACGTGACGAAGCGGTGTACATGATGCTGCAAAGCTGTCAGTTTTACCTCGGCCTGCAGGAAAGTCTGATACCGCCCATGTCGCAGGACGGACAGATGCGAATCCTTTACTCCGCCATCAAGGACCAGGTATTCATTGACTGGGCCAATCATTTCTTTGCGAACCAGTGGCACTGGTGCCGTCCGGTATCTATCAGTGAAATGGCCATCAGCTACCTGGAACACCGGGGCGACGCGGTGACATTGCAGAGCGTGAAATCCGTGAAGAACGAAATGATAGAAAAGATGCAGGCTTACTGCTTCAATATGCAGTACACCATGAACCCTTCCATCGTCTACCGCTCGGACAAAGGCTCCAAATATCCCCGTCACTACGCCTGGGAGCAGGAGTTTATGAACGACACGATCCGTCGTGAGGAACGCACCCGTAAATTTACCCGTGTGTGCTTTTTCTACAAGCTGGGTGAGGAACCCAAAGACTCCAAGGAGATACTTTCCTGCCCGGAAACCGACGAAGAGTGGGAGGAAAAGAAGCGCTTTGAAGATGATTAATAACCTTAAAAAGAAAAGAATATGGCAAGAATTTTAAAACATGAAATCCCGGCAGCGTCAGAGTTTACGCTCCCGCTTCACGAGGGAAGCAAGCTGCTGAAACTTGATGTGGTAAACGAGAAAGCATATATCTGGGCATTGGAAGATGAATCAAAGCCACAGCGGGGAGTAAAGTTCCGTATGGTAATGACCGGTGAAGAATTAAATCTCGACCCTTATATGGTGTATATAGGTACGTTTATACTTTTCAACGGTTCGTTTGTAGGGCATTTGTTTGTGGACACTTCTGTTCCGATGCCGATTTATGAAGGAATTTAAAATAGTGGGAGATATGGGAAACAATCAGAATGAAAAAGTGAGTATCACTTTTGAAGTAGAAAAGGATTTTATCAAAGCTGTGATGCTTGTTTCAGGAATCAGTATGAAGGACGCTGAAGAAGCTATGAATGAGCTCGACAATGTGGTTATCAATGAAGATACGCTTCAAGATTTAGAAACCATGGATGGCGACATCCAGCAGATAAAAACGGGTATTTCAATGATTGCCATCGGTATGGCGTACAAGAAAATTACATCCAAAGAAAAGAAAACTAAAACAAACGGACTTTTTGCGAAGCTTCAGGCTTTGAAAGAGGAGAGTAAGAGGTTAGGAAAGGAGGAGTATCAATAATGGGAACACCTGTAATCATGGAAGAATCCTATTGGATGAACACACACCTTTCTGTTGCCCGATATTATGGCGGAGTTATATTCATGAAGAAACAATACGACATTGTAAACAAGGATGGAATAACCCTGTATGAACTGAGTGATCCGAGTAGTCCGTATTACGTAAAGGATGGGAAAGCCATACCACCCGGCGAACCGGCCGACCTGGTACAGACTGACTGGACTCCTGTTTACAAGGCATTAGGCAGAAAGAAAACCTTTGAAATTGTGAAATCTGGAAAGACTCTGGGAGAAGCATTGCTGATGGTGAAGGAAGTGAAGAAATTGAATAAAGTGAGATGAGACGAATACTTTATAACGCAAGCGATACAGAAACATTCCAGCGTATTGTGAAAACAGCTAAGAATGGGATTTTTGGAGGCACTTCGGCCACAATGGATTACCTTGATAAGTGCCGATGGTTTTTGGAACGATACGATTGCATAATCATATTTACACGTGATGAAGGAGCCCATACCTGCGGATGGTGGAAAAATCCGGATTACGAAAGATGCTATCACCTGTCAATCTCATTTCCTGGGGGATGGAACAGGAAGAAAGCGGAATATATTCTTGACAGGATATTCGGATATAACAAGCGTATGCTGTGGTGCGAGCCTCCATATTCAGAAGATGGGAAGCGAGCTGGAGTATTCCACTACCGGCTATTCTGTGATGTGAACTGGAATCCGATAATGCCTCGTGGAGAAGTATATTCTACAAAATTTACGGAGCTTGGATGGAAAAGCTTTTCGGAACTGCATGGAAAATAAATAACGCTTAAACAAACAAGTTATGATATTACACAGATTTTGCTCACAAGAGGAGTTCGACAGGTATATGCGTGGAGAGTTGCTGGTGAATGAAAAAGACCATAGTAAGTTTAGCAAATCAACATCCATAGGTTTTTGCTGGTTTTGGGAGGAACCTTGGTATGCCATTGAATATCTGAGCGGGATAGTGAACAGAGATATATGTATTACTGTAGAAACGGATAGCAAGAATGTTACCGAATCCATGGGGTATTACTGGGGAGAAGATGGACCCGATTGGTTTCCCGAATACTGTTGCACTTCATACGACAACGAACGATTTAGACTGGTGGAAGCAACAGACAAGTTCAGATATGATGAGCCGGACTGACAGGAAAAGTGAGAGATAAACCAATACCAATAAAGATAAAGAAGTATGATAATAATTAAGCACATGAGCTGGAACCTGAAAGGAATCTTAAAACTCTATGAAAAGAAAAGTATGGATGGACTTTTAACCGTGGAAGGGAAAGAACTGAATGATGCTGAAGCCAGACAATTCATAAACGATTGCATTGAAAAAGGTTATAAGTGTATGCCATTAGGGGATAGTGCCGACTGTCCGGATTTTGATTATTACGGAGGTGGATGCCCTGGACATAAAATGGAAGAGGGGAATGACCATGAGTAAGCTGATTCAAATTCCAAAGATAACTGATCCGCTTGGTAGGAACTGGGAACAGCCTGACGAAAGCGATATTTTGGTGGATGAAGAATGTGCTGTTATGTCGAGAAAGTCTTTTGACAAGCTGAAAGATTACAGCGGATCTCAGCCATCGGCCCTGTATAACGGGAAAATGTGGAAAACTTGTGTATGTGTAAAAGACGGCCCGTTGTGGATTCTGAAATTCTGCTGTAATGAAGACATCGAGCGTAATGTTATAAGCATTGTGTCTCGTCCGATTTTAATTCTGGAATAAATAAGAAAGGAGAAGAAAAATGTTTGAACTAATTAGAGTCTTTCCCAGCCATGCTTCTCCCTATGTTGGAGGATATGTGGATTTTGACAGGCAATATACCGTTATAGAGTTTATCGAAGAAACCCTGAAAAAGTACCCGGCTATTAGCGGTTCCTTCGTCGTAGATGCAACTTCACTCGTTGCACACTACAGGAAAGGAGAGCTGTTGAATAAAGAGTTCCCGGAAAAGGTTTTAAAATCCAGGATTGCAGCCGTTTCCTTTTGTACAGGATGGAACAAAGCCGATTATGTTATCACTAAATTAGAAGGACAATGATTTCAGAAGAAGTAAAGAAAAAGCTGCGTGAGATGTCGGATCAAATAAAAGCATCCGAATCAGAATGGGGACCAATTCAAGCTTGTGTTACTTGTAGGCACTTTGCTTGGAACCTCAATTTAGACAAGAAAGGAATAGTATGTACTACCTTTTATTGTAGGCTTTCCGGCGAATCGGTAAGAAGACTAAATATATGTAATAAGTTCCAGAATAAAGATTACTTGTCGAATCTTAGAAGCGAAAGAGAAAACGAATTTTTGGAACAGTACATACGTCCATTAGAATACGTCGGCCTTGTCAATAGAGTGCTTGAAAGTAAGATTCCTAATCAGATGGTACTTTATGCAGCACAGAAAATACATGGTAAGACAGTAGAGATCCAAATAAATATGGATAACTACGAAACGCATACAATTACATTTTTTATGGATGACCCTAATCCACAAAAAACAGGCGACCGGATTTGGATGCAAACTATCATGCCTTCTTCCGCAAAATGTGGAGACTCGTATTTGAGATTATTAGCTGATTCCATAAAAAATGCTTTATCTGAATTTGAAGAGTTTTGTAAAAAAGAGGAATAATATCATGAAAGAAGAAGAAAAACTACTGTTACTGGAAGATATTTCAGCCAGATTACCGTTTGGCTTGGCGTTTATCACTAAACAAGGAATGATCGAAATGGACGTTATAAACTTAGCCGACAGATATAAGGTATGGGCTTATAAGAAAAGAGACAAGCATGGTAACGAAATTGGCCTGAATGCCGAAACATTAAAAGGAGAAAGATGTCTAGGGAAAGGGTTCAGATTGGGAGATATAAAACCGATACTCTATCCGCTGTCTTCAATCACAGAAGAAATCTTTGTGAACGGCTCGGAAATCTGCCCGATGAATTATCTGGCAGAAGCATTCGATTTCGACGGGTATATGGGTCTTTATACTACCTGGAATTTCGACGAAGAAAGAGAATGCGTGGAGTTCTTCGCCTGGGGATGTAAGGTGTGCGAAATGAGCTTGCAGAGCTTATTTATTACACCGGAAGAAGGGAAGCATAACAGCACTCAATTGGGCCTTCGCCATTTCCAGCAAGTCTTTCACGTGCTACATCAGTGTCACATCGACTACCGCAACCTGATCGCACAAGGACTGGCCGTTTCAGCTTTAGTTTTGGATAATAACCCTTATAAATAAAATAGCCATGTTTAGACCGGAAGATTATGTAACGCACGATGTAGGATTGCTTTTGAAAGAAATAGGGTTTAATGAAAACTGCAAATATTCATATTTAGAGAACGGGCTTATGTGTTGTCCATCTGAATATGAGCAAAATTTCAATCTTTCAGAAAAAAGATGTTCATGCCCAACCTTATACGAGGCTCAAAAGTATCTTCGGCAGAAACACAATATATCTGTCGAAATATACAGAAACGCTTGCGGTTACTGTTGGTCTATGTCAAAAGCTGACAATGGAACATTCATTACAGATTATGACCTTAAAGGGCCTAATGATGGTGGTTGCTGGGATGATTTTGAAGAAGCTTTGAATGACGGAATCTATAACGCATGTAAACGAATAAAAATGAAAAAATAAGACTTAATATGATTATGAAGAAAATACCATTTATAGCAATTGTATCTGTTGTATTAATGTTATTGGCCGGCATTGTTACATTTTCCAACCAGCGTGAAGTAATGGCCACTGTGAACCGGATTGAGAAAATAGAAAATGTAACCTCAAGTGAAGGTAATACGACTACCAAGGTTTATTATCTCCTTTTCACATCCGGAGGGACCATGAGAATAAGCATAAACGGTTTCTTGTCCCATCCTGAACTACTCGGTAGGATTAAGGTCGACAGCACTTATACGTTCCGAACCATGGGATTGGAATTGCCTTTTGCTGGATTTTATCCGAATGTGGTATCCGTAAAATAATATGGCTATGACAGCAGAAGAGTTTTTGGAAATGCAAGCAACTTATGGTTCTATACATGGGATTACACAGCCTAGCGAAAAAGTTGTTTTGTACAATGTGGCTTTAGCTGCATTGCAATTAAAAGAGTATGAAGTTATCACCGATAAGGAACGAAAAGGATGGGTATGCCCGGTATGTGGTAGGGCCTATGCTCCGAGTGTATCTGAATGTACTGAATGTAATAAAAATAGAGAATCAACATGATTAAGCTATACAGAGCAGACCAGATGCACCCGTCCTCGTCGGTAGTGGCGCTGTCAAGCCTTCAAAAGACTGTCAGGAAGAGCAGAGAGGTAACAGATAGACTGATTCAGCAGCTGATTGATACTGGCTACATCCCAGAAGAAAAGAAGCCCGAACTTCTGTCTGTCTTCGACAAAGAAATGACCGAGTACACAAAACTCAAAACAAAGAAGAAACTGGTTCCCGAAACCAAAACTAAATAAAACAAACGATTAAAATTATAGAATCATGAAAGATTATTTTTTGCCAACATTGTTTATTGTATTTCTTGTACTGAAACTAACTCACGTAATTGAATGGAGCTGGTGGTGGGTAACATGTCCTTTATGGGGTGTTTTTGCAACTGTCCTGATATGTATGATAGTGTTACGCGTTATTGTGAAACCATTAATCACTCTCAATATGAAAATCAGGCATAAGGAGAAATATGAATACCTGAAAAAGCTTGATAAGAATATCAAGGAAAGGAATAAAAATAAAGGTGGACTTTTCGAAAAGCTGAAAGCTCTACAAGAAGAAAGAGAGAGAATGGAAGCCGAAAAGGAAGAAAAATCAATTCATTAATGTGTCTCTAAGCATATTGATCCATGGATAAGAAAGAATATATACACCGATACGCCACGCAGCTGTTTAACGACCGTAATAAGGACTCAGGCAGCAATGAAAACGTACACTTCTACATCGGCGATATAACCGAAGCAATGTGGCAAGCGTGGGATGCGTCGTTTTTTTCACAATGGAAAAGCGTACAAGCTTCACTCCCTCCAAAAGGACAATGCGTGAACGTCATGCTGGAAGACGGAAGATACACCAATTCCTTCATTATGTCAGACGGCACATGGGCCTACAATGTAAGGCCAATCGCATGGAGCGAAATAAAACGGCCGATATTATACCATAAACCAATGATTGAACTTAAATACCCAGGTATGAAAACGAAAAACATTATCTACACCGGTCCGATATTCGATTATTATAACGGGGAGTTACATCGTATATTTTGCAACTTCGATATTCAGCAGCTGAAAAGCAGGGTGGCCGGGAAAGACGATTCCTGCAACAGGCAGATGATAATTATCAACCTTGAGACCAAAACGGCATGGATAGAGTATGTCGAAGAAGAATGTTCCCAGTACGATACTTTTTATAACAAATTCACCTGCGACATTCAGGAAGTGGAAAGGATGATTGAAGAAAGTCAGGAAAGTAAAGAATAATCTAAAACCAGGAACTATGTATATCGACGATAAGAAAGCAGTCGTCTTCGTTCAGAAAGACGAGTAAGAAAAGATGAAAGAGCTGGCCAACGCCAACGCAGAAGAGATAGAGAAACGTGCCCTCGAAATGTGGGAAACAAAAGCAATTCCATGGCTTAAAGTCTCCATGGAGATACGAAGTAGCGGTGGGCGTGATATTCTGGATTCAGAAGAGTTTGAGTTCAGGACACATTCATTACTTCTCAGTCCAGAAGGGAAATTCACTATCAAAGAAGAAGCCAGAAAAAGATTTATGAAATTGGTGGAGGACTGGGCAGGTCACATGATGGAGCTTCAGTTTGGTGAGCACATTTCAAAAATCAATTATATCAACGAACGATGCCATAAAGCAGATATGTTGTGGAAGAAAATGCTAACCCCGGCCATTTGTGCAGGGATTGTCGCCTTCATTATGTTTGTCTGCTTAATATGGGTTCTACTGTGTAAATTTCCCGGATGATATGCAGAGAAATAATCAGGATAAGAGAATGGATATTTTCTCTCAGGCAGAGAAATATCGCCAGTTCCTTTATAAGCACAATTTTATTACATTATGTGAATCATGTATTATAAAGGAAAGAATAAAAAAGAGGAAATGGGATAACCTTCATGATATGAAGTTCGTAATTCCTTTCAAGAAAGGACCATATACGTGGAAAGAAATCAGCGAGTATCTTCTTAAAGGATATAAAGTCCGGCACAAAACATGGCCGAAAGGGAAATATATAGGACAGAACAGTAGAGGATTTTATACTGAAGATACTGTTATCCCCGGTAAATATATAGAGATTCCAAAAGAGATAGACAATAAAGGATGGTTTATTATATTAAGTGAGAAAAAATACCATGTCAACAGAACATAATATGATAAATGAAGATTTTGTCACTTTTGAAGTATCCAAACTTCTTCAGGACAAAGGATATAGAGAAAACTGCCGGGCCGTTTACATATCGGCTGAAACCGGCATATCAAAACTGGTTGTATTGTTATTCACCTCAAGAAAGTTTGGCGACCTGATAAGGGGTGGAAACGGGTCCCAGTACGAATACCTGGCTCCCACGCTATACGCTGCGCAAAAATGGGTCCGCACAAAAGGGAAGATTCATATCGTTGTCGAGCTCAACAAACACGGCTGGTACTACCGTCTTTACGACATGGAGGATCTGTCTCTCATATCGCAGATGGAAGGATATACCGACACATTCGAGAAAGCTTTGAATGACGGAATAAAAGAGTCATTAACCTACTTATAAGAATCAGCTTATGTTTACACAACCTTGTTTTATCCGGAAGAATACACCGGAACTGCGGAAAAAGCTTCAGGAACTGGGGCAAAGAGCCAATACTCTTGACGATTTTAAGGGAGAATGGTTGGCGGCTAATTACGGAATGTACATTTCCGTACAAGATGGATTTCAGCATCTTCATCCGAACGACATTGACTGCGGTACTAACGAAGACCTATTTCTGGCAATAGCATCATTACGTGACGATACAGATAAAGGACAATGGTTTATATATGATAGCATGGACGCTGTAATAGAAAGCTTTCGTGTATATGAATGGCTTATCTGCAATGAAGATAAAATTGAGGATATGTTTTTTTACGACAGTCTTTATCTCAACACACATAAAGCCACCGTCCAGGAACTTATTGAACATTTCAGCAAAAAGGAGGAAGAGCCATGATATTCATACCAGAAGATTTCAAATCTATTCGCATTAAAAAGACCAACATCGTGGCAAAACGTCTGCTGTAAGGAGCCATAAGAGAGATAAAGGAATGTACCAAAGAATATAGGCAGATGTTACTCAGTCAGTGCGCACCATGGAGACCAGATGATTATAATATAGAATACAAGGAAATGTCAAACGGATTCAAGATATTCAAAAGATACCTGAAGATAAAAGGATTCCAGGATGTAAAATACGCCGAGCATATAGAACATTCGGAATGGACCGTATTCTTTTATCTCCGGTTTGAAATAGACAAATACCTGATAGAATCATGCCAAATGCTAACGTCGAAAAGATAAAGGCCAGTCTGCTGAAAGAAATCAAAGGAGTGTTCTGTGAAGGATATTGTATTTACTACAAAGACGATTACTACTGCGGAGCCTGCCCGTTGAACGACACAAGCAACTGGCTCAACCGGAAGAAACCCATTGCGAGGGAAGAAAAACTACGCACCGTGAATTTCTGCGACGACTGCATCCATTTCCGCCCGCTGAAAGAAGGGGAGAAACAAAAGCCAAACAATCAGTTTTGCGAGTTTGTCCGTCCTCTCAGGTTCAGGGTAGGGAATGGATACAATGGGGAAGATACAGGTTTCTTCTTGCCCGGTTGCAAGGACTACAAAAAGGAAGAAAGAGAATGCCTCACGTGCCTTCATTTTCTTCCATCGGAAGATTCAGATGAGGGTGAATGCAGGCTCTATTCTGACACGGCGTACAGCCATTATTTATGCAATGATTGGAAGTTTAAAAAGTAAAGTTTATGGAAGGAGAAACAGAATTAGTAACTATATCGCTTTCTAAATGTTTTTCAGGTGAAAATGAGGTGTCGATGGATTCTTTCGTTATAAAGAAAAATCGGAAAACTGCTCGTGCTAAAGTTAAAAGAGAAACATTTATTTCTGACGAAGAATTAGAAAAACGATTAGGTGATAGTATTAATATTCCTACTCATGAAGAACCGAGTATAAAGGCCTTTATAGATCATAACTCTGGTCGATTAATAAAAGGTTTGGATAAATGGCTGTAGGAGAAGTAGAACTAATAGTGAAAGAGTAAAATGGACGCATGAAAGTATGGTGCAGAAGCCGGGTAAGATGGGAGAGAGAAAATCTTTACCTTCTCCCCAGTGGAGATTTCACGGATGACCAAGGCCGGCTGCACAGACGCGAAGACAATACAGTATACGTCACCCTGGAAGGATGCGATTTCTGCCATCCGGATGGTGGAAGAAAAGTTCCTTTCCGATAAAGAAACAGAACTTCAACGGTTAGAATCGGAGAATTACTTATTGCATAAAGCCAGAGAAATATCTGGGAGGTAACAGATATAGAAAAAAAATAAATGTATAACCTATGAAAAGACATTAGAGGAGAAATTAAAAGAAGTAAGAATGGATTACATTTTTGGTAAAATTACTTTAGAGGAAGCAATTAAAATAATTAACGGAGAGAATAGCCTATGCCAACCACAATCAAGCGAATAGTGAGCGTACTTTACCGGGCACGTACCAATAAATACGAGGTGCAGGCTGTGGCCGAAAAAAATGGCCGGCCATGTGTTATCACGCTGTATTATAGAAATGAAAAAGAAGCAAGAAAACTAAAGAAAGGAGACGTAATAGATGGAAACAATTGAAGCGATAAGCCTGAACAAACTGAGAGATGAAGCCTACCAGAACGCCGTAGAACACGGCTGGCACGACGAGGATTTAAGTGACGAGCATTTCCTTTGTCTGGTCATTAGCGAGCTGATGGAAGCTGTGCAGGCCGAAAGAAAAGGTAAACGGTCCGATGTGGCAAAGTTTAATGAATGGCAAGGGAATAATATCCCATTTAGCGAAGAAACCCGAGTAAGAAGATTTCAGGAAGATTTTGAAGCGTATATAAAAGATAGTGTGGAAGATGAACTTTCCGATGTCTGCATCCGTATGCTTGACCTGGCAGGTTTGCTGGGAGTTAGTTTCTTAGGGGTAAAATTCCCGCTTAAAATAAGAGACGAAATATATAAATACAAAAGCCAGAAGACTTTTACAGAATGGTGCTACGATCTGACAAGATTTATCGCAAATTATAATCCATGGCACATCACCACTCTTGAATTCTTTGTAAACATCTTACAAGAAGTATTTATCATGTCCAAAATCAAAGGATTCGACCTCCTCTGGCACATCGAACAAAAAATGAAGTATAACCGCACCCGTCCACGCATGCACGGGAACAACAAATTTTAATTATGAATACCGCAGACTTAATAATCAGCATCGTTTTTGTTTGCATTAACTCCACCGCGCTATTCCTGATCTACCGGGCAATCTCGCGATGGATGACACGAAACGAGAAGAAAATAGACAACCTGGAGCACGCCGTTCTCAAAATTGACGACTACATAAAATACAGCACGCACACCATTGACTCCGTTTACATCGACGTGCAGAACAGGCTAATCGAACAGTTTGTAAAAGAAGAAAAATACGAAATGGCTGAGTTGGTAAAGAGAAACCGTCAGCTGGTACAAGCTACCGTATTGAAGGAGATGAAGCATCGCATGGAGGAAGCGGAGAAAAAGCTTTATGAAGACTTCCTGAACAAAGAACATAACCAGAGGAAAGGAGACACGAAAGAAGGATGATTTTTAGTCCTTCATAAACGAGGGTTGCAAAATTAGATTTATCGACGGGTGGAATCGCACGAAGCGCTTCTATCCGTCGAATTTTTAAATACAAATACAACTATGGGAGGCTTGAACTATAAGGTCGTAAAGAAGACCTTTGGATTTGACAAGGATGGCACAGAAAAGTATGTGGCCGAAGCGGTTCGTGGTGGAACCGTAAGTTTTGAAAAAGTAATTGAACAGATTTCCCTCCGTTCCGGAATCAGTAAGGCAACCTGCCGCGCCGTGGTAGAGACCATGGTGGAATCGGCTTGTACCTGGATGCTCGAAGGTCATGGTGTAAGCCTGGGAAACATGGGATACCTGAAGCCAGCCATTACCTGTAAGAGTTCCGAGGTAAGCGGAGAAGAAAAGATTATCCGTAAAAGAGTGCTGTTCCAGCCGAGTAAGGATTTCAAGGCACAGATAGACAAGATGTCGCTCAACAGAATGTATGAAGAAGGAAACAGCACACCAGGAACAACCGAGCCGGGTGAGGAAGGAGAGGACCAGGGAGGAGGAGGTTTCAATTAATCACTTTCTGATTCATTTTTAAGGAGGCGTAGAAGTGTATGTAATAGCACTTTTACGCCTTTTTCTGTCAACAAAAGCCGTATTTCGTCACATAAATTCCAAACTGGCGTAGTATCGCCACTGTGGCCGCGCTTAATAGACACTTTTGCTGCGTAGTTACGCCATTTGAGTGGCGTAGGCACGAAACTTTTGGGAAAATCGTTCCGGCACAAAGAGAAAATCGCTTAGAAAATCAATTCAGTATCAAATATTACAAGTTTTACACACCCTTTGCAAAACATTTTGCAATTTGATAATCAGTTAGTTAAGTATTATTTGTAAGCAATTTTGCAAAGCTTGCGAAGCGTTGGCGAAATTTTTGCAATGAATAACTATCTGATAATCAATTAAAAGTATTGTACTTTTTGATATTTTGCCGATTTTTCACGAAAAACGAGTTTACAAAATCTTTAAAATAAAAATTTTTTGTAGGGTAGAGAAGGGTGTACATCAGTCGAATCATTTCTTCCTGTGAGCGTCCGAATGGGGAAGGAATCCGAAGGGAAACCTGAAAGAACGAAAGGAGGGAAAGGTCGGCCTGCGGAACGCGGGACGACAAAGCACGCCTTTCCCCTTTCGTTCTACTTCCTTTATATCCAACTTCATCGTATAACAAAGAAAGCTACGCAATGGACATAAGAGAAAAAGCCGGACAGCCTGAAATCTGTTCTTTACCGAAAAATACGTTTTCTTCACTTCAAAATTAATGAACAATCGGCAATAACTATTTATTTATTATTTATCATCCACTATAAATAATTGATAATTAAATAAATATGTATTGAAAAGTGTCTTGCAAGAAAATTGCACAGCTTTGCAAAATCGTGAAAAACACGCAAAACAAGGCACCAGACGCTTAACTTTTTTTTGTTGAATGAAATTCCGATTGGTGTTGAATCGTCCGTAACTTGCTGTTGATTAATTGATTTACAGACTTTATCTTACTACCATGCCAAAAAATTCAATGAATGAGCAGCGTCACTCATGCTTCCTTAAAGTGAGTGATTATTATAAGAAATACTTCGAAATAAAGTATGGAACTCCGGTCAGGTTTCCTCAGAACAGCCTTCTGGGTGTATATATGAAGACTCACTTGTTCAGAGATGCAGATTTTTCGGGTATAACAGATTTTTCCTATAATGAAGTAGCCTTTCATTTGAAACCTCAGAAATCATTATTTACCGCTCAGTTTAAAATGTTGACTGAAAAAGAGAAAGAAGATTACCTGGAGTTGGAAATGCCTGAAAGCGTCTGCAAATTTAGCGGTGAGGTGAAAGTGGATAAGTTTTTTCACCTGAATATCAACGGGAGTAAGAAGATAAGGAATGAATTGAAACGTGAGTTTTGGTATGATTTCGCCAGATTTCATGATGACTGTATTTTCCGGGCAAATAGAATGGGCGAACATGTTACTTCCGAAGATGTCATGTCTGATTTCATTGTTTTGTACGATATAGACATGAAAAGATTTGAGAGCATGATGCGATATTGGTGGAGAATCAAATCCAGAATGAAGTCTGACATCAAAGTGAGAAAAGAAGAGCTTGAGTCGAGAACCGGAAGAATCTGTATATACACGCCATAAATTTATACATGAATAGCAATAAATAAAAGTTAAAGAAACGAAGAAAGTTGGTGCGATTTGTCAGTAACTTTGTCAGTCGCCATTTTCAACCACAAAACAACACATAAATCATGAATTGCAGCGAGAATTATTACGAGTTGATAGGCAGCATTGAAGCTTATCCGGACGACGCGGTTACGTTTTCCCGCCCGTTCAATATTGAGAAGAAAAGTGACAAACCTGATTTTTCTGTGTCGGGCGACCGTAAGATTTCCATTCAGATGAAACCGAAATCGGGGAGCCTGAAGGAGAGCGCGGAAACCAGCGTGGCCGGCGACTCTTACGAAGTGACGGTGAGTTGGGAGGTAGAGAGGGTGACGCAAGAAACCTATTTACAGCTTGAAACGCTGAAAAACAGCACTAACCATTTGATTGTAAGAACATTTGGCGACGGTGAAATGTTTGTGCGTGCCGTGAGCGACGGTTATGAATTTCAGTATGAGGAAGGCGACGGCGTGATTTCGTGCACACTCACCATCCGCAACGTGACCGGCGCACAGCGTGTGGTCTGACAGCTACACCTTATTATATATATTGCTTTTTTCTTTCCGTTGGAATGCCGTTCCTGCATACGTGTGTGGGGCGGCATTTTTTCTTTGGGCCTTTCTTTTTGTGCGCGTTTTTCTTTCGTCCTGCAGGTAAATCTTCATTATCGTCTTTGTGGCATTCTTCAATTTCTTTGCGTCCGCCGCAAATTTCTTTTTTTCGCACAAACTCCTTGTGTTTTACAACATGCTCATTCTTAGCAGGTTTTTATTTGCAGAGAAAATCCGTTTGAGCATCCGCATATTTCTGTAATTCACGCATTTAGTCATTTTTTGTGTCCTTCATCACCGCATTTCGCGTGCGTAATTTCGTGATGTAATCAATTAATTATCAAACGAAAATGGCAACAAGAGCATTTCACGAAATCATGTCTACGCGATTCTGGGACTTTTACCCGGAGTCTCTGCATGCTTACCGGAGAACGATTCTTGACAACATTGCCTCACACCGTCCTTACGAGAAGCCGGACGAGCGGACCGACCGACCTTACTTCCTTTCTTCGCGCGACGGGTTTACGGAGAAAACCTACGTGGGTAATTACGACCGCATAACCTACTGGTACGATTTGGAAGAAGACGACCGCATCATTTCGGTTATCGACGTACAGGGCCCCATTCTTCGTAATGGCGACCTGTGTTCCTACGGAAGCAAGGAACACAAGGACATCATCATGCGTGCTTCTGACGATGCGCATACCATCGGATTTATTATCGAGATGGACAGCCCGGGCGGTAGCAGCATGGCGAAGTACGACTATGAGATGGCCCTCAACTACGCCCGATCAAAAGGAAAGAAGATTGTGGGTCACATCGACGGGATGTCCTGCAGTGCCGGTTATGCGCTGATGGCTCTGTGCGACGAAGTGTATTTCACCAATCCGCACGACACGGTGGGATGTATCGGTACTATGTGCGCGATGCTCACTAACAAGGACGGCGATGTGAACACCGTGACTCAGGAACGGTACGCCGAGATTTATGCCGACGGATCTCCTTATAAGAACAAGGAGTACCGCGACGCGGCCGAGGGGAACTATGACGGCATCAAGGAAGAGCTGAACCGGCACTGTGCCGACTTTCAGCAGATGGTACGCGAGCGCCGTCCCAGAGTGACGGACGACCAGCTGACCGGAAAAACTTTCGATGCGGGCGATGTGGTGGGTACCATGGTCGACGGTCAGGGCGACTTCAAGTTCTGCGTGAACCGCGTGCAGCAGCTGGCCGGAGTGAGTCAGAGTCAGAAAGGAAATTCGTCCGGAGCCTCACGCGAAGACAGCAAACCATCAGGAATCAAGGAAGAAAAGCAGCCGGGAACACAGGAACAGGCTTCTGTGGAGCAGCCGGCATCAGATAAAACAGAATCACAAACTCAAAAACAAGCAACTATGGCAAAAAGCTATCCATTTATTCAGTCGGCTGCAAAGGTAAACTCCCTGGTAGTCGAAGAAAACGGCGGTTTCTACATGGTGGAAACCATGGCGGACAATGTAGAAGAGTTCGTCATGAAAGCTAAACAGACGGAATCTACGCTGGCTGCAAAACTCACGGAAGTAGAACAGCTTAATGCAACCATCGAACAGATGAAGAAAGACCATGCGGAAGCACTGGCCAACCTGAAAGCGGAACACGAAAAAGAGGTTTCTTCATTGAAGGACGCTCATAAGAAGGAATCGGAAGAACTGACAGCGAAGCTGAATGAAGCTCAGAAGAGCATCGAACAGAAGGATGAGGAAATCAAGGAGCTGAGCGAAACGGCACAGCTGGAACCTACTCCGCAGGACCCGCCGAAAGACAACAACGGAGGTCAGGAAAGCGGACAGTTCCATGTGCAGAGCGTATGCGGTGAAAACATGAGCTGGGGCGAAAAAGCTGAAGCCCGCCGCAAGCGTGATGCTGAAATCAGCAAAGCACGATAAGAGATAAGAACGCGACACAAAAACTAAACCAGACACAAACAATATGGCTACAAAGTTATACGCACTCAGTGAAGAGAATGTATCGCATGTAAAAGACATTCTTGCTCCGGACATCATCGAAAGCCCGGTTCTCGATAACATGGCAGTGTTCAACAAACTTCGCATCAAGGTTATCGAAGATATTGAATACGCACAGACTCAAATCATTTTCCGTCGTAAGGGTGGTGAAGCCCGCCGTTACAAGGAAGGTTCTACGCTGAAGTCAACCCTTGGTTTCATGGACGAAAGCAAACTGGTGATGAACCAGATTTGGTCACGTTACTACGAAAACCTTCAGAACTTCCGCGAAAAACAGCCGTTCAGCATCCTGGGTTCAAACGGAACCTACAATGCACCGGTTACAGAATTTATCCTTCGTCAGATTGGTAAGCAGTTTGCCGGCGATAACCTGAGCAACCTTTTCTTCGGTAACATTGAATTGGGAGAAGACGACCCGCTCAGTCTGTACAACGGTTACTGGACTATCATTAACAACCTTATTAATCAGGGTAAGATTTCTTCCAAGGAAGGAAACCTTGTGGCTTGCGACCCGATTAACGAAGGTCCTGAAACTCAGGATGGAGAATACTTCGACGCATTTGTAGAATGGGTGGAAGGATGGCATCCGCTGTTGCGTAACGCTCAGGAAGTAATCGTTTACATGTCGCCGAAGCAGAAGCGACTCATTACCCACAGCTACATGCGTAAGTTTACCGGATTGCAGACTACAAGTGCAGGCGGTGAAGGATTCTCATTCGTGGGAATGGAAAACATCAAGATTGTAACCGACGGTATTATTGGTAAGGGTAATCGTATGATTGCAACTCTCCCTGAAAACCTGCAGTTCGGTCTTGACCGTGCAAGCGACTGGAACTCGGTGATGATGAGTCACGACCCGAACGACTTGAACGTGCTGATTTTCCAGGTACAGTCTACCGTAGGCGCACGTATTCTGGACATCGCACCATCCAAGTTCTGTGTGAGCGACGGTACTATCGAACAGATTGAACAGCTGAACGGTGACTACCAGAAGAATACCCTGACCGTTACTTCCAACAACGAAGAATGGGGTAAGGTAACGCTGTCTCCGCAAAAGGATGTATATACGAAGGACGAAACCGTGAAACTGACTCCTGCTGCTGAATCTGGATACAAGTTCAAGGCATGGAGCGACGGTGCAACAATCTCTCCGCGTGACATCGTTTACAACGGATACCCGACCTACCTTCAGGCCATCTTCAAACCGGAAGGCGAATAATAACCCGCCCGCTGAGATAAAACAGGCTGCCAAGTTTGGCAGCCTTCACAACACAAACACAAACTTTTAAAACCAGACAATTATGGCAGAATTATCATGCGACTTAATGGATATTGGTCAGGCTGCTGCCGGTTGCGAAGAACAGTTTGCCGGTATCGGTAATCAGATATATGTAGCCTATCCGGAAGATTTGAAAGCACCTCCCACATACGATGAGAGAAAAGCGGCTTTTGCTTCAGGAGCATTTACTTTCAAGGCCAGTAAAGGAGCCTGGAAGTTCCGTATTAAGAAACAGAGCGGACAGATTTCTTCAACTGGTAACGAAGGGGCAAAAGGATACAACGTACAGCTGATGTTTACCATAGACAAGGACGTGGAAAACGCAGCTCATGTGCTCCGCATCCTGAAAAACCGTGGTGACGCTATTTTCTTTGCAGAAAACCCGTCAGGAGGTTATTACGTAGTGTACGACCCTACTTTCGGTACGGAAGTTAACAACAACTACGACAGTGGTACTACTCCGGATTCTGATAGCGGTCATGCAGTAACTGTTACCAGCAACCCGAACAGATACTCCCTGACTACCTGGGACGGAACTCTGACTATCAAATCGGGACTGGGATAACGATTATACAAACTTCAAAATAAGACAATTATGGCAGAATTATCATGTGACTTAATGGATATTGGTCAGGCTGCTGCCGGTTGCGATGAACAGTTTGCCGGTATCGGTAATCAGATTTATGTCGCTTATCCGGAAGACCTTACGGCAAAGCCTGTATATGAAGCATCTAAAGCTGCATTTACTGAAGCTTCTTTTGCTTTTTCTCCTGGTAAGGGAGCGTGGAAGTTCCGTATCAAGAAACAGAGCGGTCAGATTTCTTCAACTGGTAACGAAGGTGCAAAGGGCTATAACGTACAGCTGATATTTACCATCGACAAGGACGTGGAAAACGCAGCCCATGTGCTCCGTATCCTGAAGAACCGTGGAGACGCTATTTTCTTTGCGGAAAACCCTGCAGGAGGTTACTATGTAGTGTACGATCCAACTTTCGGTACGGAAGTGAACAACAACTACGACAGTGGTACTACTCCGGATTCTGACAGCGGTCATGCGGTAACAGTGACCAGCAACCCGAACCGCTACTCTTTGACTACCTGGGCTGGAGTTCTTACTCTGAGATCAGAAGCAGGAGAAGAAGAAGGAGGAGGAGGTTGATCAACCGTTCGCTTTGCATATTCTAACAAACGAAAAAGTGGATTCAAAGTCCGGCACTTGCTAATCGGTGCCGGACTTTTTTATGTCCTTCAACGGCATATTGGTTTTCCCTACTTTTGGGGTAAAGTAATTGAAAAACAAAGGATATGATAACAGAGAAAGAATATTTAAAAGACTACAGAACGATGAATGAAGAAGAAAAGAAAGACTATCTGGACCGTGTGAAACGATGGACGGACGAAACTTTTCCGGAACTGCTGGCGCTGGCCGAATGCTGGATGAAGGTGCCTGTGAAGGATTTCGACGAAGGATGCCGTCTGGTGTCGGCCATTGTGCGGGCAAAGGATTTCCTTCGCGACGTACAGCGCTATGAAGCCCGCCGTGCACTCAACAAGATGAACCTTTTCCTGCAGGAAGTACGGAAAAAATCCGGTCTGGCCAAGAAAGCCACTCGCGGTCCGGTAGGAACCGTTCGTTACAAAGCGATTGTTCCTGATGATGGTGCGCCCGATGAAGAAGGAAACATGACCGCACGCCAGTACGAAGAGCAGGAAGTGGACGGCCGCAGACCGAAAGAATTTGCACTCTATAAGGATAAGCTGCCGAAATCTCTCCGCGACAAGGGAGAAAAAGAACTTTCAGCCATGTACCTGGAACTGGCAGAGTATCGCGGCACGCTGGAGGTAATGGCCGAAAATCCCAACGTAAGCGACGAAGCACGTGCCGACATGGCACAGAAAGCCATCGCATCGGAGCAGAAAATCCGGGCATTCTGGACCAATGTGGATGCAGCCCTTAACGGTACCTACACAGAGCCTGAAACTTCCACAGCCGACAGCATGAAACGCCCTGGCGACTTTACCCGTGCCGAGATAGAGGCCATGAAGGATGTACGCCAGCAGGAAGTATGCCGCAAGGCCCGCGTGGAAGGAAACAAGAAATACATCAACCGCAGCGACGTGAAGATTACCGAGGAATACAAGGAACAGCTTCGCCTTCGTATAGAGGAACTGATGGAGTGGGGAGAAAACCTGCCTAAGAAAACGGCAGAAGTAGCCACTGCAGCCGGTATCTCCATTCCCGGTGTAAACGCTCCGGTTGCATCCGTACAGACAGGAGCAAAGCCAGCTTCCACCGATAAAACGGAACCGAAAGGAACGGAAGTAAAGCAAGAAAAGAAAGCTGAAAAAGCCGAAAATAGTACCGTAAACGAGGAAAAACGTGCCGAACCTACGGAAAACCGACAAAAATCGGCAGAAGAACCGAAAAAAGCTACAGAAACTCCGCGCAAGAAAGTAGACCCTACTGAAAGTGTGACCGAAGGCCAGATGAAAGGAGGTGCGTTATGAGAATAATTGAGCCATGCTGCTATCACAAGCAGCTGGAAGGAATGATTGACGAGTGCAGCGAGAAGCATACGGCTGCTAACTTCTTCAGCTACTCAGACTGGGACATGTGCGACCTCCTGGGTACCCTGTCCGGCTACTGTTCCGGAGGAGAAATGGGTATTGTCATGGTGCGGCTCGATGTGAAGCTCATACAGACCATCCGTCGTATTCTTTCGCGTGTGAAGCCCGATCCCACCAATCCGTCGAACCATATTGCTGACGTCAGCAAAATGATACTCATTTCGCAGCCGGCATCCACCGGAGCCACCTTCAACCAGCGTCAGGAGATCCGGAGTCAGCTGGGTGATTTTATCCAGTCGGGCCGTCTGGTAGTTTGCGAGGACAATGTGGGTTTCCGCTGCGTCACGATGAAGAGCAAATCGCACAGCCTGGTTATTCAGGGAAGTTTGAACACCCAGCGAAGCAATGCCATGCAGATGTTCACGCTTACCACTTCTCCGGAAGAGTATGAGAATGTGACGGAGATGTTTCGGATGAAGGAGCATACGAAAAAGGTTTTATGATTTTTCGGGCAAAAGTACATAAGAACATATTCATTGAATGATGTAAAAATAAGCATGTTTCGATGTGCTTATTTTTACATTAAAAGTTAAATAGTTGTTTTTCATTGGGATATAGTAGAAATATAAGAGCACAAACACGAAAACACAAGCTATGGCAAGTAATATAGCACAACGATTCTACGACCTGCTGCGGAAGCACTTTGAAACGGGTGTGCCGTGGCAGAACATGGCCTTTACCGACGAGCAGAAAAAACGGGTGGAAGTCTGCCTGGATGCGTACAAGCGATTTGAGGAGGACCCGTTCATGAATCTGCGTCAGTACATCATCAACCGGTGGAAACGAACGTACAGTCAGTTGGGAGGCGACCTGAAGGTAATAGACTTCATTTCGTCGTTCTACGCCAAGGGACAGCGAAACATTTCCTCGATGAAGGTGCGCCACGCCGCCGACCTGATGATGCGAAACGGAGCCGATACGGGCGACATGAAAGCGGTGTACAACGGTGCCAGCCTGCTCACCAAGATTGACCGTCTGGATCAGCCGGAAACACCGGAGGAACTGTGCGATGAACTGATACGCATGCCGGTAGTCATTACATCGGATGTCAAGAAGAAATTCCCGAACAAAACCGGTCACGACAGCGAGGAAATGCGCCGCCTGAGAAAGAAATACGGCGTGAAGCTCGACCAGTGGCAGGAGATGGTGGAAGACGACGACGGCGTATATGTAATCGAGGGACAAAACGGTCCTGAAGAAGACTACAATGAAGTAAACCGGGACGATTTCACACAACCGGAAGAGGAGGAATAAACCATGACACGACGAAACGACTATGAATCCGCCCGCGAGGAATCACTCCGACGGGCACAGCGTCACGCCTCGGCATTGTCGGGCGTGCAGGAAGCGGAGGAGCAGGAAACTGCGGCCAACTACATCTACATGAATCCGGCCCAACGCGCGGTGTACAACTACCGGTGCCGTATCACCACCGTGGAAGCCGGTCGTGGTACCGGTAAGACCGACGGACTGATAGCCCCTCACATGTTGGGATGCGTACAGTCCATGCCACGCGGAACCGGGCTTTTCCTGGGTAACAGCATCAAGCAGCTTTTTACAAAAACCGTCCCCAAGACACTTGCTGCCTTGGAGCGGATGGGTTTGAAAGAAGGCGTTCATTATTTCAGGGGCCACGCACCAGCTAAAATCAATTTCAAGGAACCTATCGTAAAGCCGAAAGTCTGGGAAAACTGCATCCATTTCTGGAACGGATTCGTGTACTACATGATTTCTACCGGGGTGAAGGCAGCCAGTAACGGTATGGATGCCTGTACCGTTGATTCCGATGAAGCAAGATTCCAGCCGGAAGCATTGGTAAAGGGTGAGATACTCCCCTGTCTTCGTGGTATCAACACCACCCATCCCGGATTCGACGAAAACCTGAATCCGTACTACAAGAGCATTATGTTCGTGAGCGATGCGCCGCTCACCAGGCGACAGGCATGGCTTCGTAAGCGCCGCGACGAACAGACACCGGAGATAAACCGGAAGATTGCCGAAATGCTGCGCGAGGCACAAGTCTGCCCGGAAATCGTGCAGGCTCCCAAATACCAGCGTGAGCTTAACAAGCTGCGCTGCCAGGCCAGCATCTACTTCTCCTTTTCCAGCATAGAAAATATCGACATTCTGGGAGAACAGTTCATCCGCACCATGCAGAAGGAACTTACCCCAACCATGTTCGACATCTCCATCCGTAACGTCGAGAAGGAAGAAATAAACGACGGATATTATGCCAACTTCGACCCCGACGTGCACTGTTACCTCAGTAACGACGAGAATCAGCTGGAAGCCGCACAGAAATATAAGAAACGCACCATTACGCAGATATACAACGGAGGGCGTACCCTGCGTGTGGAGTCGGAAAGCATTGACTTGAACGAGCTTTCCAAGGCACAGGACTGCTGCCTGGACACCGACATAAAGCCCGGCGAACCGCTGCGCATCGCCTTCGACTACAACGCCCACATCAACTGTCTGGTGATAGGGCAGACCGACAGCCGGAGCAACACCAGCGTGCTGCGCATACTCAACAGCATGACCAACGTAAAGAACACCCGTATCGAGGGACTTTGCAAGATGTTCTGCAAGTATTACGAGCCGCACCGCCTGACCTGCCGCGACGTGATTTTCTACTACGACGACACCGCAAAGCAGGGAGCCGCCTACGCCAGCGAGCGCCATGAAGACACCCGTTTCTACAACATCGTGAAGAAAGTGCTTCGCAGTCACGGATGGAACGTCATCGAAGTGCCTATGGGACGGCCCATGAGCCACAACAAGAAGTATGAGTTCCTGAACGGTTGTTTTGCCGGCACGCAGCGCCCGTTCCTTCGCATCAACAAGGAGAACAACGAGTATCTGATTGCCTCCATGGAGAACGCGCGTGTGAAGGAAGGGCGTAACGGTTTTGAGAAAGACAAGAGTCAGGAAAAGGCACGAGTGTCGAAGGAAGTAGACGACATCGAGGCAGAATTGAGTACACGTACCGACCTGAGCGACGCATTCGACACGCTGGTAATCGGTGTGCGCTATTACGGATCGGGCCGCATGATAGGTGTGGGTATGCCGATGTCGGCTTAATGAAGAATTAAGAATTAAGAATGAGTAATGAGTAAGAAGAAGCTGAAAAATCAGGACCCGGCCCTGCAGCCGCCCAAAGCGCTGATGCAGCTGGTGGATGCCTTTACCGACACCTACAAGCCGGTGGAGCGGGAGGAATATGCCGACGAAGTGTTTACCGTGCGCCGCATCCGTGAATACTTCCAGGCATGGCCCATTCCGAAGATGCCCGACCCTCTTCCTCCGTACCTGGTGGAACTGGAGCGCCGGGGATTCGCCATGCAGACGGCCTACGACGGACACCCCGCCCTGTTCTGCGTGCGCTGGCAGGTGGACGAGGAAATTTGCACTGCTGAAGAAACGCACGACAAGGAAGCCGAAGTGCGCACCGGACTGGTGAGCATGAAAGCCCTCATTGCCCGCCGTATGATGGAGCGTCCGGCAGACGAGGATGAAGAGGAAGAAGATGAATGGGGCGAAGAAGAATAGCCCTGATAGAAACGATGACCCCCGCCCGCTTCAGGGAAAGACGGACAGGGGTGAAGTGAGAGTTTTAAAACACAATGCAAATATAAGGAAAATAATTTATAATTGTCAATGATTTTATATTTTCCACCGAATTTTAGCTAATTTTGCGTGTGATGCAACAATTTTAATATATTACGCCATGAAAATGCGCAGACTTATCAAGGCACTTTTCAGCAGGAAAAAGAAAAATGCCGCAGCCATATACCTGTCACGGTTTGACACCATAGATAAAATGATACGTGAGAAACTGATTGGGATTGACGTGAAAGAGTGTTACGTGGCCCTCGACCTCTCCGTGCATCTGCTCTACAAGGATGAAGACCGGAAGTATGCCGCATTCTTCGACACCCTCCGCGCTTTCATCAACTATCATCGCGGATATATGGACCTTCCCATGCTTCAGCCGGAAGAGCGCATCAACTTCTGCGTGAACTTCCGCCGTGAAATACGCTTCGACCTGGAGAATGAAGAGTTTTACGACGAGCCCCGGGTGGAATACATACCGTGGCTGGTAGGATTCTGCCAGTCGGGCACCGTGGTTTACGATGTTTTCGAACAAGGTAAGAAGTGAGTTTTCAGGAATGTATGCTTTTAAGCATTGACAGATGTGCCCGGCTGCGAAGTCGGGCACATCTGTTTAAATTTGATAAATTTGCAAATGCAGCCGCTCTGCCTTTATACGCACGAAGGAAGAACACGAATAAACCAACTATTTAAAACAAAAAAAGAGGATAAAAATGAAACCTCAAACTAAAACGTACAAGCATGTGATAGACTTGTATTTTGAAAGTGTGCCACACAGCATCCGCACATTCAGCGTTCATGGCAATACATTAATTTACATTGAATACGAAGATTATCTGAGCGAACACCATGTAACGGAAGCCCTTCGACGATTATTGGGCACCAGCGTTCTTCTCAGTATCAAGCGAAACTGTTCCGAGCGGCTTTTCCAGGAAATACAGCAGCGTTACGGCCCATCCATGAGCCAGCTTGAGCTCTGTACTGTGATGTCTGAATACGAAGCCTGACGTTTACTCCCCTCCGCATGGTTTTGCGAAGGGGATTTTTTGTATTTGTTTGTCAAAAATGGAAAATAAAGTTATTTTCGCGGTGAACTTTAAACTTAACAGTTATGGATAAATTTGTTACTATTGATTTTGAGCACCTGACTCCAAATCATGAAACTGCGTGCGCGGTTGGAATGGTAAAGGTAATCAATCAGGTTATCGTGCAGGAATTTTATTCACTTATAAAGCCTGCCCCGGATGAAAGAAAAACGCTAAACACCCATGTGCATGGGATAACTGAGGAAATGTGTGCCAATGCTCCTACATTTGCAGAACTTCTCCCTTTTATGGAATGGTTTACAGAAGGATGTGAAATTGTAGCGCACAATCACGTAACAGAAAAGAGCGTACTTGAAAAGGCTTGCCGTTATTACGGGAAAACAGACAGCACATTGTATCAGCCTTTATTCATCGACACGTACAATTCCACAGGAAAAAGCCTGGAAGAATCTTGCAAAACGGCTGGGATAGAACTTAAAAAGCACCACAACGCGCTGGAGGATGCACGTGCGTGCGCAGAACTTTATATGAAAGTACAGGGTGGAGAAATAGTAAAGCCAAACCCTGATGCGGTAAGTGCTATGGGTTATCAGAAAAAAGATTCAAGCCTTTACGAACTTCTTCCGGACGAAAAGCTGCAAAGAACAGACACTCCATTCTATCACAAGCATATCATTACGACAGGAGAATTTCGGTCATACCCCAATAACAGAAATGCGCTTTTAAAGAAATTGCAACTGTTTGGCGCAATCAATCTGAAAAGTATAACCAAATCTACAGAATGGGCAATAGTAGGAGAAGGAGCAGGCCCAAGCAAAATGGAAAAGCTGGCACAAATGCCAGGAGTAAGAATTATCCATGAAGAGGAACTGATGGAAATGCTCCGGAGTTTAGAATGAGTAAGCAGCATGAAAACACTGATGTACAATAAATTTAGATTCTAAAGCAAAATGAAAAAGTATGTATTGCTGTTTATTGGAATTTTTATTCTGATACCATCATGCAAGGATAAGAATATGGAAAGCCGTTTGAAGCAACTCACAGAAACAAACAAAGCTCTTCAGGATTCCATTCGCTATTTAAAAGAAAATTTAAAATCAGCAAATATAGAACTGGAAGGGATATAAACTTTCTCCTGAAAAGTTATGTGCAGGTATTGAGGAACTTCAATCAAAAAATGATACGATAAAATTATCTGATATTCTAAAAAAACTGAAGAAGTATCATCCGGAATCAGACCAAATTAAAACCGTCGAAAAAGTCATTTCTGAAATAAGAATTGCAGTTCAAAAAAAAGCCGAAGAAGAAAAGAAGAAGCGGATGGCTGCCGTTTCCAAATTAAAGAAAAGGGTAGATGACGTACAGGGAATAACGTGGTATTATAACCCCTATTTCACGCATTATGATAATGTAAGTGGAACTTCAATTTATATGGGAAAATCTTCTTCTGCCGTATGGCTTAGACTGAAAATGTCATACGCAGGAGAAAATTGGATATTCTTTAAATCTGCTTATTTATCTTATGACGGTAACACTAAATTCATAGATTTTGACGAATACAAAGAGAAACATTCCGATAATGATGGCTATGGAGTTTGGGAATGGATTGATATTCCTATGAATAAAGAACTTCTTTCATTTTTGAGGAAAATGGCAGATGGGAAAAAAGTAAAAATGCAACTGTTAGGTGA